>OGXX01000101.1_pt1 | contig 83478 bp, 79 predicted proteins | sample 1576301 | NCBI WGS metagenome assembly OGXX01 (sample SAMEA3541469, study PRJEB24748) | human gut metagenome | biome: human gut; feature: human-associated habitat; material: faeces | place: China | collected 2012
TCGAAATCGCTTCACACATGCGCATTCCGGACTATCGTCCTTCATGCTTATGTGTCACCCTCCCTCTACCTGTAAAAATAATACGATTTCTCCGTTCTTCGAACTTTCGAAATCGCTTCACACATGCGCATTCCGGACTATCGTCCTTCATGCTTATGTGTGTTTATCCGTCAAATAAATAAGCAGCGTTGTCTGTACACAGACACGCTGCTTATTTGCTTGACGGATTTATTTTTACATCTTGAACATTTTCTTTTTCTTGAGGATTAGGGCTATGATTATGCAGATCAGAACGATGATACCACATACAATGTAGAAGCCGTATGGGGTTCCTGCGAGAGGCATCCACTTACCTGATACGTTCATTCCATAGATACCGGATATGATCGTCGGGATCGCCATTACGATGGTGATAGCCGCTAAGAACTTCATGATATTGTTCAGGCGGTTATTAATAATCGTCGTCATCAATTCTCTTGTACCGCTTATGATATCTCGATAGATTCCGGTCATCTCAATAGCCTGTTTGTTCTCGACCATAACATCATCCAGAAGCTCCTGATCCTCCGGGTACTGCTTGATACTGCTGTATCTTGCAAGCTTATCTAATACAACTCCGTTTGCACGAAGTGATGTTGCAAAGTATACAAGGTTAGATTCCAGTTCGTGAAGATCAATCAGATCCGCATCCTCTGTCTCATCCTGGATCCGCTGCTCGATCAGGTTTCTTCTGCGATCCATAACTCGCAGATAATACTGATAAGTCATGCAGTTTCTATATAAAATCTGGTACATGAAACGCATCCGTTTCTTTGTACTGAATTCCTTTACCTTTGACTCAATAAATGCATCCAGAACAGGTGTATCCTCCGCGCATACCGTGATCAGAATGTCCTTTACGAGGATAATACCCAAAGGAATAGTTGTATATGCTTCGCGTTCATTTCTCATCTCAATCGACGGAATATCGACAAGGATCAGTGTATAACCATCTTCGACCTCCACACGGGAGCTCTCCTCATCATCCAATGCGGCTCTGACATCTGCCAGATCAATCTCGAAATCTTCTGCAATCAGTTTGGTCTCATCTACTGTAGGCTTCGTCATACAAACCCACATATTGTCTTCATATTCTGTTATCTCTGACAAAACCTTATGATCTGTTCTATAGAACTTTATCATGCCAAACTACCCACTTCCATATAAGGATTTCTAACCGAATTTATATTAGCACAAAAGGCCGCCATGTTCAATCTCAAACCTTATTTTTTATATTCTGTCTGCTGCAACAAATAGAAAGCTGCTTCAAAAGAAACGGTTGTTTTTCCTTTCGGAGATGTTTATAATGATGGCATTGAGAATTTATGAAATGAGGTTTTTCTATGGATGCCTATACGAGCTTTGCACAGGTATACGACGAACTGATGGACAACATTCCTTACGATGAATGGATATCTTATATCACCAGTCTGCTTCATGAATATAATATCACTGATGGGCTGGTTGCCGAGCTTGGTTGCGGAACGGGAACAATCACGGAAGGGCTTGCCGCCGCTGGCTATGATATGATCGGAATTGATGTATCTCCTGATATGTTGGAGATTGCGAACGAGAAAAAGAATGCGAATGGTTTCTCATCCATTATGTATCTCCAGCAGGATATGTGTTCCTTTGAATTATATGGAACAGTAAATGCCATTGTCTGTGTCTGTGACAGTATCAACTATCTGTCAAATACAGACCAGATCACTACCGTTTTTTCTCTTGCAAATAATTATCTGGAAGCAGATGGCATCTTTATCTGTGACTTTAAAACCAAACACTATTTCCGGGATGTCGTTGCAGATTCAGTGATTGCTGAGGACCGGGATGATGTCAGCTTCATCTGGGATAATTATTACGATGAGGAACAGAATGTCAACGAGCTTGCACTCAGCCTGTTTCTGAAAGAGGAGGACGACCTGTACCGAAAAACGCAGGAATTCCATTACCAGATCGGACTGACCTGTGAGGACATGATTCGTTGTGTAGAACAGGCAGGTATGGAACTTCTTGCCATGTATGATGCATTTACGCACACGCCAGCAACCGATGACAGTGAACGTGTCTATGTGATAGCCAGAGAAAAACATCACGAAGGCAAATTATATATCTGATCTCCTGCCGTAGTGATTTTAGTCATCAATTTATTATTAAGCACTACTTTTATAGATACAAGTATTATTTTGTTATTAATCAGCACTTTATAAATGCAGGTATTATTTTTAAAAAGGCACCTTAAAAGTGCAATATTTTACATTATATATAGAAAGAACGAGGAATAACATATGAGTGATTATATTATCAGAGGTATGGCGGCAGATGGACAGGTTCGTTTCTTTGCCGGCACCACAAAGAAAATCGTTGAAACAGCAAGAAGTATTCACAATACCAGTCCGGTTGCTACTGCTGCCCTCGGTCGTCTGCTAACCGCAGGTGCATTGATGGGGGCTGCATGTAAGAATGACTCCGATCTGCTAACGCTCCAGATCCAGTGCAGCGGTCCGATCGGCGGACTGACAGTGACTGCTGATGCGCACTGCAATGTCAAAGGCTATGTCAACAATCCGGAGGTTATCCTGCATGCAAATGAAAAGGGAAAACTGGATGTCGCTAAAGCTCTTGATATGGGCGTGCTCTCCGTGATCAAGGATATCGGTTTAAAAGAGCCTTATATCGGTCAGACCCAGCTTGTTTCAGGTGAGATTGCAGAAGACCTGACGTATTATTTTGCAACCTCAGAACAGATTCCAACTTCTGTAGCTTTAGGTGTTCTGATGGAGAAGAACAACACAGTAAAACAAGCCGGTGGCTTTATCATTCAGCTTATGCCATTTGCATCCGAGGAACTGATCTCTGATCTGGAAAAACGTCTGGGTGAATTCACATCCATTACCGCTCTCCTCGACCAGGGTATGGAACCGCTTGATATCGTGAAGCAGATCTTTGAAGGCTATAATGTAGAAGTTACCGATACCATTCCTACGAAGTGGCACTGCAACTGCAGCAAGGAACGTTTCTCGCAGGCTGTTATCAGTCTTGGCAAAAAGGAGATCGCAAATCTGCTCGCAGACAATAAGCCGATCGAGGTAAACTGCCAGTTCTGCAACTCGTCTTACACCTTCTCACCGGAAGAACTGGAAAATATGTTACTTGGCAAATAAAACAGAAAACGCTGATCTGTTCCTATGTGAATACTACCAAAAAGTTTATTGGCAATGTGAACAGATCAGCGTTTTCTATATTCTTTGAATTGTCTCTATTATTTATCACTTCTTATTATGGTAACGAGTGATGTCAGCAGCAAGAACATCGGATAAAAAAGCTTCGGCATGATCTGAAAAGCAGAAATGGAATCACCCAGTTCTCCTACCGCGGCAATTGCAACTAACATCTGCGCACCATATGGGATTATTCCTTGAAAGATACAGGAAAAGGTATCAAGCAAAGAGGCAGTCTTCTTCGGAGAGATTCCATATTCCTGTGCCATTTCTCCAGCAATCGGATTTGCCATAACAATCGCTACCGTATTGTTTGCAGTTGCAATATCCATTGTTCCGACTAACAACCCCATTCCGAGCTGTCCGCCTTTCTTTCCGCGAAAGATCCTGTGTATCCAACTGAGAAGTGCATCGAAACCGCCATATTCCCGGATCAGTGCACATAACGCCGCTACTAATATTGCTACCATACAGGTTTCAAACATTCCGGAAACACCGGAGCCCATATTTGTCAGAAGATCAACAGGTGCAGTATGTCCCCATATCAGCATAATAAATGCTCCGGATACAATTCCCGTAAGTAATACGATAAATACATTCAGCCCTATAATTCCACCGATCAACACCAGAACATACGGTATGATCTGCACCAGATTATAAGTCTGGCTGACCTGACCCTGTATGTCGGTCTGAAATGAAAGTACAAGAATTAATATCAGCGTTATAACCGCTGCCGGAAACGCGATCCAGAAATTCTCCCGAAATTTGTCTTTCATCTCACATCCCTGTCCATTACATGCCGCAATCGTCGTATCTGAGATAAAAGAAAGATTATCCCCAAACATTGCTCCACCCATAACCGATGCAACACAAAATGCCATATCAAAGCCAGACGCTCTCGACACTGCTACAGCAATCGGTGTTAACAATGTGATCGTTCCAACCGAAGTGCCCATAGCAACTGATACAAAGCAGGCAACAACAAACAAAACCGCTACTGAAAATCTTGCCGGGATCAGGGTCAGCATAAAATATGCTACGCTCTCTGCGCTGCTTCTTCCGACTACTCCGACAAATGAACCCGCTGCCAGGAAGATCAACAGCATCGTTATAATATTCTTATCCCCAACTCCCTGTGCCATAATCTCAAGCTTCTTATCAAATACCAATTCCCGGTTCTGGATACATGCGACCAAGATAGCTGCAAGAAATGCCACGATGATAGGCACATTATAAAAGCCCATCGGAATTTTCATCACATATTCAAATATAATCCCAAGTCCCAGATACAATAACAGAAATACACCGATCGGCAACAGTGCGATCGCTCTGCCCTTTTTCTCATTCATTTTAATACCTCTCCAAATCACTTATTTAGCAGGAACCGTTCCCGCCTGTCATACTTTCTAATAATAACATATTTTTGTACAGTTCGGCGCATTTTACCGAATATTTTGGTGTAATTTTCGGCTATCATTTCCATTGAAATGCTTTTTTTCGTATGCTAGAATGGTAAACGTTGTATTGTAAGTAATTTTAATATCATAAAGAAAGAGTGAAAAAAATGAAGATTACCAGAGATGATATCAGAAATGTTGCGATTATTGCCCATGTTGACCATGGCAAAACAACATTAGTGGATGAACTTTTGAAACAGAGTGGTGTATTCCGTGATAATCAGGAAGTTACCGAGCGTGTCATGGACTCAAATGATATTGAACGTGAACGTGGTATCACGATTCTTTCCAAGAACACTGCCGTCCGTTATGGTAAGACAAAGATCAACATTATCGACACTCCGGGACATGCTGATTTCGGCGGTGAAGTAGAACGTGTCCTGAAGATGGTAAATGGTGTTATTCTTGTTGTTGATGCTTTCGAAGGTGCCATGCCACAGACCAAATTCGTTCTGAAGAAAGCGCTGGAGCTGAACCTCAGTGTTATTGTATGTGTAAATAAATGTGACCGTCCTGAAGCTCGTCCTAAAGAGGTTGTAGATGAAGTTCTTGAGCTTCTGATCGAATTGGATGCAAATGACGATCAGCTTGACTGCCCATTTGTATTTGCATCAGCAAAGACAGGTGTTGCTTCTCTTGATCCAGATGAACCGGGTACAGATATGAAGCCACTGTTTGATACCATCGTTGATTATATTCCTGCTCCTACCGGTGATCCGGATGCAGGTACACAGGTTCTGATCAGCACGATCGACTACAATGAATATGTAGGCCGTATCGGTGTTGGCAAGGTTGACAACGGTAAGGTCGTTGTAAATGAGCCTGTTGTTATTGTAAATGAACATGACCCTGACAGAATGTTAAAGGTTAAGATCGGTAAGCTCTATGTTTACGAGGGTCTGAATAAAGTAGAAGTAAATGAAGCAGACATCGGATCGATCGTAGCCATCTCCGGTATTGCAGATGTTAATATCGGTGATACGATCTGTTCTCCTGAAAATCCGGAACCAATCCCATTCCAGAAAATTTCAGAGCCAACTATTTCCATGACATTCATGGTAAATGATTCTCCTTTCGCCGGTAAAGAAGGAAAGTTTGTAACCTCCAGACATTTACGTGACAGATTGTTCCGTGAATTAAATACAGATGTCAGTCTCCGTGTAGAAGAAACAGAGACAACAGAAGCTTTCAAGGTATCCGGTCGTGGCGAACTTCACTTATCCGTCCTGATCGAGAACATGAGACGTGAAGGATATGAATTTGCAGTCAGCAAAGCCGAAGTTATCTATAAGACAGACGAACGCGGTAAGAAGCTTGAACCATTTGAGATTGCATATATCGATGTTCCGGATGAATTTACCGGAACAGTTATTAATATGTTAAATTCCAGAAAGGGTGAGCTTCAGGGTATGGCTCCTACCGGAAACGGTACAACCAGACTGGAGTTCCTTGTACCTTCCCGTGGACTGATCGGTTTCCGTGGTGACTTCATGACCGCTACAAAGGGAAATGGTGTTATCAATACGATCTTTGATGAATATCTCCCATATAAGGGTGATATGAACTATCGTTCACAGGGTTCTCTGATTGCATACGAGACCGGTACTTCTATCACTTATGGTCTGTTCAATGCACAGGAAAGAGGTACACTGTTCATCGGACCAGGTGAACCTGTATATGCCGGAATGGTTATCGGTGAAAATGGACGTACCGATGATATCGAAGTAAATGTCTGCAAGAAGAAACAGTTGACCAACACCCGTTCTTCCGGTGCTGATGATGCATTAAAGTTGACACCTCCTAAGGTACTCAGTCTGGAGCAGGCACTTGACTTCATCGATACAGATGAGCTTCTTGAGATCACTCCTAAGAGCTTCCGTATCCGTAAGAAGATCCTTGATCCTACACTTCGTTTCCGTGCTAAGAGAGATGCCGGAAATAAATAAGCATTTATGTTATAATAATAAATATTACAGTAAGACCGCAGGCAGCCTGATCGCTACCTGCGGTCTTTATTTGTAGGATAACAAAAAAAGCCCTGTATTTTCATACAGAGCTTTTCTTATCAGATTTATTAATCCTCCCATGGGCGGATTCTGTATTTTGCACCGATCGAATCACAGATTCTCCGGCATTCTTCCTCTTCCTCTTTTGTAATCGTGGTATCTACAGTCGTCATAACTACATTTGGTACATACTTTGTAGAACTTCTTGCAAAGTCAAGCATCGCATCAAAGGATTTATCTCCAAACTTACTTCTGACCAGTTCATGATACCGATCTGCATTCGGCGTATTCAAGCTGATCGATACCGTATCGATCAGGCCTTCCATCTCCGGTGTGATATCTCTGCCATTTACAAGATTTCCCAGTCCATTCGTATTCAAACGCATCGGCATATGATAAGTCTCCTTTACAAATGCCGCAACCTTCTTCAACACCTCAAAGGCTTCCGTCGGTTCTCCGAATCCACAGAACACAACCTCATTAAACCGGCTCATATCGAATTTTGCAAATTCAGCAATCACTTCTTCTGCTGATGGTTCCCTCTCTAACCACAGACTCTTTGATTCACCAACATGATCCATGTTCTGTCTGAGACAGAATGTACATGCACATGGGCATTTATTTGTCAGATTTACATACAGATTATTATGAACTTTATATAATATCTCCATACTATTCGCCTCCTGTTATCTGGCAAGCTTGTACAGACATTCCTCAAAACACACTCCATCGGTCAATGGAAGCTCCATCTCAACGGAACGTTTGATACATTCTTTAATAAATACACTTGCCTTCTTAACTGATTCTGTAAAATCTACATTATTTACGGCATCCGCCGCAAGAATCGCCGAAAAGACATCTCCGGTACCGGAGCGCGACTCTCCGATCTTCTTTGTCTTCACAACGGTTACTTTTTCATTTTCATAGCAGAAGTTAGCAAGGAAGCTTCCCCGCCTGATTCCTGTTATCACAACTTTTGCCTGTCTGCTCTCTGACTGTGCTACCAGCTTCTCCGCCATAGCTTTCAGTTCATCCATATGCCAGTCATCCTTATATGGTGTATCCGTCAGAACACATGCCTCTGTGGTATTTGGAGTAAGGATATCAGCAAACCGCACCAGCTTTTTCATCTGCTGGCACAGTTCGTCTGTATAGGTCGGATATGGTTTGCCATAGTCACCCATTACCGGATCCACGATCACCTTTGTCTCCGGTCTTTTAAAATCCGTAAGGAACCGTTCCACTATACTGATCTGTTCACTGGAACCCAGGAATCCGGTACAGACACCGGAAAACTGCAGATCCAGCTTCTTCCATTCATCGATATACCTCTGCATATGATCTGTAAAATCTTCATAATAGAAGCTGTCAAACCCCGTATGATTGGAAAAAATCGACGTCGGAACCGGACAGCACTGAACCTTCATTACAGAAATAATCGGCATTGCTACTGCTATGGAACAGCGTCCAAATCCTGAGTAATCATTTATAACTGCTATCTTTTTCTGGTTATTATGCGAACCCTGCATATCTTATGCACCTTTCTAACATAAAATCTTGGGTGTATATCAAAATAATCTTCTATCCGGTCATCTTATACATAAATACCTGATTTCCTCTGTTACTGTCTTACCTTGATATGAACCTCACGGAGCTGCTGCTCTGTAACCTCACCAGGAGCGCCACACATCAGATCCTGTGCATTTCCGTTCATAGGGAACGGAATGATCTCACGAATATTTTCTTCATTACGAAGGAGCATGATCATACGATCAACACCAGGAGCCATACCTGCATGTGGTGGTGCGCCAAACTGGAATGCATTGTAAAGTGCTCCAAACTTTGTCTTCAGATCTTCTTCTGTGTATCCTGCGATCTCAAATGCTTTTACCATAATCTGCATGTCGTGATTTCTGACAGCACCGGATGAAAGCTCGATACCATTGCATACGATATCATACTGGTATGCGAGAACATCTAACGGATTCTTCTCATTTAGAGCTTCCAGACCACCCTGTGGCATGGAGAACGGATTATGTGTAAAGATGATCTTCTTTGTTTCCTTATCGTACTCGTACATAGGGAAATCGTTAATATAGCAGAATCTGTATGCATTCTTCTCGATCATATCAAGTCTTGCACCGATCTCATTACGAAGCTGTCCAGCAAAGGAAGCTGCCAGTTCTTCTACATCGGCAATGAAGAAGATAGTATCTCCTGCTTTCAGATTTGCAAGCTCTGCGATCTCGCTCTTCATATCATCCGGAATGAACTTATCGATTGGTCCCTTGTATGTCATATCGTCCAGAACTTCCAGATATCCAAGACCACCCATACCGATAGACTGAGCATACTTTAAGAGCTTCTCATGCTGTCCCTTTGACAGTTTCTTCGGTACATTGATCGCACGTACAGTCTTGCCGTGGAATGGCTTAAATGTACATCTCTGGAAGAAATCTGTCAGATCGATGATACGAAGCGGGTTACGAAGATCCGGCTTATCCGTACCGAATTCTAACATTGCCTGCTTATAGCTGATGATCGGATAAGGAGCCTGTGTTACAACAGAGCCTTCCGGTGCAAATTTCTCAAATGTTGCTGAGAGGACTTCCTCTCCTACTTTAAATACATCTTCCTGTGTTGCAAAGCTCATCTCAAAATCGAGCTGATAGAACTCACCCGGTGAACGGTCTGCTCTTGCATCCTCGTCACGGAAGCATGGTGCGATCTGGAAGTATTTGTCAAATCCTGCAACCATCAGAAGCTGCTTGTACTGCTGTGGAGCCTGTGGCAGAGCATAGAACTTGCCTTTAAATTTTCTGGATGGAACAATATAGTCTCTTGCACCTTCCGGTGATGAAGCACACAGAATCGGTGTCTGGATCTCCAAGAATCCCATCTCTGTCATCTTCTGACGAAGGAAGCTGATCACCTGTGAACGGAAGATCATATTATCCTTTACTTTTTTATTTCTAAGATCCAGATATCTGTATTTGAGTCGGACATCTTCTCTTGTCTCCTTGGATGTCATGATCTCAAACGGAACCTGCTTGTATACTCTTCCAAGCACTTCTACGGAATGTGCCTCCAGTTCGATCGTTCCTGTCGGGATCTTTGGATTGTATGTCTCCTCATCTCTGTGCTCGATCACACCTGAGATGGATACACAATCCTCTTTTGTAAGTCCATCTAATAATGAAGTGTCTCTCATAACTACCTGAAGAACACCATACATATCTCTCAGGTCGATGAAGGATACACCACCATGGTCACGGATGTTCTCGATCCATCCTGCCACCTTCAGCTCTGCGCCAACGTCGCTTTCGCTGATCTCATTTAAGGTTCTGTTACGATAAATGTTTGAAATGGTCATTGTCTGCATTATCTCCTTTGACTGATTTTTATATTTCACAGGTTGCATAAAAAAAGAACTATGCCTGCCCTGCATCCAGGACGAACATAATTCATATCCGCGGTACCACCTGATTTACTGTCTCTTATCTGACAGTCCCTTTCCTTGTTTCACGCACAATTGCGGCGCACCTACTACTGTGAGGTCCATTTCGCAGAACAACCATCTCGCATTTTCCGGTCATCTCTGCAAATGTCTTCTTCACGGGTTCAGCTTGCAGCTGTTAGAGTGTTATTCACGCTTATTCATTCTGCCGGATTCTCACCACCGCCGACTCTCTGGGAGCGATAAAAAGCGCTACTTCTCTCCGTCTTCGCCTTTTCAATGTGTCAATTATATAGCAGGGAAAATGGCTTGTCAACGGACTTTTTTTAAAAATACACCCCCATTCATAAAAAAATACTTGCCACATAAAAACAATTATGCTAGTATTGCTTTAAACCGTTGAAGGAGAGTAAGTACATGATGTGACAAACATCCCAGAGAGCTGCCGCCGGTGGAAGGCAGTATGTTTTCCATGATGGAATGGACTCCCGAGGGCAAGCTGAACGATGTGGTACGATTCCTGTATATGCATTCTGTATGTAAGCCGGAGATGATACTCCGTTAAGAACGAGATATCTGTAATGTATGTATTTGCAGACAATGAGCGGGCGTATCTGATACGTCAAGCCGGGTGGCACCGCAGGAAACAGTTTCTAATGAACAATCTCCTGTCCCAGCATTTTTATACTGGGGCAGTTTTTTTATGTCTTAACATCTATCACAAATCCATGCAAAATTCTTTGCCCACAAGGATGATGATTTTGCAAAATGCATGACATTATAAAATTCCCCGGAACATATTTATATATCCCATCAAAGATAACCGGGATAACTTAAACTATTTATACAAATGAATCAAGCATTGGAGGGTTATGATTATGAAAAAAGATGCAAACATTCCTTACAAAATCTATTTAAGTGAAAACGAGATCCCAAAAGAGTGGTATAACGTACGTGCCGATATGAAGAACAAGCCGGCACCTCTGTTAAATCCGGGAACACTTCAGCCAATGACAGCCGATGATCTTCGTCCTGTATTCTGTGACGAACTGATCGCGCAGGAGCTGGATGACACCACTCCATACATCCCGATTCCACAGGAAATTCAGGACTTCTATAAAATGTACCGTCCTGCTCCACTGGTTCGTGCATACTGTCTGGAAGAAAAACTGCAGACACCAGCTAAGATCTACTACAAATTTGAAGGAAACAACACAAGCGGCAGCCACAAATTAAACTCCGCTATCGCTCAGGCTTATTATGCTAAGCAGCAGGGTTTAAAGGGTGTTACAACCGAGACCGGTGCCGGTCAGTGGGGAACCGCCCTCTCTATGGCATGCTCCTACTTTGGTCTGGACTGTCAGGTATATATGGTTAAGGTTTCCTATGAACAGAAGCCATTCCGTCGTGAAGTTATGCGTACCTACGGTGCAACCGTAACTCCATCTCCTAGTACCACAACAGAGGTTGGCCGCAAGATCCTTGCTGAGCATCCTGGAACAACCGGAAGCCTTGGCTGTGCCATCTCAGAAGCTGTTGAAGCAGAGTCCAAGCAGGAAGGCTATCGTTATGTACTCGGAAGTGTACTGAATCAGGTATTACTTCACCAGACTGTTATCGGTCTTGAAACAAAAGCAGCACTTGACAAATATAACATCACACCGGATATCATCATCGGATGTGCCGGCGGCGGTTCAAACCTCGGTGGTCTGATCTCCCCATTTGCAGGCGAGGTTCTCCGTGGCGAGAAGAACTACCAGATCATCGCTGTAGAACCGGCATCCTGCCCAAGTCTGACAAGGGGTGTCTATGCCTATGATTTCTGTGATACCGGCAAGGTATGTCCACTGGCAAAGATGTACACCCTCGGAAGCGGATTCATTCCTTCACCAAACCATGCAGGCGGACTTCGTTATCACGGTATGAGCCCGGTTGTATCCCAGCTCTATCATGATGGCATCATTGAAGCCAGAAGCGTTGAACAGACAGCAGTATTTGAAGCAGCAACCCAATTTGCAAGAGTGGAAGGTATTCTTCCTGCTCCTGAAAGCAGCCACGCGATCCGAGTTGCTATCGACGAGGCACTGAAATGTAAAGAAACCGGAGAAGAAAAGACGATCGTCTTTGGTCTGACCGGAACCGGATACTTTGATATGGTGGCTTACGGCAAATATAACGATGGTGAGATGAGCGATTATATTCCTACCGACGAAGATTTGAAGGCAGGTTTTGACGGAATCCCTCATTTTCCCGGAAATGAGTTCTAAACTTCCCCTATAAAAAAGGAAGCTGGCAATACATAGTATTGTCAGCTTCCTTTTTCTAGTATTCAACTTATAGGATATACTTCATGCTAATATCTTTTTTCATTTTTATTCTGTTTTCTTCATTACCGCAACAGCTTCCGGACTTCGGTGTTGTAGGTATCCGGATCGTTGGCTTTGCGGATCTTTTTTAATATCTTCTGCTGGTCGGGAGCTTCAAAGAGACATCCCATAAACGACCACAACTCTTTCATCTTAAACATGACATTTCTCGCCCCAAGCCCTGCTTCCATATAACCGGCAAACAGTTCATCGTGGAATGCCAGAAGGATTCCTGCGTTATAGCAGCACCTCTGTTCTGCAATCTCCTGTGGAAGAAACGGATTTCCTATGATTCCACGTCCGATCATGATCTTATCAACCTGTGGATATCGTTTCTGAATATTTTTATAGCCGGCAACATCGGTAATATCACCATTATAGCAAAGGACACTTTCTGTCTGCTCTCCGTATCGTTCTACTGCCAGATCGAACATAGCAAGATCTACGCTGCCACCATAATAATCTTCTCTGGTTCTTGGATGAATGATCACTTCGGTAAATGGATATTTCATTAATACATCCAGTATATCCGGGAATTCATCTGCAAATTCCATTCCCAGTCTGGTCTTTACCGATATTTTGCAGATATCGGCTGCAAATATCTCCTCAAGGAAATGATCCAGCTTTGTGGGATCTGCCAGCATTCCTGAACCTTTTCCTTTTGAAACAACCGTACCGGAAGGACAACCCATGTTTATATTGATCTCATCATATCCCATATCAACTAAAGCTTTTGCCGCTTTTATAAAGCCTTCTGAATGATTCGTCAGAATCTGTGGGATCACCATTATGCCCGTATTATGTTCAGGGCGAACATCCGCCAGCTCACGATGTCTGAACGGTTTCCCCTTTGCAGGAGCTATAAAAGGCGTAAAATACCGATCGATTCCTCCAAAATATTTCTGGTATGCATTTCTGTATATATATCCGGTTATCCCCTCTAAAGGTGCCAGATAGAGCATCTTAATTCTCCTTCCAATTATTAAAACATATGTCATCATGATAATCGCAGACACAGACTTCTTATACTTTTATGTCATCACAGCAGTCGTCAAACTCAGTACTCAAATATAGCCAGTGATATATGTTATCTGCATATTCTCACCGGCTATATTCTGACTTATATTTCTATTATATACTTTTATTACTCTACACTGTAGTTTGGAGCTTCCTTTGTGATATGGATATCATGTGGATGACTCTCTTTTAATGACGCTGCTGAGATCTTAACAAACTCTGCTTTCTCATGTAATTCAGGAATGTTATGAGCACCACAGTATCCCATACCGGAACGAAGTCCGCCGATCAACTGGAATACAGTATCTTCTACAGAACCCTTGTATGCAACACGTCCTTCTACTCCTTCCGGAACAAGCTTCTTTGCATTCTCCTGGAAGTATCTGTCCTTGCTGCCGTTCTCCATAGCTGCGATAGAACCCATACCTCTGTATACCTTGTACTTACGTCCCTGATATAATTCGAAGTCACCAGGAGCTTCATCTGTACCTGCAAATAAGCTACCCATCATACATACGTTTGCACCTGCTGCAATTGCCTTTGTGATATCACCTGAATACTTGATACCACCATCAGCGATAACAGGAATACCTGCATTCATGGCTGCATCATATGCTTCCATAATAGCTGTAATCTGCGGAACACCGATACCTGCTACAACACGAGTTGTACAGATAGAACCAGGTCCGATACCAATCTTAACTGCATCTACACCCATATCGATCATTGCCTGTGTACCGGCCTTAGTCGCTACATTACCGGCGATAACCTGAAGATCCGGATACTTCTCCTTTACCATCTTGAAAGTACGAAGTACATTTGCTGAATGCCCATGTGCTGTATCAATAACAATAGCATCAACCTTTGCTGATACAAGTTCAGCGACACGATCCAGAATATTTGCTGTACATCCAACGGCTGCTGCACAGAGAAGTCTTCCCTGTGGATCCTTAGCAGAATGTGGATATTTGATCGTCTTTTCAATATCCTTAATTGTGATAAGTCCTTTTAATCTGAAATCATCGTCAACGATCGGAAGCTTTTCTTTGCGAGCCTTTGCAAGAATCTTCTTTGCTTCCGGTAATGTAATGCCTTCCTTTGCTGTGATCAGACCTTCTGAAGTCATTGACTCGCTGATCTTCTTGGAATAATCTTCTTCAAACATCAGGTCACGGTTTGTAATGATACCGACTAATTTGCCATCCTCTGTGATAGGCACACCTGAAATTCTGAACTTTGCCATAAGTGCATTTGCATCGGCAAGTGTATGCTCAGGAGATAAATAAAATGGGTCAGAAATTACACCATTCTCAGAACGCTTAACCTTATCTACTTCCTCTGCCTGCTCCTCGATTGACATATTTTTGTGAATAACACCGATACCACCCTGACGAGCCATAGCGATAGCCATTCTGTGCTCTGTTACGGTATCCATACCGGCACTCATAAGAGGAATCTGAAGCTGTATTTTCTTTGTTAAGTTAGTTGTTAAATCCACGTCATTTGGAAGCACCTCAGAATATGCAGGTACTAATAATACGTCATCAAATGTAATTCCTTCGCCTATGATCTTACCCATTTTTTTCTCTCACTTTCTTTTTTTTATTTGTAAGTTGATATAACAGGAGCATTCAAACGAACGCTCCTGTTATATCCAAAATATATGATGCTATGCTATCAAATAACCTATTTAATGTCAAGATTATTTATTACCAAAAAATTTCTTTTTTATGAGAAATTATCAGTTATCTTTAATTTTCTGCTACCGGAGCCTGATAAATAAACGCTTCCGACTTTCCGATATCAATGCTGTCATCACCAACCTGAGCAACATAGACTTCCTCGCCATCGTCAAACGTGATATCAGGAATAAACAGAGTATTCCGGTCTATATAGATTGTTTCCTTCTTGAATCCGTTGTTGATCCAAACAAAACTGCATTCATTGAAATTCTCACCCTTGATATAATATCCATGGAGCTGCTCCGGCGCTTTCTCCGGGTTATCGGACAATTTCTGATAATCGCCTTCTTTTATATCCGTAATATAGATTGGTTCTACACCATACTGCATATCGGTAGGCTCATATGGCCAGCCATCCGGATACATATATCGCTTACCGTATAACATATCATATTCTACATTCCACATTACATCGCTGTATTCAGGATCATCTTCGCTGTAAAGTGTATGCACCTTCTGCATGGCACTCTTTTCAAGTCCGATCACATCAAACAGCTTCGTACTCAGATCATAAGCCGGAATGTCTTCATCTTTATCAATGAAATGCTTCATATTGCTCCATATGAAATATTCCGTCTGGTACAAATTTCCATTCTCTACGTCATCATTTGTCAGTTCAAATCCCGGTAAATGATCACCATACATTACCAGTACTACATCTTCATCATAATTCTTCAGTTCTTCAATTAAATCCTTGATAAATTCATCCATCTCATGAAGCTGATTGCAATAATATGTCCATTCATTGTCCAGTTCTTCACTTCCCGTACCTGTTACTTTTACCGGATAAGAATAATTCTCATAATCTAATTCACTCGGATATCTTCCATGTCCCTGAACACTGACCGTGAAGATAAAATCCCTGTCCTCTGTAGATTTCAGGGTCTTCATGATCTCTCCGGTCAGTACATTATCCTTTTCCCAGTTTTTCTGGGTATGCTCTACGTCATACATGTATTCCATAGGGGTAAATGTATCAAAGCCAAGATTCTTGTATACGATATAACGGTCATAGAATGTACCGTCATGGTTATGCATCGCATGAGTAGAATAACCAAGCTTTTTAAACTGTGTCGCCATCGTCTCACAGGTTGTGCTTCCAAGTACCGTCTTATATGGATATTCACCAGCACCGAAGTATGCCACATCAAATCCGGAAAGCACCTCAAATTCCGAATTTGCCGTTCCCGCTCCGATTGCAGGCATCGTAAGGAAACCGGACGAACATTCTTCTTTTAATTTTGTGAAATTCGGAATCGGATTCATATTAAAAGATAATTCTTTTACATAAGATGGATCCATGAAAGATTCCAACTGAACTACAATTACGTTTGGCTTTCTCTTTGCAAATTTTGCTCCCGAAGCTTTCACCGTATCCAGTTCATCCTTGATCTCAAACATCTTTTCTTCACTGTAATCTGACGGCTCGCTGATTCCGACATCCACTACACTGTTTGAAAAGCAATATACAAAACCATATTTATCATATGCTGTTGCCAGATTTGCAAAGTTATCCGAGATTGCCTGCGCATTTAATGCAATCTTTGTAAACAGCATAACCATACAAAAAGATGCAACGATCAGAACCGTTGTACGAATCCTGTAAATATTTCCCTGGATTGTCGGGGATTTTAAGAACAATATGATAACCGCTGCCAGTGCAACAAATAACGCTGCACCGATGAATACAATCTGCCATACTGAGAAATACTTATCAATGATGGTGATCGTATTTCTCGCCATCAGCATATCGATCGCTGAAAACGGAGTGATACGAAAACCTAAAACAATACAGTTCGTTACACCACAAAGCAGCCATGCAAATGAAATAATACCATAACCAAACACTCTCTTACGCATCAGCAGTGCCAATGTCAAAGTAAAAAAGATAATGGAACAGTTATACAGGAACACCAATGGTTCATTCACAATATATTTCATCGTATTGATAAATGAGTGTCTTCCCAATATCTCCAAAATAATATCCAGCACAATTGCAATCGCAACACACTGGAATATAGCTGTACTACACAATTTCTTCAATTTGTCTTTCATCTAAAACTCCATTCTGCCGTGATTCGGCAACCACTAACCAAATACTTAATGCAATCCTGTTATCTTATTCATAAACCGGTAATTTCAGAATAAGATTAAACCGGTTTCATTATAGCATTCCTTTCTTTTTATTCAATCCGCAAATTTTACAAATAATTACCTCATTTTTTCATTTTTTGCGTAATTTTTACTTACTTTTCTTCTATCTATATCTTTGGGAATGCTTTATATGATGGAAAATATCATATTTCGGAGGAAACTACAATAAAACAATTATTAAATCTTCTTTAGGATTCTTAAGATGATTAAGACTTTGAGCCCAAATGAGCCACTGCCATTTATCGTAAAACACGCATGACTCTCCTCCTTTCGATTCCGATCCGATCTGCATGGAACGCCGGGCACGATAAATTCGTTGTGCCAGGCGTTCCAGCATCGGATCATCGAAAGTCAGTCGTCTATGCTACTGTTTTTCTGATAAATGGCAGTGGCTCATATGGTTGGTTTCAAAACCTTTGCTACATAAAAATAGGAAGTCTTAAATAAGACTTCCTATAAAATAATAAGAGCGCGAGACGGGGATCGAACCCGCGACCCCCTCCTTGGCAAGGAGGTGCTCCACCGCTGAGCCACTCGCGCATTTTCCATTGTTGTGATTTGTTTGCCTCACAACAATGGATATGTTATCATAAGACGTTGTATCTGTCAACAACTTTTTTCAACTTTTTTAAATATTTTTTTCACGCAATGAATTACCGCATTGAGCCTAGTTGTTTTCATCCTCTGAAGGCGCCTGAACAGACTCATTTTCAATGGTCTGCAACTGCCCTTTTGCTCTGCGAACATAGCCAACGATGAGCACAACTGCACCAACTAAAAAGCATGCAAATCCAAGAAGCTGTGATACACGGATACCGGAATTGCCGATCATTAAGGAATCTGTACGAAGTCCTTCAACGATACATCTTCCAAGTCCATAGCCTGCTACATAGATAAATGCGAATTCACCTGTAAACTTCTGATGCTTTCTATATATAAGAAGAAAGATCAGCAACATCAGATTCCAGAGTGACTCATACAGGAACGTAGGATGTACTGTTATACATTCCATACCATGAAGTGTCTGTGTATTTGCAAGCATGGTATCTGAGATCACTCCACTGTTGATCAGACTGTTTAGTGTTCCTTCATGTCTGTAATAATCAAGAGGGATTCCCATCGCAAATACAGAATCTGTATACGCACCAAACGCCTCCCTGTTGAAGAAATTGCCCCAGCGTCCAAGGATCTGTCCGATCAGCAGACCAAACGCTGCTGTGTCGGCAAGCCGAAGCACATTTACCTTCCGCTTCTTCGCAAAGATGCATCCGGTAATAACACCAGCAATTACACCACCATAGATCGCAAGTCCGCCACCTCTGATATTTAACATGCCAAGGATGGTTTCTTTTATATTTCCCGCCACTATATACTGATCCAGCCGGAACAATATATAATAAATTCTTGCGCCTAAGATTACCGGAATGATCAGGATCAGGATAAAGTCCAGATACATTTCCGGATCCTGCCCTGTTCGTTTCGCTTCATTTGTCACAAGGAAGTAGGCAAGGATAAATCCACACATAATGATGATACCGTAAAACCGGATCTCAAAGCTGCCAATGGATATATGATCACCTACATGCTTCAGGAAGATTCCCAAATGCGGAAAGATAATACTGTTAAAATATTCTGAAATTGTTTCCATTTTCTTGTTATCTCCTAAAGGAAGCTGTTTTATACGTTGAACTTAAAGAGGATGACATCTCCGTCCTCTACCACATATTCTTTACCTTCCTGTCTTACCAGACCTTTTTCTTTGGCAGCTACCATATTGCCACATTCCATAAGATCTTTATAGCTTACAACCTCTGCCTTGATGAATCCACGCTCAAAATCAGAATGGATCTTGCCGGCTGCTCCCGGCGCTTTTGTTCCCTTCTTGATCGTCCATGCTCTGGATTCTGTCTCACCGGCTGTCAGATAACTGATCAGTCCAAGCAGTGAATAGCTTGCCTTTATCAGTTTATCAAGACCGGATTCTTTTACTCCAAGATCTTCCAAAAACATTTTCTTTTCTTCGTCATCCAGTTCTGCCAGCTCCTGCTCGATCTGTGCACAGACAACAAACACTTCTGAATCAAATTCTTTTGCGTATTCTTTTACTTTCTGAACATGCTCATTTGATGCTCCATCATCTGCTACATCGTCTTCGCTTACATTTGCTGCGAAAATAACCGGTTTCCATGTAAGAAGGTTGTATTCCTCGATCCAACCCTGTTCGTCCTCATCTGTTACTTCAAGAGTCTTTGCAAGCTTGCCTTCCTCCAAATGTGCTTTGATACGCTGCTGGAAATCCAGCTCCTTTGCAAGCATCTTATCATTTCTTGCACCTCGTATCGTCTTTGCTATTCTACGATCCAGAACTTCAATATCGGAAAAGATCAGCTCCAGATTAATCGTTTCAATATCACGGATCGGATCAACCGAACCATCTACATGAATAACATTTGTATCTTCAAAGCATCTGACAACATGAACGATCGCATCTACCTCTCTGATATTTGCAAGGAACTGGTTTCCCAGACCTTCGCCTTTGGATGCGCCCTTTACGAGTCCTGCGATATCTACGAATTCAATAACTGCAGGAGTGGTCTTTGCTGAGTGATACATCTCTGTCAGCTTGTCTAACCTCTCATCCGGTACTGCAACGACACCAACATTTGGGTCGATGGTACAGAATGGATAGTTTGCTGATTCTGCACCTGCTTTTGTCAGAGAGTTAAATAATGTACTTTTTCCAACATTGGGAAGTCCAACTATGCCGAGCTTCATGGTTATAATTCCTCCTTAAAACCTTGATTTATAAGGTCATACAACTCATACCATTCAGCCATATTACGTTATGTCAGATGGCCGTTCAAAGTTGATGCCACAAGGTAATTTTTCTCTGTATTCTTGTTCTTTACCTGTATAATGGCGCAAAAAAGCCCCAAAATAGCACGATGATTATACTACATTGGGGCATAAAATTCAATGATTATCAGCCGGTTGCCGTCAAATTACTGTCAAATTCCAAGACGCATTCTCAGAATTCCCAATATCAGAAGATGCACCGGATAAAACAAATAGTTCACAAGCTTATTCTGCTTTCCACGCTTTCCATTATAAGTAAGCATCAGGCCAAAACCCAGAAGTGCCCATGGTTCCTTATACATCGATGCAAAATTAAACGGAATAGCAATAATCGGTCTGTCATGAAAAAGATACAGAAAATAACCGATCAACACCGCATGGGAATCATAATCCAGACTCAGATTCATGGCTATCAGACAAGTTACTGCTACAATTATAAAAGATACAAGATACCACAAGAACTTGGGCAGCGTCTGCATCTTCTTTTTCAGGGCATCAATAATCCAGATCATCGCCAACACCAGCGCAAGCGTAAACATGATATTATTCCAGTTTGGTTCAAAAAATACATTAGATGTACACATATCAAACGGAACCTCTGATATAATTCCAAATACCAGGAGTGTTCCCAAATATCTCCATCGATTTCTCGTTTTAAAATATCCCTCCACCAACAGGGAAATAAAGATAGGAAATGCGATCCTGCCTAATATATCAAACAGTTCACTCATAACTATTAAAGCCTTACTGTTAAAATATATGAAAAATGTTTTATTAACATGATCGATCAACATTGAAGCAAATGCTATATATTTCAGTTGTGCACCGGATAATAATTTTATCTTTTCTTTCATCTTTAATAACGTTCCTCTCCTACTTAAAAATAACTCTGTCTCTCGTCAATAGCGTAACAACCTCTGTATGCTCAGTAAATGGGAAGAGATCAAATGGTGTGATCTTTAACACCTGATAGCCATGTGTGGTCAGATACTTCAGATCCCTCGCAAGGGTATCCGGTCCACAGGAAATATAAACTACCTTACGCGGAGACAACGTTACAACGGAAGAAAGAAATTCTTCCGTGCTTCCTGAACGAGGCGGATCCATAAACACAACATCAATATGCTCATCTGCGTCTGCCAGTTCTACCATAAACCTGCCTGCATCATTTGCATAGAACTCGATATTTTCTATCTTGTTCATCCGGCTGTTAATCTTCGCATCACGGATTGCTTCTGCATTCAGTTCCACACCAATCACTCGTTTTGCCCGGTCGCTTGCAACGATACCAATCGTTCCGATTCCGCAGTATGCATCTATCACCGTCTCTTTCTTTTTCAGATCCGCATATTTGATCGCCTTGTTATATAATTTCTCCGTCTGAACAGAATTGATCTGGTAAAAGCTTCCCGGCGACAGACGAAACCGTTTGCCACAGAGAACATCTTCTATATAGCCTTTGCCATAGATGACCTGATTTCGGTCACCTAACACCATATTCGTATCCTTTGTATTTATATTCTGAACGATCGTTGTGATCTCCGGATGAAGCTTCAAAAGTGCATTTGCAAAATTCTTCTTCGACGGAAATACCGGAGATGCCGTCACAATGATCACCATGATCTGTCCGGTCTGATGTGCTGTCCGGATCAGTACATGACGGATCAGTCCATATCCGCTGTCTTCATTATAGATCATCATTTTAAATGACCGGAACAGCTCTGTGATATCCTGAATGATCGCATCCGCCCGCTGATCTTCGATCTTGCAGCCTTTTGTCTCTATGACATTATGAGTACCCTCCTGATATCGGCCGGAGATGATCGTACCATTCTTCAGTTTTCTGAATTCCGCACATACTTTGTTCCTGTAATAATACGGATTTTCCATTCCCACGATTGGATCGACCGGTGCAAATCCTGAAAGCAGCTTTTCCATCTCTGTCTGCTTCTTTACAAGTAATCTCCGGTATTCTTCGTCTGTATATTCGTATGCCACGGGGTTAGGTTTCTTATTTGGGGACTGGACTTTTCTGCCATCCGGTTTTCTATTTCCCGGCTGTCCCTTTATATTTTCTTTCATATTTTATTTCCTTTCAAATCTCTCGTCTAAACATAGCAAAAACCAAACACATGGTCAACAACATTTCCTTGAATGTATATGACTTATGGCCTGGTTTTTTCTTTGCTCTATGCTTTACCTGTCAGGACGACTTTTGTCATATCGTGTCCGACCGCATCCAGATACAATCCGAATACATCTGTCGTGCGCATCCGCAGACTGGATGTATTCACACATGGGTGGCAGCCAAGATACTCGCCTTTTAATATGTCTTCATCCACCAGCAGCCGTACATGATGCTCCGTATCATTCATCAGTCCCATGACACTGACAGCCCCCGGTTCGATATCCAGATATTTCTCCATGTCCTCAGCCGATGCAAATGACAGTCTTGCGCTCCCGATCTGTGAAGTGATCTCCTTCGTTTTAAACGGCTTGTCTCCCGGTATCATCAACAGATAAAACTGTGTCTTCTGACGATTGCACAGGAAAAGATTCTTACAGATTGTCGCCTGCAACATCTTATCAATCTCCTCACATACTTCCATCGTAAATGCCGGTTCATGGTCGACTCTCTTATATTCTATTCCAAGATGGTCAAGAAAATCATATACCCGAATCTCCTTCTCCAGTCTTCCTTCCGTATTCTCCGGTCTTCCATTCAAAAGTTCCAACAGTACTTTGCCCTCCCGTTCCTTATATCTACCTCTGCTGTTCATCCAGCATATGCTCAAACTCCGGAATCGGAACAGGCTTGGAAAAATAAAATCCCTGAGATACACTACATCCATTATCATAAAGGAAATCTGCCGTTCCTCGATTCTCTACGCCTTCTGCTATAATACTTAAGCCCAAATCATTTGACATGGATATCACATGAGAAATGATCGTCTTACCCTGTTTACTGTCCAAACATTCATCCAAAAACTGCCGATCCATCTTCAATACGTCAAATGGTGTATTCTTCAACATACAAAGGGAAGAATAACCTGATCCGAAATCATCCATTAACAATGTAAATCCCGCCTGTTTCAAACTATTGATATAAGACAATGATTCTGCATTCTCCGTTGTCTCCGTGATCTCTAACTGGAACAGCTCCATCGGAATCTGATATTTGTCGATCAGATTCCTGATATATCCTGCAACATCTTCTTTCTGAAGATAGGTTCTCGACACATTCACCGAGATTGGAAGTGGTTGCCTTCCGGTATCCAGCCATCTTCTGATAACTTTACATACCATCTCCCACATGAAACAGTCTAATTTGTATATAAATCCATTTGCCTCAAATACCGGAATAAATTCCATCGGCGACTTGCATTTTCCATTTGCATCAATCCAGCGCACAAGTGCCTCTGCTCCGACGATCTTCGCATGGCTTCTGTCATACTGGTACTTCGGCTGAAGATAAACCTGAAATTCTTCCCGTCTCAGAGCCTCCTCCTCAACTTCCTCGATCGCTCCCGTCTGTTTCACATGATTCATCAGCGTATCCTCATAGAATACAACCTTATTCAAAATCGTCCGCTTACCCTCTGCACGGGCAAGTCCTGCTTCATCTCCATGCTTGCGATATGCCGTTGAGCTGCCCGGTACGATATTCACTCCATATGTAATGCTTAACTTGATATCACCATATCTCCGAATCTTTTCATCAAGTTTATCAATAAATTCCATGATTTCTTCTCTGGAATTATAATAGGTCACGATCTGGAATACATCCGCTGACAATCTACAATGCAGATGTTCCTTATCACACATCACATCCAGCGTGTCATATATATACCGAAGAATATTATCTCCTGTATCACTGCCATACTTCTCATTGATATACTTAAATCTACGGACATCAAACTGAATATATGCATACTCCCGCTCCGGATGCTCTGCCTGAAAACGTGCAATCTTCTTGAGAAAGAATGCCGGATTCTTATCATTGCTAAACGATGTCACAATCTCCCGATTCTCTAATTCCTGTTTGCGCATGATCCGTATCATGCCCACATACTCCCGAATCAATCCTTTTTCATCTTTCTCAAGGTAACAAAGGACTGCCATCAGAGCTTTCTTCCCTGATCTGGTCTCAAGATGCACCCATGTCTCCAAGTCATCCATCTTGATCGGCTCTTTTGTTCCCTGCTCAATCTGTCTATACAAATTGCACATTTTATTCTTCTCTGTTTCTTCTATACATGTGCAGTTGCAAAATGCTTTTAGTAAATTTTTATCATCCGGATTCAACTCATCAGGCAGAATATCATTTTCCTCAATCGTGTAAAACCGATCTTGCAGATTCGCGTAAAAATATATGGCGTCGCGGTGATTTTTCCTTATTCTGTTAATCTCTCTCCATGATTCAAATGCCATAATAATATCTTCTCCCAACAATGAATACTTACCTAATTTTACATGTTCTGTTCCCACAGGAACTTGCTATTATATATATATTAACATGTTCTTTAGCAAAAAGAAAGTTTGCATCCGACTTAATTATTCGGAAATTAAGTGAAATTTGGGTTAATCAATTACTTAATTTCTTGTTAATTGTCAACCAGTCAAGAAACGCCTGACAGCCTTCTACAACATCTTCATAAGTCTCCCGAAAATTTCCACTGTACCACGGATCTCTGACATCTGCATCTCGTCCGGCAAACTCCAGCATCTTATAGATCTTATCCCCACGTCTGTGTCCGGTCATTCGTTCAATATTCCTCATATTCATAGAATCCATACCGATCAGATAATCGTAATGATCATAATCTGAGGCTGTAAGCTGCACGGCCCGTTTGCCTTTGCAGCTTATCCCATGTCTGGCAAGTTCTTCTCTTGCCGGCGGATACACCGGATTCCCTACACCATTCCAAATCTCTTCTGTGCTGGTGGCTGCCGATGCGATCTCAAACTGATCGGCAATGCCACGTTTTGTTACTATATCTTTTAATATGAATTCTGCCATGGGGGAACGGCAGATGTTGCCGTGGCAGATGAAAAGTACTTTTATCATAGTTTTGTTTCTCCTTGTTTTGCCCGGAAATGCCCTACCTCGACTATCGTCTCGGTCGCGGCAGTCGCAAAATGCCCGATTATGCAAGCATATCGGGACACTTCGCTCGTTGCTTCGCGTATTTTGCAAAGGTTTTCGGGGTTATTGTGATATGCTCTAAAATTACAAATTGTGGCAGATTGGAGCAGAACCCTGCAAGTTGTTACTACCTGTTAGTAGCAAAATTGGTAGTAAAAGGGAAATGGTTACTACTAAAGGTTTTGCCGTTCCTTCTGCATCTGCTCAAATACTTCATCCCATTCTTTCTCGTCACGCCACGCATCATTTTCTGATATTACTGCTTTTCCGTCATCATTATACTTGGTGTTATCTGACGCCATTTTATAAGATTTTTCACTGTATTGAGTCATTATCTGTTTCTCCTTTTTGTCCTAGTATATCTTAGTTCCTAATATTTCGTGGTAATCTTGGTTTTGCTCTAAAGTTACAAATTGCGGCAAATCAGAGCAGAATTGAGCAAATTTTTACTACTTGTTAGTGTTAGTTGTAAAGTTGGTAGTAAAAAAAGAGGGGGGCTACTAACACAGTTAGAAAATGAAATCGCTTATGTAATTTCCTACAATACCTAAAACTGTTCCAATAACAACTGTTCCCACTATAAAATTTCTTTTAGAAGCATTTTTCTCCTCAATATGGTCCTATGTCAAGATTTAGTACAAGTTAAAATGAGAAACTTTTCCCATTTTAATCCGCCAGAAGCTCAGCCTCAGTGTGCGTTCTTTCATACAATCGTTCAAATTCATTTGGTGACATATAGTTACAATGGCTATGAATTCGTTTCGTATTGTAGAAAGCTTCCAGATATTCAAAAATCAACTGGTATGCCTGCTTATAATCGCGAATTTTAAAGCGATTGAGCCATTCACGTTTGATAATAGAATGAAAGGATTCAATGCATGCATTATCCCACGGAAAAGCTTTCTTCGAGTAGCTACGCTGCATATTTTCGGTTGCTTTTTTATATTCCTTTGCAACATATTGGCTGCCACGATCCGAATGGATAATTAATGGTTGATCGATATTTCGGCGAGCTTTGGCTTTGTTTATCGTATCAATCACGCAGGATACTTCCAGTGTTTTTGAAAGTGTCCATGCTATGATTTTTCTGGAAAATAAATCCATAATACTGGTCAGATAGACAAATCCGTCTATTGTCCAGATGTAGGTGATATCCGAACACAAGACGGCATTCGGGCGGTCAGGATTAAACTGCTCATCGAGGATATTTTGTAATTCAGTGCTGAAATCAGAATCTTTTGTGGTAATTGTCCATGGCTTGCTCCACTGGGCACGGATTCCCATTTGACACATGTATGTACCAACAGTTCTTTCCGAAATGACTTCACCGGTTTTCCGCAATTCTACAGTGATTTTCGGAGCACCGTAGTTCTGCTTGGAATCATCATATATATCCTGTATTTTTGCTTTTACAGATTCACGGCGTTTTTCTGTATCAGAAGGCACGCGGTGGAGCCATGCACGATATCCTGAACGTGAGGCACCTAAAAATTTCAACATTCCGGAGACGGAACCCCGGCGTCCAGCCTTTTGGGCAGCTTCCGTCTTCTCAGACACTTCGAGATAAATGGCTTCCGTCATTTTCCCAGAATGTTGATTGCTTTTTTTAATACATCAAGTGCATCTTGGGCATCACGTAATTAACGTCTGAGACGGGCGATTTCCTTCTGTTCATCGGATGCGTAATTACCAGAACCACGAACAGGAATATCACCTGATTCACGGAAGTCTTTCAGCCACTTTGTTAGTGTGCTGTATCCGATGCCAAGATTTTCTGCACATCCACGTACACAGAGATCTTTATGATCTTGATAATACCGCATTGCATCAAGTTTAAATTGTTTGTCATGTTGCATTGCCATATGAGATCCTCCTTCAGCATGTCTTTATTGTACCATGTTAATATGTATTTGGAATTCCTCATTTTGGCTTGTATTATTTATATTCTAGCATCAAAGACAGCACTTCTTGCAAAAGGATTTCGTGAAGCCGGGCAGACAGCAGCCAATGCATTCCGTACTTTTGCTGACAAGCCAGAGGTGGATTACTCACGGAAAGAGCAGAAACATCCCATTACAAAGGCAGTACTTGCTCCGATGAAGGCAGTGAGAAAGTTGTTTGTATCAATGGAGCTGCATTTGGACGCTTCGATTGATAAGCCAGATAGTTTTGAGGGCGTGGGAGAAAACCTGCGTCCTTTTTTGTCGCCTGAAATGCGACACATAAGAAATGGTTCTTGTTATAATTATGATAGCACATGAAATAAGAATCGTTTGAATTTATAGTTGTCCTTTTTATTGGACACATGGTGTGCGTATAATGTAAATACAAAGAACTTAAAAACATGTAAGAATTGTTTGAAAGGAGCTGATTGATATGAAAAAAGAAGGATATAGTCGCCCTGGATTATTTGGCACAATGAAGCATTATGATGCAAATGGCAATAAAATTGGAGAGAGCAGACCGGGATTCTTTGGTAGTATGAACAACTATGATGCTAATGGACATAAAGTAGGACATAGCAGTCCCGGATTATTTGGTACAATGAATCATTACGATAATAGAGGTCACAAAGTAGGACACAGCTGCCCTGGATTATTTGGAAGTGTCAACACATATGATAATAATGGACATAAGACAAGCCATAGTGACAGAGGTTTGTTTGGTGGATTCAATCATTACGATAATTAGGAGGACAGGGATATGTTAGGAACAGATGGAAGATTATATGATTCGGATTTTGACTTTGATGGAGATGGAAAACTTAATGCTTATGAGTACTCTGTAATGGATGATGTAGTTTTCGGTCATGAAGATACGGAAACAAGTGAGGTGGATGAACTGGAAGATGAGTTATCCTTGGCAGGACTAGATGCAACAGAGTTTGAATATATGGATGCAGATGAAAGAAGAGAGGCATTGGAGGATGCCGGCTTAGATCCGGATGATTATGATTTTGACTAAAGGAGTGCAAGATGAAACAACAAACTGAAAAGAAACTACAGGCTAATTTGAAAGCAATAAATAATGATTTCAATACAGTTATTTTGGCGGATATTGAAGTGAAATTTAAGCTGATGGAGTTGGAAGCAATTAGGATATTAATTGATGATTGCGAAAGATTGATAAATGAAGATGCAGGTGAATGAAAGCAGGTGCCGTATATGAAAAAGAATTCGTTTGGACAAGGATTAACAGTATTTTTGGTGGTAATAGGTATTTTTTACATTATTGGTGCTATTAGTGAAGCTAGTGAGCCTAAGTGCATTAAATCAGGCTGTGACAATAAGCAGGCAACAAATAGCAGTTATTGTTATCTGCATAAGCCTTATACTGGAAGTAGTTCTTCGCATAGCAGTTCATCATATTCCAATAAATCAACAAGCAGCAGTTCTTCAAGTAGTCATAACAATAAATCGACAGCAGGAAGCAATGCATCATCGTACAGCAGTACAAAGAAAAGTTCTACTGGAACAAGTAGCTCAAAGAAAAGCAATACATATAACTCATATGATGATGGCTATGATGATATATACATGGATGGCGATTATGATTATGATCGGTATGACAGGGATAGTGATTATGCCGATGGTGTGGATGACGCAATGGATGAATTTGAAGAGGATTGGTAAGTATGGCAGGTAAACATGAGCTGGAAAAATTTGAATATTTGTTTGTAGATATCGAATGGAATCAGACACCGGGAACAAATGGGATAGAAGACAGGGAGCCAATTCAGATTGGTGTGGTAGCGACTGATGAAAGTATGAATTTGAAAAAATCATTTTCCGGAACGATGCGACTGAGTTCAGAAGAAAAATATAATCCGGATACATTAGTACTATCACATTCTACATTAAAATCTGTCATGCAGGCAAATAGTGAAGAAATAGTATTGCGGAAAATTAAGATGTCATTTCCAAAATATAAGTATGTAGTGGTTTGGACAAAGGATACTTATGAATTGTTTAAAAGAGGGATGGACACTTATGGATATTCAATGCCGAGACATAGAGTTATTGTATTTCAAGAAGTTCTTATGCATATTGCAAGTGATGGAGTAAATCAAATTGGTTTTGAGCGTGCATTGAAACAGGCGGGCATTGAATATCAGAAAAACTTTCTTCACTATTCAAAGCATGATGCAAATTATATGTATCACTTATTTTGTAAATGCTATAAGGAATACACGAGGTGGACTAACCAGGAGATATGTTATCTGAGTCCAAGAACTCATATAATACATACTGGAAGCTGCAGATATGCTAATAGAAATCATTTTCTTGCTACAAATAGAGCAGCCAAATATGTGATTTTTCAGGGAAACAGAGTATGTAAAATATGTGGTTGTGAGGATGAATGGAACAGATTGCAATGGGGTGTAAACTCTGGTGTAAAGCAGAATAATCGTGCAGAATATCTTAGAGAATTGCCGCTTACAGATGAAAATATGAGTATGATCTGCAACAAATTCCGATTAGATTACAATATTGCCTCAGATATGGTGTTTATCCGCACAGCGTTCAGTGGGTGGATTGTATATATTCAGAATGACAGGGTGACAAAACTCCGTCATGAGAACTACAGACAAAGGAGGGATGAAGCTTTAAAAATACATAAAAAGTGCTTTGAAGGTTATCACAAGCAGAAACTGCCTTCCAGTAGGTTCTATGATGTGGTAAGCTATATTAAGTATCATGACGAGGGAATGTTGAAGAGGCTTGGTGATAAAAGGAGCCGTATTGATATAATATTAGACAGGATAAGAGAACAAGATGCAGAAAATATGGCATAGATAAAGGAGTTGGAAATGAGAGACCAGAAATTATATGAATCAGTCGGAAAATATATAGATAAATATTACATAGACAAGCCGGATGATATTAAACTGGATAAAGAAATGAAGTCCATATTTGATAGAATCTCAGAATTTAGAAAGAAAAAAGCAACAAAAAAATGCGATGCCGAAGAAGATACAGATATTGAGATAGATGAAAGTGCCGTAGAATCGTTTGATGTTGAAAGTATGCAGAAAACGAAAGCAACTGACTCTATGTCTTCGACATTGGCAACAAACCGTAATATAGAAAGCCTTATGGGGCAGATGGATGAGACATTTTCCAAAAGACTATTGCGTTTAATTGATGAGAGAGGGATGACTGATTCTGAAGCATATAATAAAGCTTATGTGGATCGAAGACATTTCTCAAAAATCAGAAAAGATGTGAATTATACGCCAAATAAGAAGACTGTGCTTGCGTTTGCAATAGCATTAGAACTATCTATTGACGAAGCGAAGGATCTTCTAAATTCAGCAGGCTTTGCGTTTTCAAGAAGTTCAAAGACAGATATTATCGTAGCTTATTTCTTACAGAATAAGATATACGATATGTTTGAAATTAATGAGATATTAGATGCTTATGGACAGCCAATTTTTGAGTAGGTGAAGAAATTGTCGCCTATCATGCGACCAGCTCTGTTAGTTTCGTAGATATAATGTGATTACAATAAACCGAAGGAGGTAAATCACATGAATGCGGAATTAACAGAGCTGGTTTTTATTTTGGACAGAAGTGGTTCAATGGGTGGACTGGAGAGTGACACAATCGGTGGATTTAACGGGATGATAGAGAGGCAGAAAAAAGAAGGAGAAAAAGTTAATGTGACTACAATCCTCTTTGATGATGAAGTGGAAATCATTCATGATCGTTTTCCAATTGATGCAGTTCAGCCGTTGACGGATAAAGAATATTATGTCCGGGGATGTACAGCATTGCTTGATGCAGTAGGACAGGCAATTAACAAAATTGACAATGTGCAGAAACATTTACAGGAGGAACATCGTGCGGGCAAGGTACTATTTGTTATCACTACAGATGGATTAGAAAATTCCAGTACAGAGTTTAATTACAATGACATTAAGCGAATGATTGAAGCAAAGAAAGAATGTGGCTGGGAGTTCTTATTCCTTGGAGCAAATATTGATGCAGGCAAAGAAGCTGAAAAAATTGGTATTGAAAGAAACAGGTCAGTAACATATGAGAATGATCATGATGGAGTAGCACTAAATTACGAGGCTGTTGGCAGAGCAGTGAGAGGCGTTACAAAAAGCAGAACCTGTAGTATAGAACTTGATGATGACTGGGCAGATGGTATTGCAGAATATCATGAGAAGGCAGGAAAAAGGTAGCAGGCATGTAAGAAGGGAGAATAATTTTATGGCAATGATAGTATGTCCACATTGTGGAGAACAGGTATCAGAAAAAGCAAAGAAGTGTGTGCATTGCGGTGCAATATTGATACCGGAAGAGAAGAAGCATTGCATGGAATGCGGTGCTGAACTTGAAGAGGGAATGACAGAGTGTCCGAATTGTGGTTGCCCGGTTGATGATACGCTAGGGCAGGAGACAGATGAAAAGCCACAAAAGGTAGAGGTGACAGGGGTAAAGGTGACTAAGAAGATAAAGATTATTATTGGAATTGTGGTTGCATTACTTGTGGTCGGATGCGCAACAGCATTTGGAGTGACACAATATCAGAAGAAAAAAGCGGCAGAAGAATATGCACAACAGGTAGAGGAATATTACGGCAATCTTGAATTAGCGACATACACAATGTTAACAGGTGCAAGCGAAGCAGAATCAGCGGGAAATCTTATCAAACAGGTGTGGTGCAATGCGATTTACGAGGAAAAGGATGATGATACAGATAATTACACCAGACCCGAAGGAAGCTTTGTATCGGATTTTAACGAAGCATTAGGTAATCTATTCGCAGATTCGAGTTTCAGCAGTAAGATAAGCAGTATTGAAGATAATCAGGAAACAGTCAATGCATTGATGAAAAAATTGAAGAACCCACCAGATGAATACAAGGACGCATACGAAGCCGTATCAGATTTGTATGATTCGTATATATCACTTACCAACTGTGCAACAGATCCGTCAGGCAGTTTGCAGACATATTCAAGTACCTTCAGTGATGCTGATACGAATACATTAAATGCATATAAGGCAATGGAATTGTATCTGGACGATTGATAAATCGTGTAGGTACTTAGAAAATATTTTAATTGGAGAATGAGATATGAGTGAAAAATTGTTGTATGAAATAGAAATGGCTTTCTTAAAACAGATTTATGAACATAAAGGAGCAATAGGAGTTAATGAACTGCTTCATATATTTCAATCAAGTTATGGTTTAAAAGAGGACATATTTAATAGAATTCTAGGAGTAGTAATGCAACAAGAATATTGTATTATTGAAAAAATAAGAAAATTAGATAATACAGAGGAAGAAGTTATATTTGTTACCTATAAAGGATTGGAAAAATTTTTAGAGAAGAAAAAATTTTCAGTCAAAAATTTGTTGAAGAATAAGATCGCGTATGAGCTTAAATGTGAAGGCTATAAAACATATTCAGATTGGCTTGATGCGAACAGAAATCAATTAGCTTTAGAGGCAGAAATTACAAGAATGTTTGCCCGTGTATTAGCAGATATGAGGATTATTTTAATGAATAAGGATAAAGATAATGAAATCAAAGAAACGCTACAAGAGGCAATAGAAAGAATGAATGAACGGGCAAAAAAAATTCCAGAGGTTAATAATTCTGTTGCGTATACAATTGTGTTGGCAATATATGACAAACTGTTGAGTTTGCTTGGAACAGATCAGTTGTTCTATGAGGCAGAAATGACTGGAAAACTGATAGAATCTTATATGTCTGAAAGGCATGCCATGGCAATTGATTTTATTTAGTTAGTGCCATAATTATGAGGCAGAGCGCATAATCAGCACTCTGCCTTTTAACTATCAATTTAGTTACTATACGACGCCGATATATACTCAAAAGCAAGGACTCAAAAGCAAGGACTCAAAAGCAAGATTCTCGGGTTACTATTTACCACATCGAGGTCAAATGAAAAACTAAATTCCAGTTCTAACTGACTTGACCTCGTATTTTCGGTTTTGAGCAACTTTTTTGAAGATACCCTATACAAAAGTACCCTGAAAAGTGCTATAATTCGTGTTATGAAGTCTGTTTGTTTGCATGGCAAACAGACGACTGGAGCAGTTTGAGAAAAAATAAATTCCACCCGTCTAACGTCAGAAATGAAGTTGGATTTTGCGCTTCGTGGTCGCTCGGTGGTTATCTATCTGCTTCTTTTATGATTATACCGGCTGGCAAGGGTCAATTGTCTGGGGAGACAAATATCGACTTGCTGGACGGTATTTTTGTTTTATAAAGTTAATCTTGAGAATGGTAAATCTTCGTCATACTTTTCATATGCGTTATTCTTAAAGTACAGGAATTCTTCATTAAGATTTCTCCATTCTATAAAGGCTTCAAGATAACGTAATTCGTTGAGATACCGCTCATTATCATCCGTTATGTCAAGCATGTGTTCATTGAGAATTTCGTAGCGTTCTTCCAGGCGTTTATACTTCTTTTTGTACTTTTTAGCCATTGATATCACCACCTTCCGTAGACGCTTTGTTTCTTTTGGAAACGTTGTCTTCAATAAGAGAAGGCTTCAGACAGACATCGTCAGCTGGAATTCTAACCTGTCCTGCAAGAGCTGGTATCTTTGCATCAAGAAGCAGGGCAGCCAAATCAAAAGGAGTTGCGCCATTTAAGCTGTCTCTTGCGGTAGAGTTGATATGGCTGGTCATAAGATTGATGTCATCTTGTGTGTATCGATACATGCTACGACCTTTGGGAATAACATAGCGAATGTATTCATGATTCTTTTCCAAACGTCCTTTTTGATTGGAAACATAAGGGTCACAGTAGAATACATAGGTTCTGTGGGTTCCGGATTCGGTCTTTTCGATATCCCATGGATTTTTAAATTCAGAACCATTGTCCGTCAGAATTACCGGAAAATACTTCTTAAAGGTTCTGATGCCAAGAACTTCGGTAAGATCATTTATTGCTTTGATTACGCTTCTTTGGGTGCAGTCCGGCATAAGTATTACAATCATAAAACTACAGCTTCTAAAGAGTAGTGTGAGAAGGCATTTTCCTTTATCCCGTCCACCCTTGACTGTATCCATTTCAACAACATCAAGGTCCGGATGAGCCTCCATAAAACGCTCAAAATCCACATAGGTACGTTTGTTACGATATACCTGTTGAAGATTTTTGTTCTTTCTTGGTTCGGACTTTTTCTTCCGTTTTTTGTAACGGACACGGCGAGGTAAATCAATGTTTCTTGCCTGAAACACACGCTGATCCAGATAGTTGTAGAGTGTTCTTCTGCATACAGGAATCTCATCAGCATGTACTGCAAAGATATGACTTAATGGCTGTCCCTTCAAGATAAGGGGAGATATTAAATCGTTGAGTTCCTGCAATTCTTCCGGAGTCATGTTAATGCCTTTACGGGAATTATAAAGATTTTTCTCGTATTGCCTTTGGGCATAAGAAGCATCATATATTTTCTTGTCCAGAGGACAGGATTTGTAATCCTCACAGTAATTACAAACATATGGTGGTTTGTTAATTTTATCGCATTTGTAAGGCAAGAAATACGGACATACATTGGTTGGGTTACGACGATAACAGCGTTTGCAATAGAAGGAGCAGTAGCGATTATGGTAACTTTGACAATGAAGTTCACTACTTAATAAATCACAGTCTTTGTAATGTTTACAGAGATTGCATTTGTAGCTGTGTTTAGCAGGAACAGTTTTAGAGTAACGTTTTACTTCCTTTGAAATAGTAGAAGGATCTTTATGCAAGACTTCACCTATGGAAGAAAAAGTACTCTTTTGCAACAGTTCCTATTCTATATAAGTCCTGTTGGACAGGGTTAAATGTTTTTGATTATGTTCGCTCATATGGTAATCCTTTCCAACAGACAGATAACCATATGAGATTGTAACAAAAACTATGTGCAAGAGTAAATTCCGGATTTCTGTTTTTGAGGGTAAAAAAACTGGAATTTAAAAATTCACTTTACGATTTAAAAATTCACTTTACGCTCACAAAAACTAATGACTTTTAAATGAAAATAATCAAAGCTCGCAAGAAGATGCGATTATTTTGATTGCAAGAATAAGCGCTTTGTACTATAATTTAAAAAACGAGTTTTTACTCAATTGTGACAAATATAACATGTCTATAGAAGAAGCCACGAGGTGTGAGAATGAGAGTAAGTTACAATAAATTATGGAAGTTATTGGTAGACAAAAAGATGAGTAAAGCCGATTTGAGAAAGGCTGTAGATATTGCTCCGAATACCCTTACAAAGATGCGTAAGGATGGAGAAGTGTCTATGAGTGTATTACTCAAGATTGCTACATATCTGGATTGCGATATTAGCGATATCTGTGAGTTTGTGAAAGATGAAGAATAAACCTTGTTGGAGAGTGCAAAATGGCAGAGTTAGTATATAGTGCAGGTCTTACATCAAAATTGTTTTGGCTACAGGAGTCCAGAAAGACCGCTGGATACATCCTGGATGGATATAGTAAGGTGGATATCCGCAAGATAGCCTGGGAAGAGAATATCTATCAAGTAAAAGCAGAATATCGTGCATATGAGGTATTGAATGGTACTTATCGTAGGGTATCTGCTTTACCGGAAGCAGTGCTTCGGGCTTTTACCACTTGTGATGTGGAGACAGCAAAGATTTTAAACTTAATTGCAATTCTTATGGATAGCCGACTATTTTTTGAATTTCTTCATGAAGTGTATGATGAAAAGCTCAGACTTGGAGAAAAGGAAATCACAGACAGGGATTTGAATGTATTCTTTTCGGATAAAGCGTTGCAGAGTGATGTGGTGGCTGGATGGACGGATACAGCAGTACGGAAACTGAAACAGTGCTTTACTAGAATGATGTTTGAGGCGGGATTACTTGAAAGTAGTGCAAAACCAAGAACAATCAAGCCAATTCACATTGACTATCGTACAGAGAAATTGCTGACTGCAAATGGACTGGGAGAATACTTGAAAGCTGTGAAAGGAGTCTGAGCATGGCAAAGTTAAGTTTGGATGATAGACTGAATCAGATAGAAGATAAAATATCAGAGAAGTCGTTTAGAGAGAATAAAGGACTTGGAAATGAAGTCGGATATTATATATTCGATTATGATCCAAGAGAGGAGCTGTATGTGAGAAATCATATAGCATACCTTAAGGATAGAATAAACAACGGAAACAAAGATTTCAGAATAGTTGAGTTTGACCTGTTTCATCTGATGGTTGAGATATTGCAGGAGGAAGGTTATCTGGAAGCATTCTTTGATTTGGAAAAAGAGAATGGATTTTTTGAAATGGCAGACAGCCTTGTAGAGACTTTGGGACTGGATGAGACAAATGAGCTGAATCTAATCATATCAAGAATATTGCAGGAAGATTTGACAGATAGTGTGGTATTTCTTACCGGAGTAGGCAAGTGCCATCCGATAATAGCAAGCCACAACATCTTAAATAACCTGCATCAGGTACTTGACAGTGTGCCGGTAGTGCTTTTCTATCCGGGAGAGTATAGCGGACAGGATTTGAAATTATTTGGAACGATGGATTCACACAACTATTACAGGGCATTCCGTCTGGTGTAGAGGAGGAAATACAATGCAGATTAAAAATATGTTTGAAAAGCAGATTGACCGTGACATCAAGGGCGTTATTAAAGTAGGTCAGTCGGATGAAGAAAATGTATATCAGGAATTAGATGAATATGTAGTGACCAAGGAACTTCTGAAGCATTTCAGGGATTTCTTTAACAATTATGAAAAAGGTGTAGATGGATATACAGATAAGATGGGTGTCTGGATTTCCGGATTCTTTGGAAGTGGTAAATCTCACTTCCTGAAAATACTGTCTTATTTATTGAAAAACAGCACAGTAGAAGGTAAAAGAGCCATTGAGTATTTTACAGATGGTAAAAAAATAGAAGATCCAATGCTTATTGCAGAGATGACAAAGGCTGGAACAATTGAGTCAGATGTTATGCTTTTCAATATTGATTCAAAGGGTTCTGCAAAGGTAGGCTCCGGCAAGGAGGCTATCGTTGAAGTGTTTATGAAGGTGTTCAATGAGATGCAGGGATATTGTGGTTCCATTCCTTATCTCGCAGAATTTGAGCGCCAGTTGGATAATGAGGGCAGATTTGTAGAGTTCAAAGAGAGGTTCGAGGCGAATGCAGGAGCACCTTGGGAGAAAAAGAGACAGGCATTTGCAGTTATTCAGGATAAAGTAGTAAAGACATTAGTCGAGATGGATTTCATGAGTGAGGAAGCAGCCCGCAACTGGTGCAAGAATGCAAAGGGTAACTATGACCTCAGTATCGAGAAGTTCGTATCACTTGTGCAGGAATACTGTGCGAAGAAAGGACCGAATCATCATGTTGTCTTCTTAGTTGATGAGATCGGTCAGTATATTGCAGATGATACACAGCTTATGCTCAACCTCCAGACAATCGTGGAAGACCTTGGAACAGCCTGCAAAGGTAAGGCATGGGTTATCGTAACGAGCCAGGAGGATATTGACTCTATTACAAAGACAAAGGGAAATGACTTCTCTAAGATTCAGGGACGTTTTGATACGAGACTTTCTCTTTCAGCATCCAATGTTGACGAAGTAATCCGTAAGCGTGTGCTTGCAAAGAATGAGACAGCAACACAGACGCTTAGACTTCTCTATGAGCAGAAAGAATCAATTATCAAGAATCTCATTACATTTACAGCGGATACAGCGGACAAGAAGCTGTATGCAGATAAGGCAGATTTTGCAGACTGCTATCCGTTCATACCATATCAGTTTAATCTTTTGGGACAGGTACTTACTGCCGTCAGAACACATGGCGCAAGTGGAAAGCATCTGTCTGATCAGTCACGTTCTATGCTCGCACTGTTTCAGGAGTCAGCAATCAGATTAATGGATAAAGAAGATGGTGTGTTGGTTCCGTTTAGCTTCTTCTATGATCCATTACATAAGTTTATTGACCACCAGCACAGTCAGGTGATCTCAGATGCAGAGAATAACAGTAAGCTGGATGAGTTCGATGTAGAGCTTTTGAAAGTTCTCTTTATGATTAAATATGTCAAGGAAATTAAGGCAAATGTGGACAACCTGACTACGCTTATGATTTCCAATATTGATGATGACAGGATTGAAGTCCGTTCTAAGATTGAAGAATCATTAAAGAAACTGATTAAAGAGACACTTGTACAGAAGAATGGTGAAATATACATCTTCCTGACAAATGAGGAGCAGGAAATCAATAATGCCATCAACAATGAGTCAGTAGAGATGGGAGAAATCATCGGAGAGGCTTCTACAGTTATCTTCGAGGAAATCTATACAGAGAAAAAATATCGTTACAGCAGTCGTTACTTATTCCCATTCAACCAGAAGGTGGATGACCGATTCTTCAAAGGCAATCAGTCTAACGATATCGGAGTGACAGTTATTACACCTTATGGCGGAGATTATGCAGACTCTGCACTTCGTCTGCTTTCAGCACAGGAAAGCAGTGTGATTGTGAAGCTGCCCAATGACAGTACATTCCTTGATGAGATTACAGAATCCATCAAGATATATAAATTCCTTAATAAAAATGCGTCCGGAGCCAGAGGAAGCTTTGACAGCATCCGCAGGGCAAAAGAGGATGAGCGTATTGAGAAGAAGGACAGAATCAAAATATATATAGAAGAAGCAATTAAAAATGCAGATATCTATGTCAATGGGGATAAGGCAACCATATCAGCAAAGGAACCGGCAAGCAGAATCAATGAAGCACTCGGCAAGCTGGTAGCTATGCAGTATAACAAGCTGACTTATATGGAGACAGCACCGGAGATTTCAGATATCAGCGCAATTTTCAAACACAATGATGGTCAGATGAGCTTCCTGGGCACAAGTGATACCACACCGAATAAGCTCGCATTAGAGGAAGTGGTACAGGTAATCGGATTAAATAATGCCAGACATGTGAAGACATCCCTTAAGGCATTACAGGATAAGTTTGGTGCAGCACCTTATGGATTTGATCCAAAGGATGTGCAGTGGCTTGTTGCAATGCTGTTCAAGCTGGGAAGAGTGTCTCTTACTCTTAACAGTCAGAGCTTGTCATTGCTTTCAACGAATCAGGATGAACTGGTCAGATATATTACAAAGCGAGAGTATGTAGAGAAACTCCTGATAGACATCAGAGAAAGAGCAACGGACGGACAGATTCGCTCTGCAAAAGAAGTTATGAAGGATTACTTCGGATTTACTGTATCCAGTGATGATGATGACAGAATTATGAGCAGCTTCAAGAGCAGGGCAAAGGATAAAGTTGAAGTATACGATGACATCCTTGTAGAGTACAGAATCAATCCAAAATATCCTTGTAAGCGACTGATGGAAGAGGCAAGAAAGAGACTTGCAGAAATCCTTGATATCAATGAGCCTACAGAGTTCTTTAAAACTGTAGATAAGAAGAGGGATGACCTGCTTGATGATGCAGAAGATACTACATCTGTATTTGATTTCTTTAAGGGAGATCAGAAAAAGATTTTTGAAGAGGCAGTAAAGAATCTTGCATATTTTGGCAACAGTAAGACTTATGTAAGTGACCAGGAGCTGTTAAAAGTAGTTGAAGAAATAGAGACTATCGTAAAGGACAGCAAGCCTTTCGGTAAGATTCAGAGATTACCGGAATTAAATAAGAGATTTGAAGAGCTTCATATGGGATTGCTTGAAAAGGAAGCAGCAATCATGGATCCATTAGTGCATGATGACTTCCTTAAAGTGAAAGAGGTATTGGATACTAAGCCTTTTGCGGAAGTACTTCGTCCTCGTATCAATCAGAGATTTGATGAAATATGGGAGAAACTCAGAACGTCCAGTGATATTGCTGCAATTAAGAACATTAAGCTGGAAAGTGATACTTTAAAAATCAAGTGTCTGGATGAGATAGATGAATATGAGAGGGCACATCAGCCTGCACCGGAACCACCTGTTGCACCGGTAGTACCCGGTAAAGAGCCGATTAATCCTACACCTGCACCGACTAAAGTAAAGACAAAGAGACGTAAGAATGTTTCCATCAGCAATGTAGCAGGGGCTAGAACATATTCGATAGAGACAGAACAGGATATTGACAAGTTCCTTGCCGAGATGAAGCAGAAGCTTATGAATGAACTGGAAGAAGACACAATAATTACATTGAGCTGATAAGCTTGATTGGAGGATATCGCACATGAACAAAAATGCAATTAAGAAATTTGCAATAGATGCAAGAAATAAGTTGATAGCATCCGTTACGGACAAAGCTGGTATGCTTGGGATCACACCGGATAATTGCAGTGAAGCAATCACAAAAGGTGCAGATTTTGAGGTATACAAAACAGCAGCAGGAACAGAGGTAACACTTAACAAAAAACAGTGTGAGCAGAGAAGAAAACTGGTAGACCAGATTCATGCAAGAGGCTTTGAAGCGGTAGTGGAAGAAGTGGCATATACATGGTTTAACAGAATCTGTGCCATTCGTTTTATGGAAGTGAACGACTATATGTATCCTGTAAGAGTTCGTGTGCTTTCTTCCGAAAAAGAAGGAAAAAATGAGCCTGATGTGGTAACTATGGCTCCAGATATTGACTGGGATTTCACTGATAAAGAGAGAGAAGAAATCATTGATGCCAAGATGAATAACAGGCTTGATGATTTATTCAGAATGCTTTTTATCAAACAGTGTAACCTGCTTCATGAAGTGTTGCCGGGACTTTTTGAAGAGACAGAAGACTATACCGAAATGCTTCTTAACATCTCATTTACAAATGAAGATGATGTGATTCGTATGCTGATAGATGATAAGAGAGGAATTCCAGAAGAAGACTTTAACGTAAATACGATTGGAGAAGATGGTCAGCCTACAGGACAGGTGGAGATTATAGGATGGCTATATCAGTATTACAATACTGAATTAAAAGATGATACTTTTGCAAAATTGAAAAAGAATGTAAAAATCACAAAAGAGAGAATACCTGCGGCAACACAGCTTTTCACTCCGGACTGGATTGTTCGTTATATGGTTGAAAACTCTGTAGGTAGAATCTGGATTGAACATTTGAGAGCAGTTGATCCGGGTATAGATGAAAAAGCAGCTGCGGAGAGATTTGGATGGAAATATTATCTTCCGGAAGCAGAGCAGGAAGAAGCTGTTAATGTAAAACTGGCAGAAATCCGTACTACATATAAAGACCTGAAACCAACAGACATTACCTGTATTGATCCATGCATGGGAAGTGGACATATCCTGATTGCTATGTTCGATGTACTGATGGATATTTATGAAAGTGCAGGATATGACAAGAGAGAAGCGGCATTTGATATTGTAGAGCATAATATTCATGGATTAGATATTGACCAGAGAGCCTATCAGTTGGCTTATTTTGCAGTTATGATGAAAGGTCGTGGATACAATAGACGATTCCTGAGTGGAAAAGACGGAAAGCTGGAGCCGAAAGTGTATGCAATTACAGAGAGTAATGAAATCAATCGGAATCATTTGCAATTTTTTGGAACACATTTAAGTGAGATGGAAAGAAATCTGGCTGTGATGCAGATTGAAGGATTGCTGGATACATTTAAAGATGCCAGAGAATATGGATCTATCTTAAACGTAGATGTATGTGATTGGGAGATGCTGGAAAGATTTGTAGATGATTTAGGTACAACTGGACAGATTTCGTTTGAGAGTGTGGGAAGTGAAGAAACACAGGAAAGCCTGCGAAAACTAGTAAGAGTGGTACAAAATCTGGGACAGAAATATGATGCAGTAGTGACGAATCCACCGTATATGGGCGCTTCTGGAATGGGAGCAAAACTATCAAAATACGTGAAAGATAATTATTCCGATAGTAAAAGTGATTTCTTTGCGGTCTTTATTGAAAAATGTAGAAAATTATCTGGGAAAAATAGATATGTTGCTATGATTACACAACCATCATTTTTATTCTTGAGTTCATATGAAAAGTTAAGAACAAAGATTTTAAATGAAGATACAATATTGAGTATGCTTCATATGGGAAGAGGAATATTTGGTATCGATTTTGGTTCAGTAGCATTCTGTATTAGAAATAGAAAAGTTTTCTCTTATGTTGGGCGGTATTATAAATTGTATGAAAGAACATTCCAATATATTGATCCCGAAGACATAAGGGACATATTTCTAAATGTTAAGCACAATAAGAATTATAGATTTGATTTTTTGAATTATAATTCAAGAGATTCAATGGAAGAACGCGGTTGTCTGAATCAGATTGAATATGTAAAAAATCAAGATGAATTTGAGATAATTGAAGGTGTTCCATATGCTTATTGGGCTGATAAAGGTATACAAAAAGCATTTAAACAAGGTAAGCCATTAGGACGCTTAACTACTGTAAGGAACGGTTTAAAAACAGGTGATAACAACGAATTTCTACGCTATTGGTGGGAAATTAATTTTAATAATACAATGACAGATGCTAATTCAGCAGAAGAAGCCATAAGATCAAACAAAAAATGGTTCCCATACAATAAAGGCGGAGATGCAAGGAAATGGTATGGAAATGAAGAATATGTTATAAATTGGATGAATGGTGGAGAAAGAGTTATTGGAGCAGCAAAAAAAGAAAAACGAAATGTACAAGACTATCCAGATAGTATGAAATTTGTTTCTTCTGGGACGTGGTCATTGATAAGCGCCGGTAAACCAACTTTTAGATTAAAAAAACATAGCATTTCGGATATTGCTGGCATGTCATTCTATAATGGCAATGAGAATACGGAGTATTATCTTGGATTCTGCAATACTGAATTAGCCTGTGAAATATTGCAAATGTTGGCACCAACAATAAATTATCAAGCAGGTGATATTGCAAGGTTACCAATTATCATGTCAAATCAGTATTATGAGGAAATAACCAATCTCGTTAAGAAATGTGTTCAGGGGGCAAAAAATGAATGGGACTCATATGAAACATCTTGGGATTTTAATAGGCATCCTTTGGTTCGTCATGGGTTAAAAAATGACAGATTTATTGGCGATGCACATAATGAATGGGATAAGGAATGTACAGAACGTAATAATTTAGTACTTAATGCAGAAACAAGGATAAATGAATTGTTTTCAGTAATATATGAAGTAGAAGATAAAAACTTGGGTAAAACTAATGTAGAGGTACTTTTAAGAAAGGCAGATAAATATACGGATATTAAAAGTTTTGTTTCGTATGCGGTGGGATGTATGTTTGGAAGGTATTCTCTTGATCGAGAAGGATTGGTATTTGCAGGTGGAGATATTGATGATATATATTGGAAATGTCAAGGCGTTTCACCTTTAGAGAACAATGGATTACCTTTGGATGGTTATACTGGAGTAAGTTTAGCAGAATATCACTATGGATATCTTCGAGATAATAAAGACTGGAAAAAAGCAACATGTTTGCACTATAGTGTTGATTACGATAATGTGATTCCAATTACGGATGAAGAATATTTCTCCGATGATATTGTTAACCGTTTCATAGAATTTGTCAAAACAGTCTACAGTGCAGATACCTTGGAAGAGAACCTTGATTTTATTGCAAATGCATTAGGAAACAAAGGGGATACATCTAGAGAAGTCATTCGCAACTATTTCTTGAAAGATTTTTATGCTGACCATCTGAAAGTATATCAAAAACGTCCTATTTACTGGCTATTTGACAGCGGTAAACAGAATGGCTTTAAGGCACTTATTTATATGCACCGTTATGATGCTGATACAGTCGGCAGAGTAAGAACAGATTATCTTCATAGAGCACAGAAGTATGTAGAAACAGCAATGCAGAGTGCACAGTATACAATTGACAATGCGGCATCAGCTTCAGAAAAATCAAAAGCTACAAAGGCGGTAACAAAATATACAAAACAGCTTGCAGAAATGAAGATATATGATGAAGCAATTGCTCATGTAGCCAATCAGAGAATTGAGATTGACTTGGATGATGGTGTAAAAGTGAATTATGCGAAATTTCAAGGTGTGGAAGTGGCACAGGAAGGTAAGAAAACATTAAAAATTGATTTATTGGCAAAAATTTAATGTAAAAGGAGACAAGCTGGTATTATGAATTTACAAGACAAATTAATAAAATTATACAATGAAATTGACGAATTAAAGAATAAAGACAGTTCAAGTGATAGCGATTTTAAAGCATGGAAAACCGATGTGCAATTATGTCTTTCTGGTCTTTACGGTGAAAAAAGTATTCAACTTAAAAATTTTAATAACCGACGATTTTCACCAATGGTATTTGGGGGAAATACAGATTGGCATGGGCCGTATGTGCGAGATTTGGAGACTACAAAGAAAGAGTTTGAAAGATATATTGACGATTTTGAGGATGTAAGCACAAATGTCAATGTAAAAAATAACATTCCAGTAAATAATAAGGTGTTTATTGTCCATGGACATGATGGTGAGCTAAAAGAGAAGGTTGCAAGAAGATTAGAACAGCAAGGTATTGAAACGATAATTTTAAGTGAACAAGCGAATCGTGGAAGAACTATCATTGAAAAAATAGAAGCATATTCAGATGTACATGTAGCAATTGCACTATTTACACAAGATGATATTGGAGCGGCTAAGGGAGAAAAAGAGAACGAAAAATATAGGGCTAGGCAGAATGTTGTTTTCGAGGCAGGCTATTTTATGGGATATTTAGGTAGAGAGAATGTAATTATGATTACAGAGGAAAACGTAGAAATTCCTGGAGATTTGTCTGGAATGGTATATACAACAAAAGATAATTGGGAATTTGAATTGTTAAAGGAACTTAATGCTATAGGAATGAAAATTGATATGAATAAGCTTCTTGGTTAAATAAGAATTATTTGCAAGAATACAAGCCTATGGAGTTATTGTTTTAAAGTAGATAGATTATCCAAATGATTAGGAAGGAGGCATGGAATATGTTGCAAATTATATCCGGTAAATTTTTTGAAGATGGTGAAATAGTACATAACGAATGTAATGGAATTTTATATTCTAATGTTGCCTTTCATTCCATGCACCCTATAGAATACGAAAATATAAAAATAAATACAGTGGATTGGCATCCTGGATATCCTTGTTATGTTATTTCGTATGATAACTGTATTGAACACACTCCTAAAACAAGTATACTTGTAAAAATTGGGGATAATGTTGTAATTGAACAGTTAAAATATATTTTATCATTTTCATTAAATGCAATATTTGATGAAAGTGAGTCAGTGATAGAGAATCTTTGCAGAAGAGGAAATGCTCATGACAATTATATATCCTCTTATGTGACAGAAACATTTGATAAGGAGCGAAACTTTACTGGAGAAGATTGGGAATATAGCATTCAATTTTATAAAAAAATGATGCATTTGGCTCGTGACGAATATAAGATAGTCATGAGATGTTTAGCTGCATATCATGCTTCATTTAGTGTGTTTAGTAAGGATATATCACTGTCATATAGCATTCTTGTTTATGCTTTAGAGACTTTGTCAGAAAACTTTGATGAGTATACCACTTCTTGGAGCGACTATGATCAGAACACTAGGAAAAAATTGGAGGCTTTATTAGATAAAGTTGAAGATAATGTTGCAGAAGAAATAAGAAATATTTTAGTTTCTAATGAACACTTGAAATTATCAAGGAGATTTGCTCAATTTATTTTGAAGTATTTAGATGATGATTATTATAAAGCAATAGATAAACGTCAAGGTTCAGAAGAAGAAGTTAAACAGGCAGTCGTAAAAACTTATATATTTAGATCCAAATATGCACATGAATTAAAACCGATAATGAAGCAATTAATGGATGCTGGAATATCTGCCAATTCAGAAATATTTGAGTTTCAACATGAGGTATTTTTTACATACTCAGGCTTGTTAAGACTTGTCCGTACAGTTATAACGAATTTTGTTAATTCAAGAAATGTTGTGGAAAAGGAAGAATATGCATGGTATGACGATTTGCCGGGCACGATGAGTGTAGAGCTACATCCTAATTTATGGCTAGGTAAAAGCAATGATTTTAATTTTAGAAATATAGATAGGAATCTCGAGGCATTATTATATTGCATAGAAACTGCGCATAAAGTTCCTGAAATGAATGAACTTGTTGAAAATTATATGACTAATATTCTTAGCATAAAGGAGTCAGATCGATGTACAGCATATGTTCTGTCGTGGATATATGTAAACATTGTTCAGGGATTAGACAATAACTTTGCGGACAAAATAAAAAAATTATTAGATAAGCATTCTGAAACAGTAAATAAATGCTGTATCGCAACAATTATAGGCAATAGTTTTGGAATGAATACAGGATGTTTTGATTTAGAAGAAGTAGTAACGGTTATAAATAACTATAATAAGAGTAAATTTAAAAAGAATAGATTGAAAATTCATAGTAGGATAGAAAGCAGAATTTATATTGCAATTGCTCGCAGCTATAAAGATGAAGACAATAATAGCTGTAAATATTGGTATAAAAAGGCATATAGAAATGCTGTTAATGATAAAGAATTGCAGAGTGAAATTTTGAAAGAAATTGAACTGATAAAAATATAGTCAGGAGGTTTGGCGATTGAAGGAAGAGATTCTAGAAGAATTAAATATTAAAGAAGACCATGAACGAGAATGCAAATTAGCAACTGGTGGACTTCCGGAGAGTATATGGGAAACCTACTCTTCCTTTGCTAATACAAATGGTGGCACGATTCTGCTTGGAATAAGGGAACACAGAGATTCTTTTACAGTTGAAGGATTGACAGACAAGCAGATTGTAAAATATCAGAAAGACTTTTGGAGTACATTGAATGACAGGAATAAGGTGTCAAAGAACATCTTACTGAATCATCATGTCAGACCTGTGACTGTCGGAGAAAAGAAAATATTAAGAATTGATGTTCCTGCGGCAGACAGGCACGATAAGCCGGTATACATTGGGACAGATCCGATGAAAGGTACTTATAAAAGAGATTATGAAGGCGACTTTCTTTGTACTGAAGAGGCAGTCCGTGCGATGTTTGCAGATCAGAGAGATGTATCTGGTGATGTGGAAGTGCTGGAAGAGTTTGGATTAGATGTGCTGAATCAAGATACAATAAAAGGTTATAGAATTATTTTTGAACAGCTTCACAGTGCACATCCGTGGAATGCTTTGGAAAATGATGAGTTCCTTATGAAACTAAGGGCAGCAGCGAAGAATAAGAATGGTACATTATCTCCAACGATAGCAGGACTTTTATTCTTTGGAGAAGCTTATCACATTACTGAAGTTTTTCCTAACTATTTTTTGGATTATCGTGAGGAATGTGATGATAAAGCGGTACGCTGGTTATTCCGGACGCATTCTAACGAAGGTGATTGGAGCGGTAATATATATGACTTTTTCTGCAAGGTGCGTACCAGAATGGACGATGATGTAGCAGTTCCATTTGCAAATAGACGAAATGGATATCGTGTAGACAGAGTGGATGTGCATGATGCATTGGAAGAAGCATTGGCGAATGCACTGGCACATGCAAATTATTATGGCAGACGAGGAATTCTTGTTGTTAAAAAGGGGAAGGAACTTAGTATTTCCAATCCCGGTACTATCAGAGTGACAAAAGAAGAATTTTATGCAGGTGGTAATAGTGATCCGCGAAATCCAAATATTTTAAAGATGTTTGGTTTTGTAAATGTCGGTGAACGTGCCGGAAGTGGTATCGATAAGATTATGACAGCATGGGCAGAACAAAATTGGAAGAAACCGGAATTTGATTTCTCAGAGCGCAGTGACAGGGTAACATTAAAGCTCGAAGTTGGACAAGTGGTATATATTCCGGGAGCAGCTGATATCAGAAATGAAAATACAAATCAAACAGAAGCAATTGCTTTGTCAAAAGAAGATAAAATACTTGAGTATATCAGGCAGAATGGAAGTATTTCTTCTCAAAAAGCTGCTGATATAGGTGGTTATAAGTCAAAGACAGGAGCAAGAAAATTGCTTGATAAGATGATAGAAAAAGGATTGATTACGAAGAGCGGAAATGGACCGGCAACTAAATATGTGATTTAGGAGTTGCATTGCTACTTATCGAACACTTATTGAACACTATTGGATACTTTTACGGAATATCGGACACAAAGTGTTCGATAAGTGACCGATAGTGACCATTTATCGGACACTTCTTAGCATAGGCTGAATAAAAATATTTGTGCAGAGATCATCTGCACAAATGGATTAGAAGGTGAAATATGGATTTACAGAACATACAGGAGCAATTAAATACAGAATTTGCCAAGTCAGAGACACGAATCATATTCTGGTTTGATGATAAAGGTGAATACGAGGATGAGGTATCGGAACTGCAGCTTGGTGATGTAAAGCTACACATTCTTGATGGCACGAACTGGCTCTATTCAAAGTATTTATTAAACGAAGAGGATAAAGAGAGTAAATATCTTGTCTATGCAGCCTTTGCAAAGCCAAGTGATGCAGAGAATCCTCTAGCAGATATGTATTATTACTCAACACCTTATTATACAGACAGAGTGTCGCAGATGTCTCAGGAGATTGGCATTGATAATCGCTTTAAGGAGCATTTATCACAGTATGGTAATTTTTGGAAGAATAAGCATCGTATTGAGAAGTTCAAGGAACTTGGAATTGACCATTACAATGCTCAGACAATTGATATTGGTTTGATTGCTGTACTCACGGATGTAAAGACTCCAAATTTTGAGGAAGTAGTTAAGCAGATGATGCTCGGTGACAATGAGAAGTATTTTAAGGCATTGGATGATAATGGATTGACTGAAAAGTTCTGGGAACTTTGCGAAAAATTCTTTGGATATAAATCTGAAAAGCCAAATATGGATGATTTGTCTGCTTGTATGGTATTAACTTATGCGTCATCTACATTAAAAGCGACAGTTCCGGAAGCAATGAGGTCTTATATTCTTAAGAAGCGTAATGATGTTGTTGTCTTTATTCGTAATATCATGGACAATGTGAATTATCAGGATGACTATGACAAACTGGTAGATAGAATAGATAAATCATTGCGTTTTGTGACAAGAATACTGGATGGATTAAAGAAAGATGTAGAGAAGAAAAAAGACAGTTCTCTCCAGATGTCTGACATTTTTGCATGTGATGCGTTTGCCGGATTAGATGACATTATTATTGATTGGGCATTGGAGCAGTTAAATGATGAGATTTTAGATGCACAGATTGATGGACTTAATATTGCTCAGGTAGCTGACCAGAGAATGTCCAAGGCATATCATTATAGCGAAAGATACAAGAATGAATATACGACTATCAAGTATGCGTATTTGATGATGAAGTCTGTATCACTTATGGAATTTTCAAGTGATATTAAGACATTGGTTGTAAATTATCAGCAAGAGTCATACCTGATAGATTCATATTATAGATGGTTTTATTATGCATATGACCAGATTGAAGATAACAGTAAATTCTCTGATGTAAGACAGAGAGTAGAGAATATTTATGCGAATACATATTTGCAGAAGATAACACCGAAGTGGAATGAGAATTTCACAAATGATGTAATGAATGCTACAGGCTTGCCTAAGCAGGAAGATTTTTATAAGCACTATTTACGTTCATACGAGGAGAGCAATAAGAGAGTTATTGTGATTATTTCCGATGCTTTTCGGTATGAGTGTGCAAAGGAACTTTTGGCTAGATTGGAATTGGATGAGAAATGTACACCTGAGATGGAATGTATGCTTAGCTGCCTGCCTTCTGTTACATCTGTTGGAATGGCAAGTCTGCTTCCACATAAAGAGATGCAGGTGGATGGCAACTTGAATGTGACTGTTGACGGACAAGCATGCGCAAGTATGGAGCAGAGAGATAAGATTCTGAAATCTTATAATGAAAGAAATATTGCGGTTTCATTCGATGAGATATTTAGAAAGAGAGACAGAGCTAAAGAATTTCTTCAAAATAAAAATATTGTATATGTGTATCATAATCAGGTTGATGCTAGAGGAGACAAACCGGCTAGTGAAAATGAGGTGTTCAATGCATGCAAAGAGGCAATTTCAGAGATTTATGACTTAATAAAACAGTTAATTGGCGATGTATCGGCGGCAAAATTTTTCATAACTGCAGATCATGGTTTCTTATATAAGAGAGACAGATTACAGGAGTTTGATAAAGTTACATATCCAAAGGACAAATGCCTTTATACAAACAAGAGATTCCTTATTACAGAAGATGCAGTAAATGAGCAGGGAATCATGGCAAGAACAATGGCATATCTCAATAAACTATATGTGGATACTCCGGTAGGAGCAGATATTTTCAAGGTCGCCGGAGGTGGACAGAACTATGTACATGGTGGTACGTCCTTGCAGGAGATGATAGTTCCGGTCATTGAACTTACAACGAATACCAGAGGCGTGGCATACGATTATGTGGATGTTGTCCTTACATCTGTTACCCGTAAGGTGACAAACCTTATCACATACTTTGATTTCATTCAGACCGAGAAAGTCACAGATACTATGAAAGCAAGAAGTATCGTGGCGTACTTTACTACAGAAGATGGAGAAAAGATTTCATTTGATGTGCCTATGATTGCAAATAGCAGGGAAGATGCACCGGAGAAGAGAACATTCCATGAGAAGTTTACTTTGAAATCAAGAGAATATAAGTATGGAGACAAGTATTATCTTGTATTGGCGGATGCAAATGATGAGAAGAATATCTTGCAGCAGTATGAGTTTATGATTGATATAGCGTTTGTGGATGATTTTGGATTTTAAGGAGGCAAAATTATATGCTTGATTTAGAAGAATTGTTTAAGAAGAGACCATTTATATATTTAATTAATGGCGATTACTATGCATTTGGATGTGGGGTATGTTCGCCATGTAATAGATATGGTAATTATGTAACCCTGCCTAGACGATATGAGAATTATTTGGCAATCAAAAATGAAGAAGTAAGTAGTAAAGAAGCGTGGGATGTATATAGAAAGTTGGTATCAATTGCCGATGGAGTAAAAGATAGGGAAGATGTTCATATTGGGTTGATACAGAAGTTTCAAGAATTAGAACTTGATGATGAAAGTTGTCTTGAATTGGAAAAGCAGCTCTCGGATATGGTGGATTTTTTTCAAAGAAATAGATTGGCAGATTATTATAGATAAAATCATGAAAGATAGGTAGGCTTAATTATTTTGGAAGGAGATTCACAAAATGAATGAAATCAATTCATTAAATAGTATATCAGAAACCGACGATAGACGAGAAATCATAAAACAGAAACTCCGTCAATATTATGATGGTCGTATTGTCCGCAAGGATTTAACTAAATCAATTAGAGAAGGTGCAAATGTTCCGGTATATGTGCTGGAATATCTTCTCGGTCAGTATTGTAATTCCGATGATCAGGAGATTATTGATGAGGGAGTAGACAATGTGAAGCGTATTCTGCGTGATAACTATGTCCGCCCGGATGAAGCACAGAAGATATTGTCCCTCCTTCGAGAGAGAGGAAGCTATACAGTTATAGACAGGATTACAGTAGTTCTTAATACAAAGGAAGACCGGTACGAGGCAACTTTTTCTAACCTTGGTATTAAGAATATTCCAATTAGTGCAGACTATGTAAAAGATTATGACCGCCTGCTTTGTGGCGGTATCTGGTGTATTCTTCAGCTTGACTATGAGTTTATTGAGGAAGATAAGAAGAATACACAGCCTATCCGTATCAGAAAGCTGACACCGATTCAAATGCCACATGTGGATATGGATGAAGTAAAGAATGGTCGTAAGGCATTTACTAAGGAAGAATGGATGGATATTCTGCTTCGATCTACCGGAATGGAGCCGGACAAGCTTTCTGACAGAGCTAAATGGTTATTGATTGCCCGTATGATTCCGCTTGTTGAGAACAACTTTAATATGTGCGAATTAGGACCTCGTTCTACAGGTAAATCATACATATATGAGCAGATTTCACCAAACAGTATCCTTGTAGCCGGAGGACAGACAACAGTTGCGAATCTGTTTTATAACATGTCTAACAATACAGTCGGTCTTGTCGGAATGTGGGATGTTGTAGCATTTGACGAGGTTGCCGGTATCAAGTTTAAGGATAAAGATGGTATCCAGATTATGAAAGGATACATGGCATCAGGTGCATTTTCTCGTGGCAAGGCTGAGATACAGGCAAAAGCATCTATGGTCTTTGTAGGTAATATCAATCAGAGTGTGGAGACTTTGCAGAAGACATCAAGTCTGTTTGATCCATTTCCACCTGAAATGGGTACGGATACTGCTTTCCTTGATCGTTTCCATGCATATATACCGGGATGGGAGATTCCTAAGTATAGACCGGATTCTTTTACAAATGATTATGGATTTATCACAGATTATCTATCAGAGTTTATGCGTGAGCTTCGTAAGGATAATTACAGCAATATAGCAGAGAAGTATTTCAAATTAGGAAATAATTTAAATCAGAGAGATGCAATTGCTGTTCGTAAGTTGATATCAGGATTTATCAAATTGATTTATCCGGATGGAGAAGTCAGCAAGGAAGAAGTTGCAGAGATCATGGATATTTCACTTGAGCTTCGTAGACGGGTAAAAGAACAGCTTAAGAAGATTGGTGGAATGGAGTTCTATGATGTGAACTTCTCATACATAGACAATGATAGTTTTGATGAGCATTTTGTAACTGTACCGGAGCAGGGCGGCGGAAAGATGATTCCTGAAGGTATGGGCAAACCGGGATGCTTATATACAGTATCAAAGTCAAAGACTGGAATGATAGGCTGCTATCGTCTTGAAACGCAGATGATGCCGGGAAATGGAAAATTGACTTGCACAGGTATTGGTTCCGGAAAAGAGCCAAAGGAAGCTACCAATACAGCATTTAATTATCTGAAGGCAAATGGCAATGCAATATCGGGTTCAATAAGTACAACAACTAAGGATTACATCATCAATTATCAGGATATGCAGGGACTTGGTATGACGGGAAATCTTGCACTTCCTACACTGATTGCTATTTCATCGGCAGCACTTAGTAAGCCTCCGATCAGTAGTCTTGCGGTACTTGGTGAGATTAGTATCGGTGGAACACTTATTAAAGTAGAAGATTTGGCAAGTACATTGCAGGTATGCCTTGATAGTGGAGCAAAAAAAGTTCTGCTTCCAATCACATCGGCAGCAGATTTAGGTACTGTTCCGTCTGATTTGGTGGGAGCGTTTAGCTTGATATTTTATTCTTCGCCAGAAGAGGCAGTGTATAAAGCGTTAGGAGTAGAGTAGATATGATAAACATTGATAATCAGCAGATGATAAGAGAGAATTTATCAAATAAAAAAATACTCAAAGCTATAATAGCTGATTTATATGAAGATAAAAAAGTCAAAAATCTTATGTCTTTAGCAGTAGATTTAGGAATAGAGGAAGAAATTGCAAAAAAGACATCTCTGACAAAACAAGAGGCATATAGAATAGCACAAATATTTCACTATGAATATGGAACGAATATTGAAGATGCAATTGTTGCAGTTTATCAATGGGCAGATATATTTGGCGTCGGATATGAAAATGATGATTTATTTTTTACGGCAAAAGAACTTATATCGGCGAATATAGATTTTGTTGATTGGAATCAATTGAAGGATGATGTATTTAATGTTCTTTCATATGCTTATGTGTTATCTGATAATACTGAAAGAGATGAAATAGTTAAAAATGCTGAACAATTATTTGATGAAAAAAATGTGGAAGACAATCTGATTAAGAAAATTGTGAAAATAGATGAACATGATTTTTTGGAAAAGAATATAGACAGATTGTTTCCAGGTGTGTATGCAATAGTTGACAAGGCAATTAAAGAACAAAATATTGAGATAATAAACATAAAATGCTATACATACATAAAAATAATGAAATTATTGATAGCTACAATTTTATACAGAAATAAAAAAATATATCAGAGTTTGTATCTTATTTTGATAACAGCAATGTTTTATGCCGATAAATATAAATTGGACAAGGTTGGTTTTAAAGATAAAGCCATAGATGAAATAGTGTCATTTCCAAGCTTTGAGGATGTTATATTACATAGTGACGAGTGCGAAGAAATGGAATATTGTGATTTGGCTATCAATGAAGTCAACAAAAAAGGAAAGAAATTGTTTGATATTGTAAAAAGAGGAACTCTTACTGGAGAAATAGAAAGAATAACACAAGATTTATCTAATGTGTATGATGAATATTTGGCTAATAATTTAGAAATTAAAGTGGTAGGTTCGACAACTCATGGAGGGTGATGGCGTATTTTTGAGCAGGATTTTGAAGCAATGCTTCGACAGTATGAAAATTCAATAGATGATAAGCGACAGTTTACTGCATTGGTGAAAGATATATTTCCGGAAGATGCAAAGAATATCAATCTGATTCTCATGGCATACAACATGGGAATTGCACAGGATATTCAGAAGGCAAATCTGCTTAATAATACATTTGCTTTCCGGTATGTGAAGCAGTTGATGGATGACTATGGCATCAGCAGAGTGAATGCAGATTGGGTCGTGTCAGTATGGTGTTCTTGTTATGGTAATAAAGTATTGGGAAAAGCCTGTGACATATCAGTGCAGAAGCAGGGTGGTGGTCCGGCGATAAAAGATAATAAGTCATCTTCGGGAAAATCATATGGAGATTTATTTGTATATGAGAAAAGTCGCAGAGGCAACGGACTGGCTGTAACAGGATTCCTTGGAGATAAGAACCAGACGATTATATTTCAAAATAGGTCTGGCAATGAAAATGTTATAGAGATTGCGGATAACAGTTTTAGCAAATCTTCCATAGAAGAGGCAATTCTGACGGAAGATTTTAAATACATAGGGTTAAATGCTTTTTCTGACTGTGAGAAATTACATCAGGTGGTATTGCCAGTCAGCGTAGAAGAGATTGAAAACTCAGCTTTTGAGAATTGTAACAGCTTAAAATCAATCTCCTTGCCGATACTGCTTAAGACAATCGGAGATGCAGCCTTTAAAGGAACAGGTTTACGGACACTGGATATTCCAAAGAGTGTATTTGGGATAGGTGATGATTTATTGGCAGAGTGCCAATCGCTGGAGCATATTAGGATACCGGATAACATTGCAAGGATAACTGATCGGATGTTTATGAATTGTAGTGGCTTAAAAAAGGTGGAGCTGCATGAAAAACTGAATGCGATTGGTGAACGTGCATTTTTCGGCTGCTCCAGTCTTGATTTTATTATAATTCCAGATAGTGTACAGCAGATTGGTCAGGATGCTTTTACGGGAACAGATGATATGTTTATCGTGCAATGCTCATTTGGCTCTTTTGCAGAGCAGTATTGCAAGAAGAATAAGATTAAGTATCAGCTGGTATAATGTCGCCAGCGATGCGACACATAAAGCATGAAATTACGATAGAATACAGGAAAGAGGTGATATGTATGGGCTTATTGGATGCAATATTTGGCAATAATCAGCCACCTAAGATAAATTCCATACTTCCTACAGCTGCGAAGAACGAGATCTGTGCAGGAAGATTACCGATATTGAATACAGACAGCTTATTTCTCAAGCGTGATGAGAAAATCCATTATATTGATAAAGCAATCAACCTTGAAATCAAGGTAGTAAAGCAATACCGGCATGTGGGACACAGTACACCTGGATTGTTGAAAGGCAATCGTTGGAATGTGGGGGTGGCGAAGCCTATTGAGCATGGTGAGCTTGTACAGCATCGGGGAATCCTGTATGTGACTAATCAGAGAATTGTATTTCAAGCTTCTGAAAAGGGGTTTGATAAAACATATAGATATCTAACAGCGGTAACTCCGTATGTAGATGCCTGTGAACTGCAGTTTGGCAGTAAAACATACAATATGTATGTTGATGATGGAAATCTATTATATGAAGTATTACAGCTTGTGAAGCAAAGGAGGCAGATTCCATAATGGAGGGACAGTTAAAAAACGGAACAATACTTACTTCGGAAAGCGGAAATAAGTATACTGTAGTGAATCTTCTGGGTGCCGGTGGACAAGGTGAAGTCTATGATGTGGAATGTGATGGAAAGCATTATGCGTTGAAATGGTATTTCAAGGGAAGTGCTACAGCACGGCAGAAGAAATTATTGGAAGAGATTATTGCAAAGGGAGCACCGGATAGTTCGTTTCTCTGGCCGATGGAACTGATTGTTCCGTCACAGGGAAACTTGTTTGGATATATCATGCCGCTTCGTCCAAAGAATTATAAGAGCATAGTGGATTTGATGAAGAATCGTGTAAATCCATCATTTTATGTTATATGCAGGACAGCATTTAACCTTACAAAAGGATATCGAAATCTACATATTGCCGGGGCAAAGTATCAGGATATTTCATTTGGAAATCTTTTCTTTAATCCGGATAACGGAGATGTCTTGATTTGCGACAATGATAATGTATCATATGGTAACAGTAAACCGGGTGGAGTGCTTGGTACACCGGGATTTATGGCACCTGAGATTGTAAGAGGTGAAGCGAGACCATCAAGGGATACGGACAGATATTCATTAGCGGTATTGCTGTTTTACCTCTTTATGGTAAATCACCCATTGGAAGGCAAGCAGGAAGCTAGTATCAAGTGTATGGATATGGCAGCCAGAGTAAAACTCTATGGAACTGATCCTATTTTTATATTTGATCCGGATAATAAGACAAACAGACCAGTACCGGGAATCCATGATAACGCCAATATTTATTGGCCGTTATATCCGGAACAGCTGCGCCAACTGTTTATCAAATCTTTTACAGTCGGACTTAATAATCCAAGCAAGCGTGTAACGGAGCCTGAATGGATGAACCTGTTTGCAAATATGATGAGTGGGTTGATGAAATGCACCTGTGGTGCAAGTGTTTTCTATGATGAAAGTCTGGAAGCAAATGGTGTGGCACATACATGTTGGAATTGTCAGCAGACAGTGAAAGTACCAACAAGGATTGTGATTGGAAAGAATACCGTGGTACTAAATCAGAACAGTAAGCTGTTACATCATCACATTTATAGTGATTTTGATATGGAAACAGTAGTTGGAGAAGTAGTTCAGAATCCAAAGAACCCTGCATTATGGGGAATCCGCAATGAAGATAAATTAAACTGGACTTATGAAAAAGCGGATGGAACACAGATTCCTGTTGAAGTAGGAAAGACAGCAGGTATTGCAGCAGGCGTGAAAATACATTTCTCCGAGTCAGTCGGAGAGTTCAAGTAAAAGGAGGAAATTGTTATGGCAGATTTACAAAGACCGGGTGGAGAACTGGCAAGCAGACCGATTCATTTCTTTTGGGTAGTGGATTGTTCGGGTTCAATGTCTTATGACGGAAAGATGGAAGTGGTAAATACAGCTATTGAGGAGTGTATCCCGGAGATGGCATCAGCTGCGGATAATAACCCAAATGCACAGCTGCTTATTAGGGCACTTCAATTTTCATCCGGGGCAAGCTGGCTTACTGCAAAGCCTGTACCGGTTGAGGAATATTCATGGAATCCTTTGGAAGCATATGGTGTAACAGAGATGGGAAAAGCATTTGAATTACTGGCAGCACAGCTTTCTATTCCACCAATGCCAACACGAGCATTGCCGCCGGTAATTGTTTTATTGTCTGATGGACAGCCAACAGATTCTTACAAGGATGGATTGAATAAGTTAAAAGCACTTCCTTGGTTCAAGAAAGCAGTTAAGATTGCGATTTCTATCGGTTCCGATGCAGATGATGATGTGCTTGAAGACTTCACAGGTAACAAAGAACTGATATTACAGGCAAATAATGCAGCTGCACTTGCAAAGATGATTAAATGGGCGTCTACAACTGCATCTATGGTATCCGCTCCAGCAAGCAAACCTATGAATGCTGACGCAGTATCTACACCTGCAGGCAGTGGAGATCCTTTTGCACCTGCAAATGGAGGAGCACCACTTGTTATAGATATGAGTAATATTCCTAGTCCGGATGACTTTGACGATGGAGCAGTTTGGTAAAAAGGAGGGATTTCATGAAGCGTTATGTATTTGGCAAAAGTGTAAAAGGCGCTACTCACGAAAAGAATGGATTACCTCTTCAAGATAACTGCAAGATAGAAAAAATTTCAGATAAGATTACGATTATAGCTGTAGCAGATGGACATGGCAGTTCAAAGTGCCCCAGAAGCGACAGAGGTTCTTTGATTGCGGTAAATACTTTCTGCACAGTAATGAAAAACTATCTGCTCAATTATGGAAAAGAAAAGGATGGTCTTACGAATCTGGTAACATTTCTGAACAGAGAAGGCGATATGCGCTTCGCACAGGATATATGTGAGGAATGGCAGGCAAGAGTAAAACAATCATTTTATAAGAACAAAGATGGCAGCGTATTAGACAAAGAAGGTAATACCGACTGGAAAAAGGTTTACTCTCTGTATGGAACTACACTTCTGGGTATGCTGATTACAGATACCTTTGTATTCTCATTTCAGATAGGTGATGGCGACATCAACTATATTACAGATGATGAGATTTCTCCATTGGTAGAACCGGAGAAGTTCCTTGGCACAGAGACACATTCTCTATCCAAACCGGATGCATGGAGAAAATCGGTAGCGTCCGTAAGGAGAAAGAATGCAGCAGATGATGTGCCATATTTATATATGCTTTCGACAGATGGATTTTCCAACAGTTTTGTGAACGAAGAGGAGTTTCATAAAACCTGCAGAGAGTACTATAAAATGATTGGCGAGCATGGATACGAGGCAGTAAGAGATAATCTTGAAAAGTGGCTCAAGGAGACGAGTGAGCTTGGATGTGGTGATGATGTCACTGTGGTTATGGCTTATGTAGACAAATAACGGAGGAAGCGGATGTGATTGTAGATCGCTACTATTATGCACAACTGAATAAGCAGGAGCAGGCGGTTTACAAGGCTTTCTACAATGGGCTGATGGCTCATGAGGATGTCATTCCTATTCCAATCAAAGGGCAGCTATCAAAAGAAGTATTCAACAAAATATTCCGGGCAATGACAAGGGATAATCCGTTGATATACTATGTCAATCAATCTGCGTGTAACTGGGCGACGGATGCATTTGGTCATACAGCAATCTGTCCACAGTATTTTTACAGCAGGGAAACTGTTCGAAAGTACAACCGTAACATAGAAAACGCAGTGAATAATCTGGCTGCACAGTTAAGACTGACAGAAGGCACAGATTATGAGAAAGAAGTAAGAGTCCATGACTGGTTCTGTAAAAATGTGAAATATGATTTTAAAGGCGCAGACATGGACGAACCAGCTAGAGTAGTTCTCTCACATAATATTGTAGGAGTTTTTGCGAAACAGAAAGCCCAGTGTGAGGGAATTGCCAAAGCTGTAAAAGTATTGCTGAATGCAGTAGATATCAAGTGTATTGTGGCTACTGGAGAAGCAGAGGCAAGTGGTAAGAAAGAACACCATGCTTGGAATGTTATTGATATTGGTGGAAGTCCATATCAGGTGGATGTAACATGGGATATCGGAGCTTCCAAGGGAAGAATTGCATATGATTATTTCAATGTTACAGATGAAATTATAAGCAAAACACATAGCTTTGAAGATGAGATGCCGAAATGCATTTCATTAAAAGATAATTATTTTGAAAGAAACAGGCTGACATTTAGAAGTAGAAGTCAGCTGATAGCATATATAACACAAGAGCTAGAGCAAGGTCGGAATAAATTATATTTTCGGATAGATGGGTTATTTCCGAAACTAAGACGGTCAGAGCTTGCAGGCATGGTTGCAAAGATTGCAGCAGGAGGACAGAGCAGGGCAGTTAAAGTCCAGCAGATTCCAAATGAGAAGGTGGGAACTTACTGGATTAGAATATACTAAGTATTGGGGAGGAAACATTATGTGGCACACAGCAGAAATGGTTAAGATATTTGAGAAAATGACAGAGGGATACGGATACGATATATATCAGAATAGAAAACTGTGTGTCGCATTATGCAATGATTTATTAGCTGCTTATTCAGTGGAAAAGAATATTATGCAGATGCTTTTTCAGGCAGGGCTTGGAGAGGCTATGAAGGGAGTCCCATTTAAGAGTGAAAGAGAGCTTAAAATGGGACTTTCTAATATCGAGAAGTTTTTAATGGCGCAGGCGATTGAGAGTAGTGTCAGGGATGATGTATTTGATGTAATTGTGGACATTTCTTGAAACCGGACGAAATCTGAGAGAAGGTGGTAATTTATGTTGGAGACAATATTGTATGCAGTAGGATTTTTTATATTTACTATTTCCCTTCAGTGGCTGTTACATAAGGTCAGAAAAAACCACAATCAGGGGAACTCTGCAATATGGGTAGGCAATGGAGCAATTATTGTTATTTGTGTAATGGGCTTGATGACTAAGAATATCAACTATTTTTCTGCATTGATTGGATTTGTTGTGGGGGATGAAGTTGGTAAACAGGCAGGATGGCAGTAGAGACGCATTGTAAATTGAGGAAGGCAGGTGGCAGTATGGTAGAAAATAATAGATTACCTGATACACCTTGGCATGTAGGATATGCAAAGAAACAGGAGGATGATCCACGTAGACATAAGGCGAGATGCATTCATTATCGTGATGGACAATGTGGATGGAAAGCAAATTATTCGGGTAAATGCATAGGTTCAAGTCATTGCATGGATTATTCAGAGTCACTTGAAGATTTTAAGAAATTGCAGGAGAGCAGAAAGACTGCGGAACAAATTGAAAGAGATAACATTGACAAATATAAGAAAAGCCTTGAACCTAAAAAAGAGCAGTTAGAACGAAGTAATAATCCATATAAATACAGAAAATGCAGTGAACTGAATCGTTGTCTGGTGTGTGATGAGCATCTGTATAAAGAGAAGTATTCGTTAAAGAGATGCAAGTACTGTGGCATGTTTTATGTGGATATTGATGATTCTACCAGAGATGAGATTATGGATATTGTGAAGGCTGATCCGATATTTGTTATGAATATTAAGAGAAAATAAAGTTCGACAGATAAAGGAGGTTCATTATGATTTCAGATGAAAAAGCTCAGGAAAAATTGGATGAAACAACAAATATGTTAAATATGATTAATAAGATTGAATTATATTCTCTTTTGATGAAGATTAAATATTCTAATAACAGAGAAAAAATTATTGATGAAACATTGAAAGTTACAAGATTTTTTTAACAAACGTTATGGATGTAAAGAAAGAATCTTTAAAGGAAATAGATGAATGCTTTTCGAAATAAATAATTATAAAAGACGACAGGAGGATTACATCATGGAACGAGTAGTAAAATTTTTAAAAGAAGCAGAGACATATTATTTGGCGACAGTAGAAGGAGACCAGCCAAGGGTAAGACCTTTTGGTACAGCACACATTTTTGAAGGAAAACTGTATATTCAGACTGGCAAGGTAAAGGATGTTTCAAAGCAGATTCACGCAAACCCGAAGGTGGAAATCTGTGCATTTAAAAATGGCGAGTGGCTTCGTGTAGCCGGAGAACTTGTAGAAGATGACAGAAGAGAAGCAAGACAGTCTATGCTCGATGCTTATCCATCTTTACAGAATATGTACTCAGCAGATGATGGAAATACAGAGGTGTTCTATTTTAAAAATGCGACAGCTACATTTTCATCATTTACACATGAGCCGGAAGTAGTGAAGTTTTAATGACGAAGGATGAATGGTACAGGCAGTTATTTGAGCGGCTGGATAATTCCAAGTTCCGAAGCAGTTTCCATCTGAAGCAGAAAGATATTGATTACATAAATGAAAAAGGGTTGGACACAATCAGACAACATGCAAAGGATTTTATTGCAAAGAGAGAAGCTCCTGCATATATAGCGAATGATGGTAAACAAACACCGATGAAAGGTCACCCAGTATTTATTGCTCAGCATGCAACGGCAACATGTTGTAGGGAGTGCATCCGAAAGTGGCATAAAATGCAGCCAGGCAAGGAATTGAGTCAGGTGCAGCAGGATTACCTTGTAGATGTAATTATGACATGGATTCAACGAGAAATGGAGAGAGGTTAGTGCAGATATTTGTAGATGCAGATGCGTGTCCGGTAGTGGACATTGTCGAGACAATAGCAGAGAAATACAATATTTCCACCACATTGCTGTGTGATACGAATCATATTTTGTATTCTGATTGCAGCAAGGTGATTGTGGTAAGTGCAGGAGCAGATGCAGTGGATTATAAACTGATCAGCATTTGTCATAAAGGGGATGTAGTAGTATCGCAGGATTATGGTGTCGCTGCTATGGCACTTGGGAAAGGTGCATATGCTATTCACCAATCCGGTAAGTGGTACACGAATGAGAACATAGATCAGATGCTTATGGAGCGACATCTTAATAAGAAGGTAAGGCGCAGCTCTCATAAGAATCATATGAAAGGACCGAGAAAGCGTACAGAAGAAGATGGCGTACGCTTTGCACAGCCCTTTGAAAAACTTATACTGATGGCAAAATCAAAAGAAGGTGCTCAGAGTGGGACTATTTAAGAAAAATATAGTTACAAAGACATATGATAAAGGAAATAAGAAACCAGTAATCAAGGCGAGCATATGTAATGGCGAGCAGGTTGCCGGATTTAAGAATATTCATACAGGTAAGATAGACGAGGTTATGCTGATTAAGAATCAGGCAGACCTTGATGCATTCAAGAAAATGTATGGAATAGATGGCGAAATAGAGAAGGAATATTAAACAATGTATTTGATTAAAACGATAAAAGGTGACATAACAAAAGTAACAGATGTGCAGGCAATCGTTAATGCTGCAAATAATTCTCTGCTTGGCGGAGGTGGTGTAGATGGAGCGATTCATAGAGCGGCAGGACCGGAGCTTTTGGTAGAGTGCAGGACACTTCAAGGATGTGAGACTGGAGAAGCAAAGATAACAAAAGCCTATAATCTGCCATGTGATTATGTGATACATACTGTAGGACCAATATGGAATGGTGGAAGAAATAGAGAAGAGGAACTTCTTGCTAACTGTTATTTTAATTCTATGAAGCTGGCAATGGATAATGGAATCAGGTCTATTGCATTTCCTTCAATATCAACGGGAATATATAGTTTTCCTGTTGAGTTGGCGGCAAAGATTGCGGTACATACAGTAAACCGGTTCTTGCAGGATAATCCGGACTGTTTTGATCTGGTGGAATGGGTGCTATTTGATATTCATACTGAATCGGTGTATGAAGCTGAGGTTGATAAGATATATTAAAAGATTAATCGGTTTAAGATTGGTTTAATAGGGTTAAATATAAAACTTCATGGACGAAGGAGGAAACAGAGATTGAGCTGTCTGACCTGGCAGTAAATGATATGGTTTCAATAACAATTGCAGGAGAAATTCAGGAAACATACCCGGCACGCATAATGAACGTGATAAAGGTGCAGCTGCTGGGGGAAAATTTACATTGACATATCCAGAAAAATACTTATAATAGACATATCGCATAAAAATGCGCGACAGTTCGTTTGTACCATCCTGTCGTTAAATAAAACCAGGGCTGCTAAGAAGACTTTTTATGTAATTTAGCCCTGTAGGTGTGTATACATTTACAGGGCTTTCTATATGTGCTCACAGTGGGGCACGTTCTTTTCTAAGCAATTCTGTTTTTATTCCCCAATAAATTAGAGGAGAAACTAAAATGTATTATTTAAAAACCGAGAGCAGCTTTGATTCTGCACATTTTCTGAAGGGGTATGCCAGAAAATGCAGGAATCTTCATGGTCATCGCTGGAGAGTTGTTGTTGAAATAGCAGCAGACCAGTTAAAGGATGAGGGTCAGACAAGAGGAATGCTTGTGGATTTTTCTGATTTAAAAAATGCTTTGAAGGATATCTGTGATGATTTTGACCACAGCTTGATTTATGAAAAAGGTTCTCTAAAAGGTGCGACAATTGCTGCATTACAGGCGGAGGAGTTTCGTATGATTGAAGTTGGCTTCAGACCTACGGCGGAGCATTTTTCAAAATATTTCTATGAGCTGATGAGTGCAAAAGGCTTTCCAATCCACAGAGTGGAAGTATACGAGACACCTAATAATGTAGCAGCATACGAAGAATAAAGGAAAGAAACTAATATGAAAGTTGTTGAGAAATTTATAAGTATCAATGGAGAAGGAAGAAGATCCGGAGAATTGGCGGTGTTTATCAGATTCAAGGGTTGTAACCTGAATTGCTCCTATTGTGATACAAAGTGGGCCAATGAGCCAGCTTGTGATTACGAGGAGCTGTCACCAGATGAGATTTGTGAATATGTCAGTGAGACAGGCATTAAAAATGTGACGCTGACAGGGGGAGAGCCTTTATTACAGAAGGATATCAGGAGTCTGGTAGAAAAATTATTGAACAAATCGGACATTCGAGTAGAGATTGAAACTAATGGAGCGGTTGATATTGCTCCCCTTGCCAATGCATTTTCAAAAGAAAAACTTAGCCTTACTATGGATTACAAGCTGCCATCCAGCGGCTGTGAGGAGAAAATGTTTCTCTCCAATATGGAAGCTTTAAGAAAGCAGGACACAGTCAAGTTCGTTTCGGGCAGCATTAATGATTTGGAATGTGCAGAGAAAATAATTGAAAAATTTCATCTGACAGAAAGATGCCAGGTATTCATAAGCTCAGTGTTTGGTTCAATTGAGCCAGTGGAAATCGTGCATTTCATGACCAGTAAAAGGATGAATGATGTGCGTCTTCAGATTCAGATGCACAAGGTAATCTGGAACCCAGAGGAAAGGGGCGTATAATGTGAAAAATCCTTATATCAAAGATTTTTCACGTGCAAATTTGTGCTTTCAGCCCAAAGTTTGCGGGGTGAAGCAAGAATGGAGATTATGATGATAGATACGAAAGCGATTGAGGAGCATATTAGAGGGATTCTTGTTGCATTGGGCGACGACCCGGAGAGGGAGGGCTTAAAGGATACACCAAAGCGAGTTGCGAAGATGTACGAGGAGGTCTTTCTTGGAATGAATTACTCCAATCACGAAATTGCGCAGATGTTTGATAAGACATTTGAGGATGGAATTAAGGAACTTGATACTTCTAAGGTTGTAGTTATGAAGGACATCGACCTGTTTTCTTACTGCGAGCACCATATGGCACTTATGTATGATTTGAAGGCGACAGTTGCGTACATTCCTAATGGGAAGGTTATAGGCTTATCAAAGATTGTAAGAATATGCGATATGGTTGGAAGAAGACTGCAGTTACAGGAAAGAATCGGTCAGGATATTGCGGACATTATGGCAGAGATAACAGGAAGCGAGGATATTGCGGTGGTGCTTGAAGGATATCACAGCTGTGTGTCGGCAAGAGGAATTAAGAAAAACAACACGAGAACAATGACTGTAGAGTTAAGAGGAAGCTTTAAGGACGATGCAGCATTACAAATGTATCTAAGATAGGAGAGATGAGTTATGAAAGCATTAGTATTATCAAGCGGTGGCGTGGATTCCACTACGGCACTGGCATTGGCAGTGAGCCGATATGGAAAGGACAATGTAATTGCTCTGTCAGTTTCTTATGGACAGAAGCACGATAAAGAAATTCAGGCGGCAAAGGCTGTTTCTGCATTTTACGGAGTGGAGCAGTTATTCCTGGATCTGAGTAAGATCTTTCAATATAGCAACTGCTCTTTATTGCAGCAGTCTACAGAGGAAATTCCAGAGGAGAGCTATGCCAGGCAGATTGAAAAGACGGAGGGCGAAAAGCCTGTAAGCACCTATGTGCCATTTCGAAATGGACTGTTTCTTTCATCGGCGGCAAGCATTGCACTAAGCAAGGACTGTAGCGTGATTCTTTATGGCGCACATGCAGATGATTCAGCCGGTTTTGCCTATCCAGACTGTTCACCGATGTTTAATGATGCTATGAATCAGGCGATTTTTGAGGGCTCAGGACATCAGTTAAAGGTGGAGGCGCCATTTGTGAATATGACTAAGGCGGAGGTGGTGAAGATGGGCTTAGAGCTTAACGCACCATACGAGCTTACATGGTCCTGCTATGAAGGAAAGGATGTGCCTTGCGGCAAATGTGGAACCTGTATCGACAGAGCGGCTGCATTTGCAGCAAATGGGGTAAGTGACCCTGCAATAAAATAAAAATTGGAGAAAGCTATGAGAGAAAAAGAGAATTTAACATTATTAGGCAACCAGCAGAATAATTACGAGACAGATTACAACCCTGGCCTGCTTGAAACATTTGTAAACAAACATCCAGAAAATGATTATTTCGTGAAGTTTAACTGCCCGGAATTCACAAGTCTCTGTCCAATTACAGGGCAGCCTGATTTCGCAAACATTATTATTTCGTATGTCCCAGGCGAGAGAATGGTGGAAAGCAAGAGCTTAAAGCTGTACCTGTTTTCATTCCGTAATCATGGGGATTTTCACGAGGACTGCGTGAACGTGATTATGAAGGATTTGATTACGCTGATGGAGCCAAAGTATATTGAAGTGTGGGGCAAATTCACACCACGTGGTGGAATTTCCATTGATCCATACTGTAATTATGGAAAGCCAGGAACTAAGTGGGAAGATGTGGCATTCAACCGTATGGCAAATCATGATATGTATCCAGAGAAGGTGGATAATAGGTAAAATAACATTACTAAATTTCGTGCAATGCACAAAAACCAGAAGAGTGTTGTAAGGTAATAAAAGATTAAGCGATATTGTATGAATTTACTTCACACAATATCGCTTTTACGTGTCAGAAGAATCATCCAACGGAATTATTTATCCCAGTTAAATGAATAAGAGACAGCTTTTTTCCACATTCTGACCTTGGAATCACGCTCATTCTGAGTGATTTCAGGGTCAAATGTTCTGTCTACAGACCAGTTCTTTCTTATGTCATCGGTACTTTTCCAGTAACCAACTGAGAGTCCGGCAAGGTAAGCCGCACCCATGGCAGTTGTTTCAACACATACAGGCCTGTTTACAGGAGCACCGGATATATCAGCCTGCATCTGCATAAGAAGATTGTTAGCACTTGCACCACCATCGACCTTAAGAGAAGAAAGTTCTATGCCTGAATCTGCTTTCATTGCAGTAAGAACATCGTTTACCTGATAAGCGATTGATTCAAGTGTGGCACGTATAATGTGGTATTTGTTGACACCACGGGTTATTCCTAAGATAGTACCTCTTGCGTACTGGTCCCAGTATGGTGCACCAAGTCCTGTAAATGCGGGAACAACGTAGCATCCGTTGGTATCAGGAACTTTTCTTGCCATATATTCCGAATCCTGTGAAGAATCAATAAAATGCATTTCGTCACGAAGCCATTGGATGGCAGCTCCGGCTACATATATCGAGCCTTCAAGTGCATATGTGACTTTACCGTCAAGTCCCCATGCAATAGTAGTAACAAGACCGTTCTTTGAAAAAATAGGCTTTTCTCCAGTATTCATAAGAAGGAAGCAGCCTGTTCCATATGTATTCTTGGCTTCTCCTGCGTCAAAACAGGTCTGTCCGAAAAGTGCAGCCTGCTGGTCGCCGGCAGCACCTCCGATTGGGATAGGACAGCCGAAGAATTCAGCGGAGGTCTCACCAAATATGCTGCTTGATGGGACTGCCTTTGGAAGCATGCATTTTGGAATATCAAGCTCTTTTAAGATGTCTTCGTCCCATTCAAGTGTATTAATGTTGAAAAGCATCGTTCTTGATGCATTGGAATAATCTGTGGCATGAACCTGACCTTTAGTAAGTTTCCAGATTAGCCATGTTTCAACTGTGCCAAAAAGCAGATCTCCTTTTTCGGCACGCTCACGGACACCTTTAACATTATCAAGAATCCATTTTAACTTGGTTCCAGAGAAATATGCATCAATAACAAGACCGGTTTTATTACGGATTGTTTCGGTAAGCCCTTTCTCTTTAAGAGAATCTGCGTATTCTGAAGTTCTTCTGCACTGCCACACAATAGCATTGTATACGGGTTCGCCAGAATGTCTGTCCCATACAACTGTTGTTTCACGCTGGTTGGTTATTCCTATTGAGGCAATATCTGACGCATTAGCACCTACATTTGCAAGAGCCTGCCTGGCAACTTCCAGAATTGTTGACCAGATTTCATCTGCATCATGTTCGACCCAGCCGGGTTTTGGAAAATATTGTGTAAATTCTTTCTGTGCAATACTGCACATCTCACCACTTCTGTTGAAAAGAATACAGCGGTTGCTTGTTGTTCCGGCATCAAGAGCCATTATGTATTTTGCCATGTTAAAGTCTCCTTTATATAATTTTTTAAACATATCCAGTTGATAGTTATTTTATATTTAAATTATTGTTTTATCAATGTAATAATGATAAAATGGAGAAGGTATTTTGAGCAACGTGGGCTTATAAGATATTGAGGGTACAAAGGAGGCAGCTATGGTAGACATGAGCAGGTACAATAAGTTAAGGATTAACCCTGATAGATATAATTATGATCTGGCTACGAATCTTCCATTAAGAAGAACTTTCTGGAGAATAGCTGATAAAACAGTACTTTTTGATAACAAAACATATTGCATACTGGCGATAGATATAGAGAATTTTCACCTTATTAATAAGTGGTATGGTCGTGAAACTGGTGATGAGCTTCTTATAGAGATTGGAGAAGCTCTTAAGAGTATAGATGCCGGGTATGGAACAATTTCCGGATATATGGGTGGAGATAATTTCTGTGTTATATTTGAAGAGAACGATGATGTGATTAATCTAATCAGAAAAAGAATATCAGGTATTGTTAACGGATACAGGGGGCATGATATTACAAGGGCATATTATGGTGCATATAAGACTGCAGATAAGGATATAACTACAGGTGAGATGTGTGACTATGCGTATGGTGCGCTAGAGATAGCAAAACAGCGCCCTGATAAGGATATCTTCTGGTATGATGAGAGTATGGCAAGGGAACAGGAAGCAGAAGCAAAGCTTATGCCAGAGATATGCAGTGCAATGGATAATGGAGAATTTACATTTTATCTTCAACCCAAATGTATATTACAGACAGGTAAGATTATTGGTTCTGAGGCACTTGTGAGATGGATAAGTCCTGAGAAAGGATTTATTTCACCAGGACAGTTTATACCGCTGCTTGAAAAGAATGGATTCATAAATAAACTTGATGTGTATATATGGGATAAAGTATGTCAGACTATAAGAAGATGGCTTGATGAGGGAAGAACAGCACTGCCAATATCAATAAATGTTTCGAGAGCAGATATATACTATGGATGTTGTAAGAATACTTAAAGGCATGATTGAAAAATATAATATTTCAACAGAGTATATTGAAATAGAGATTACAGAGAGTGCATATGTGGAGAATGGCTCGGTAATTAAGGATACGGAGAAGGCATTTAAGAATGCGGGCTTTAAGATTCTTATTGATGATTTTGGAAGCGGATATTCATCACTTAACATGCTTAAGGATATTGATGCAGATGTTCTGAAACTGGATATGAAATTTCTAGACCTTAATCCGGAAAATAATGATAAAGGTGTAAGCATTATAACTGCAGTTCTTGATATGGCAAGACAGCTCGATATTCCGGCTATTGCTGAGGGTATTGAGACTGATGAACAGCTTAAGCTGCTTGAAATCCTGGGCTGTGAATATGCACAGGGATACTATTATTACAGACCTATGCCTATAAGTGATTATGAGAAGCTTGTTGATGATAAGGACAACGTAGCTGATAAACTTATTATTTTAAAAACAAGAAAGAATGATAAGTCTTATCTTAAGGAGATAACTGATTACTTCTGGAAGATTGCAGATGTTGATCTGGATACGGGAGCATATCACTTTATAAGAAGGACAGATGAGCCTGATTATATTATGATACCAAGACCTAAGACTATTGCAGAATATACAGACAGATATATTAAGTATGGTGTTATTCACCCGGATGATGTTTCACTTTACAAGGAAGCTATTAATCTTGACAGAATTAAGAAACAGCTTGATGAGGGGAAAAAAAGAGGAACATACCAGATAAGATATAATATGGATGGAACATATAAATGGTATGTATTTGAGATTACTAAGCCAGCCATGTATTCTGAGGATAACAGAAGAGTGCTTTTCTCATGGAAAGAAGCTGATTATCAGGCAGGTGCAAGAGAAGATGCAATGGATATTGTATATGATACATTTATTAAGATACTAAGGGCTGATTTCCTGCATGACAGATATGAACTTATAAAGTCAACTCAGGAGGACATAATAAGAGATGCCGGATTATCAGGCAGTATTAAGGAATATGTTGACAAATATATTGATATGGGAGTAGTTCACCCTGAGGATGCCGGGGCATATAGAGATTTTGTCAATCCGGACAAGGTGCTTGAACATTTCAGAAATAATAAAAAATCGCTGAGATTGAGATACAGACGGCTTCTTGATGGCGAGTATAAGTGGGTGGAGCTGGTAGTATCAAAGAGTAAGGATTACAGTGAAGATATACCCGTGTTTATATTTTATCTCAGGGAAGTAAGATATATATATGAAGATACGATGGTTTCCGAAATAGAGAAAAAGAAACCGACGATATATTCGCAAGGGAAATAGTAAGCAATATTAATGATGCAAAGAAACGGGAGATGGAATTGTGGGTTCAAGCCGCAAAAGAGAAGTAACTATGTTAAACAATAGTAACAATTGTTATTATGAATAACTTTACAACCTTTTCTTTCAATGATATTATGTGTGTTGCTAAAAGAATGTACAGCTAAGGAGGCATTATGGCACAGGAAATATTAAATGTGAGCCAGCTTAAGGTTGGTGTTGAAGATAAAGAAATACTTCATGGGGTTGATCTTTCTCTTAATAAGGGAGAGACTCATGTACTTATGGGACCTAACGGAGCAGGTAAGTCTACTCTTGGTTATGCTCTTATGGGTAACCCAAGATATGAGATATTAGGGGGTAAGGTTACATTTAACGGAGAAGATTTACTTTCTAAGAATGTTGCTGAGAGATCACAGGCAGGTCTTTTCCTGTCATTCCAGAATCCTATTGAGGTTCCTGGTATTACACTCGGTAATTTTATAAGAAGTTCTATGGAGCAGCGTGGAAAGAAGATGACATACTTCAAGTTCAAGAAGCTCCTTCAGGAGAAGATGGAATTCCTTCAGATGGATCCATCATATATGGACAGAGACCTTAATGTTGGTTTCTCAGGTGGTGAGAAGAAGAAAGCTGAGATATTACAGCTTCTTATGCTTGAGCCTTCTCTTGCTATTCTTGATGAGACTGACTCAGGACTTGATGTAGATGCTGTTAAGACAGTATCACTGGGTGTTGAAGAGTATCAGAAGACTCAGAACGGAGCACTTCTTATTATCACTCACAGCACCCGTATCTTAGAGGCACTTAAGGTGGATTATACTCATGTTCTTGTCAATGGTAATGTTGTTGCAACAGGCGACAGTGCTATGATTGATGATATCAATGAGAATGGTTTCGAAAGATTCATCAGGTAATTAAGGCTCGGAGGCTTGTAATGGAAGAAAAGACATTTGTAGATGACATAAACAGAAGTGTTTATGATATTAAGAACGAAGAGAAAGACTCTTACAGAATAAAGCAGGGACTTACTCCTGAAATCGTTGAGAAGATATCAGAAGAGAAGCATGATCCCGCATGGATGAGAGAGTTCAGACTTAAGTCATTAGAGATATATAATAATATGCAGGTGCCTGACTGGGGTCCGTCTATTGATGGACTTAATATGGATAATATCGCTACTTATGTTCGTGCCAATACGAATATGAAGGGTGACTGGAAAGATGTACCAGAAGAGATTAAGGATACATTTGACAGATTAGGTATTCCTAAGGCAGAGAGAGAGTCGTTAGCCGGAGTTGGAGCACAGTACGACTCAGAGCTTGTATACCATAATGTCCGTAAGGAGGTTGCTGACCAGGGTGTTGTATACACTGATATGGAAAGTGCACTTACAGGTGAATATGCAGATATGGTACACGAGCATTTTATGAAGCTTATTACACCACAGGATCATAAGTTCGCAGCACTTCACGGAGCTGTATGGTCTGGTGGTTCATTTGTGTATGTACCAAAGGGAGTTAATCTTGAGATTCCTCTGCAGTCATATTTCAGACTTAATGCTGCAGGAGCAGGTCAGTTTGAGCATACACTTATTATTGTTGATGAGGGTGCAAGTCTTCACTTTATTGAAGGATGTTCAGCACCTAAATATAACGTTGCCAATCTTCATGCAGGTGCGGTTGAACTTTTTGTGGCTAAGAATGCAAAGCTTCGTTACTCAACAATTGAGAACTGGAGCAAGAATATGTATAACCTTAACACTAAGAGAGCAACTGTAGCTGAGGGTGGTAAGATTGAATGGGTTTCAGGCTCATTTGGTTCGCATGTATCATATCTGTATCCTATGAGTATCCTTAATGGTGAGCGTTCAAGCTGTGAATTCACAGGAATTACATTTGCAGGAGCAGGACAGAACCTTGATACAGGTATGAAGGTAGTTCATAACGCACCAGCTACAACATCAGTTGTAAGTACTAAGTCAATATCTAAGGGTGGCGGAATCAGTACTTTCAGAAGTGCGGTAACAATGACTACCAAGGCTAAGAAGAGTAAATCATCAGTTTCATGTCAGTCACTTATGATAGATGATATTTCAAGATCTGATACAATTCCGGCTATGGATATCCGTGTTAATGATGCGGATGTAGGACATGAGGCAACAATTGGACGAATCAGTGATGATGCTGTATTTTATCTTATGTCAAGAGGAATTCCGGAAGATGATGCGAGAGCAATGATTGTTTCAGGATTTGCTGATAATGTATCTAAGGAGCTTCCGCTTGAGTATGCAATGGAGATGAATAATCTTATTAAGCTTGAGATGAAGGGCAGCATTGGTTAAGTTAATCAGAGTGAGGAATATGATATGATAGGTATCGAAGAAAAGGACATGATAATAAACCGTATCCCAGCCAAGACATGGAATCATCTTCATATGAACCAGAGCAGGGTTGGAGAGGTTGTAATTAACCGTACAGGTGAGTTAAATGCTTCTGTTAATGATGTAAGTCTCATTGATGATGGAAAGCTTAACAATGGTGAGCTTGACAATATCATTGGTGGATGTGGTCAGGAGATTACAGAGGCAGCTAAGAAGTCACAGACTGAACCTGTATATTATATAACAGATAAGAAGAATGCAGGTTTTGTAAGACTCGACTTCAATTATGGAAAGAGTAATGCAGACATCAATGTTGTTGGTATTGAAACTAAAGAGAATGCCAGCATTGATGTTTACATGGATTTTAATGGAGATAAAGATGGAGAAGGCTTCGCAGCAGTACAGACAAGATTATATGCTGCGAAGGATTCGGTTATCCGTCTTATCCAGATTCAGAGAGTAGGCGCAGAGACAACATTTATTAATGATATCGGTGGTTACTGCGAAGATGGTGCAAGAATTGAGCTTGTGCAGCTTTACTTAAGCGGTAAGAACAGATACGAGGGCTGTGAGATTAAGCTTGCAGGTGATGGAAGCTCTATGTCTGCAGAGATTGGATATGTTGCAGCAGGTAAAGAAAGACTTGATATGAACTACTGCGTAAGACATATCGGCAAGAAGACAGAATGTGCAATCAATGCGGCAGGTGCATTGAGAGATACAGCATTTAAGCTGTTCAGAGGAACTATTGATTTCGTTAAGGGTTCAGCAGGTTCTGTAGGTAATGAGAAGGAAGAAGTTCTTCTCATCGATGAGAAATGTGTCAACCAGACTATTCCTATTATTCTTTGTGCAGAAGAAGATGTTGTAGGTAATCATGGCGCAACTATAGGAAAGCCTGATGAGGAGCTTTTATTCTATCTTGAATCAAGAGGAATACCGGCACAGGAATGTTACAATATGCTGGCAGCAGCTAAGCTATTAGCTGTATGTGGCAAAATCCCTGATGATGGTATCAGGAACGAGATACATGACTACATTAAAGAGGTTTATTAATGAGTGAGTTAAGTAAGACGATTGAGTCTATAAGAAAAGATTTCCCACTTATTTCGGGAAGCAATATTGCATATCTTGATAATGCAGCTACTACGCAGAAGCCACAGGCTGTTCTTGACGCAGTTAATAAGTATTATCAGGAGATGAACGCCAATCCGTTCAGAGGTGTATACGAATTAAGTGAGATTGCTACAGAAAGCTATGAGAATGCAAGAAAGGCAGTAGCACAGTTTATCGGTGCTAAAGATGCAAGCCAGATAGTATTTACAAGAAATGCTACAGAGAGTCTTAACTTAATTGCATACAGTTATGGAATGAATTTCATTAAAGAGGGTGATGAGATTGTTGTTAGCGTTATGGAACACCACAGCAATTTCCTTCCATGGAAGCAGGTTGCAGAAAAATGTGGAGCGGTATTAAAGCAGCTTACACCTGATGAGAATGGAGAGATTACAGACAAGTCTTTAGAGGTTATCACAGATAAGACCAGGCTTGTAGCAGTTACCCAGGTTTCTAATGTATTAGGAAGAGTTAATGATATAAAGCATATTGCAGAGGTTGCACATGCACATGGTGCGGTTATTGTGGCTGACGGAGCACAGAGTGTTCCTCATATGCCGGTTAATGTAACAGACCTTGATGTTGACTTCCTTGTATTTTCTGGACATAAGATGTTAGCACCTATGGGAATCGGAGCATTATATGGCAAGAAAGAGTTTCTTGACAAGATGCCACCATTCTTAAGCGGTGGTGAGATGATTGAGATTGTTCACTGGGACAGAGTTAAATATGCAGAGGTTCCACATAAGTTTGAGGCAGGAACTGTTAATACTGGCGGTGCAGTCGGACTTCATGCGGCAATTGATTATATTAACAATGTTGGATTTGACACAATTATGGCACAGGAGCGAAAGCTTACTAAGATTGCTGTTGATGCCATTAATGACATGAAGGGAGTCAACTTAATAGGTTCTTCGAAGGCAGAAGACCATGAGGGTATAGTCACATTTACAATTGACGGAGTACACCCACATGATGTTGCTTCTATACTTGATTCACAGCATATTGCAGTAAGAGCAGGACATCACTGTGCACAGCCATTAATGGATTTCCTTAAGGTTAATTCAACAACGAGAGCAAGCTTTGCTTTCTATAACACAGAAGAAGAAGTACAGCATTTTATAGAAGAACTATCTAAGATCAGGGGGCTTATGGGATATGGAGACTAAAACTTTTTATAATGAGGTTCTTACGGACCATAACATGCATCCATATCATAAGCATGATATAGACAATGCAGACTTAGAGCTTGAGGGTGTTAATCCAAGCTGTGGAGACGACATTATCTTAAAGCTTAAGTTTGATGATGCTAAGAAAACTATTGTTGATGGGGCATTTACAGGAGATGGCTGTGCAATATCGCAGGCATCAGCAGATATAATGCTTGAGCTTATCATTGGAAAGCCTATTGATGAGGCTGTACATCTTTCAGAACTTTTCCTTAAGATGATTAAGGATGAGGCAACTGAGGAAGAGATTGATGAGCTTGATGAAGCCGGAGCATTAAGAGATATCTCTCATATGCCAGCAAGAGTTAAATGTGCAGTACTTGGCTGGCACACAATGGAAGAGATGGTAGAGAACCTTAAGAATGTTTAGAATGTAACCCAATCACTTATAATATGGTGATTGGGTTTTAATGTTTGTAGATAAGAATGGAGTAAATATGGAAAAGAAATTAGTTAAGCAGCAGCTTCTTACAGGAGAACGTGCTCTTTTTGCAAGCAAAGACCTTCATATTGAAGATTCTATATTTGATGATGGTGAGTCTCCATTAAAGGAGAGCAGTAATATAGAGCTTGTAAACAGCAGCTTTAAGTGGAAATATCCACTCTGGTACTGCAACAATGTCAATGTAAAGGACTGTTATTTCTTTGAGATGGGAAGAGCAGGAGTATGGTACACTAACGATATTAATGTTGAGGATACAATTATTGAAGCACCTAAGAATTTCAGAAGATGTAACAGACTAGGTCTTAAGAATGTGGAATTTGTCAATGCAGAGGAAACTCTCTGGAGCTGTGATAATGTTACTATGACAAATGTAGTGGCAAAGGGTAATTATTTTGCAATGAACAGCAACAATATGAAGATTGATGGTCTTAAGCTTGTCGGTAATTATCCATTTGACGGAAGTAAGAATCTTGAGATAAGAAATTCAAGACTTATGAGCAAGGATGCTTTCTGGAATGCTGAAAATATAACAGTGTATGATTCATACATTTCAGGTGAGTACCTTGGCTGGAATTCAAAGAATCTTACGTTTATTAACTGTACAATAGAGAGCCTTCAGGGATTGTGCTACATTGATAATCTTGTTATGAAGAACTGCAAGCTTATTAATACAACACTTGCTTTCGAGTATTCAACAGTAGATGCTGATATTACAAGCAGGGTTGACAGTGTGTTAAATCCAACTTCAGGAACTATAACAGCAGATAGTATAGATAAGCTTATAATTGAGAAGGACAAGGTTGATCCTTCGCTTACTAAGATAGTATGCAGGAATTAATTAGTCAGATTAAGAAGGGAAATCCGAGAATGAAATATGATTTTGACACAGTAGTGAACCGCCGTAATACGGATTCTTTAAAATGGAATGTGGCAGAGAATGAGCTTCCTATGTGGGTTGCTGACATGGATTTTAAGACAGCACCTGAGATAACGGAGGCTATTAAGGCAAAGGCAGACCTCGGTGTGTACGGTTATACTGAGATATCAAAAGATTGGTATGACGCATACACAGGCTGGTGGGAAAGACGCCATAATTTCAGGATGGAAGACGACTGGCTTATGTTTGTAACAGGGGTTATTCCTGCAATATCAAGCTCTGTAAGAAAGCTTACAACACCAGCTGAGAATGTTGTTATCATGACACCTGTATACAACATTTTCTTTAACAGTATTCTTAATAATGGCAGAAATGTGTTACAGAGCCAGCTTGTATACGATAATGGCAGATATGCGATAGATTTTGAAGACCTTGAAGTTAAGCTTAAGAACCCACAGACAACGCTTCTTATTCTGTGCAACCCACAGAATCCGGGTGGAAATGTATGGAGTAAGGAAGAACTTGCACGTATCGGAGAGCTTGCTTACAAGTATGGAGTCGTTGTTATATCTGATGAGATTCACTGCGAGCTTACAGACCCGGGCATTGATTATGTGCCATTTGCAAGTGTTTCGGAGGTATGCAAGAAGATATCTGTAACATGCATAGCACCTACGAAAACATTTAACATGGCAGGTTTACAGACAGCAGCAATATGTGTGCCGGACGAGCGGCTTCGTCACAAGGTATGGCGCGCAATTAATACCGATGAGGTTGCAGAGCCAAATGTGTTCGCAGTGGATGCAGCTATAGCTGCATTTACAAAGGGCGAGGAATGGCTTGAGCAGTTAAGAGCATATATCTATGAGAATAAACAGATTACGAAGAGTTATGTGGATGCAGAGATTGATGGAGTTTCGATGACAGAATCCAAGGCAACATATTTATGCTGGCTTGATGTAAGTAATATTACAGATGACTCAACAAAGCTTGCTGCATATATACGAAAAGAGACAGGTCTGTATCTGTCAGCTGGAAAAGGCTTTGGTGGTGACGGAAGGAGCTTTTTAAGGCTTAATGTGGCGTGCCCTAAGGCAACATTGATGGATGGTCTGGAAAGACTTAAGACCGGAATATCAGCCTTTGTGAACAGTGGGCGTTAAATCTTGGAGATACAGAACGGATTGACAATGTAACCTGCTTATTCACTGATATGTTGTCAGGTATATTCAACAAATTATCAGGAATTCGCAAAAGAATTTACTGTGGAATTTATCTGGGAGAAGCATATTGAGTTTTATGCCATCCTAGAGTAAAATATAATAGAATTTGGTTATATATCAGATTGTGAAGGAGGAATTATGAATATTGTATGTTTAGACCTTGAGGGCGTTCTTGTACCAGAGATATGGATTGCATTTGCGCAGGCAAGCGGAATCCCAGAGCTTAAGAGAACAACAAGAGACGAACCAGATTATGATAAACTTATGAACTGGAGACTTGGTATTCTTAAGGAGCATGGTCTTGGACTTAAGGAGATTCAGGATACTATTGCTAAGATTGATCCAATTCCAGGTGCTAAGGAATTCCTTGATGAATTAAGAAGCATAACACAGGTTATCATTATTTCAGATACATTTACACAGTTTGCTACTCCGCTTATGAAGAAGCTGGGCTGGCCAACTATTTTCTGTAATTCACTTGAGGTAGCTGACAATGGCGAGATTACAGGTTTCAAGATGCGTTGTGAGCAGTCAAAGCTTACAACAGTTAAGGCTTTACAGTCTATTGGTTATGATACTATTGCATCGGGAGACAGCCACAATGACTTAGGAATGATTAAAGCAAGCAAGGCAGGCTTCCTCTTTAAGAGTACAGAGCAGATTAAGGCTGATAATCCTGAATTAGAGGCATTTGATACATATGATGAGCTTTTAGCTGCTATTAAGAAGGCACTTTAAGATGCATCAAAGGTAAAAGGGGTTACTATGTTATTAGAAGAGATACTCAAGCAGGAACAGGAAAGATTCATTAAAGAGAATCTCCTTTCTGATGAAATGCTTGAGTTATTAAAAGAAAATATTATGCCGTTTAACACACTGATGGCTTATTACAGATGCGCCATTATGGAGGTTGAGACTAAGTTCAAGGTGCTTAATGAGGAGTTCTCATTACAGTATGACAGAAATCCTATTGAGAGTATCAAGAGCAGAATTAAGTCTATGGATGGCATATTTAAGAAGGCGAAGAAGAAAAATATTCCTATAACAATGGAAGGCATTGAGGAAGGTATAAGAGATATTGCGGGAGTAAGAGTAATATGCTCTTTCCCGGAAGATATCTATATGCTTGCGGACTGCCTGTTAAAGCAGGACGATGTAGTGCTTGTCGAGAGAAAGGATTATATCAAGAATCCTAAGCCAAGCGGTTACAGAAGTCTTCACCTTATAATTGAGATACCGATATTCCTTCAGAATGAAAAGAAGATGATGAAGGTTGAGGTTCAGCTCCGTACAATTGCCATGGATTTCTGGGCGAGCGTGGAGCATAAGCTGCGCTACAAGAAGCCCGCCGCACCGGAAGAGGTCAACAGCGAACTGAAGGAGTGCGCGGAGATAAGCGCCGACCTCGACAAGCGCCTTGAAAAGCTGCGCCAGAGGACGGAATTTTGACGGGGGAATGCCGTGAATGGATAAAAAGCATTTGAAATCAATATTTTCGGCACTGCTGACGCTGCTCATACTGGTCGGGATCATGGCGCTTGTGCTGCGCGGCAACGTGGAAGCCATCATGAACAGCATCGCGTCGATAAGCGCACCGTCGTTCATCGCGCTGCTTGCGCTCGGTCTTGGCTACCAGCTCCTCGACTCCGCCATGTGCATGACGCTCGTACGCAGTCGCCTGCCGGAGCTGAGCTACCGCCAGGCCTTTGAGCTCACGTTTCTGGGCGTGTTCGGCCTCGTCACCAGCGGCGGCGCGGCGACGATACCGATGCAGAGCGGGTATCTGTATAATCAGGGGCTTGACGTCGGCAACAGCGTCGGCCTGATGATAATGAAGTACATTTTCCACAAGGGCACGATTTTTCTCTACGCGCTCATAATGCTGGTCACTCAGAGCGGTTGGCTCGGCGCGAACCTGCCATCCGCGGGGAAATATCTCGCACTCGGCTTCGGCTTCTGCCTGCTCATCATCCTCGCGCTGATCCTTATATGCACATGGGATGCGCTCCGCCGCTTGGCGCTGAAGATGATAGAGAAGCTGCCAGACAGCGGCAAATGGCCGCGGCGCAAGGTGAAATGGAGCGAGAACATTGGACTCATGTACTCGGAGGCGCGGCATCTTGCGCAGACAAAGTGGCGCATGTGGGCGATGCTCGGGCTGAACTTCGCAAAGCTGTTTGTCCTTTACTGTGTGCCGTATGTCGGCGCGCGGGCGGTTGGCGCGGACGTGCCTGAATTCGTGCGGATGCAGCTGCTGGCGTCGCTGATGCTGCTGCTGTCCGGCGTGCTGCCGAATGTCTCCGGCTTCGGGTCGATAGAGATCGCGTTCCTGTTCGTGTTCAAAGGCTTCCTTGGTGAGGTCAACGCGCCGAGCGTACTGGTGCTGTACCGCATCGCAAGCTACTTCTTCCCGTTCATAATCGGCGTGATAGTGTTCATGGCCTGCCGCAAGAAAATAGTCCCCGAAAAAAAAGAAGCATAAAGCGTATAAGAACTCCCGCCATGATTTCCATGGCGGGAGTTTTGTTAATCTCTGAAGTCAAAAAGATCACGAGGCTTAACATCGAGAATTTCACATAATTTAAAAATAAGGTCAAATGACACTCCTACATTGCCAAGCTCTATTGCGCTGATATGGCTTCTGTCTATGTCAGCCAGCTCGGCAAGCTGCAGCTGGGTCAGTTTTTTTCGCTTACGGTAGTAAACAATGTTTAGTCCGAACTTTTCGTAGTACGGTTTATATTCCAGCTTCATCGGCAAGTCCCCTTCCTGAGAATATTTTAGGGGCTTTTGACATAATATAAACCTTGCTAAAATAGCGTAATGCTATTGACACAAGTCAAAATGCGTGTTTTAATAATGGTGTAAGTATTTTACTGCGAAAATTTGGAGGTAGAGAGAAATGAAAAAAGTCTTATGTGCGATTCTGACCGCCGCGACGCTGCTTCTCTGCGCTTGCGGGGGAACGGCTGCGCCGGAACAGACTCCCGCCGTGCCCCCTGCGCCGACCGCCGCACCGACTCCGAAGCCCACACCCAAGCCTACATCAAGCCCGACACCGACTCCCAAACCCGATAGAAACGGATTTGATGAGGCGAGTAATACCGAGTTAAGCTTTGGAGGACTTACATTTCAGATTCCGTCATACTATGATGAGCAAAAATTTGATGATGATGGCAACGGTGTGATTGGCGTGGAAGAATCAGGTGAGATTGTAGGCGGTATCGTTTTTATGGATGTAGATATTGATGCAAGTCCATCAGATGATGAGTTTAAAAGTGCTAAAGATGAATTACTTAATAAGGTGGCAGAAGTAGTAAGTGCTAAAGCCGGAACGCCTGAGGAAACAACTCTGTGCGGATATACGGCAGTGAAGGCTGAGCTTCATTCAGACAAGCTGATTGGATGTACGATATTATATATAGTTCCTGATAGCAAGTCCATTTCAGCTGTTTTGGCTATGTATACTCCGGATACAGAATATGATTACATACCAGATTTTGAGCGGATTCTAGAGTCGGCGAAAATTAATGACGCGGTGGAAGAAACCTCGGCGGACGGGGTGACGCCGGAGTTCAAGGCCAAAATTACTGCTTTTAATTTGTTCATCTTTCTTCCAACCTTTTTCTATATTTAATACAAACTATCCCGTAGTTCCTTTGCTTTCGCAACTGCTTCTTCTGCATCCATTGTCTCGTATACATAAATCTCAGTTGTCATGACAGGCTCCTGTACACAGAACGTAAATGCATATGCATTGTCCTGATACACCTTGTAATACATGGCATTGTCCTCGTTGCAGCTCTTTGTATCCGCCCGCAACGCTTCCGCCCCTGCATCCGCAAGCAGAAATGTTACATAATAATTGACTGGTTCTTCTGCATCTGCGGTAGCCGTTTCCTCATACCTTGTATGCTGCGCTCCACAGGTCACATAAACATCATTGATCTCGTCCTGTGCAACGATTGTCTCTTCCTGTGAATCCGTAATATACACATTCTTATTTTGTTCCATAGAGATGGCTTTCTTCTGCATCTCGGCGATCTTCGTCCGATATCGGTATTCCACCTCCCGAATCTGATCTTCCACATAATCATATAGCTTCAGGAATTCCCGGTTTGATGGATTCAAACCTCCAGATACATGCTCGCCCGACGCCGTATACAACGTCAGTTCCTTGTATTCTCCGTCCTTCAAATCCCGGCTTCCGATATTTCTTCGCATATGATACAGGTCAATCTCATCTATGAGATCCTTGATCTGCTGAATTGTATCTGCCGATAACTGAACCGTCTCCTCCGGGCATGGATCACTCGGCACCCAACGATTAAAGTCATCCGCATAAATGCGGACATTTCCATTGTCACTGATCTCCGCATGCAGCGTATACATCTCATATGTCTCAACTGCCTCGCCTTTGACTGTCGATGACAACATCAGGAACATTCCATCCGCCAGTGTTGTATCCTCTTTCTTTCCGCATCCCACCAGACTGAAAAGCAGGCAGCACGCGCAGAAGAAATAGAAGGCTCTTTTCTTTATGCTCAATGTTCACACCTCAAGTTCTATTGCATAATTAGTATAATTATAGCACATTTCTATTCGTACTGTCATTATTTTCACTGTAGTTTCACACTTCTTTTGTTGTTTTTACTTGAGAATATTGTAAAACACATAAAAATAATGTAAAACAAATTATATTTTGTTTTAGAGCTTATTTACAACAAAGAAAATACAAAAAAAGAAAAGGAGAACAAACATGGCAATGGATGCTTTCTCCGCCAGCCTGATGGAGGAAAAGCGCGAGATCATCTTCGCGCCCACTGTGTATAAATTCCAGGCCTTTGCCCAGATGGCAGAGGAATTCAACCTGAATGAACGCGATGTGGTGCTGACCAACGAGTTCATCTATACCCCCTTCATGAAGGAGCTGGGTCTTCCCTGCAGCTTCGTGTTTCAGGAGAAGTTTGGCGCCGGCGAGCCCTCCGAGGCCATGATCCAGACCATGTACGACGCCATCCCCTACGACAGCTATGACCGTGTCATCGCTGTGGGCGGCGGCGCCATCATGGACCTGTGCA
>OGXX01000103.1_pt1 | contig 83146 bp, 107 predicted proteins | sample 1576301 | NCBI WGS metagenome assembly OGXX01 (sample SAMEA3541469, study PRJEB24748) | human gut metagenome | biome: human gut; feature: human-associated habitat; material: faeces | place: China | collected 2012
TTATCTCCTTTTTATTCATGATTTCCACTCCCTGCATTTTGTTTTTCTGTTCCTTTCTTGTTTATTTTTAATATACCTTTTAGTTAGCTTATTTATTATATATTCTATTAAGTTACTTTTTTGTAGAAACATGTAAATAAATTTTACTAAAATTTCGTACTTTTTCACTTGATTTTGTAAACTTAGTTTATTTTTCTTGAATTTTTGAGCTTATTTTTATTTAATTAATATTTTGCAAAATTTTTAGACATTTTATAAAACCTTATTAGTCTATTTTGAGATTTTTTAAGTTTATTAATATTTTTATTTATATCACATTTTTTTACTATTTTCAACGTCTTAACTTGCCACTTTCATCTTATTTAATTCACATAATTTTGACATATTGTGTAAAATATCTTATAATTAACTTATGGAGCGCATTTATTTTTATGTAATTTTCCTATCTTTGAGTTAAGATTTGTAAAATTGCACTACTACTTTATGAAAGGAGTGATAGTATGTTTCTGTTGTTGCTATTTGTAACAATATTGCTTACAATATGTATTATTTCTGGATTTATCTTTACAGTAATCATATTGTTAAAATCTAGCAAACAACTGGATTACACAGAGCGGTTGCAATTTCAGAAGCTGTTAGGAACTGTAGTCTTAGGACTAATTGCTTGTATAGCAGGACTATTTGCAGCATTCCAGATATCTATTAATATATCGGTAGTCTTTATCATTGATTTGTTGCTTCTCTTAGTTCAGTTCCGCATTTGTCACTTTAAATTAAAGTAAGAATAAACCTCGGAAAGGCGCTCCTTTCCGAGGTTTATATTTTTAAGAAATATCTTCAAAGTTCATTTCTCTTTTCATATAATGTGTATGTAAAAGTTCATGTGCTTTATGTTCTCCTGGTTTTCCTATATATTCCTTATAAATTTGTTTTAATATAGGATTTTCATGAGACTTTCTAATTACACTTCTTTCATCTATAGAATACATTGCTTCTGCTCTTTTTGCAGCTACATCTACTGTCATTCTTACCTTTGAACTTTTAATAGGTTGACCTCCACCCATTATGCATCCACCTGGGCATGCCATTACTTCTACAAATTGATAATCTGATGTACCATTTTTTATTTCTTCCATTATTTTTCTAGCATTGCTTAATCCATGTGCAACAGCTACTTTTACTTCTTTATCTCCGATTTGTACAGTTGCTTTTTTTATTCCTTTTGCTCCTCTTATTTCTTCAAACTCTAACTTTTTTAACTCTTTTCCAGTAATTAACTCATATGCTGTACGAAGTGCAGCCTCCATAACTCCACCTGTAACTCCAAATATAGCAGCAGCTCCTGTAGCTTCTCCCATTGGACTGTCAAAAGTTTCATCCTCTAATTTATCAAATTCTATATTCGCTTGTTTTATCATCCTTGCAAGTTCACGAGTAGTAATTACACTATCAACATCCCATAATCCATTCACTTTCATTTCTTCTCTCTGTCTTTCAAACTTTTTAGCTATACATGGCATTACAGAAACTACATATATATTCTTAGGATCAATCTTATTTTTCTCTGCATAATAAGATTTTATTATTGCTCCAAACATTTGATGTGGTGACTTACAACTAGATAAATGACTTAAATTTTCTGGATATTCCATTTCTGCAAATCTTACCCAACCTGGGCAACATGATGTAGTCATTGGTAAATTATCATTTTCTTTAAATCTTTTCACAAACTCAGTTGCTTCTTCCATAATTGTAAAATCTGCTCCTGTATTTGTATCAAATACTTTATCAAATCCCAAACGTTTTAATGCAGATACCATCTTTCCAGTAACATTTGTGCCAATTTCCATTTTAAATTCTTCTCCAAGTGCTACTCTTACAGATGGTGCTGTTTGAACTACAACATATGTATCAGGGTCTTTTAATTTTGCCCACACATCATTTATATTTTCTTTCTCATGAAGAGCACCTGTTGGACAAGCTTCTATACATTGACCACAAAATGTACAGTTTACATCATTTAAACTATGGTCATATGTAGTAGAAATACAAGACTCAAAACCTCTTTCAATACAATCAATTGCACCAATATTTTGAACATTTTTACAAGTTGCCACACATCTTCTACACAAAATACATTTATTAAAATCTCTTACAATTGAAGGAGATTTATCATCTATTTTGTGTTCTGTTCTCTCTCCTTTATAATCTATATCCAAAACATTAAACTTAATTGCTAAATCTTGAAGTTCGCAATTACCAGAACGTGTACAAGTTAAGCAATCTTTAGAGTGATTAGAAATAATTAAATCAAGTATGGTATGTCTTGCTTCTAATACATTTGGTGTATGTGTATGTACAACCATTCCTTCTTCTACCTTTTGTATACATGAAGTTGCAAAACCTTTTCTTCCTTCAACTTCAACAATACACATTCTACAATCTCCAACTTCATTTATTTCTTTCAAAAAGCACAATGTTGGGATATCTATTCCTGCTTGTTTTGCTGCATCTAATATTGTAGTACCCTCTGGAACAACAACATTTTTTCCATCTATTTTTAAATTAACCATTCTTCTCCTCCTTGGAATATTTATTTTTTGCATTAACAGCTTTAATAAAAAACAAGTATTACTAAACTAACTTTAACCTTATAATAATTCAAAAAAGAAACGAGTAGTTCTAGGAAAAATTTAGTAAAAAACCGAAGGCGTACTTTGTGTACGTCGAGGATTTTTTATCTAAATTTTGACAACGAAATGCGAAGTTTGTTTTTTGAATTAGCCTATGGCATGGAAAGGGCAAGACCTAATACAAGTAGTACACTTAATACATTTATCTTGATTAATATGTCTTTTATCTCTTCCTTTACCTTCAATTGCATTTACTGGACAATTTTTCTGGCATAATCCACAAGCTTTACACTTATCCTCATCTATTTCTATTTTTGCTAAAGCTTTACATTCCATTGCTTTACACTCTTTTTCTATAGCATGTTGTCTAAATTCTTCTCTAAAATATTTTAATGTACTTATTACTGGGGTTGGAGCACTTTGACCTAAACCGCATATGCTAGATTTTTGTATATTTACAGCTAATTTTTCTAGTCTATATATGTCATATTCGTTTCCTTCCCCACTACATAACTTTTCTAGTATTTCTAGCATTCTTTTTGTTCCAATTCTACATGGTGTACATTTTCCACAGCTCTCACTTACTGTAAATTGTAAATAAAATTTTGCTAAACACACCATGCATTTAGTATCATCCATTACAATAAGTCCACCAGACCCCATCATTGAACCTATAGCTTTTAAAGATTCATAATCTATAGGTGTATCTAGATGCTCTTTTGGAATGCAACCACCAGAAGGCCCACCTGTTTGTGCTGCTTTAAATTCTCTACCATTTGGTATTCCACCACCTATGTCGTAAACAATTTCCCTTAAAGTTGTTCCCATTGGTACTTCAACTAATCCAACATTATTAACATTTCCACCTAAAGCAAATACTTTTGTTCCTTTTGAATTCTGTGTTCCTATAGAAGAATACCATTCTGGTCCTTTTAATATAATTTGTGCTATATTAGCATATGTTTCAACATTATTTATTAATGTTGGATATCCCCATAAACCACTTTGTGCTGGATATGGTGGTTTTACTCTTGGTTGACCACGTCTTCCCTCTATTGACTCTAATAATGCTGTTTCTTCTCCACATACAAAAGCCCCTGCACCTAGTCTTATTTCTATATCAAAATTAAATCCTGTTCCAAAAATATTTTTCCCAAGTATACCATATTCTCTTGCTTGATTTATAGCAATTTGTAATCTATTTACTGCAATTGGATATTCAGCTCTTACATATATAAAACCTTTTTCTGCACCTATTGAGTATCCAGCAATCTCCATTGCTTCTAGTACTGCATGAGGGTCTCCTTCTAATATACTCCTATCCATAAAAGCTCCTGGATCCCCTTCATCTGCATTACATACAACAAATTTCTTTTCTCCTACTGCATCTTTTGTGCTTCTCCACTTTTTTCCTGTTGGAAAACCTGCTCCACCTCTTCCACGCAAACCTGATTTATCTATGGTCTGTATTACTTCATCTGGTGTCATTTCTACCAAAACTCTAGCTAATGCTCTATATCCATCAAAAGCTATGTATTCATCTATGTTTTCTGGATTTATTACACCACAATTTTTTAAAGCTATTCTTTTTTGTTTTTTGTAAAATGTAAGATCATCCAATTTATTTACTATTTTACCATCTACATCTTTGCATAATAATCTTTCTACAATTTTTCCATCTATTATATGTGACTGTATAATTTCTTCACAATCTTCTGGTTTTACCATTGCATAAAAAGTATCTTCTGGTCTTATTATAACAATTGGACCTTTGGCACATAATCCAAAACAGCCTGTTTTTATAACTTTTACATTCTTTATACCTTTTTCTTCTATTATTTTTCTGAAATTATCTAATATTTGGGGTGATTTTGAAGAAGTACATCCTGTACCATTACATACCAAAATGTGTTTTTCTCTTGTGTCAGCATTTGTATTTTTTCTTAAATCTAATTCTATTCTTTTTGTATAGTTCTTCTAATTGATCTCTTTCTATACCTTTGAATTCTGCTCCCCTTGTATCAATAAAATCTGCTATACTACCAAACTGATCCAGGAATGATCTAGTCTTTACTTCTCCCATACCATAATAACCTGGTATGTCATCTGACTTATCACCGTTGAGTATAAGGTAGTCAACACATTCTTCTGCTGAATATCCCATTATCTCCCTACATGTTTGATGATGTATAAGAGTCTCCTTGCTTGGGTTGAATATCTTTACCTTCTTATCTAACAATTGACAGAAGTCTTTGTCAGAAGATATTATCAGTGATTTTCCTTTATGGTTTATTACCAACCAAGCAATGTAATCATCTGATTCATGTCCCAATCCCTTATTGTCTATGATCATTTGAACTCCCAGTAATCTCAATATCCTTCTCAACAAAGATAATTGTTTATTGAAGTCTTCATAATCCATACTTACCTTACTTCTATGAGCTTTATAACCCTCCAATAAGTCATTACGGAAGTTTGATGATTTACTCTTATGTGTATCAAATGTAATTACCACATGACTTGGCTTAAACCTTACCAGATATGAACCTAATATTCTTAAGAATCCATATACTAATCCTGTTCCAGCTCCATTATTAGCTTTAAGATTCTTAAACTTATGGTATGAACGGTGAGCAAGATTACTACCGTCCACTACCATAAGCATTCTTGGCTTCCTACCCCTCGTCCGGAATGAGTTCATCTTCTTCTGCATCATCTGATTCTATTTGAGATTCATAGTCTAAATCTTCATCAACAGGGAACATATTTCGTGTAATCTTCTTCAGCTTACGCTTAGTAGTTCCTATGGTGTTTATTCCTGCTGCCTTAAGAAGTTTCTTTCGAAGGTCTGCATCCTCTTCAATCAATCTATGGAAAGCATCCTCACCACGGCATAACTTATTCCCCTCGAACATATAAGTACCACCACTCAGCTTTTCAATTACACCAGCATCCTCTAATGACTCTTCTAACCAGAAATATCTGTCAAATCCTACTTCATGGTACTTTGGATTGAAGTAAATCGGGGCTTTGGATATAGTTTCTCTTGGGGGAGATACCTTGTTCTTTTTCATTTGAACAGTCACATACTTACCTGCTCGTCTTTCTTTACCCTTATATTTAATCTTCAGAGTCTTCCCTGAAAAGAATGCTAGCCTAATTGAAGCATAAAACTTAAGAGCTGCACCTCCGGGAGTAGTATTAGTATCTTGACCAAACCCTGCTCCAAGTTTACTACGTAACTGATTTATACATACCATGGTTACTCCCAACCGATAAAACAATTCATTCCTTATTCGGAACATCTTGTATATCTGCTTTGCTCGGTTACCCATTTCTGCTTTACCATCAGCCATCTTTGCATCTATAGCTTCTATTGAATCAAGGGCAGCTATTGAATCTATCACAACTATAATAGGTTCATTATTCACTAACTTTGATCTCCAATATATTGCTAAATCTGCTATTGCATCAGATATGGTTTCTATACGAGTATCATTTAATACTGTAACTCTTTCGGGATCCAATCCATTCTCTTCTGCCCATGAATTCATCCAGGCTTGTTCTGCATCTACCCAAATTACATGACCACCTAGTTGCTGAGTAGCATATGCAAAGTTATAGGCTATTAAAGATTTACCCGAAGATTCCTCTCCCATTATTTCTATTATCTTCCCGAATGGTACACCACCACCCATCTGATAGTTGAGAGCAAAGAATGTTGATGGAATCCATAACCCATGATGATTTATGGTACTAGCCTTAAATTGTAGGGATGATCCATACTTCTTTAATATCTCATTCTGTGTTGGTACCTTAAATTTTCTGCCTCCGGATTTCTTTGAGGCTTTTACATTTCTTGCCATACTTATTTAGTATTAGATAAAAAGAGTGGAGTATAATAAACTATACCCCACTCCGAATTTAGGTATATATCTAGAGATTTTAGATATCACCTTTATATTTCTTCTTTTTATCGGCTAGACCCTTTCTTTTATTGCCTGATTTTTTAGGGGCCATCATTTCATCTATATCACTGTCTTCATCGCTCTCATTGAGGAATGCAGCTAACTTCTCTTCCAATTTGTCATATGGAAGGATACTTGCTCTTACGGCTTTCTCAAGATCTACGTCCTCTCGATACTTCTTATCCAATTTGGATTTCTGACATGGGGATACAGAATAGCTAGTATCCATCTTACCAGAACCAGTTCTGGTAATTTTAATATCGTATCCCTCTATTGGATCAGTCATATCACCCCAATCCTCTTCATCCAGATACAAGTCAATGATATCCTGATATACCGAACGTGGTACCATCATGGGTTTATCAATCTTATCAGGATCTACCTCTTTTCCCTTAGTATCTTTATAAGCTATGACCCCTAAGATATACCTTCTTCTTGGTACTAACTTTGATGCAAGTGCTTTATCATCTGGATCATCCGAATTCTTAAGTTCCTGGAATTTCTCCATGAAAGGACATGGTTCATCGAATGTTGCCGGGGATATAATACCACCATCCTTTGGACCAAGGTAGAATTGAATAACTTCTATACCAAGTTCCTCATCAGCACCACGCGATTTAATACGTACTCGTATTGTTCCTTCTTTGGGATATATCATCCCTCCACCTCCACCTCGCTTTTCTAAATCCTTCTTTCTAGCGAGCATTTTCTCTCGAGTAGTCATTACACTACTTGAACTCTTTTTAGTTTTCTCTTTCATAGCTTTATTTATTGGTTTCTATATAAAGTATCTCATTCAAAGATAGTATAGTTGTTACCTGATTAGGAAGGTCTAATACATCTAATTCTTTACCAGCATACAGACCATAAGTTACTACTGAACCTACCTGAAGACCTTGATAATCTACCTCTTGTTCTTTGGTAATATACCCAACCTGAATCACTACTCCTTTACGTGGTACTGTATCCTTATCATGATCCTGTGGAATATAAAGACCACTCTGAGTTTTAGTTTCAGAAGTTACCTTTGGAGATACAATCAATACCCTTCCACCTGTGGGTGTTCCTACACCCTTCAGTTTTTCATTTAACCATTTTGCCTCTTCTACTGAAAGAAGGTTCAATTCTACTTTTGACATAATTACTGTTGTTTACGTAAGTTAGCTGATACAGTTCTCAATATGTTTTCCCTTGACTCATAAGCTTTACAAATACTTATAAACTTATTAGCATTATATTCTGCCTTCATATATCTTTTCAAGGCTCCTTGGTATGCCTTATTATTTTCTGCCTTATGAGAGGCTGCCTCATTATTTACATTACCTGATTCCTTATAATAAAGCCATGCCTTGCTATATGCCTGATCCTTTGCCTTTTCTAATTTATCCCTTTTATATATAAGCCTATCCCTAACCATTACAAGTAAAGCATAGTTAGAAGGGCTCTTTCTTAAAGACTGATTTACCAAGTTCTCATCAATCATGAGTTCCTGGTCTAAATCAATCTCATAAGTCTTACCCTGAAACAGAATCTTCAGTGTATTCTTCTTGATCTGAGATAGACGTACTATCTTTTGCTTTTTTTCCATACAACACCTCGTTCATTGAAGTATTTATACATGGTCATAATACCTATGTTATATTTGGCCTTTATTTTAGTATTTGTCATTCCGTTCTCATAATCTCTTATCATTTCATTTATAGACTCCTCACTCAACTTAAGGTTTGGTATATTGAATCTACCATCTTTAATACACTGTTGAGTATTCTCTTTATGAGTACACCAGTATAAATTCTCTACTCTATTATTTTCCCGATTATTATCTTTATGTCCTACACATGGTTTATTATGAGGATTAGGAATATAAGTTTCAGCTACTAACCTATGTATATTGAAAGTGTATTTGATACCATAGTTGTCTCTTAAACTTACTATTAGATAGCCATTGTTTTTCTTTCTTTTAGCCATCTTTTTCCAGGTAACTTTATCCTTGTACTTAGAATATACATCACCTTCTCTGGTAATATGGTAACAATCAAAGTAAAGTATATTAGCTTTCATATATCCTCTTTCTAAACTCTCTTTTATTCCTCTCTATTTCCTCAGGATATAGTTTAGGATAATCTTCAATCTCTATACCCTTAAACTTACGGTGTTCTTCCAAATATTTTTCTGGGTCGAAATCAGGCTCTAACATTTTTCTATAATCATACCCTGGAATAAAAGGTAATTCTTCTGCCATTGAACGACCGATAACGAAATCCATTGACATATTGACGTCGTCTATCTGAAAGTTGAAGTATTCCTTTGTATTTGGGTTACGACAAGTTTCCCATATTTCATGTACTACCCAAGTATTGATATATTCTGGTTTAGCCAAGTAATAGGTAGCATCATGTACATTACATGTCTCTTGCATAAATGGTAACTTACCCTGCCTCATCTTCCAATAGTTTAGAATTGAAGCGAATAAGTTCATATCAGATGCAGCTGATTGACATGGCATGTTAACTGATAATCTTACTGCGTATGCTGCCTCTTGTTCATTATCAGAATATACTTGGGGTAATCTTCTCTTCCTACCAAATAGGGATTTAATATACCCATGTTTAATCAATACCTTCTCTTGGTTAATCATGAACTTCTTTATCTTAGGATGTTCATAGAAGAATTCATCTAGCTGTTGTTGAGCTTCATCTGGTGTTACAATAATACCAGCTTTTGGATCTGACAATTTAACTGCAAGCAGTTTCTTCTGAATACCATAGATAATACCGAAGCAAATCTGTTTTGCCTGCTTTCTTCGGTTCTTCCAAAGATTATGATCTGGGTGTTGTTCATCACTGTAAGCTTTATATGCTTCCTCATATGATACCCCATACTTCTTTGCTGCAATAGCAAGGTGAGGATCCTGACCTTTTGCAAAAGCCTCAAGATATGTTTCATCCCCAGACAGATGAGCCATTATTCTTAACTCTGCCTGAGAATAGTCAAGGGCCATGTACAATTTACCATCTGGGGCTACTAATTGCTTCTTTATATTTGGGTCTACTGAAGTCTTGGGTATCTGTTGAAGATTTGGTTCTTGTGATGATAATCTCCCAGATGTCGTATTGCTATTGATGAAGTTAGAACGAGTAATATAGCTATGTTTATTATTCACTGATAAATCGTATATTGTTCTAACACCAATATACTCCATCGATACTATACGAGTTAAGTATATCTCTTTCCTTCTTTTACCTAATATTATACCAGATACCTGCTTTTGGGAAATATTAAACTTATGTAATATTTCTGATTGAGTATATCCATCCTTATACATCTTTAATATTTCTCCTACCTCTTTAGTACCTATCTTACACTGTCCATTTATATTACCATTAGTATATATTGACCTTGTATACTTATATGCTCTTAATATGTTCTCTCTTGGTGTTATACACTGTAGATTTTCGGGCCTATTATCACGGGGATCACAGTTAATATGGTCTATTACCATATCATTGGGTATCTCGGTATTATTAAATACAGACCATACTAATCTAGATACTGAAAAAGCATATTTTTTGCCACCCCTCCTAAAATATACTGTATATCTACCTTTATTCCTTTCCCTCGGTATTAATTCATGTGGATGATTGTAATCCAATATACCCCTGCCACCAGGTGTTTTCACAGAGTATACTTTACCTTCATTAGATACCAAATACCCGTTCCAATTAGGTATTTCTTTGAAAACTACTTCAGAGGCTGATTTACCAGTTTCTGGTTTAGATATATCAAATTTAGAAGTATCATACATTATTACGTCTAATTTCTTATGGTATATCTCTTTTACTGTTTTCCATCCATCGGTAGTCAGTAATTTATGTTCTTTTGTACATTTTAATACATCACCTGTATCTGTAGTTAATTTATATGCCTTCTGTACCCCCTTATTGATAGTATGAGTTACTTGCTCCCATGTACATTCGTGAGATAATATCCAAATATTATCCTTTTCTACATTAAGTATGCCTGGCTTTTTAGGACATATATCCCTTATCCTTATATCCCTGTCTTTACCTATTAATCGTGTATTCCCTGTTACACACCCATGTATCAAAAATCTACCATGTAATTTACTATCATCCTGTACTTTATCATGCCACCCTTCTATATATGTAGTGTACATCTTCTTCAATCCTCTCAACTTGAGTAGATTATCCAAGAATATTGCTTTTGGACTTTCTGGATTTTTAATTGACAACCGTAGCTCTACCAATGTATCCTCATCCGTACTTGGCTTATCAGTATCACGATTGGTAGTCTTATCCTTTGTGTATTTTATAATAGGGAATTTGAACCCTTTTTCAGAATATAACAACATCGGTAAGTCTACTGGACTACCAAGATTTATATCCCGAGTTAATTCCAATTCCTTCTTTGTTGTAAATACACCAGCTCTTATATTGGATATTTTTTGTTCCCTGCTAGCTATCTTCCTGGCATCTTTTGGATCATTGTAGTCAAGATCCTCAAGTTCTCTTTCAATTGTAGAAATGTATTTGCTTATTCTTTCTTGGACAAGCCATCTAGAAAATCTTTTTACTCGAGGAAGATTCAAGCAATTAGAAGTTGCTTGATCAATCTTTGGTTTATAGGATTCAAACAATTCCTGATTAAACTTCCTATCAAGATATAAACCAGTTTTTTCTGCATGCTGCAACACTCTTGAAGCAGGCATTATCAGATGCCTTAATAATGGATACATACCTATTTCTATCAATTTGTTCTCAAAGAACATAGATAATCGTAAGGTATAATCTGTATCCTGACATCCATATTTGCAAAGTTGTTCTAATGGCTTTTTATCCCATGGTATCTTATCAAACTTATCTGCCTTCTCATAATCCCCGTGTTCTGGTAAATACCTACGAACCATCGATTTAAGGTCATTCGGTCTCTCTTCATTTAAGAGGTACTTCATTAACATACCATCTAATACTGTACCTCTTACATATATACCATACAACTCAAATATCTGAAGGTCAAACTTCAGATTCCAACCTACTTTGGTTACTTTTGGATTCTCAACTACTTTTCTACCAAAGTATAGAAGCCATTTTTTCCAATGAGGGTTATCATATTCATGATGACATAATGGAATAGATACTCCAGAACCAACCTGAAAAGTTACTGATAGAATGGTTGGTCTGAATGTTTTATTGTATATGCCTTCAGCATTGGTCTCATAGTCAATTGAAGCTATACCTGTCTTCAGACAAGCTTTCACAAGTTTCTTAACCTGTGAAAAACTCTTAATTATGGCATATCTTGACTCCATCTATAATATTATTAAATATTGCAGTATTCAATAGTTATTTAATAAACCATAACTCTGTTGAGATTCTTTAGCTTATTCGACAATAAGACAGTATACTTTTTACGGTATACTGTCTATAACCTACTTCAATATTTGAAAGTCTTCCATATTGTTTTTATATGTTTTATGAGTATTCACCAATATCCTACCATGTAATCCAGGATATTTCTTGGGAGTTAAGTAATCCTCTCCATATATGTCTTCCAATACTCCATGGTAAATATTCGGTACTCTCAAATCTCTACCTTCAAATGTTAAGAATACATCCGGATATTGGTTCTTGTAAAAATCAATATTCTTTATGATATTGTTATGTTCAGGAAAAGCTAATGTTGCCCAACAATTCTCTTGAGTGTTATTATACCTTTTCCTATTCTTTTCATAAAGGTTTTTAAGGTAATTCATTCTTTCCCTTTCAAGGGGAATATTAGCAAATTTCCAGCTCCTATTCTTTAAAAAGAAGAGTTCTAGTTTAATTAATTGCAATTCATATAGAAATCTTCCCCTTTTCCCCTTATCTTCTGGAACTCTATCTAATGGGAATATATCTATGAATATGCCTTGATTAAAATCCCAATTAGCCTCTAAATCCTTTTCCAATATAGCAGTAGTATCACTCCTTCTTATCTTAGCATGTTGATAGATAGAACTATCAGTATCTGGTACTTGTAAGAAATATGGATATTCTAAATTTTCCCTACAGTATGATATAAACTTATCATATTCATCTCTGAACATTACCAAATCGATATCATCATCCCAAGGTATGAATCCTTGGTGTCTAACTGCACCTAATAGTGTACCTGCATCAAGATAATATTTTACTCCTATCTTGTCACATATATTAACTACTAGATCTAACATATCTAGTTCTATATCCCATACTTCTCTCCTAAGGTTGCTTATTAGATGACCATTATGGATATGATTACTAATATAACTCATATTATTCATGATTGTATAATAATCTTACTACATCAATATCTTCTGCGAAAGTTACCTTGAAGTTCAATCTATTACCCATTACATAGTTCACTAAACCACTGTTGTCTTCATACAAATCAGAAGCTGTTTGGTATTCTATACCCTTATCTTTTGCCTTATTATAACATCCATAGAATTGGTAAAATGGAAATACCATGGGAGTCTGAAGCCTCATGTACTTATCCTTAGTATATACTACCTTATCAGAATCTAATCTTAATGTACCAGTTGCTGGAATATACGGTACATATGCAGTGCTATTAAACCTACAATTATTAATCATGAATGTTAGTAAATTTTCATCAAAACCAACTCTTACACCATCATGGAAAGTAACTGTATTTGGCCAAAGTGATTCCTCATCTGTTAATAAGCTTTCAAATCCTAAGATTCTCGAGTGTTGTGCAGTATCACCACCTGGTATTACTGTGATTAATCTGCCTAATTTACCTGGATAGTTATTAGATATTCTATTTTTTACCCACTCTACATACTCTGGATTCACAACAAGAACTATCTTACGATAGCATCCAGTACGTATAAATTTATCTAATGATATTTCAAATAGGTATTTATCTTGTGATACTTTTAAGAATTGTTTGGGTACTTCTTTATTTGTTCTTGTACCCTTTCCAGCCATGGTAATTATAACATCATTCATAAGACAAGAGTATTTGATACTATGTACTCGGAGCGGGAGTCGAACCCGCAAGGTCAATGACCGTCAGAGCTTAAATCTGATGAGTTTACCTATTTCTCCATCCGAGCTTTTATTAATTAGTACGGGAGACAGGATTCGAACCTGCGACCCCTTGCTCCCAAAGCAAGTACACTAACCTGACTGTGCTACTCCCGTAATTGGTACCAGCCTGTATCACTACTGTCTAGTACCTCCGAATTTACCAGGACTGTTGTCTACGCGCAAAATAAGAAAATCCTTGGTGGGCCCAGAGGGGTTTGAACCCCCGACCTTCGGATTATGAGTCCGCTGCTCTTACCAACTGAGCTATGGGCCCAAATATGGGTAATGGTAATTTCTTTACTACTAATCTCAATCAGAAAAGACAAACCATTCAAATCATACCATTACCCATGAGGTTATCTCAATTCAGTTTGGATTGATGTCTTAAGCTTAACCCAATCTTTTTTATAGCTATGCAAACTATCAATAGTATGATATAAATATCCAGGTTTAATTCCTACTTCACTAGCTACATATTCCATCAGTCTCCATGCCAAATATACATCATTTCCGAAATGAGTTACAAAATCGGATGATCTTTGGTGATAGCAAATATTTAATTGCTTTTCTCCTCTGGCATTCTCCCGGATAAGGAAATCATAATACATTGAACATGGTATTCTATGTTCACCACCAAGATAGTTTGAATCACAATCCTCATTAAAACCATCCTCACCATATATATTTAGTATGGCTTTTCTAGTATCGTTGTCTGTTTTTAACAACTCTATAATTGCTTCTATTTTAGAAAATGCCTTGCCTTTATATGAAACTGTCTCATTCATACGTTCAGCATAGGTATAATCAAAGAACCCATTTACTAAGAACTCTTCCCAGATATCTTTACGTAATTCCCAAGCTTTACCTGGATTTTCCATTACTCCACTAATTCTCTCTTTAAATTCGGCATCTGCCCAATCTTTAGATTTGGTAAATACAAATAATGGAGATGGATCATCCATGTGAGTTAAGCAATATTGTTCACAAATAAGCTCTTTAGTTATGAACTCATCTTTGCCTTCTATTACTTTGTTTTGGTAAGTTTTTGGTTTTACCTCTGTACCCATCTCCCATATATTACGGGCAGTCTCAGACATCAATTCGTAGGGATTTGAATATATTCTCATGGTTATAATTTTTTTTATGTTTGCAATTCAATAGACTTCCCTTTCTTAGAAAGGTAGCCAGTCTTCATTACCAAGTGTACAATCTTTTGCCAGAGTTTTTGGATATTTGAATAATTCTGGCCTAAGTACTTTCAATGCTCTTTTATGTACCTTATACTTTATCTTATCGGGATCTACTTTTAGTAGATACTTCAGCCTATCATACCAATTACCATCATATATACCCAACTTATCACTAAGTTTTAGTAGGTCTTCATGAGCATGATACATTAATAATACTGTATCATCGTTGAATATCTGACTAAAATGTATGGATATACAGAATTTATCCCCAGTAAATATATATTCACCAATCCTCTGAATTAATAGAAGATCACATATTAGTCTTTTAGTTACTTCAGAAGCCCTCATGAATACGGTTATCATGGGATAATCCATACCAGCTTTCTTTGATACTGTCAATGATAATAAACAATTCTTTCCATGTGCATGCTTATTATCAAACTGATACCCTATGTTGAAAATCTTTCTTGAATTCAATGATCTCACCACTTCTTGTCTCAGATCAATCATTGAATTCTCATCTATATAATTAGCTATCAAAGATTTCCATTTAGCAGATGTATAATTAAAGTGCCTTCCAAAATCAAATTCCGGGTCTACTAGAGGTTCTTTAATATAAATAACCAAATCATTTATATATTGAGCTTTACCAATTCTTTCAATATCCAAACCGGGAATATTGAATAAGAATAACCTGTTAAGCCCCTCCCAAGCTTTCATGCTATTTCGGAACACTAACAGGTTATTCTTTACTTTTAACTTACTCATTAGCCTCAGCTATTGGTTCGTTATCATCCATATCATCTTCATCTGGTGAAGAGAATGATATCAACTTTTTCTTTTTCTTCTCTGTATTCTCTTCCAACTTTAGTTTAAGGCCATACTTCTCTGTGAACTTAAGATATGTCTTCTTTATCATGTTACGCTTTAGAATTGATGGACATACCTCTGGTAATGGAATTCCATCCCAATCTCCAATTTCTAAGTCAGAGGCCAACATTGATTTTTGCTTATATCCCAAATCTTTCCTAAGTACTTTGAAAGCTCTAAAACTGTTGCCATAGGTTTTATAACTAGCCTCATCACTTGTCATTAATTTTTTCAGTGACTTACGTATCTTTTTCCTACGAGCCTCATCATTACAGTTTTCTTTCAAGAACTCTTTTAAGTCCTTTATATTCTGATATAGAAGTATGGTAGTATCATTTGCCCAAGCAGCCTTGATAACTAACTTCAATGAAAAATTATCATGACCATAAATGTACTGTCCCATACGACAGAACAGCAACATGTCTATTGGCAACCTTGTAACTACTTCGGATGAACGTATGATTACTGTTACCTCAGGATTATCAACCCCAATCTTACGGGAGAATATACCTCCAACCAAGCATCCTTTTCCACTGCCATGATTGTCAGCAAAATGGAAACCGATGTGATAATTCCTATTTACTGCCTTATTCTCCTCTAACTTCCTTATCATTAACTTTGCCTGATCAAGAATATCAAGATCAAGGTAATTAGTTATTAATCCAGTCCACTTAGTAGCTGTATATCCAAATAACTTACCAAAATCGAATCCTGGATCAAACTTAGCTTCTGATATCTCTACTACTAAATCATAAGTAAACAGTGAATCTGTTAAGTTATATCCAACACCATCACCAAACCATTCTGGTTTCTTAACCAAAAAATTTTCAAGTATTTGCTCCCAAGCATCTACTGGCCTATTGCTCTTTACTATGTTCATATTAATACTTCGACTTTTGACGGAACATATTAATGTGATTCTTTTTGAAGTAGATATAGAATACTTCCTTTGAATCCATACCTATCCATCCAAGGTATCCACAGAAATATATGAATGCCTTTACTAATTCAGCCTGGTACTTTAACTCTTGAGTCATTACCTGAGATTGCTTCCAAGGCTTATTCTTCAAAAAGTTACGAGCAATGTTAAGGTGATGGGTTATCTTCCACAGGATGTATGGGTATTGTATTTCATAATCCTCATAATTATACATCCTACCACCAACTAGTAAGCTAGTGTTATATTCTGGGAAAGATTCACTATCTTTATTCTCATACCACTTTAAGAGATCTATCTTTTGATGATTAAGTGTAACATCAATATTACCCTCATCCATCAACCATTTCACTCCCATATTCTGAGCAGTATATAATACATCACCTCTCATTTCATTGAAACTATCAATTTCAATCTTATTGAAGTGATTATCCTTAGCATACTTCTCCATATATGACATAATGTCATCTGGACCTACATTTGCATATATTAGCAACTCTACAAAGAAGTGTATTGCATCTGCATTCTCTTCATTGGCATTTTGAAGATTGTTTAACAATTCAATGTAGATTGAGTCTTCACAATTACCATTAGCTAACTTCCAATGATTTTTACTCATACTTTCACTGATAGCTTGGAATGATTCATATCCCTCTGATAATTCCTCTACCACTCTAGCAGTGAAATCCTTCAACAAGGATTGTGATGCCTTAGTATTTATGTCTATTGGGTATTGTGGTAATCCCTCTATGCCTATATAACCAGATAACAGTTCTTTTTGCATAGAGTATATCTCTTCCAAATACTTATCACCGGGTATGATACCAGGTTCCTGAATTATGTCCCTCGAGTCCATCTTCTTATTTGTTATCGTGTGCACCAAATCCTTTGTCTCCTCTTGTTCCCCAGTCCTTTGCTTTCTCTTCATACTCCTCATTAGGTATCTCTATGGGATTTGAAAGTAGGATTGGAACATGTATGAACTGCATTATCTTCTTATCCTGTTGAAGAGGTATCCATACTTCTTCAGGTGAATTATTTTGTATACCTATGTGCATTTCACCAGTATAAGGACTATCCACAATTTCTGCAGTGAATGTTAATCCATCTTTGGTAGCAACCCCAGACTTATTTGCTGCCATTAACATGGATTCTTTTGGGTTAATCAATACCTTTATTCCTGATGGGATAAGCAATCTTCCATGAGGTTTAATGATTACATAAAGATCATCAGTTCCCATACCATTGAACTTGATATAACCTTTACTATACATCTTACGGTTGATACCAACCATATCACGTAAATCTTTTTCCCCTACTCTAAGTATATCCTTTTCTGATAACTTAGGGATATAGAAATCTAAACCTGCATCCCCTTCGTTTGCTCGGTTGGGGGATTTAACCTCCCGAATCTTTGTGAACTCTAATTGAATCATGTTATTTACTGTTAAATTTACGGTATAAGTCTCTTGCTTCTTTACGTGATAATTCAAACCTACTCTGAAGTTTATCAAGTATTTCTCTCTTACCAAGTTTATCCCTTACCAATTTACGGTAATACTTCTTGCAACCTGCCATATCAATCAAAGGTTCCAAATCCTTGTATTGGGTATCAGCTTCTAATTCCTTTCTGGTCTTACCCATTAGATCTGTGAACTTGATACAACATAATTCGGAATCCCCGCACATCTTGCATTCCTTGGTTGAAAGATCATAATGCTTACCAAAGCATACATCTCCGTTTGTTCCCAACTTAGAAATATCCATTGGTTCAAGGATATCACCTGATTCTAATTCTTCCCTGGCATCTTTAAGTTTGTCTTTCTTTTTCTTAGCCATATATTCGAGTGTTTGATATCATTCAATAGTTAATAGGTTTTTTCTGTTTCATTGATGTAGAATAGTATATGCACTAACTTTCAGGCAATCCCTTATGCGTGCGTGCGCATTATTAAGCTTTAGCTTAAAGACTTACTAAAGTAAGTATAGAAAGTATAAGTTTATATAGCTTTAGCTATATAAACCTCTATTAGTATTTTAGTATACTAAAATACTAATAGAGATATACAGGTAAGTATATACGCATACGCGTGCGTATTATCCCTCCACCTTGATTACCTTTAAATTTTCTTTCTGATAATACGTTTTTCTATGATTGCCATGCCTCTTAAGGTAATGACCAGGGAATTGAAGGTCATCAAGATATGCCTTCTTCTTATTCATGTGAGTTCTTGCAAGACGTCCCAATATCTGTATCGATTTTTCATTAGAATCCATTGATGCAGTATTCTGAAGATATTTCAATTCAGGGAAATTTTGACCTCTAGAAATGATTGTAGTAGCAATTAGCACATCAATTCTCCCTTCCCTGAAATCTTGTAGAATTTTATCACGCCCTTTTGTCTTATGATGTACATATTGTATACTGTAATCATTTCCAAGATGTTTAACGTAATACTTGTAAAGATTTTCACAATGGTCAATGAACTTACATACAATAAGAGCTGGCAATCTTTTTCTCTTCAGATTGTATCTTGTACGATCAAGAGAAAACTTCCAAGCTTCTTTGTTATCACATATCACTTCTTTGTATTCTGTTGGATAGTCAACTTCTTTAGAATACTTAAAGGGAGCATATACTAGTTTACAGGTAATTGGAGTAGAATATCCTTTCTCTATCATATCAACCAGTTTTACTTGGTTAACTTTATCACCAATGAAAGACATGATATTTAGGTTATGTATCAATTTCTTCTTCTGATCACTCATATAAATTGTACCACTCAATCCAATTCGTATTCTAGAGTTGTATAAGTGCTGTATTACGGTTTTATAGGTTTTGTTATCTATGACATCAGCCTCATCTATTAATACCATATCAATTTCTGATAGGAATCTTTGGTACCGTTTTATGTTAGACGATAATGACTGTACCATGCACACATTGAAGTTACCCCAATCATTACATTTACTACCTTGGATAAATGCAATCTTTTCACCTGGTAACAACTCTGGAATCTCCTTTTTGAATTGCTTAAACAAATCTGCACTGTTTAATAACAACACAGTTTTCAATTTCCTATTGAAGGCTTGATGTAACCCACAGAATATAAGTGTCTTACCAAAATTTACAGCCAGGTCTGATGCACAAATCAGGAAAGGAGTATCCCCTACACGATTATTTAATATCTTTTCTAGAGCTTCTTTTTGTACTTCCCGTAGATTTTTATCTCCCAGTATATCTGGAATTACTGGTTTAATTCCTAACGGGGGTCTATTATCTATAATTTTTACTTTTTGTCCCATTTTACAGCATTCATTATAAACCTTATTCAGTAGGCCTATCTTGAATTGACCATAGTTTGAGATATATTTTACATACCCATCCCAATTCTTTGCCCTGCTATACATCAATATATGCCAGGCATCAGGATGCTTGATCCTGAAAGCCTCATATAATTTGTTTGTGAATTTAGCTGGACCAGAAATCTCACAAACATTACAGTTCTTGATAGTTATAGTTATCATATCCTTATATCAAATATCCAACAAATAATACCCAATATCAAACCAATTATTATAGCTACAGTATATAACACTAATAATGGTTTAGCTGCTTCTACCATGGGATCATATCTTTTCATATCCTATCTTTTAAAGGCATCCCAATCCACATGTTCAGACTTGGGTCGGGATACAATGTTAAATTTAGCCATATAATTAATTACTCTTTGACGAGCCTTATCATTTGATAAATCTTCTATCTTAGGTATACCATTACAGAATTCAAGAGCATAGAATTGAGCCTGAACAAAAGTTTCATAGTCAACCCCTATCTCATCTGCAAGTTTTCTTGCTCTCACAAACCATACATATTCTTGTGGATTCTTATCATAGGTATTGTTGATACCTATTCTGTCAAGAATTTCCTTGGTATAGTTCTCATATACCTCTCTAGTATATTCTGGATATTTATCCTCTTTAACTTCTATCTCAGAATCATATATCTCAATTATCCAATTAACTCTTTGATGTAACCAATTAGCACAGAAGTTATAATTAACTCTCTTGGCTTGAGCCATGAGTTTAAGGCCAGTAGTTACAAATTCAATATAACCTTGACGAGGTTCAAATCCATACTTCTGACAGAACTCATTTACAACAGGTACCAACTCTTTTATTGATGCCCATTGTAAATCTGTTTGCTTTATTTTAGTTACTCCTATATGTTTTAGTTGTATTCTAGTAGAGTATATAATATCGGCTAATAAATTAGCATCCCCTATACTACCTGAAGTTCTACTGATAGCCTTTTTTCTTACTGGTTTATTATCCCCAATTACTGATCTATGATCCAAAGAATATTGCCTGGCTCTTGTAAAAAATTTATCCACAAATTCTTCTGATACTTTATCCCCAATCTCATTCCATAATTTACGGAATAAAGATTTGGATATATGGATTGACGGTTCTCTCTTTACCTTATTCATAACTCTTATATACTACTCTTGCCTTAGCTTTTAACTTATCATTTCTTTCACAGTATTCAGTGTAACTTTTATTCATCTCAAGCCGTATAATTTCAGAATTATCTTCATACCATACCTCATAAACCGAATCTTCAAATCCAGATGGTACTGAATATTTGACTTTCCTCCAAATAGGTATAATACCCAACAGATAGTTAGTTACCATCTTACAATAATATAGGTCACATGAGGCATCATAATAAATCTTATACTTGTTGTATTTGTTATTATGAATAAGGCTATTTGAAGAGTCTGTTATATTGCATATCCAAGTAGTTACAATAAGTGTAATAAATGAAAGTAATACCATTGATATAACCCAGATTAAGGGTGCCATAATTTATAATTTTAGTTCTGATTTTATAGTTAAAAGTTCTTGATAAGTCTGATATGTCGTCTTTCGTACATATTCTAAAGTCTTTCTCTTACCCAAAGAATTCACATCTTCATTATCAGGTAGAAATACCACCTTTACCTTTTTAAAGGGTACTAATTTGAAAGCCAGGTCTAATGCCTTATCCTTAGCATCTGGGTCAATTAATATAATAAACTTTTCTACTGGGCTTTTAATAAATCTATTCACCTGATATCTTGAAATGGCCTTGCCTCCCGTTGCAATCCCATTTTCTCCGATAGTCTCTGCATTAATTGCACCCTCACAAATATAAACTGTTTTATATATTTCTAGAGCATCTGCATTATAAATAATAAAACTCTTTCCCAAACCTGTTATATCTACTTCTGGATTGTTATATTTGGGGCCAGCGCCCATATATAATCTGGCATTGAAATAAGTTAATTGCCCATGCTCCGTAAATGGGATAATTACATAACCCAGGTACTTACCTTCATTGCAATATCCCCATCCCTTACGAGCCAATTCATCTATATTGAATCCTCTTCTCTTCAAATAATTCCTGGCTGACTTTGCCAATACAGAATTACCCATAGATATATTCTTGAATCCATCAGGGAGGAAAAATTCTTTCTTACCTTTTAATTCAACCTTCTCCTCCTTAAATACATATCCAGAATAATCACCCGATTCAAGTATATGCAATACTTCTTGAAAACTATCTGTATTCTCTAGATACATGATTAATCCAATAGGGGAGGGATGTTCTCCACATCGGAAACAATTGCACCTATTACTTGAAAGATTAATACCGAACTTCTTTTCTCTTCCACAGTAGGGACAATCGCTTTTTAACCACCCTCTACGATAGTCGAAGGCTCCAATCTTCTTGAGAAAGTATTGGTGCATCTTACCCTTGATATTGCTATTGAGTTTCATATCATCAACAAAAATACCCGACCATGTTAACCATAGCCGGGTAGTTGTTATTTAACTGGTAATCTTTTACATAATTCCGGAACCAAGTGATGAATTATGTAACCTCTTCTTATCTTTACCAACTCTTCCTCGGCTTCTTCTAGTCTTAAGAAGGTGTTTTTAAATGGTACACAACAATCAGACCTGTAACCCAATGACCTATCATGAAAGTCTTTACCATTGGGAGTAACCATACTCCAAGTTACTGAAGCTGTTGGATGACTTATGGGTACCCATTCTCTAAAAAAATACCCCAAGGAATGAGCATCATCTTTTGGGCATACTATCTCGTATCTTTTACCGGGTTGTCTCCTGATACAGATTTCCTTTGAAGCTCTTCTCCGGAATATCTTAAGTAACCTTATATCCATAATTACATGTGCTCTGTAGCTTGAAACTCACCCATATGCAGTACTGTATTACAACCTGGACATCTGATACTTTCCTCTCCATCATGGCCTGGTCCATAACTTAAATCCAAGAATACTTCCTTTTTGTCGAAAGCTACTACTTTATGACAGTTTGGGCAAGAAGTAACACCTTCTCCAAACTTAGCCAAATCCATACAATCAATAATACGTGCCATACAATTTTAATTATTTAAGGTTTAACTTTTATATATCTCCTGAGGTTTTACTCCTCTTTTCTGGATCTGCATTAGGATTACTTACCTTCTTTTTCTTTTTAAGCATATCATCCACTTGTTTACCCATGGACTCATCGTATTTAGCTCTTGCTTCCTTTGAAAACTCTTTCATACGTTGTCTTTCAGGATCCATGTTAAACATAACTCTACCAGTTGGAACTCCATCACGTTGGACTACAACCTCCATTCTCATGATATTATGTTCTTCCTCATCATGTGTAGAATTCAATCCCATTACGCATTTTGCATTTCTTATAATAGATATAGCAGAAGCAATATCATTATCCTCGTATCTTGTTTCTTGATGCTTAGCACCTTCTCGGGTAACGTGTTGGGCAGTCCATATTGCATCTAGCCCAAGTTCATCACCCATATTATCTATATCTATATATACATTGTTAATACGTTCTACATCATCCTTATCTCTTGAAATAGAGGCTAATTTTGCAGCATAGTCAATCATGATGACATGCACCTTTATACCTTTCTCTGATTCTAACTTCCTAACTAAATTCTTAATGGTATTACAATCAGCAATGGTTGCTGGTACACGCTCAACTATAAACTCTACACCTAAACGTTTATATTTACGCATGTGTCTTTGCTCCATCTTATCGTAATCACCAGTTAACATCTCCCTCTTGGTTTTATTAAGAGTAGATTGAATCATACGGTCCATTAACTGGTTTTTACCGTTCTCTGTATCAATGTACAGAACATTCTTTTTCATTGCCAGATAACCCCTTGCAATATTAATAAGTGCAAAGGTCTTTCTCCGTTTGGGTCGATCAATCAATACAAATAAAGAATTCTTAGGATACCCATCACCATTACCCAATTTATTCAATTGCCAAAATGGAGTAGGAACTACATCTGGATCAACCTTTCTCATAAGCTGACGCATTGCAGTTCCACTAACCATTAATAAAGGTTCATCCTTTTTTTGGGGTTTCGAATTTTGAAGAATCTTGGTTAACTTTAATTGATATGTTTCGTATGAGTTATAATCTGAGAAATCCATACTCTCATTCAAAGCCTTTAATTCTATATAGGCAATGAACTTATGTATGTTTTCCAAAACTATATCTACATCCTTTAATGGCTTGTTATACAGTTCATATATTAACTTATGAATATTGGGGATATCTTCCTTTGTAACCAAATCTGTATAATCCTTGCCTTCCAATAAAGTCTTTACCTGTTCTATCATTAAAACTTCACTGGGGATTCTCTGATACTTCTTAACAAATTTGATCAAGGCTTCTACTAAGATAGAATGTTCTATCAGAGTAAAATACCCAGGCTTTATCTTTGAGATATATAAAAGAGATTCCTTGCCTTGTATCAGAAACCTTAATACTTCTAATTGAAACTCTATGGAAAAAGTGAATTTATCACATGAGTTTAACCTCTTCTTTACCTTGTTTTGTTTCATATATTATATAATATTCAGGATGTATTATCAATAGTATCTGCTAGATGATATAGTTCATGAAGCTCATCTTTGAACTAACTTCAACACAAACGGTGAAATAATTTTTATAAATTCATACAAGTTGTTACTTATTATATTATATTTGCATTGTTAAAAAATCTTTACTACTATGAAGGGCAATAACGGAAGTGAACTACATCGGTTAACAGAATTAAAACCTTATGATGAGGATTTGTTTAATAGGTTGTATAAAACCTGTAAACCATTAATCCGCAGATTAGTAAGGGGAATAGATTCTAGAAGATTTAATGTTACACCAGATATAATCAACTCTTTTTTCTGGGATAAGTTCTTGTATGTATTCAATAAATATCAAAGTGAGTATGATGAAGAAAGATTAAAGGCCACTCTTTTATCTTCCCTTCAAACTTTCAAGAGTAAGTTATTGCGTAATGCCTATACTAAACAGGCAGAGTTTAATCAGGAGTTAACTTCATTTGAAGTCCTATTTGATAATAACAAGGAATTACTTGATGACTCAGAAGAAACTCGTATCAAGGAAGAACAATCACAAAGATTCCATGAATACATGAAAGAACATCTTACACCTGATGAGTATTTGGTTATGAAGATACAGCTTGAACCCCCCAAATGGTTTGAGTCAAGAATAAAGGAATCACACGGTAAGTTATCTATCCTTCACTTGATTGATTACTTTGAGTTGCCAAGAGATAAATTTGCAGTAAATATGTTCTCCCAGATGAGAAAGAACATACAGAAAACTTTAGAACAAGCTGCTGTAGATCTTAGACAATAAAAAAGCCAGAGCAGGATTAGATATAACCCCACCCCGGCCCCACTTAACCAACTCAACTATGGCTTGTGTTTAATATGTATCTATACATGTGGAGTAATTGATACATCTCCCATATTACACAAATCCCATACATCATTCAACATGAATGGAATAAATGTAGTACCAAAATAAGTACTTCGTATGGTAGAAGATGAACCACTTATAGTACCCACTACTACTTCTAAATAGAAATTATCAGACGAATCATTTCGTAAATAAACAAATATATGACCATTTGCTTCTTGTTCTAATCCAGTCTGACTGGTATTCATCATTAATGGTATACTTTGCAATAACAACTTTCCACCTGATGCCTGAGCAGTCACCTTCTTATAGAAGTCGTATAGATTCTTTAATACATATGGCTTAAAATGTAAAGCCAACTCTGAATTCAAATCTAATCTGAAAGTACCCTGGGTATATGGTGAAGAAGTATTACTAAGGTATACATACCAAGATAAATTTATACCAGTTGGATACAATCTGAAAGTTATACCACATTGATCACCAGAAGTTAAACCTCCACTCTTAGTATCAATGAATACTCTGGTATATCTCTTATCTCTTTCAGAAGATGTATCTAATTGATCTGCGGTATTAGTAAACCTATTGAAAAAATTATTTAATACCAATGCCAGATAATAACTTGGATCATCAGAGGGTTTTACTACTTTTGAACTTTTACCATTACCTACTAGGTCATAATAAGAGTCAGTCATTTGACCATTCTTATTGATTAGGCATATAATACCAGCTGATATAGAACCAGATTCTCCAGTTCCTTGAAAATCACCAGATATGCCTCCCCTAATGTCACTTGGATTAGTTAACCTAACAGTACTTAATCCAAGACTTAATCCCCATTTAGAGATAGAAGGTAAACCAGTATCTGGATTAGTATCAGATGATAATATGTCTAAGTATATGGCCTTTATATTGTTTAAATACATGGTATTACTGGTGAAGGTTTTCCCAGCTCCTTCATAGAGGCTTACTCCGAGATACACCAGCTTCTTTATAGTAATACTTACTGTACCATTACCAGTTCCTTTATCTGTAACAGATATATTCAAATCATAATCGCATTCTATACCCTTACCCAGAGTATTCACCTGATTCTGAAGTATACTGTTCAATCCTTTCAGGCTATCAACATCCTCCTCTATGACTGGTATATTCTTTACTTTCTGATTAAGTGAAAGGATATCAAATGAACCATTTATGAAAGGACTTACTGGCCATTTACCATCATATGATACTAAAGCCATTTTATATCCAAAAGAAGCATAGATATCATTATCTCCCCAACTTGGATCGTACCCTATTATATAAATACCTACCAAAGAATCGGTATTTCTATTTATCCAACCAGAAGGTAATATATTACCTATGAGAGAGGAGAAGTCTAAAGAGGCTACTTCAGAAGGACTATAAGTACCACCTGTACTCTTTTCTAATGATAACCAAGTGATACTAAAATCGCTAGCCCCGATATTACTAGCATCTGCCACTGGAGTATAAGTATGGCTTACTTTCATGGCAAAAGCCACAAACCTGTTTGGATTATTTATATCAAACCATCCACCAGTTGGCTTTACATTAGTAAAATCCAGAATAGCTGGACATATGTGTATAAGCCCATCGTTAGTTACTATGGCATTAACTACATTTCCACCATTATTTTCCCCGTCTGATAGTATGACTCTACGATTAGCTTTCTTTAATACTGGCGGAGCGGATATACCATCGCTAGATAAATTGGGATCCCATGAACCACGGATTATTACATGATCAGTAGAAGTATCTACAATATCAAATCCACATATAGGACCATTACCATGAGCAATAGCTATGGGTTCCATGGTTTCTTTGGATTCAATCAAGTCACCATATACTTGATAGAACCTCTGTTGAACTACACCGTTATTAACCACGGTTACATTATTAGCCATATCTCTACAGTTTTAATTTATCCAAGTTTTCGTCTATGAAAATGAGTGCCTTAGTTAAAGACTCAACCAATTTATGGTTTATATTATCATCCTCTAATAAAGCTACATCATCTGGATTATCCTGGAAGAGCCACTCAAGCAGTACTCCCCAGTAATTATTTCCCATTAGTACAGTAAAGTTAGCTTCCTTATCTGGATCACCATCTGATTTATCCATACGGTGTTTATATCCATCGGTAATCGGGAAGTCTTCCCGGAGCTGCTCAAATATTACTGTAGCAAATAAATCAGAACGAGTCTGGCCCTTGGTAGTATAAATTTCAAATCCCCTTGCAGTGCACCATTCATTCCCCATGCCTGTGGCATTATTATGGAGGGATAGCAGAAATTTAGTTCCCCTAAGTGGAGTATCTAGATTATTTGCAATTTCTCTTCTTCTAGATAACCCGATTTCTTTATCTGAGGTATTAGTGAATGCTACCTTGAATCCCTCCTGCTTGAGACGTTCAGCTAGCATTCCACCTACTTTACGACTCCATAAATATTCTTTATGTTTACCATCTGGTGATTGTTTTCCAGGTACATCTGACCCATGAGCAAAGTCAATGATCGGTAATAATTTTCGTTCCATGGTTATAATTTTTTAATGTACATCAATTTCAATCCATTGAGATACATACTTACTGATTGATCCATATTTGAAATGGAGAATTGATCCTTGGGTATGTATATTTGTTCTATTACCATATCTTTTATTGCTTCATTATCTTGAAGTTCAAATATGGTCGAAAGAGATTTGCCATCACAATTAAAGTTAGACATAAGCCCACATAGTTCTGAATACTCATTGTTAACTAATATGTCTACTTTCTTTATTACTGACTCTTTATTATCTATATGATTCTCGAGTCTTATTCGTAGTATGGCATACTTAAGTATATGACCAAGGCAATTGAATTCCCTTCGTATAAGAATCTGTGCCTCAGTTACACCTATTGTAGAATCAGCAGCTCCATCGAAGAATTCTGTGACCTTACTAGAAGACTCTGATACTACAGATATCTTTTTGTTTAAGTTCCAGATGGTATACATAAACATCACTACCAATACTAGAACTAATACCATAAAGATACCGAAGATTACCTTTAATGCCCCGTAGTTAGAAGCTGCTTCCGCTAACTCTATGGATGACCTTGTTAAAGATTGAACTGCATTGTCTAATTTTTGATCTTGGGCAGCTGCAAATAATAATGAGATCAGTGGCATGTTATACGATATAAATTACTGCAGAAGTTTGTTCAAATACCACTGAACTATCATTTGGTTCAAAGTACTTTACATTTACTGGCAGATATTTGTTAACTATGTTTATCAAAGTCTCTTTTACCTTATCACTATAATCTGATGGATGCTCAGTATATATCTGTTCCTTAGCTTGCTGAATCTCTTCTTCTGTAGCATAGGGATTCATAGACTTCCATTCTTCTAAAAGTTTTTCCTGAATCTCTTGATCTTTCTTGGTCATAAAATTCCATTGACCTTTTGGTATACCGATAGTTAAAATCATAGGAACACATTCCCAACAATCTGTCTCTGTATCATAAGTAGCTGATGGAGTATCATAGTAAGAAACATTGTCATACTTTACTGACCCATCACCAGAAAATCCAGTTACAGCTTTAGTACTGCCTTCTACTTCTGTAAGGTTAAAAGTTACACCATAAAATCTACCTAAGATTTCGTAAAACTTTTTAGTTCCCCTAATCTTATACAGTGATATGGCGTATCTTAGAACTAACCGGCAATCAGCAGTGGGAAAACCCCTGTCCTCTTTTACCCAATTCTCTAGATTCTCCTCTGTATAGGGCTCTCCCTTAGTTAATACGCCATAAGCATAAGGGATGAACCCAAAGTATTCCCATAGATAGTTCAGGAATATAGGATTGGCTTTATCCACATCCAGACATTCCATGAAGTTATCTATATCTGGCATTACTTCAGTATCGAAATAACCCGAACATACATCTATGAACCTTTCGAATATACCTTTGCCTTCTGAATCCTGGTAGGTATCATTGGATTTATAGTAATGGTCGAAAAGGTTACTGAAGATGTAATCCCTGAAGAATGTCTTCGCTGGATTAAACCACTTCATTGATTGTTAAGGTTATGTTATCTGAACTGATAACTGGTATATTATAGTTATGAGGTATAAGATCTACCAGTCTGCCATTGCTTCCCATTGGTTGGGTAGTTAACTGATATACTGTACCATTTTCATAGTTTGCATTTTCAACTGGTAAGTTGATGGTCATAGTAAACTTAGATTTGTATAAGCTTACATTTATTGGTTTACCATATTGACCAGTATATAAGGCATTACCAGATACGTTCTTATTGGCGAATATTCTATAGAAAGCATTGCCATCTTCTATTACCGTCTGAATATAGCAATTCTCATAGTCAGTCTCTGGAGTTGCAGTATTGAACGATATCATTTTGAAATATGTTATGTTCAATGCTGGTACAGATACTATCTCTTCGGTATTCTGAGAATTTATATTTATAGCTATTGGGTACGGCAATAAGTATAACTCGGTTATGGTAAGGAAGTCAACCATTGGTTGATTATCCATTAAAGCATATAAATCAGATTGCCTTACCGATTTGTTTATACCAGAACTCTGGTAGTTATAAGCATCAAGTAAAGCTTTCTTAACTTGATTGCTTATATCTATTGACTTAAATGACTTCTTACCGGTTATAGTTGCAGATAAGTATATCTTTGCTGCATGTGTAGAATATACACTTACTCTAGTAGTCAGTACTTTTGAGGATTCCATCCTCTGCTTAACATTGTTGATAAGTTCGGTACTAGCTTCTGAACCACCATCTGGGGTAATATATACTTCTACATATTTACCGCATATATAATTACAGTAGGCTTTATCTACACCGTCTATGAGCATAGCTATTGCTTCGTAATCCTCTTTTGTAATGGCTACTCCAAGAGTCTTTATACTGAGTGGAATATGCTCCTTCAGAGTATCAAAATCCTCATAGTCAGAACCACCAGTTGCAGCTATGGTATTAGTAATTGATAAACCAGAAGTTACATCAGACATTACTTCTGGTACCTTATCAAATTGGTTAGATGGTATATTACCACTTGAACCATAAGTAAGGTAGTACTGACCTTTTATTTGAGAACCGATGGTTGGTTTTCTACCGAATTGACCATCACCGAATACCAAATACGGTTGGAGTGTACTATCCAATTCTACCTTATACACCCTATCACCAGGACCAGAATAGGCAAAGGTATCCACCAAGGTCCAAGCTTCACCGTCAATGGTAAGTACCATTGATCCCTCTACATACTTCCTATCAGCTGGCAGATCACCCAAGGTTATGATTATATCATGAGAAGTATAAGTTCCCAATTCTACCTCAGCTACAGCCTCCTTCTGTGCAACAGGAACTTTATAAGTATATGTTCCCTTTTCAATGGTTACATTTCTAGTAGTTATCCAAGGTTTACCATCTTTAGAATTAAATACTGTATTCTGAGGTACATTGATATCTACTGGGAAGGATGTTCCATCCTGCATGTATACGGTAATATCTACAGAAGATGGTATAGCAGATTTTATATGGTAGTCTACCAGCTTGGCATGTTTATATAAAGATGAATACCTTCTACAAGTTGGTAAGAAAGCTTCTCTTGCCATACCATCTATATAGTAGTGTATAACTTCTGCAATACCTGCAAATATGGATAAAGTGAGTATAAATATATTACCTTCACTCATATCAGTAATCTCTGGAACCCTTTCATTCAGAGATTGAATTAATTTGGCTTTTATGTCATTATATGACCTTTGAAAAGGAGTAAGCCATGGATTGCTAGTAGACATCTGTGGTTAAGTTGTTTAAGTTATATTGAAAGTTAAGCTCTTCTACTTTCTGTGAATTCTGTACTTTGAAATATATCAATAATCGTATAGATTCTTTAGTTGGTTTAAGAGCAAATACTTTTAAGGCTTTGATTCTTGGTTCCCAAGCAGCTATACCATCTTTTACAAAATTCTTAATCATCAGATTAAGTGCACTTGTATTTGGCTCTTCTAAACATTCCCAAGTCCTAGAGCCAAAGTCCTCTTGCCTAAATCTTTGACCAATTTGATATGTAAGTATTGCTGTTAAGTTTTGCTTTATTAAAGCTATATCACCATTTAGAACATACCATCCTATTTTAGGCACTCTTTTTATTTCTGTTTCTTCGGTTGTATATACCATACCAGGCACTGATTCATTAGTATATGATACTTTACAACTTATCATATTCACTGACTTAGTACCAGTAAGTACATCACCCTCATCTTCTGGTAAGAAGAGTAAAACTGTTTGGTTTTTCTCTAATTTTACACAGATCACTCCTTTATTAGAATTCAATGGTATATCCCATATATAAGTATATTCACTCATTCTATATACTCTCATAGACATATGAGTGAATGTAGTTTGAGGTTCTAATTCGAATTCTATTTTAATGTATTTACAGTCTTTGTTTACAAAGAATGTCCAGCAAGAACAAGCAGTGTTATTAGAACCACTTAATGTCTTTATTGATTCATACCACCATTTATTACCATCATTCTTGATACCACCCAGTTGTAATTGTAAAGAAGTTGGAATATTAGAATATGGTAAATAACCCTCTATAGCAGCTCCACCAATAGAATTACTTTTAAGAGATTTTCTATCCCCAATTACCACATCATCGGGATAGGTAGATTTTAGGAATTCTTGATCTAAAGTATCTACCTCATCTAAAAAATTCCCATTAGCTATAATGTTCGGATCGGTAGAGTAATCCAAATCATGTGTAACTTTATATCTGACTACAGTTTCTATATATTCTGGTTTACCATCACTACCTATTGATTGTTCTAACTTTATGGGAAAATAAGGCCCACTACCAATTGTGTTGAGTTGATTATAGTTTGCCATTAGTTAGGTTGTTTAATAGTTTCACTTTCTATATCTTCCACCTTAGTCTCGGTTAATTTACTACCAGACCAAGATGCAACAACAGTCTTTAGAGCAGCCCCACCATCCTGAGGAGTTGGTGTCCATGATGTGAAAGCTTGTTTAAGATTGTTTATATCCTGCTCTATTTTGTTTAGTCTCTCTACTGTTGAGGTAGATTCTGGAATACCAACTTCTCCACCCTGCATTATAATACTATTCGCATCGACGTTTATATTACCGTCTAGAGATTTAATAATTATATCTTGCTGAATTATTGCAGTTAATACTCCAGAATCACTTTCATCCAGTATAATTTTATTGCCTTTCGGGGTTATAAATCCCAGTACATTGGGCTTATTCAATTCTGGAGGCATCTCACCTATGGCCCAACCATGATATGACCATAGAGGGTGTCTTGGATCTCCGTTCTCAAATTCTACATATACTATAGAACCTTCCCTTGGTGATAACCATTTGAATCCAGATCCTGGACCCCCTTGTTGATGTTTAGGGTAAGCCCAAACTTCTACTCCTCTCAATATACTTGGTAAGTATACACATACCTTATTCTGAGAGTCTGGATCATAATTAGTTATAACAATTCCTCGATATGTAGAATAGAACCTACCTATTGCCTCTATACCCCTTTGTTGAATTAGTTCATATAAATTCATTGCTCTTTTGGGCTTATATCCCTATCTACTCTAAAATCAGTTCTAGCATCAAATATCTCCCATTTATGAGGATCTGTATCTTGACGTACAACTATTTGTGTACCAATCTTTGGTTTATCTCCAGTCCTATTATACTCCTCTTCCCATATAGATGCCCTATGCTTCCTAGCTTCTGCCTTAATTTTACTTGGTATCTTCCAAGCATCGGTAGTATAAGACTCTTTAGCTATATCATGAGATTTCTGGAATACTTCTTGCATATTAACAGAAGTAGATATCTTATTGATTATGGAGTTTCTTGACTTCTTTTCAAAAGTCACCTCAGTAAAATATCCCCCAGTATCAAAGCTATGTTCAACTTCTTTAGCATACCAATCACCAGAATATTTTTCACCAACATTCTTGATCTCAATAATCTGAGAAGACTCCATTGATGGGTTACCAACAAACTTAGCTTTGGATTTAATCTGGCTATTTACTGATTCTATTATGTCATTAGACATAAACTCTCCAAGGGTAGCAAACAATGGATCAGATACTACTCGTACACCGGGTACTTGTACTTCTAATTCCATTTCTATAAGTACCTTTGAACGATCTGAACCAGGATAATCATAGGGATAATCTCCATACGGTCTTTCATCTGAAGATCCTTGAATGACTAAGTTTATCTCCTTGTTCTTTTTAAGAGCATTATAACCTTGTCTCCATCTATTTTGCCAATAAGCTTTACTATCCTTAGGAGCATATTGTAATGGATCTACTTGTATCAATACCTTCCTCTTTATAATAAAATAAGATACTTCATCGGGTGGAAGAGGTAATTTAGGAGCATCTTCTTCATCTACCTTTATACCTTGTCTTACCTTATTATTAAAGTCTAATAAAGCTTTCTCATATTCATCTAACTTCCTCAAATAAGTTCTCCATTCTGACTCTATCTGAGAATTGTATGCTTTAACCTCTTCTTCAGTTAGTGAGGGATTTGAGGCTATTTGCTGCTTAGCATCCTCTACTGAGTTGTATACAGTACGTGTAGTTTTAACCGTATTTAATTTACGACATACAGAAGATAATGTTTCAAGAGATCCCTTTATTTTAGACATCCTGGTTACATCTCTCTGTATCAATAGTGGAGTAGCTTTATTCCACCTTACATAAGCATCCGGCTTACATGGATCATCATTTGTAGGTACACATTGAACTAAATCAGTTTCTACCGTTTTAGTATCTGGATCCACACTTGAAGCTTTACCAGCCTCTATACTTTGAACATATTTGGTTTGAACTCTGAATTCCAATAGTTCACCAGTACCCCCAGCATAAGTATAAGCAAATACGGTTTTACCAGATTGCTTACCGTTATGTATCTCTATCTTATTATCCCGAGTATCCACAAAGTTTGGCCCACCAGCCATAGCCTTAGCAATACCAACTAACTGAGAATACTTATTCAGGAATGTAGCTGAACCAACAATAACGGTTCCTTCCGCATAAGTTGCTGGTACTGGTCTTAATTTATATCTCTCTGGATCCTGATATGGTTTGGCTAAATTACTTGGACTAAGGTCTAGTATTTTTACACCCACCAATCCATCATCTACTTCCTCATTATTTTGTATCTTTGTATAACAAGGTAAGCAAGGCTTACTTTTCTCGTTGCTCTGTTTTGCCATCACATGGATTATTATCTCTTATTTCCAAATGTACACCAGCTTTCTCAGAATAATCAATTACTGTCATTGGCATATTACCCATGGCTAATTCATTGAATACTTCCAGATAATCGGTCTTATCTCCCACAAATTTTGATGGCTCTGCTTCCAAGAACATCTTTGCATCAGCAAATTCTATGGTAAACCTTACACCATCTGGAGTAAATTCTATCTGATGACTTTTTACATTCACTAGCCTTACAGGACTAGACTTAAAAGAGCTATCACTAAATATCCATCCCCACTGTATTTTCAAAGGCATTTTGAATTGCAGAGATGGATGATCTACTATATCCACAAAGTCAGTTACTATAGTAAACTTACCTTTGTCTCCTTTACCTTCAGTATACTTGTAATTAAAGTTCTCTACCTCCATACCGATTGGCAGGTCATTGAAGATATCCATTATTGGAGATCCTGCACCATCGAATATTGCAAGATATGGTGTACCATTACCATTTAAGAGAACCGGTTTGCTATCCTCCATAGTTTGGTATGATTAACTCCATATCTGCATGAAGGTCCTCAAATGGATTGAGTATATCATTGGCATCAGCAATCACTCCCCAAAATCCAGAATCACCATAGTACTTGAAGGCAATGTTCTGTATGGTTTCTCCTTCAAGTACGGTGTGTATTAGATAATCGGTAGATATAGATGATATATTTCTTTCCAATGAGATATCTCCATCTGGGAACTTTATTACATAACTATCATCATAGGGACTTGTTCCAGGAATAGTTACCATAATTATTTAGTTTTGTGTGCCTATTCTCTCTGTATCAGTATTTTCTAGAGAATCTACTTCCCCACCATCAAGAATTACTCCAGGCGTATATTGCAATTTACTAGATGGAATTATTTCTTCCCAGGTTCTATTGTTTTTAGTTACCCTTTTGAAAGTGAGAGTTTGAGTAGCACAGTTGGGTAATAATTTAAGGTCGTATGGTTGGCTAACAGTATTAGTTATCCTCTGACCAGTATCTGGATCATTATCATATCTTCTCATCATACGAGAAGCATTCTGAAAGTTAGTTAACTCGTACGGAGCTGAAGCCAATATGAAAAGGTCATCTTCAAATAATCCAGAGTTTCCCCATTGTATTCTCAGGGTGGGAGGAGAAGAGATATACCCATCAGCTCTTGCCCATGATTCCAATAGCCTGCATTTATTGACTACATCATCCCTGTGATCAGCATCTATTGAATACCAGGATATATCAAAAGTTATGGTATCTTCTCCACCTGTATAGAAATAGAACGGATTATTACGACCCATTGATTTAACAGCTGCCCAAGTAGCAGCTGGTTCAATCCTTAACCTATCTGGACGATTCTGTATCACTAAACTAATTGCAGGTGATACATTCAGGTTAGCTATTACTATATCATTCTTTATAAGTTCAGAGGTTAACTTATTAGCTATGGTATAATCAATTGATTTAGCTTTAAGTATTTCATCTGGATTTACACCTGAACTATTAGCGGATATTTTATTCTGATACCATCTATCTTTTGATTGAGCTATAGAGTATGAACCCTTCCTGGCTACATGAGAATTCATGGCATCAGCTTCTTTATTCTTCCCATTTGGCTCAGCTTTAGCCATTATAGAAGCAGCTCTGTTTCGTAGTATCAGAGCCCTCCATACTTTATTAAGTGGGGATTGAAATATTCTCCCCTGCTCAAGTTCAACTACCTCTTGAGCCACTTTTCCAACTGGTTTTCCTATCAGTGATGCCATAATTGTTTAGTTTACTCCAGCAGCTACATTTATTTCTGAATCTCTCTCGTTGAGATATTCTTCGAATACCTTTTTACCGTCTATGTTAATGATAGTGGTATTGCCTTTATTCTCTCTCTGATTAAGCTTTTCAGTGTATAATCCAAGAGTCTGTACTAACCACCTCATCTCTTGAACTGTTAACTCTTGTAGATTATCCTTTCTTAAATTATATCCCTCTTTGCTAGCCCTAACGGCAGATGCAAGATCATTAGTTGCTCGGGTATTCTCTTCATTAGAAGCCTGATTACTTTTGATAGCACTGTATATCATTGGTCCAACTATAGATATACCGGTTATGGCTAATCCCAAAGGACCCCCAAATAACCCTACTATTCTAGAACCAAATCCAAGCAGTCCTCTACCAACAGAAACCAATGCACCCCGAGAAGCAGCATTAGCAGCTGCAGCTCCTGCACCAGTACCCATGATAGTTCTGGTCATCCTACCAGCATTAGTTGTAGTTACCATAGCTGCTGGTACTGGAGTCCATCCAGAAGCTCCTCTACCAGTATTAGCATAATACCTACCATTGGCTCCCATTTTTGCTGGAATATTACCATTATAGTAATATCTTGGTAAACCAGCTTCTGCAGCAACCATAGTAGCACTTGCTCCTATACCAGCTTTACGTTGAGCAATGATAGCTCTCTCCATATTAAGGTAAGCTTGGGCAGATATAGTAGCCTGTGACCAACCTCCAATCAATAATCTAACCATTGATCTGAAGGTAACTTGAGTATCACCATTAAGTATTAACCATCTTGCTCTCCAGTTAGCTATCTTATTGGTAATCCATAATACACCCGCACCTATACTTGCTAACCCAGCTATCCAAGGTCCAAATGGAGTTGCCATTAGGTCACGTACTTGAGATATTGCCCAACCTACCATATCAAGGAATCCCATAATGATAGGATTATTCTGTATAGCCTCTGCAAAGGTAGTCATAAGGTTCTCTGCAGCAGACTGAATTATATCAATCTTACCTGCAAGAGTTTCCATACGTTTTGCTACTACTCCTTCGGCAAATCCAGCAGATTGATTTTGTATCTTATCAAGGAGATCAAAGTATCCTTCAGTATCTCTCATTATGGCAACTGCAGCACGCATACCACGTACACCAAAGATACTCTTTAATACTGCATTCTGATCTACAGTTGATAAGTTCTTAGTAGCTTCATTTATTTTACCAAGAATTACACCAAAATCTTGAAGATCTCCGGTAGCATCAACAAAATCTTTTTTACTCAATCCCAGTCTAGCTAAAGCTTTAGCTCCCTTGAAATTTGGATTGGTTATGGACTGAGTTAAGTAGTCTGCCATATTTCTGATAGAAGTACCTGCCATAGAACCTTGTATACCTGCATTACCCAAGGTACCTATCATAGCAGCTACTTGAGGTAACTGTTGTCTCAGAGTTACCATGGATGCTGCGGAATATTTGATAGATTCTGCCAAATCCGTCATGGACATATTAGATGCCATAGCAGCTTTAGTAAGCTGGTCACCAACTAATGTAGCAGCTCTTTCACCTTCCAATCCGAAGGTTCTCATTATATTGGTCAGTAAGTCTGCAGTACCTCCTTTACCTCCCAATTCCATTCCTGTAGCATTGGCCATCATTGCAGCACCAGATATCATTTCCTGTATCTGATTTGCATCATTACCAGCCATTGCTAAGTATTTCATACCTGAAGCTATATCTCTTGACATGAACATGGTCCTCAAACCTAATGTCTGGGCAGTTTCTGATAATCCAGACATCTGTTCATTGGTAGCTCCAGAGATAGCTCCCACTGAAGTCATCATATCGATGAAGTCAGCTCCAGTTGTAATTGTAGTAGCTAAGGAAGACACTATATTACTGGCTATACCACCAAACATATTTGTATATGCCTGAACAGCGGTTAAGTTAGCCTGTACAGCATTCTTAGCATCCCGATGTAAACCTCTTATAACAGAGCTGGCTTCTCTTGCTTGGTTAGAAAACCTATCTTGTAAGACAAGAGCTATACCTATCTCTAGTTGTCCTGCAGAAGGACTACCACTTGTAAAAGCCATATAGTTTCAGATTTATAGAACAAAAGAGAGATGACCCTATGTATGGGTCATCTCCTTTTTTAGTTGTTCGTAATATGCTTCGGCAGCTTCTATAAATTTCTTCCTACGCCGCCATGGGAGCTTTGCTAGAGTGTTAAAGTCAATACTAATCTTTGCTCTAACAATATATAAATATACATCTTCTAGTTCTCCCGTGGGTAGAAAAAATTATCTACTGCCATTACTGGTACCATAATACGTTGACCAGTATCTGGGTCCTCTATTTGAGTAGTTCCTGGGAATATTGGATCCATTCCTTTAACAGTGGAACGAATATCCATCATATCCTGAGAGGAAAACATTCTGAAGTTTTTAACGATCTCGTAATTTTCACCTACTTTAAGTTTAAGGTTACGAGCAATTAATTCCTGGTTCTTAGTTCTCTCGTTCATTGGTAAATTCATTACGTATGACTCACCTTCAGCACTGAGTAAATCAAAGCAAAGTTCTTTACCACTCTTAGTTGTAAATGTTATCCCCTTTGACTGTTTTGATACTGGATAAAATGGTATAGCATTCGGTTTTGCTTCCATTTCCTGCATTGTAGGAATTGTACCATAGTCAAAAAGGAACTCTTCTTTAAGATCTACTTCATAATCAATGGTTCTTACTTGACCCTCTGCTGGGCCTTCCCAGTCATACCTGAATTCAAGAGTTTTTCCCAGAGAGAATATACGAGAATTTATCATAATCGTATACCTATCAAGAGATGGCATTTTTTGAACATCATCAGCTGTGAGTAATCTTGTAGCCGTAATATCGGTATCTGTTACAATACCAGCAATAAATTTAGAGATGTTCATAAATGTTTTTGCATCTACTGGGTTTGAGAGAATATCATCATCCTCTCCATTCTGTTCCCGTATGGTTACTTCATAACCACTTGGTAGTTTAAAGGTAAGTTTCTTACCATAAAGTGTTTGATCTTCCATTGTGTTGAGTTGTTAAGTATTCTGAAAAATATAGTATTTTGTAACGAAAAAGGGAGAGTTCATTGCTGAGCTCTCCCTTAGTGATTCACTATTACAGCTTCTCGCAGGTATCTACTGAGAACTCCAAATCCTCCAGAGTGTTATCCGAACTCATTCGGTCTAAGTCCTGTCCGTTTACCTTGCAAGGCCATACTCCGGTACATGTCCAGGAGTTAAGGATAGATACTCCATCCTCGGCCAGCTCATTGATGAGTACCGTTTCCTTATACTGGCTTGGAGTTAAACCCCCACCAAGCAACATATCCTGAACTGACATAAGCCAATCCCATAACCAAGTATCTGACCCAGAAGTAGTTTCCAATTTGGAAGCTGTTAAGTTTCCAACTGATACTCTACCAGCTGTTTTTACATCGTAATTTACATCACCATGTGAAACTTGTTCAATACTTACCTCTGGTATACCAACCTTCTGAAAGAGGAATGCGTTTATGGGATGTTTGACAAATACAATTTGCCATAAGAACTTCTTCCTCGGATTTTTTACTTTAGCTCCTGCCATAGTATTATATCATTTATTTGTTTATTACTGTGCGGATATGGATATCTCACCAGTGCTCTTATTTACCGAAACATCTATGATAACATCCATCTCTATATCCTGCATTGGAACAATTTCCTTATACTTCAGCTGAGCCTTGTATTTACCCTGACGAACATCTGCTTCATTATTAACCTGAAGATCTTCATAGCTCTGGGCATCCTGATCTCCCAACCACTCATAAGAAGTAATTGCATTACGAGTCTGAAGATCATCCAGGATATCCTTTGCTTCGTAGTAAATCCTCTTCCACGTTTCAAAGGTATTAGGCTCTTCTATATAACTCTCCAGAATTGGCCGAAGGTTCTTTTTCAGGTAGAGATTGAGACGTACTATTGAAATGAACTTCTCAGAGTCATCTACTGGATTAGAAGTAAAGCCATGCCAAAGCATAGTACGCTGACCCTGAGTACGAGTATTTTTGACTACGAACAAGTTCATATACCACTTAGCAAACTCATTAAGAGTATCTATCTCAGCAGGACCTCCTAAGTTCTTCATCACTGGTCCAAGTGCCGAAGCAATTACACCACGGTTCATACCAGAGAATGAATACCATGGTCCATAAGTAGAAGCACAAGTTGCATCCAGTCCAGCTACAGAACCCAATACATCGCATTTCTGAAGAGAACCATTTTCGTTGTAGTACTTGATACCACCTCCAAAGTATGCTACCTCCTTCTTAGGACCGATGGTCTGAACCATATCCTTCAGAGCGGTTAATGTTTCATCAACCGTAGCAGGAGTACGGGTTCCGGCTGCATACTTTGGTACCTCTACATAGAGCATATTCTCAAATGTAGTATGTACATCATTTGCTACTTCGGTATATGCCTCTATATAATTATCCAGATGCTGATGTATGTGGGAGAGTACTACCGAGTATGCCTCATAGTAAACCTTGCTAGCATTATAAGCAGAGATCCACTCGTCCTTACTCGGATCTGTACCAGCAGTTCCCTCAGAACATTCCATATATACATTGGTATCACTTACTTCATCAGTATCAACTGTTTCAGAAGTAATCTTACCAACCATGATGGTAGAGTTCCAGTTAGAGAACTGACGTAGTATAGAAACTATGTCTTCCATAGTTTGTATTCCGGTTGCAAGACTCCTCATTGTGCCTTGACCATCGCCTTCTTTCCCCTTTATTGCTTTGAACGTAATGTTAGGAGCATTATCTAAGAAATTCTGTAAAGTATTTACATTGATAGAAGGAGTAGTTACACCATCAGTAGTATTTGCGGATACAGCCGAGAAGAACAGAGTCTCATTCAGTATACTATCATAAGTTGGTATACTAGTTTTCTCGTCTCTTGCACCATATTGAATTATACTTGCACGGAGTGTTGGCTCTGTGGATACATTCAATTTTAAGTAGAAAGGACGATTCAGATTTACCCCAGTATTGTCAAGTACAGGGGAACCTGCTTCCTTAGTACGAATAGCCATATTCATTGTAAGGCTATTCTCTGCTCCACTTGGATCAGAAATTACTATGGATATAATTGCTGAACCATTTGGAACTGATATGGATGGTGCACTTAGTGCTGCAATACCTGCCGAAGGATTTACAGTCATAGGTTTTGCCCATCCATAACTAGCCCCCGAACCAGCTACTCGGGATACTCGAACCTTTGCACCCATTTCAAGTGCCTTCATTATGTTCGATACCGAACCATCCGGAACTATCTCCGAACCAAAAATACGAGTGAACTGAGATGGGCTAGATATCAAATCACTTGGGTCTTCGAACGGACCCTTGGTAGTACGAGCTACCATGTTGATTACGCCCAACAGAGGAACACTAGATTGCACGTTCAGGTTCTTAAAGTTGAACCTTACTCTTGGAGTCTGTGGCATATTTAATTATATTAAAGTGTTATTAAGCAATAAATAATCCATTTGTTGACCAGAAAATGGGAACTGATAATTCCCAGCTCTAATTCTGGTATTTCTATCCATTGTATTAAGGTTAGGATCAGACTCCTTAACCTTATCCAAAAGTATTTTTAATTTTTTGTCCATATTATGGTACTTTTAATGTATAATCGGCATTTTCTAGAAGAACAGAAATATCTCGTATTGGAGTAAGTAACTCCGGTTGAATATTTTTATCTAATAAGCAATCCTGTACTTCAAATTGGTATACTTTTTCCATTAACCCATTATCCAGATCTGGCATATTGTAAAAGTTTACTATCCTAAGGAATATATTTCCTGTGAATAGAAACTTAGGTTCATCGTAGGGTTTTAAGTAACCTCTTTGAGGTACAGACCAGAACATAATTTGGTGCAACAATCTCATATGTTCTGAAGAATGAGCACATAATCTTATGTTCATATATTGTGATAGGGATTCATAAGGTACTTCTGTTGCTGTGTAACCTATACCCTCTTCTTTCTGGGTTATTTTTCTTGGTAGTCCTATGTCTCCTGGATAAAATCCTTCTGAATCAACTACTATTCTTGGGGTTTCTTTTATACCTCTTGAATGGTTATTACCAACTCCGAATATACCTATATAGAAACCCTTGTCATCTTTTATCTTTTTAAGATCTTCCTTAAACCTTTCAGCATTTTCTGCACTTGTTGGAAGATAGTCTTCTGGGTTTATAGTGTAGCCCAATTCAATGGCCATATTCAATAGAGCCATGTATATGGACCTCTCTATAATTTCCTGAGAATTTACCATTTTACTTGATTGGGTCTTACACCATATTTTTGAAGTTCTCTGCGTATCTCTGTTAGGATAAGTTGCTTTAACTTATTCTTACCACCAACAGCTTTAAGAGAAGGTGCCCATACTGGCCTTGGAGGAATCCTACCATCACTGGATCCAGATTCCAACATTTTAGCAAGCTGGTTTAGTGTTAATTTTTTCTGAGAAGATCTCCTAATTCCAATAGGCAATCCTATTAGAACTCTCGATTTATACCTATATAACCCAACTGACCTAGAATAAAGGCCAGTCAGGTTATAAATAGGATGTTGTCCGTATCTTTCTATAGTAGCTTGGGATAACGGTTGCCAAGTTACCCCACCACCAACTGGAGGTATACCCAGGGTTAATGACTTTTTAACGATTGATAGTAAAGTTCTTGAGAACTTATCAACGGCTCTATCATACCCTATCTGCATACTTTTACCAAGGTTACTTACTAAAGCTTCAACCGTTTGCCATTCACCGTTTAGCTTTACTTGAAGAACCAAGTCGGATATTTTAGGTAGGGTGATATTAACCGTTCTTGCCATTGTTAAAAGTGTTTATCGTAAAAAGCTTTCAGTTCCGTATATGCAGTTCTAATTACACCATCCTTATGATAGTGATACTCTCCAGCATATCCCTCTACTCCACCTAATTTGTTTGCCCATTTCTCTGTCCAGAATTCGTAGTAGTTATTATTCCTGTTATGGAATAGGCAATGTAAACCACTACACAATCCTATTATGGGTAAATATAATGGCCCAAGTATTCTAGACTGTATGCAATGACCAAACTCATGATCATAAGCAGGTTCCTTTAACCCTGAATATTTAGAAAGAAAGATATAGTTTCCTAAACTTACACCACCATTCATTGTAGGAGCTACATAAAAAGCAGTGCTTCTTGGTTTAAGGATCCTTTTCTCTCCTCTTAGTATAATCATATATACTAAGCCTACCAAATTTTGAGGTAGTTGCCAAATGTACAAAATGATATGTACTAGAATATGCAATAACTTCCCTAACTTAGTTTTATGGGAATGCTCTTCTAAAACACTAGACATTGATTATTTCTCCTCTAATTCTGCCTTTGCTTTTATCTTGAGATAATGCGCAAAATATCCGGCAATGAAATACACTATCGGATAGATAATAAGCAAGATAGCTACAAAACCGTTATCTAACCATCTCCAAATACAAGAGAAAATTATTACTGAGGCTATTAGCAATGCTACGTACAGCCATCCAAGTTTTGATATTTTCATAATACTTTTATTTTAGAAAATGTATACTCCTCCATCGTAGAAGTTAAATAACTCTGATTTATTTACAGACCCAGTGATAACTAAGTAATATACATTGTTATCACTATTAGGTACGTTAGTAAACTCTGTAGAAGAACCAACTCTTACATCTCCATCTTCATAAGTCACACTCTTTAACAATCGAGTTCTTGCCATATTATAGATGAATATTGTAGTTTCTGTACCGGGTGAACGGGGAGAAATACCTACAGTAAAATTAATTGCAACTTTTGATGGAGTTGGGGGTACTACACCAGCACTGGTTACATACTTTAAATACATAGCCACTTTTTTGTTAGTATCCATACCAACTAGGGTCTCACCTATATTTTCTTCTGTATCAGAATCGAATGTTACCTCTCCAATCTTACCATTGTATCTCTCATAGAACTCTACTACTGCATTACAATCCTCGAAAGTAGCTTTTGTACTTGGTCCTAGATTTACCTCAAGATCATAGGGATATGGTTCACCTTTCTTTAACTCCATACCTATGAAGCTGGTAGTATATAAATCTTCTAAGCTGAATCCCCAAGCTGGATCTTGAATGCTGCCAGTTGGGAAGGTATTAGCTATGGATTTAGAAGTTAATACACCATCAAGTAAACCTATTCTATAAATTAAAGTATCACCAAAGTTAACTTTTGTAGTACCACGTATAGTGTTAGTACCATAATGATCTTTATCTACATTTAACCCACCTAAGAATGTATCAGTAGCAGTACCGTATTTCCTTAAATAAACTCTAATGTTTAATACCCAGTTATTTTCTGACTTAACTGATATCATAGGGGTTATATTCCCCTCAGCAGATAACCTACTAGTAATTACATAGGGATCATTACTAAAAGGTACATTTACAGTTCTTGAAGTTAATGGGTTTTCTGGGTTACCCTGTATTATGGATAATCCCATACCAGAACTATTCTCGAACTGGTATGTAAGAGTTTTTGGCACTGTTTTACTTGTACCATTCTGTGAAGCAAAAAAAGCAGTAAGCATCCTACTTATAGTTTGTCACGTTTACAAATGCTCTAAAGGTTATATTAGTAGTCGACGACGTTGTAGGCACAAAGTGAATAGTATATACCTTTCTACCAGATGTAGCAGTAAATCCATCAACACCATCTGCTTTATATACTATACCTACTTGATCAGCAAACTGTACAGTAACACCATATGGAACGTCTATTACAGCATCACGGAATGGACCATTCTTTACTTGTGCAGTCAGCAGGTCGGGAACCTTTATTTTCAGTGTCCCAGAGGTTAAGTTAGTCGTAAGGTTTTCTCCCGGGATAACAGTTCTGTAACCCGAGGGGAACATCGTCAGCACAGCATCGTTCGGCTTGACGTATGCCTTCGTAGCGAAATTAGATATACCTGCCATATCGAGCATACCCGTTTCACTACCATCACTCTCTATGCTAGCTATTATATCACTATCTGATGAATAGTTACCTATCCACCCCATGACATAACTCTGGTCGATCAAGTATGTGTGTATCGTGGAGCCTCCGCTGAACAGGAACACCGAGTAGTCCGACGACGATGAATCATTCGCTATGATCGCTATCTTACCATCAGCGCACGCAACGCGGAATCCTAAGTTCAGACCGTCAGAGGTACTTCTCAGACCGGTTCTGTAAAGCAGTCCGTTGAGAAGCTCCTGCAAATTGTTCGCGGAATTTGGGTCCCACGTACTCGCCGTGGTTTCATCATACAGCGTAGGAGCGGCTACGTTAACCTTCTCGGCCGCAAGAGATTCGATCGGCGTAGGCTCCGAACCCCCGAAACTGACTACCCGAGACCATGTATTAAGAGAGAGCACTTTCTGAACAAATTCATCATCGTTGGCAGCATCATACAATCCAGCGCCCTGTTTCTGAAAAATCTGGATATTCTGGGACTCTGCTTTTTCCGTATTCACCAGCATGCAATAGGTTCTCTCATGGTAGCTATTGTACCACGCCACACCCCAGTGGCATTGTACATTCGTTGTATTGGGAATCTTATAGGTAGCATTAATGAAACGAAAATTTCTACTGTGGAGTCCGCTGCCCCTAATGCCGGTACAAAAAAGAATCTGATTCAGAAGCGCATCCAATTTAGAATTAGATACATTAGGCAGGGCGAATGTAGTAGCGGGAATTATAGGATTTTCGGAGTCACCCGCTACTACGTCTGACGTATAAATTGTTCCCTGAGTTCCCTGACTGTTCAGTGACCACGATTTAGTCCACGTCGACAGCACATCCTGAATGAACTCACTGTCCACTGGTTTTTGTGTAGTCACATTACCGGCTTTTTGGTACATACCGACTGGAATAGAACTCCCTCCGATACCGAACAACACCGTAAACGTCTTACTCTGTCCAGAATTGTAAAAAGCGACTCCCCAGTATGTTTCAGACGTATTGTTTACTCCCGTCAAGAAACGGAAATTGGTGTTCGCCCCGCGGAAACCCAGTGCATACAAAATCCGCTCTATGGTCGTAGTCAGCAATACCTCGCTCCCTTGTACCGGAGCTAAAAACTGCGTATTGGTTCCATAAGTCTGTTTAAGGAGAGCCGTAAAATCAAGGGTGCCGAGTTTAGTCCACGCCGTACCGTTTATTACGTTCGTAATGAAGTTATCGTCTACGGGAGAATCGGTCACGTAATTTCCCGATCTCTGGAAAAAAGTGACTGGAACAGCACCATTCTCAAAACCAAAGAACACAGCGTACGTCCGCGTGTAATAGGCATCATAAAAGACGACCCCGAAATATTCCTGTTTATGCGTACCACCCGGGACAGTTACCGACCCGCAGACGAACCGAAAAAAGCTATCGGCTCTGGAACCGGTATTGTAGAACAGCTGCCCCAGCATTGAAATGATGGTTTGTCTATCGGTAGTGTTGCCCATCGCATACTGGGTAGCATACGACAGAATAGCCCCTATGAATCCTCCTGAATTCATAAGGACATTCTTCCACACAAATTTCTGTGTATCAGATACCTGAATCTGTTCGTTACCGTCGGGGTTTACCTTCTCAGTGAGAGAATTAATGTCTACGAACTTTGCCATATCTATTGATTGTTTTTAGTATCTCTCCAACCAGCTTTAACTTCTGAAGTACCGAACGTAGCAACTGTGTTATTAAACATAGCTACTACTAAACTGTCTGTCTTTTGGATTACGGTTAAATAAGCCTCGGCTTGTAATGCAGTTACTACATTTGAAGTTGTAGTTCTGAATACTAAAGTTTTTCTTCTTTCTACTCCTGTTTGGTTAATATCAGAAGTTATGAGTGATTCTGAACTCCCTTCAACTCCGGTATAATCTATGTAAAAATTATCACCCGAGCCATCACCCCATGGTATAGTAACTTTTGCCATACTTTAAGTATTAAATTTGGGGTATAGTAGAGATATCCCACCCTACTATACCAAAACTCCGTATCTTTACGATTTGGGAGTAACAGTGAATGTGGTGTTGGTATCCACCGTAACCTGAACTGCAGAACCATCCTGAGGTACATCGATCTCTGTCGGTGTAACTTCGATAAATGGATCACCAGCAGTCTGATTCAGTGTAGCCGTAGCCTTCTGTCCACCAGCAGCAGTAGCAATAATCTGCTGAATTCTGGCTTCAGTTGTTTCGTTTGCTGCTGCAGTCAAAGTAACACTAAAAGTGTACTTAGCTTTAGCACCGGGGTCACCAGTTATTGCAATACCACTAGTTGCAGAAGCTCCGTTTGCAGTAAATTTGATTGCAGAAATATCTGCACCTATGACATCACCAGCACCTTTTGAAAAGGTAATCTTGGTAGTATTGGATTTACCAGTTAATGTTACACTACCACCACCCTTATCAACTGCTGGGCTAGCATTATCAAACTCAATGAACTCTGCAGCTGGGAGATGGTTAGCAACAAATTGCTTCTTCTCAGCTACACCGGAACCCTCTACTTCAAAAGTGGCAGTCTGAGCTAAACGGTTACCACGGTTAGCAACTTCTGCCTTTACCTGTAAAGTGGTATTACCAGAACCAGTAGAAGGACTAACAACTACACCGTTCTGTTTTACTTCAGCCATTTTTTTTATTTGGGTCTAACTCTAAATGTAGTATTCGTCTTTACGGTAGTTTCATCCTCGTAATTATTCATTTCGTTTAGTTCAAGGATGTACTTGGTCAACTCAAGGTACTTGCCTACATTTTCCATGTAATTAAGTATCTTTTTCGTCTCTTCAGGAGTCTCTCTCTTCAATACTACAAAGAATAACAAAGCCTCATCATGTGCTTGAGCAACTTGAGTATCACCAGATGGAGAATATACTTTACCATTGATTACAAACTTATCCTGTGCCCAGTCAAAGTCCCAGTAACCATCTTTGGTTAAATGTCCATTCTCTGCTAATGACCTCTTGGTTACGTATAGCACAATATTGATACCGTCTAATTCACCTGATACGGTTTCTTTTAATGAAGGCCAAGTTCTTATGTAGTTATATTGGATTAAGCCATCCAATAGATACGGTTCATAGTTGTTTCCAGTATCTTCACCGTAAGATAACATCTGGTCAAATCTCTTCAACCAGATTAGAGGTTGCTTCCCTGCATCCACTTCAACAAAGTCATTTACTATGGCTTTGTATCTATCCCATACTCCATTAGTAATCCTTTTCCTTCGTGCCATACCCTACTTCTTTACTGGGAAGCCGGGGTCTGGGCCATCTAATGGACCTGGCCTCCGGTGATTGACTACTTTTGGAACTACTACCTTCTTCACTGTTCTGCAAATAGGTAGATATATGGAAAGTCTTTCAGCAAGCATACACAGGTTTTGTTTGAGTATATCAATAACTCCACCTGGTTGCATTGCTTTTATAACATTGGATGAGGTTTTAGATTCTGAGTCTGTATCGTTGAAGAATTCTACCTCAGTTGGACCTGTTTGTATTCGTTTAACCTCACCTGAACCTCTACTTGATTCAGAAGATTCTGATTCTGAGCTAGAGGTTGAGTTACTGTCTTTAACCGATTCTGCAGTAGCACCAACCATTAATGAGATTTGTACAACCATATAATCATAGGCTGCCAATTCCATAATTAGCTGGTTTTCTAGAGCTTCATAATACAACTCATTATTAAATTCCTCTATTGGAATCTCATGATTTACTAGCGGCTGAATATACAGCTGCCATTTTTCAATGAATTGCTGCTTCTCTTTAAGAGAAACCTTACCGAAGATATCCTCAGGAATATAAGTGTCTATCAGCTCATAGATACTGCCAGGCAACTGGGTATTTACTTGATCACTAACTCCGATTACATTGGTTTTGGAAAGATTCTCTCCACCATAGTTATTTGTTATTGTTACCTTGACAACATAGTCGCCAGGATTTTCATAAAGATGGGAAGCAGTTACCACACCTACATGTGATTCTGTCTTCCCATCACCAAATACCCATGTTACCGTGAAATCATGAGGTAGCTCATCAGCGAATGCCCTGAACCTTGCATTTAGTCCAACTACGGTAGATAAAAAATCCACCGTTTTCATATATTACTCGTCTTCTCCGCTGTTAAACTCATCTAAAATGGCATTTACCAAGTCAAGCTTAGTATCACCATCTTCTGGTTCAATATCTAAAGAGATAGCCAAAGCTTTCAGCTCTTCTCCATTGAACTGATCCTTTATTTTTTCTGGAGCTTCGCCTGCCTCTATAAGACCAATGAACTTATCTTTAAGAGCTTCTGTGTCCACTTCTTTCTTTGAATCAGCTTTCTTCTTAGGATTAACTTCTTCTGCCTTAGCTTCTATAAGGTAACCATTTGCAATAGCTGCTCGGATTACCCGGGAATTAAACTGATTCTCGGTTATCTCAACAACATCCTTGCGAAGTACCTTAATCTTAGAAGCCTGATCATAGAAGATACTTGCCTTTGGATTAAGTTTTATGTATTTTGCCATAGTTAAATGGATTAAAGGAGGGAGTATATACTCCCTCCTTATATTGTTAAGTGGTTTAATTATTCGAGGATGCCTTTCAGGTAATTATCTACATCCATGTAATCAGGGAATCCATTGGTAGAGAATTCCTTAGTTGCATCTATGAGGATAGAAGCATCCTGATACATCTTCGAGAAACCAGTAGTTAACGAAGCATAAATAGCCTCGGTCTGGTTAGATACTATACGTTCCGATTCAAGCATAAGCTGCTTAGCAGTCAGCTTAATCATGGCAGCCGATGGATCTACAAGCATTACCTCATTTTCGGGAGTTCCACCGTGAATATAGAAGTCTGCCGAATTTGGAACTGGAGTCTTCAGGTTCAAACGAGCATCGGTAGTACCAGACGAACGTAACTTGAATTCGGGCAGATCAAGCAGATCAAGTGCCTGCTCTTCACCCCCGATAATAGTACGGAACTGACGACCAAGGCGAGATGCACGAATCCATACCCGGAGAAGGTCACGATACTGTATACCATTCTGAGTATTACCTACACCGATAACAGGAGCCGATTCAGAACCATCAAGTTTGTTACCCTTTACGAGTACATCCATTGCCAGAGCATCCATTGCATAACCAAGCTGAACACCGAAGTCACGAAGGAAGATGGCCATTACATCCATGGATACATAGCTACGTACCTCATCGGTTACCTTGAATCCCTTACCGATCTTGAAAAGGTTTACCGACTTCTGTCCGAAGGATACAGTACCCAGAGGAATTGTCTCTGCCTCGTTAACTCGTGCAGGATTAGCATCCGACATATTTACCAGAGGCATGATAGCCGTTAGCCCATTAATAGGCTGATCAGATGCAATGATGTTCGGATAGAAAGGTGCCTCACGCATTCCAAGATAGATTGCCTCACGTACAATCTCAGGAACAAGCCAACGCAGCTCAGGATTAGGCATGGAGTAAATATTCTCCATCGTATCAACTTTCGGGTTGAAACCGATAGCCTTGAAATAATCCTCCTGAGTGAGACCGTATTTCTCCTGGAGCATATCACCCAGATGAATATCCACTGGGAGACTCTTGTTGCTTCCCTGACGGAAGCCATCCATGTTCTTTACAATTTCGGGAAGCTCCTTTAAGTACTGCTCCCGAGTTAAGGTTTTTTCTGCCATATTTAGTAATGTTATTTTCTGTTATTTTACCAGGATTTGAATCAGATCACCAACCTCAGCTACGTTGATAGCTATGAACTTAGTCTCTGCATTTGCATCGGAGGGCTGGAAGCTTGTATACGTTCCGCTTTCATCCAAAGTTCCATCGGTCTTAACATAACCAGTGGTGGTAAGCTCTGCATTAGCTATACCGTGTATAATTGCAAAGGCTTCTACCATTACAGTTACTTCTACACCAGCTGCATTTGCAGGATATGCAGGATATTTACTGTAGTTAACAGCAATACCGAGATACATATCACCAGCTGCCCCAGTATACGGAGAGATAGTTCCATCGCCATTAAGTTTTACCGGTTGACCCTGAACGATGGTATCGCCACTCTTTACCGGAAATGCCTGATGAAGCTTGTGCGATTCACTTTTGTAAATCACAGCCTGTGGGGTCCGTCCACCCACTTTGTGTAAGTCTGCCATAATTTAACTTGATATTTTAGTTGTTTGTTATTTCTTTTCTCCCCGAAGTTTACGATCTGCCAAAGTTAAAGCTATATCACGAGTAGATTTCGGTGCCTTATTCTTTTCCTCATCATCTTCGGGATTAATAGATGATGCTCGGCCAACATCATGAGAACCGCAATTATTGCAGTGCATGGGGAATTTCTCTTCCAGCTGTGCATCATAAGTCTTACGCAGAGCTTTGAGAGTCTCCAGAGTTGTTCCTTCATTCTCCAGTAAAGCCAGGATATTCTGGTCTACCTTATCCTCACCAGAAACTTTCTTATATGCTGCCACCGTTTCCTCACGATACGATTTAATGTGGCAATCCCAATTCTCTTTAGCCTCCTTGTAAGAATTGAGGTCTTTTTCAAGATTAGTCTTTTCCTCAGTGAGTTTTTCAATTTCCTCATCATTCGCCTTCACAGCATCAGCGAAGTCCTTGTTCTGCTGTACCAGAGTTTTAATCTGGGTGAGAGCCAGCTCTGTCGAAACTTCCTGACCTTCAGAAAGGGTCAAAAGATTTTCACCAAAGAGGCTCGCAAGCATCTGCTGCAATTCTTTGTCCATGTTTGTTTTATTATTTTGGTTATTATGGTTACCCTTTCCGGCACCCTTTTCATTATTAGATTTACTGGTATTGTACTTTATATCTTTTTCTGAAAGAACCTTGAAGTCGAATAGAGATACCCTCTTTATCGGATCATTAGCCTCGGCTGCTTTCTCTTCGGAAAAAGAATAATACTGACTTCCAGCATAAGCAGGGCTATTTAACCTACCACTCTTAATCAATTGAGCAAATGGATCAGCTCCATGCCATACCAGAGATGTCTCTTTATAAGAGATTATCTTTGTAGCAACCCTACGTATAAGTTCTCCCTTATCTGTATATGTACCAAGTTTAGAATAGAACTCCCATATATCCTCAAATTGGTGGGATGGTTCCCATGCAAACTCTACAGTTACAGAATTAGAATGTATAGAAGGTGGATCCATTTGTATACCACGAGCTATACGAGGATTTGATAATCCATCTATCTTCAATATGCCATTTATACCAGCTGGTATTACTACTCCAGTTTTTTCATCTTTGTAAGCATCTTGCCATTCAACTGATTTTACTGATCCTATGGCATTAGCCACGTCGGTATCATGATCAAGGTTTACAGACTGACCAATCAGTAATGGCATAGACTCTTTTAATACCTGTTCAGAGAATTCAGTTGGATTGTATTTCTTTGCTACAATAGAAGCCGAAAGCATTCTGAACATTGGCTCAATAAAGTCTGTGTCTTTGGGTTTCAGCATGTCTGGAGTTACATTTGGCATGAATTGATTTACATTCAAAGTACCTCCCCACATACCAAACCTCTCTAATGACTTCTTAGGATCATCACTAAAATTACCTGTTCCCTTGTAGAAGTTTTCAGAAAGAGAATGAGCATCAATAACTACTTCTGGTACATCTGATACCATCAAGCTATGTGCTGCACTCAACACCATTACATCGGTGTTTGGTTTTTCAATAGGTGGCATAATTTATCTTGGTTTACTATCTTGATCTCCTCTCCTTGGGTTTGGGTCATTTTTATCCCTACCCTTACGATCTGACCTTTCTTTATCGTCTTTTCTATCTTTTTTCTTCTTACCAGTATCTGTATCACCAGTACCGGATGAATCATCGGAATCTACTGATGTACGGGGTTCTGATTGATCTGGGGCTTCATAACCCATATCACGAGCAAATTGATCCTGACTTATGATACCTTGGTTGTAAAGGGTTACATTTACACGAGCCCTATATTCTCTTGCCTGTTGTAACTTAATATCATCAGAAACTGTTGAAGTTCCAAATTGAATTGTTATTCCCTTGTTATTAAATCCAGCCAGACGCAGTTCTAGAGAATAAAAGAATTCCAATACAAATATTACAAGTGTTTGGATATTCTTTAACTGGGATATCATCTTTGACAGCTGTATACCAGCCCCTCCTTCTGTTCCAGCTTGAGATGCTGATACTCCTATGATAGAACCATTTACCCCCAACCCATTAGCAACAGACTGCTGGTTCATATTCCACGGGAGATTTATGTTCTGCATAGAAGCTGATGTTGACTTCAGGTCGAATTCATGATCATCAATATAACCAACTACAACTCCATCTGACATACCACTAACTATGTTAGTCTTCATCTTACGGAGTGTACTGTTTAGACGACCTTGATAAGCTTTTTCACTTTCACCAGCAGTACGAGGAGGTTTAGCCATCTTTGCCTCTAAGAATCCAACCATACCCATGATCTCCATGATATGTTTGAAATTCTTTCTCATAGTATGCTGACCAGCTATAGAGTCTAATGCAGACATAAATGGGGGTACTCCATACGGTTCATCAGTATCATTGTACATCCCAACATAACAATATGTTTCTGTATTAAGTCTGATGAATGTATCCTTTACTCCATCTACTATCCTTGGATTCCTCTGATATGGATGATATACTCCATTGTTCTCTCTCTTAAACCTTATAGTTTCTGGTTTAATGAATAGTATTGTCTCTAATCCGGTCAACTCTTTATTTGGTACACCTTCTACTGATATTGCCCCACCTACTAGAAGTTGAACAATGAACTTGTTTACCAACCCATCTATACCAGCTGTATACCTTGACCATTTCTTAGATACCTCCCTAAGATGGTTCCTCATCTTGGTTGATTCTTCTGCGGTATTATTCGGGAAGTCTATGGTATGGCCAGTATTGGACAGCTTGAACATGTCTTGCAGTGCAATACTGACATCTGGATTTACTTTGTATAAATCCCTGATAATAGGTATTAATTCTGTTCTGAAAGTTGGGGTAACTAAGTTAGTCATACCATTCAGAGTGGTAATTAACTCTGAGTTTCCCACACCATCATCGGGTTGGGAAACTCTTCCTGGACTTATAGAACCCTTTCCTTCGTCTTTGTTCTTTGATTCTTTAGGCTTTGACCTAGTGAACCAACTGATAGGATTAAGTTTCATGTTATGTAAATTTGTTTATGTTCTACTGAGGAACTACTACAGTTGATGATGCACTATGACATCTTATGTGATTAGTTATGGCTTTACCGAATATTGAATCATCAGAATAAGTTTCACCTTCCAAATCAATATCCATGGATGATGTATTCATTCTGTGTTTACCCCTTGCAATTGGTCTTCCTGCACCATCATATATGAATGTGTAAGCCTCTTGTACAAAGAATGGATCCTTAATGATTAAATTGTTTTCTCTTATATCCTTTTCAAGATTCTCTATAATCACCGACCTATTTTTAGAAGTAGTTAACCACCCGGGGAACTTCTCTTCATCAGGTCGGCTACTTCTTCGTTTCCTAAGTAATTTTGTGTAGAAGTAAAGATTTGGGTAACCCTCATCCTGAAGTATAGTGGTCACCGTCATACCTACATCATTTGTCTCTGGAGCTAACTTAGCAAAGTTATACTTCTCCCCGATATCACCAAGAAATCTAGCATATTTGTTCAGAGGTATTCTACCCTTGTATACTGCAGCCTCTTCTCCATCCCTGTCCATGCAAGTAAAAGCTGAGTAGTCAGTACCTCTACCAGTAGAACAGTCTGCTCCAATGAAATATTCTTTAGTTTCATCTGGTTCATTGAATTCCTTGTATTGACCTTTTAATCTTGAATTGATTATTGGGTAGTCGAATAAGCAATCTTCAATTGCTTTAATATCAACCATATCGAATACAGTGTTACCAGATGATAAGAAGTCACCATCTATCTCCTGAGCAGTTCTCTTAGGTCCCAAAGCAGCAGACATCTCTTCATACCACTTCTGATCTCGATCTGGATGCATCTGCCAATACAATCGTATGGGATTAAAGGTATTACCACCAGCTATAGCATCTACCCAAGTACTGTGAAAAAATGAGCCAGTACCATAAGGGGTACTGTTTATGATAGCACTCCCCCCAGTTGCGAGGGTCGGAAATGCTGCTCCCCAAATAGTTGAAGCCCATCTAACTACTGCTGCCTCATCAATTACCAACAATGACAAAGATTCAGAACGACCAGCTTGGTCTGATGTGGGTATAGATTCAATTATTGAACCATTTGCAAACTCCATGCTAGATACAGAACCGAATTCTCCAGTACGACCATTTGTAATTGGTTCTTGTAGATATGAAGGAAGATTCTTATACATGAACTTAATCTTCTTCAGTACCTTCTTTGCTACAGTATCCTTGATAGAGATGATGTTTATCTTCTTGTTGGGATGGTACATTGCTAACCAAAGGCAATACATAGATATCAACTCCGTAATACCAGCCTGACGAAATTTAAGGATGATATTGAATCGGTTCAGCATGAATTGATATAGCACTGCTTTCTGAAAAGGATAGAGCAAGAACTTAACCATACCCAACACAGGGTTGATAACATAGCAGAAAGTAGAGAAGAAGAATGGATCCTTCATCACACGGACCAAGGTCTTAAGTTGTTCCGGTGTAATACTCTGATCTTCTAATAATGTCTCCTTTCTTGCCATATCAAAAACTGTATGAAACTCTTATGTACGGATCTAGTGATAAATTGTCCCTGAGTTTGGGATAATAGTTGAAATTCAACCCTGCCTCATAATTAAATTTACTGGTATTGTACTTCAAGCCTAAATCCAGATCATGCATGTTATGTACTGGTCTGATGGTATACTGTACAACTGGATCAAACCTTTTTAGGAATGAAGTTTTCTTATGGGTCAATTTCCCATCCAAATAGTTGTACTGATAACGATCATAATTTACCCGATACTCTTCAGTAAATAGTTTACAGTCAGTATTGAAGGTAGTAATTGATAGTTTATCTCTACTGGAAAGTATCTGTAATAGTTTTGGAGCTTGTGGATAGTTAGTTAAGAATAACTCATTGTATTCAACCTTAACTGAATCCTTCTGTATGATAGTGACTACTCTATCGACATATTCAATACGTTCTATTGGTACTGAATCTATCTGATAGAGGAATACCATGCTGGGTAATTGCATTTTCGGAAACTCTACCTTGGGAACAAACGGTTTATTAATCCAAACCGTATCTGGTTGATGATAAATATTTTCAAGATCATCCTTTAATTCTGAATTTTGATTCCATAGCCAGAATATGGTTAAGGCCATAAATATGAAGGCTAGGGTTAAGATTACATTTTTCATTTTCTGTGTCTATTATTTTGTTCTTTCATATACCCTCCTTAAACGCGTATATAGGTAATAATATACTGTTTAAGGTATATTATTACCACGCGCAGCTATACATAACTAATATATAACATATTAGTTATGTAATGCCGCGTGCATACGCCCGCCCGCATATACGAGGGGGAATTATCTTAAAATTGAGGCCTTAATTAGGCACCTTTTTAGCCATATCCCAACCTCGTATACCGAGCCTTTGGTTAATGTATTCCTTCCCTTATTCAACCAATAGGTTGGATTATCCTTGTCAAAGTATACCTTGAAAGATTTTGGGAATCCCATTATGACTCTATATTCATCAAGTCCCATTATCCTTCCATGAGGATTAAATTGCCTGGATGAAGGTCTCACAGTCAAAGGGTAACCTTTCTTCCTATTGCGATATACTCCTGGTAGAGTTTTCATCTTATGAGTTCTCATTGGCCATTTGTGATCATTTTTGAATTCAGTTTTCCATAGCTTCCTCACTTGAGCTACAGTAAGAGTTGTCTTAGACTTATCAGCATAATGATACATTGCTAATTTCTTGTCATCAGATTCTCTGTAATTTATGTCTTTTCTTACTTTTTTCTTCAATTGACACAGATTCTTAGGCTTAGTTACTTGAAAAGTGTGATCAAATACTTTTGGATTGATTCCAGAATCCTTACGTACTCCTATCATCACTAATCTTTTCCTACTTTTCTGGGAATTACCAAATACCGTAACGGAATGACAGTGTACTATAAGCTGATAATCAGGCAAATTATTTTCCCATTCACTGATAAGGATGAAATCTAGAAGCTTTGGAAGGTTCTCAAGCATAAATACTGCTGGTTTGAACTTCTTAACACTAGAAAGATACAGATTTAAGGTTGCATCTTCTCTTGGTTTACCCAGGGTTTTCTTCCTTGAATAGGAGAATACAGAGCTATGACCACAGGATGGAGAACCAATGATCATGTCAATTTTGGTAAATTTCACTTCTTCAAGGCTCTTTAAGAATGGAATATCACCAAAATTAAGCTTCCATTGTAGTTCTCCTTTGGAATGGAATACAGCTCTTGGTTCAACATTAGCTACAAGATGATCTTTAAACTCGAAAAGAAGCGCTCCTTGCGCTCCACAGATACCAAGTACATTCATTGAAAATAGATTTGTTTAATATATACCGGATGGTCTTGCTAAAGACTACTATAATATGCAAATTTAATATCAAAACTATATGAAAGTTGGAGATTTACTACTGGTAACTGGCACTGCATTTTTTGAAAAGACCAAAATTGTTGATCGAAATAAGGGGATTTATACCCTAGAAAATGGGATAAAGACAGATAGAACTCTTCATCCACTGAATTCAACATATAAAGTTGAACCTTTTGATGAGGAAAAGTATAAAAATCTCATGGCACAGAGACTTTTAACCAGAAATTTGGAGAAATTGACTCTGATCAACAACAAAGGGATAGAAAATCCAGAGATTGTTAGATATGCAGCTAATAAACTAAGTCGTATACTTGAAAAACTGGAAGAAAAATGATACGTTTCATGATAAGATTCCTTATAACAAATCACTTTATAAGGGTTATAGACAATGGGATTTCAGATGCAGGAGTACTTAGCAAAGCTTGGAAAGGAATAAACAAAGAGTATGAAGGCAATGAATCCTGGGAAAATGGCAAAAAAGAAGCCTTTCAAACATTCATCATCTGCTTTATAGGTCTAATCATCATTTCATACATAGTATGCTAACATCAACACCACCAATTTGGTTCGGATATACACTTATCATCATGTATATCTTAGGGTTTATCTTCTGTATCTTTCTCAGAAGTGTAATAAGTGAAACTCCTTTGAAAAGGTCAAGCACTAAAGTAAGGTATGGAGTTTTATTCCTTATATGGATGATGAGTCCAGCAGTAGTGATGGGATTATTCTTTTTAACTATGAAAGTTATATTCAGACATGGCGATAAGAAGAACTGATATAGAGATAATCATACCAAGTGCAACATATCAACAAAAGAATGATATACCAGTATGGGATGCCTACATAGAAAAGGTAGTTATAGACGGGGATATTCCTTCCCTGATATCCGACAGGTTATGTGGAGGGATAAAGTCTATGATAAATGGCTATCCTCAAAAATTCAGTGGACAGCTTAAAGGTAATATAGAAAACTTACTAAATGAAACAGAGGTTAGTATCTATAAGAAATATGGAATAACTTACTCCAAATTAAGGGTAAAAAGAGATGGGTACTATTTATTAATTTCTACAAAACCAGACAAACCATTTGACATATGGGAATCATAAATCCTCAATAAACCATGATAGAAGTATTAAGTCATTTTCTGGGATTCTTTATTGGATTCACCATAACACTGGGTATGATAGGTTCAATTCTTCATTACCTACGGAATTATTCTAGAGAGTCATTAAATTTACTACTAGATTTATTTATCTTATGTATGATTATAACTCTGGTGATAGGTATAACCATTCTAATATTGCACTATGACATCTGAACTGAATAAGGATATGATCATACTGGATTGGATCTTGAATGCTAAGAAGTGTTACATAAATGACCTATCTAGAGTAGGAATGTGCAAAGCATTCAAGAGGGCATTCCAATATGTCCCAAAGGTGAATAGGAACCTGGCTAAGCTAATCACTGACTTGGGTGGGGAAATAGAATACCTCTATGATGAACCCATATATAATGGGAAATGGTTGAGCAAATTGATACCAGAGTTTACTTGGAGGAGATAAGACAACTAGTCATTACAGGTATTATGAAATGGGGATAATTCCCCATATAAACCAGGTTCGTTGGTGGGATAAAGATGATATGAATTCAAGGATAAAGGCATTTGATTATTTGATCAGAGTATATACTGACAAGGTTAATAAATCGGCTATTAAACAGGATTAGTTATGGAAAACATCACGGTTAATGGCTTCAATATCAGAATTGATAGGATATCTAGTTTAGGAGAAGCTTTATGGGTTAGAAAGAATTTTTTAATGAATAATGAAGCACTTAGTTATAAGGGAACCTCTTATGCTAAGGCAGATGTATTTCTATACAATTACGATTACCTATTTAATTCAGTTGGATTAGCTTTAGTACCGAGAGCAAAAAGTGATAACCCAATTTATCATGGTAGTGGGATATATGAATCACGATATGGGTTAAAGGTAGTTAAGTTAGTATCTGAGTTGAGGGGATTGGATTTATTATGTGAAAGATGTAAACCATGGATATTTAATTTACCAGAAGTTGGTTGGGGTGATTTTTGGGTTATACCAATGACAGTAGAAGGATTTATGGGAACCTTGTATTATGGTACTTATAGTAAGGATGAAGTAAGGGAGATATATGAATCCAAAGGGATAGGCCTTATATAGGGAGCCTTAAAAATATCCTGGAAAATTTTATGAAGAGCCTTTAGATAGGTTCTTCATTTTGTGTAGGGAAAGGGGGGGTAGTGATCAATTCCCTTATTATGAGCTTTATCACTGGGTTTATTTTGGAGCTAGCAGTAAAATTATGGCCCTTCATGGGAGCCTTTAATGCGAGGAGCCTAAAACATCTGGCAGTAAAAATGAAGTTAACTACAGTTTGTGATGTAACTCTTATCGCGAGGTTTCTTTGGGAACTGGCAGTAAAAAAGGCACACGGTGTCCCTATCGCAAAATTAAAATTAATTAAAAATAGGGGACAAATTATGCCCCCTACTTCTTCAATGAAATTTAATTACTATTTTGTTTTCAATAAATTGATAAGTTATTTTATTTTTTATTTGTTTCTTTTTCAATCCATGAATTAAAATAGTTTCTTTTTCATTTACATATATTTGAAATTCATATGTTTTTTTATCAAATATATGTTTTATTTTATTTAGTAGTTTCATATCTTTATTTTTCGTTCATTGCAGAAAGGAAATTTTTAATCGTGTCTTTCTTTTCTGTGTTTGCATTTGCGTCTACGATACATTCTACATTAATGTAAACTTGCTTTGCATATTCTTGCCACGCTTTTTTCAATGCTTTTCTTTTCTCTGCATTTTTATTGCTGGCAATAAATTCGGCAATAAAAGCGTCTAATTTCTTGCGCAATTTCATACGCAAATTTTTCTTTTCTTTGTCCGTTTTACACTCTGCAAAGATTTCTTTGCGATAAATCGATTTTCTTTCGCTGGTCGAAAAAATTTCGTTACCAATTGCCAAAATTTCATTTGCTTTCATAATAGTAAAAATTAAAGGTTAATAAAATGCTTTGTTCTTTTCTGTATTACAAATATACTACTGAATTTTTTTTAATGCAAATTTTTAGACATAAATTTTGATTATTTTTTCTTATAATAGTATTTATTTAGATCAATTTTAACTATACAAAATAATCGGTTTAGGTTCAGGCAGTAGGTCTGTTTAATGATCCATGATGATAAGTTGGTTTGTTGGTATATGGTCTGATACAATTATGGCCTTAGCTGGCACCATGAGGTACAGAATAGTCCAATAACTAGGCCTTTAATGTTCATCTTCATTTTCGGCCTTTGTCCCCATATATCTAGAGTATCATATATTTATAAATAACTAAATACTTGTCTTATTAATTGTAAAGTTCTATGATATGCCCCTGCTTGCATTGGGATACACCTTTCCTTTCATTCATTCCCCCTATATTATATAATATCTGAGGGCCTGGTTGGGTACCTATATGGTACCTTAGCCTATAATATAAAAGGCCTATAAGCCAAGCCACTAAAAGCGAAATACAAGGCCTTATAAGCTCATAAATAAAAAAGGCCTGAGTTGGCAGGCCTTACAGAAAAGATATTGAAAGCAAATAAAGATGGCCAACTCCATCTATTGCTTATAAGCATTCTTAGTTCTGAAGATAAGTTATATATAATCCTAAATTGCTGTTAACTAATGTTAATACAATCCTCATCTTATTCACTATAACCATGGTTATTTGGCTACTTACCTGATTAATGTCATAATCAGCCCCGAAATGATCATCTAACTTATTGATCAGTTTGCCTATTAAATATTAGGGCCTTTTGAAGGCTAGATCTTATCTACCTCCAAACCTTCCGGACCCATATTAAGGATATAACCTACCTGGATCAAATTATTTATTACCGAAGGTACGCACTTCTTAATATGCAACCTAAATTCGGTCTGGCCCATATTCCCTACGAAGTTATTCTTAGGAATATTAATGGCTAATTCAGTTGAATGTGATTTGGAGATAATTTCCAGAGCAGTGGTGAAATCCTTAATATTAAGCATGGCCTTAAATGTTTTTATGGTTTATTCTTTTTATTTCTTTATACAAATATAGTAATAATATATAATATATGCAAATAATAATTCAAGGCCATGATAGGGCCATAATCTAATCCCTGAAGGCCATATTAAGGTACCTTAACCTACCTTTTAGGGCCTTAAAAGGTACCCTAAACCAGCCCTAACTGAGCCTTAACTTGAGAATTGGGATCTCCAAAACTCTATTCCTGGCATATCGATTTTAGACACCAGTTCAAAAATCACCTAAAAAGACTCGCATATTATATATAATATAATATAAAGTATTCTTTAAGGCTTGGGATTAAGGCCTATTAAGGTACCCTAAATGTACTTTATGAAGATCTTCATATATCTCAAGTATAGACCATATAGTAGGCTATATGTCTCTTTAGATAAAGAGCCTTAGCTGGTGGCCCTAACCTTAACCTTAAAAGACTTATATATTATATAATATAAGACTTGAAAAGGCAAGGGTTTGGGTACCCTAAAATGGCTCTTTAAGGTACCTTAAAATGCCTTTTGGTCCAATCTAATGCTATTTGGGCCCTAAGTCGTAGTAGCTAATACGTATAGTAACCAAGATAGCTCAAGAGCTCGTATGGTACACAGTGCATTGGTAGGATAACCTAACTACCCAAAATTTCCCACCCCCTGATTTTATGGCCCTGGCGAAATTTCGACTTCATCCCAAGTTCCTGGACCCATTATTATCATTACCTATAAGGCCCATGAATAAAAGCTATTCTTTATCTATCATTTGAATACTGTTATCCTATTCTCTTTTCATATAGGGAAACAAATATAAGGCCTCTAAGATATAAACCTAAAAGCCTTATATATGATTTATTATATTGATCCTTTATATTATGGATTGTATATAATTATTTGATTTTTCTTTGTTTTTGGGGTTGGTGGTTATTGGTTATAGCCTTTAAGTGATTGGGATCCTTTATTTGATTAGAGGCCTTTTTATGGTTATATTTGTTTTGGGGATGATGTATTACTATTGAGATTTAGAATCCTGGTTTGAGGTTCAGATGTCTTAGTACCTCTCTTAGTTCGGAATCAGTATAGGATTTAGCTTTTTCTAGAGGGATGTTGTTATGGTTGGAAGCAATTATGATTGCCCTTTCTCTAGAGACTTTAATTGTTTTCATTGGGGTTTTTATTTGTTAATGGTTATCCAGATTCCTTGTGTCCTTAATCCCTTGCGTCTTAGGGTTTGTTCGTATTTAATTTGGTTTATTTTTCTAAATAGGTATACTCTGTACTTCTTTTCAAAATCCCATTTAGTAGAACTTCTTGGTAGAAGGCTATATAGATTTGATAACCTTTCGTTCAATTGGTTCATAGAGAGATTTCTTAGTTCCCTATCTTCTAAGTACTTCATCTGGAATCTTGGTTTGATTTAATCCGTTCACTAGTTGGATTTGAGGATAAAGTAGTTCTGACCATTTATTATAGATTGGTTGAGCTACTTTATAAGCTCCCTCCTCATCTTTTACTTTATTCCAGAAGTCATCATAGTCTTTGTATTTCAGAGATATTTCCCCTATTGATCTTAGCATTACTTCTATATAGATGCCATGATCGGTTTGCCTATAAGATAGAGGATTGCCTGACCAGCCTTCTTCCCAGAGGTTATTCTCTAGTTCAGCGAATGCTCCATTTACTGCGGTTACTCCGAGTTTTCTGTAACGTTGGCTTAGTCTTAGCCATTTATCCTTTTCTTTGCTATCCATAATGATATTTTTTTAAGCAATTAAATTTATATTTGCAAATTAAAATTCTGGGCCCTTTACCAGCTCTCGTCTTCGATAGTGATATGGATATTGTGGTTTATATTGATGTTTTGCTGTTGAACCTGTTTTTCAAGGTCATTCCTTTTCTTTTCCACGGATTCTATGAGTTCTTTGCCTTCTTTTTCTGATTTGATACGATAGTAGGATCTTTTGGTAGAGATATAATACCTGCCTTGATTATCAATTTTCAGTACTGGTTCTTCTACCATAATTACATCCTCTAATGGGTTATAGGTCTCTGGTTTGTGGTGAGGTACAAATAGGAAAGCCATTAAGATGAATATAGCAGCTATTATGATACCTATTACCATGGGTTTCAGACAGCCCTGTTCTTCTTGCTCTTTCATGATATCTTATCTGATGGTTTTAATCTGGTTACTGTATTGTTGTTTGCAATGTATCTATCCATTGCCTCTTTCTTTATCAGAGCAAATGTCTTCTTACCTGTTATGGTATTCAACACTATAGAGGGAACTACATCCATTAACCTGGGTAGTTCACCATCATCATGTTCTAGATCTTCTATGATCCTTATTTCTGAGTCATAATCTAATTCCAACATGTAAGGAATTAATTCGAACATCTTCATAGTAGGCTGGATATTTACTTATTCATGGATTTCTACCATATCAATTCCACCTTGGTTGTATATTCCAACCATATATTTATGGCCATCCTGTTCAAAGGTGAAAGTCAACACTTGATGATTTCCTACTTTATGGATAGTAACATCTGGCTTTCCACCGATATCTACCCAATTGGTTGATTCTACTCTCTTTTCTACACATGAAGTTAAGAGAATTGCCATTACGATGATAAGCTTTTTCATAGTTTTGATTTTATGGTATCTCTGATACCGATTAGTATTAGTTTTTGTTCTGGAGTTAGATGAGGATCAAGTATTGCCTTTTTAGCCTCTATATACAATTCCCTCATTTTTATTCTGTATAACGGCCCTTTGATATTCTTACATACCCAGTTATACTGTCTTTGTATTCTATTGAAAGAACTCATGCTATCAATTCTATTTTAATTCCCATATTGAGAAGAGTGACCTTTACTTCATCATCTCCAGTTGAGAGAACATGTATCAGTTGCTGCATTGCTGGGATGAAGAACATATTCTTTATAGTGTCATCTCCGAAGTTTAACCAGAATGTATGCTTAAATGATTCAGGAATCCCATCAGAATAATATTTAACATTTACCTTGTACTTATATAATTGAAGCCCGAGCCTATCATCAAGTTCTTCAATTACCTCAGAATAAATATCATTTATAGCTTCCTTGATATATTCCTTATCCTCTTCATGTATACCATGAGATCCTTCTAATCCTTCTAGTAATACCTTCTTGTAATTTTTCATAATTAATGCGATTTTATTTCTTCATTGCAAATATAAGCAATTTAATTTATATTTGCAAATTAAAATTAACGGTCGGCCTGGAATGGTATACCAGCTACTTCGAATGCTTCTTTAGCCTCTTCTGATAAATATTCGCATTTTTCGGAAGCTGCAAGATAAACTGTGCCGTTGCAGTCACATACTACTCCAGTAATACTATGTTCGAGTGGCCACATAGGCTGAACTGCTACCATTACTGGTGCCAGAGGGTCCATATCCTCCAATACTTGCATCAGATCTTTTACCGTAAAGGTTGAATCGATTGGATAACTCTTAGTTTTCATAGTGGTAATTGATTAGAATGTGAAATCCGTGTAAACTTCTTTGTCTCCTCTTCGGATTACTTCATGATTGATGTTCTCCCATTTGTATGTACTGTAGCATTTAGCCTGAGGAATGTATTCTCCTCTAACCCATACCTGAGAAATGTTGGGCTCTTTAACTGGAGTAAGAGTAAAGTAATCTCCCCTTTTCAAATCCTTGATTTTTCTCTTTTCCATAGCCTTTAAATTTTAGGGTTTATATCTTTATTTCTCTTTATGCAAATATAATAAAATTATACTTAATATGCAAATAAAAGTTCTCGGTATTGGCATGTGGTAGGGATTTCTAGAACTTTTATATTATAAAGGGTTCTAGTTACTTAGGAAACAAAAATAAGACCTCTAGAAAAGAGGTCTTATGGTCTTTTATTTATTTGGTCTTAGCTGATGTAGGAATTTGAGTAATGTAGTATTTATTTCCCACTGGTTTAGTTGGGTATTTTAGTAATTCATATTCTAAAGCTGAAGTATCTGGGAATTTTATATAAATACGTATACCTGAATATACTTGCCAACCTGGTCCCCACTCGGGTTTACTTTCGAATGTACTGAATATGTCTATGTTCATCCTGTCCGCTTTAGATTTTGTACCGAATATCTTATTGGTGAAACCCAGTACTACATTCTTAATAATAGGATAAAACTTAGGATCATACTCTTTGTACATATTGTAGCAATAGAGTCTAGTAGCTCTGATTAAAAGCTCTATTTTATTGTTTGTATACATAGCCTGGTATACTATAAGATTCTATCGTATATGAAGAAGTTTGAGGGATCCTTAGTGAATGAATAGGTTTTAGTGTTGAACTCTTTATTGATCACCACTATATCTCTGTTACTTAACTTCTCTAATTCATCCAGGTAATCGAATACATCATCAATTATCCCCAGATTTGCAATGTTTGTACCATCTGAAAACCCGAGAAGCATACCAGGACATATATCATCCATTACATCCAGTTTGATGTATTTCCCATCTTTGCTTATGGTATCTTCCCATTTACCATTATCGGCATATTTGAATAGATTGCACCAACCAGTTAGGGTATGAATCTTTATTTTAGTAGCACTAGCTGATACTGATAAAGCTACTTTTGAATTAGTACATAACCATCCCTGCCGGTTTACATTTGTATCGGTGAATACTATGTCTTCGTGATACGGGGGGTAAGGTAATCCGAATACCCTCATTTTTCTACCTTCTTTGAGTAACTGATTTACTCTTTCAACTACCTGAGTAGCATTAAATACTGGCTTTCCTTCCATAGTAAGTGATTCTTATTATAAGTTGAACTGAACTTCTGCTTTATAATCTGGATCAAAATCCAACTTAAATGGTATCCCCAAGTAGTGAGGACAGTGATTATGACATATATGATGCTTACCTAATTCATCTGAAGCATTCATTATATTATTCTCCCCAGAGATATAAAACTTTATCTCTCTATCATCAGAGGTTATTGCCTTCAAATAACCTTTTACAGTTATTGTAACCTGTTTCTCTTGTGTTTTAACTATTAAGTCCATAGCCTTTAAATTTTAGGGTTTATATCTTTATTTCTCTTTATGCAAATATAATAAAATTATACTTAATATGCAAATAAAAGTTAAAGGTTCTAGTCTTCTATTTCTGGGTCTATATCTTCGTAGGCTATGTTTTCTTCGATTTCTCGTCTGATTTGGTGATGGTCTTCATCAAAAGCATTTAAGGCACCATGGTAGTCTCCAGTTACGCTATCCAATTCGGCCCTTTTGATATTCAATCCTTCCTTATCGCCTCTATTACCATCTTGTTTAGTTGCAACTACTACAGGCAATTCCTTGAAGTCATATTGATTCTCTACATATTCTATCTCTTTGATACCACCATTGTCGGCTAATTCTTTTTGTATCATAGCCATAGCTTCATCTCTAGTAAGAGATTGATCTTGGGTATCAACCGTATTGAATTGATTGTTCTGTTGAGCAAATATATTTACTGTACCTCCGCCTGATATAGCTCTTACTAAACTCTGAAGAGACGTAGTGGATTGTTGCTTTAATCCTATAGCCTTATTGACTTCAGAAGTAATGAATGGAGCATACCTTCCTCCCTGAGAATCCCTGAGTAATTGTACCTGTTGGCTTATTTCCATACGGTCTTCAAGTGCCCATGATATACAAGCTCCCATTAATGAATCAGCAATCTCATTCATCTTGCTACGGTCAAATAAACCGTTGTCTAGAAACGTTTGTTTCATTTGCATCTGAACTATTGCGGGTTCACATCTAAGAAAATCTGCTAGTTCATTTACTGAATAATATCTTGACCAAAGTTTTCCATTATTCACTATCCATATATGGATTATGAACTTGGTCAAATTCTTCATAGCTTCATCATCGCCATTGTTAGCTTGTATAGCCAATTGAGTTATACCAATTCCTCTTGGGAACCTTTGAGCTATTTTTTGTTCTTTCATAGTGTTGTATTTTGGTATCTAATAGTTGATCTATTAATAACCAAATAAAAGGCCCTTACCAAATAAAGGGCCTTTTAGAGTTAACTATTTAATAATCAGGTTGCTGGATTACTGAATTAGGCTTACCTTCAATTTTGAAGAGCTTAGGGTTATTTTATATTCCCCAATATGACATTCAGCTTTAAGCTGGTTACTCATAGCAAAAAGTTCTGAAAATAGCTTTTGTACATGTATGGGATATACTATCTCTATATCCACTGAACTAATACTATAGCAAAAGCTTATATTTACTTCACTTTCACCAGCTCCTTGATAGAAGTTTACAATTTTATCCTGGGCCAATTTGGCAATTTCTAAAATGGTCTTCATAAAATCTTAGTAACTTTAGAGTCTTGTATTATTAGGAATTATCTCTTCATATTAGGCTTATCTTTCATTTGCTTTTGTTTTCTAGCCATACTTTGTGCAGCTCCATAAGCTATTATTGCTTCCAAAATGGGTTTCATTCGCTTTTGTTTTGCCTTTTCCTCTTTCTCCTTGGCCTCTAATTCTGCCTTAATCTTTTCATCCATTTCAATGGCCTTTTTCCTTTTTTCTTCCAATTCTGCATGTAGATTGGGGAAAAGGTTTGCTCTAATAGGAATTACATGTAAGGCAAAGAATGCAGAGAATAACTTTTCAGAGAATGGCTCACCAGCTTTCTTATTAGAAATACTCTGGAATTTATCCTGCTGTTCTTTTACTGCATGAAGGAATTTTTCGTATGTGAACTGAACCTTCATTTTTTGGCAGGCAGTTATCATTGCCTCAATACGGTCCTTAAACTCCTGGCCAAAGGCCTCCATGAATTTTTCCCGGTTGAAGTTGTAATTTTCTCTATCCAACTTAAACTGTTTTACATACTCATTGGTCTTCATAGTGTTTTATTATTTACAAATTATTGATTTATTAAGTGTATTAATGATTGTTCTCTAGATACTACCTGAAAAAGATATCCTACCAGGTTATCTTCCCAGTATGATAACCACATGTGATTTTGAAACCTGAACTTATTCTTCTCTTCTACCGATATATTCTTTGGCATCCCAGTAATATATAATAAATGAGGCCCATTTGTGTTCTCTATAAATACTGGATACCTTAAATTTTCGTCTACCTTAAAATATCCCTTGATAGCATAATCTGGAAGATACTGACTAGACCTTATACTGCAGTCAAATGCCAAATCTTCTACCTTATATATCTCTGGGTTTACTGGTAATTCATTATAGATATTATCAATATTGGTAGTTTGAAGGTAGTAAGTTATCCTTGATTTATCTAGCGTTACGCTTTTTACTTTCTCTGGAAACATTAATTTTTTTTTCTTTTATTGGTACATAGTCTTCTATATCATCCAGCCGATTAGTTACCAAGGCATATACGAATAACTTAGCAGAACGGAAGAAGAATCTCCTTATATTCTTCTCAGTAATGTAGTAATCATATAGCCTAAAAAACTTCTTCTGATGCCTATGTTTCAGATTTCTCTGTGTAAAATATGCTCTTAGAACTTCTTTATGTAATTCTAACAATTCATGATCTACTTTCTGAATTGCTTTCTCTGGTAAGCCAACAATCATAATCTTTCATAGCATTAAATGATCATTATACTAAGGGGACAGGACTTAATAATTAGCCCTGTACCCCTCTCCTACTATGAAAGATTAGATTGCAACTGATTCTTTTACGAATTGATTCTTATATTCAAGATACTCCTTCTTGGCTTTCTTGAACTCTTTAGAATCTTGGTTCTCGATTCTGAGCATTGCCAATTCCAGTTGGTGGATTTTATTTCTTACCTGCTGCCGGAACTTCTTTCTTGAAAGAGTATCCTCGCAGTCTGCGGGATAAATATACTTTACTTCCCTTTTTGTTACTACCTCCTCTACAAGGTTGGCTTCCACCTTTTTCTTGGTTTTATCAACCAGTTTTTCTTTTTTGGTTTTCTTGACCTTCTTCTCTGAGGCCTTTTCTGTAGCTTCCTTTTCTTTGCCAACTACCTTCAGAGCTTTCTTTGATTTTTCGACCTTCTCAGCTTTTTCTTCGATGAGGTTATTGATACCCTCTACCAGATTGGTCTTTTTAACTTCCTGAGCCTTGGTGTTTTTTTCCTTTTTCATGGCTTACAATTTTAAATGGTTATACAATTAGTTAAAAGTTGTTTATTTTTATTTCCTAATGCAAATATAAAGTAACTTTTTTATATGTGCAAATATTTTTATCAATTTCTTAGGGGTTGTGTTCTTGGTCTCTGGTGTGTTAACCTTTTATTGCTTTCCCCTTTATTGTTTATGCAAATATAGATATAAATATGAACCCCTGCAAATTATTTTGCTAATTATTTAATGGTCTGTTCATGGCTTACTAGCTGATAGTTTTCTTAGTATAGCTTTGAACTGATTCATGTAGTGGCATTCTTTGTTTGTACATTTACCGTCTGGTGTAATGTTTTCATTGGCACCACACTTTGTCATACCAGTTGCCTTATATGGACAACACTTTCTATGTGCTGCACATGCTGATTTGAATTCTATTGTACTCATTCGTAATACTCTTTTACTTTAGTTAAACGGCATTTGAATTTGAACGGCATTACATAGTCTCCCCACCACCCAGTTAGAGGTATAATACACCCGATAATGGCATAGTAGTAGAAAGTTTTTGCAACAAACTGCTGTTTCTCTGCATCCCAAAAATCATCTGTTCTAGCATCATCATCATTCTTAGGGTCTACATATACCCAATGATATGATATCCTTATGAATAGCCATTGAAATATCAAGATATTCATCCACCCTAATAGGGTTATACCGAATATCTTTTTCCATACCCAGCTGTTAGTTTTCTTTACTTCTTTTCCCATAATCCATAGGTTGATTTAACTTTCTTTAACGGATGAAAAATGTCTAATGATTCCCAAATAGATTCTGCTTGTTTTACTACTGCATCTTTAGCTTCCAGATGACTGCTAAAAGTTTTCCACAGTATTGGAATATAATTCAAGCAGGCATGCTTTGATTCTCCTGGTTTTACCCTTATGTAGAAGTAGACTTCATTATCAATTATTTGACCGATTGTAACTCTTTCAAACTTAATAACGGCTTTGGGTTTGAATCCATAAATACTTTTATGCCTATCGCCATTAACATACTTGTTCAATCTGAATTTAATTAGACCAGCCATATTAATCCATATTTCGTTCAAAATATTCGTAAAAATCTACATCTTCGGTTAATTGATCCATGAGTTCTTCTACTTCCATATCTAAATGTACTGAAGCTCCTGATACTTGCAATGTTATTCCAGAACCATAATTACTTGAAGATGATCCATAAAGATTTAATTCTTTGGGTCTATATCCTGTAACTTCATCTCTATAATGAATTATACCATTTTCGTAGTCATAACTTTTTACTTCTGATACATGTCTAGATTTATCCCAGTTTTTCCAATGAGGTTCTGAATCAGGAGTAGGTGGAACTGTTTGACCATCCCATAGTATGCAGATTACACTAAATGCCGATATTCCTATGATACCAGTTTTAACGGCTTCCCATAAAGTTTTTGCTTCATCTGGTTCTCCTTCTGGTGTGTAATACCTTTTCATAGCTTTTGGCCTGCATATTTATTCCTAATCCTTCTTTCAAATGATTTGCCTACTGATAAACCATTTTCAATATCATCCTTGAAAGTATTAAAATCAAACTCAGATACAGAGACATATTTGTATATCTTGTTTCCCTTGAAAGTTATGGTTATATCCCTATTATCGAGGTCAAAAATAACCTTTTCAATTCTGGATGATCCCGTGGTATTAAATACTTCTTTCATCGTTATCGTCCTTTAAGCTCGAAAATATTAAGTCCCATAGCTACTACATTATTTTCTTTCCTCAATGCCTGGCAAGTAAATAAAATATCCCAAAGAATGAATACTGAATCAGAACTCATTTCCATTAAGTCCTCTTCCATCATATATAATGTACTCATTATAGTATTGAACCATCTTTGGTTTAGTCCATTTACTAGCATGTTTTCAATATCATCGTACCTATTATTAAAGGTATCTCCTTTCATCCTTTTAAAGGATTCTATATATTCCCTTGCCAATGATTCTACTGATTCTAGAGAAGTTCCATAACAAGGGAATATAATTTTCCATTTATCTAAGCTTTTATCCTCTAAAAGGGATTCTAGCGCCTGAATCTGCACATCCATAATTTGATTCCAGATATCCTGAGCGGATAAATGACTTTGCAATTTTAACCTGATACAGCCTCGATTAATTTTCATCTTTTAAATTTATTCGTTATGCAAATATAATATTTCTAATTATAATATGCAAATTAAATTCAGTGGTGTTATATGGGTATATCTAACAAAGAACCCCGAACCTGAGTATGATCCGGGGCATTAGAGGTTTACAGATTGCCTAATCTATTAATCCTCCTCTTTCTTGGCCTTCTTTTTCTTCTTATCCTTTGAAGCCTTCTTTTCTACCTTTTTCACCTTTACAGGCTCCTCTTTCCTCTTAAATGGAATAACTGGTTTTTCTTTTGCCAAATCCTCAGCATACTTCTTTCCTTCCACTTCTGCCTTTTCCTTAGACATAGTTTTCAGAAGAGTACGCATTTTCTGACGATATTTCTTTTTCTGATCAGAAGTCATTTCTTTGCCATCAACCTTCGGGTAGTCATAAGCATTAGGAGTGCTAGTTACCTTCTCTTTCTTGGGATGAACTTCGGGCTTTTTACTCTTCCGTTTTTCGTGTCTCTCAATTGCCTTCTCCTCATTCAATTCACGAGCCTTTTTGTTTCCCAGGTTAATGATATCAATCCAAGCCTGGATTTTCTTACCATGTTTCTTGTGGCCTGTCCAATCTTTTTTAGGATCAAGATTGTTCTCTTCCATGTAGGCCAGCATTTCCTTCTGAGCCTTGCGTGCTTTACGAGCAGCCAAGTCATTCTTACTAACTTCTTTTGCCATTGTAGTTGAGTTGATTAAAATGAGTTTTGATTACCTTTACATGATTATAGTTTAGTCAAGGAGTTTTTGGTTTGCACTTCCTTTACCTCTGAGATAATTATTTCTCTCTTTTGTAAACTAGCCATTAATTTAAGGTGAACAATGGCATCCTCTTGAGATATGTTGGTATATACTATCCTGAATCTATCACTAGTGTTCTTATCTTCAAAGGTTATAGTTATTATATTACCATTTGTTAGATCTCCTATCCTCTTCACTAGTGACTTCACCTTGCCTAATTTTAAGGTTCTATCCTTTATTAAGGCTTGCTTTTTTCCAGGTGATAATCCTGGTATTGATAACCTTATATCTATATCCTGAATTAACTTACTCAGGTACTTTATACGATAGATCAGCCCCTTTACTGACGAGTTAAATTGTCCCATTTTGGTTTTTGAATAGAGGTATCACTTCCTATTTTCTGGGCATATATTTCAATCAAATGCAATGTTCTAGAGATAATATATTCCGCCATCATTCTATTTTCTTTGGAAAGATCTTTTTCTTCCTCTAGTAACAGCTGGTATGATTGCAATTGATTACATAATGCCAGGTATATAATATCGTCGTCTTCTTGCATATATTTCTATACAAAATGGGGAGGTTCACCCAGGCTACTTGGATGACCTCCCCTGCATGACTCAAAAACTGAAGTCAGAATCGGTTATTTGGCATAAAGCCTACTCCTCATCTTCATCATCCTCATCGTCCACGATTTCCTCGGCTTCCTTGCCTTTCTTACCCATACCGGGCATCTTCGGAACAAGGTTCCCGTGCTCCTTCTTGGACTTAACCGATACGCCAGGGATGGTCTCATTCGAGACAGCAGTTACCTTACCATCCTTATCGGTTACTACCGACGTAATGAGGACACCGTACTTACGTACGTTCATGGCAAAGGTCTTTACTACGTTACCACCACCAAGGTCGATAATATCGCACTGCTTGCTGTTGGGTCGCTGACCAGGTGCCCGGTTCTTGAGTCGCTCCTTCATGGCCTCACGTTTGGCCTTCTTCTCCTCTGCGGTCAATTCCTTCTTACCGCTTTTCTTAGTCTCAGTTTTTGCAGCCTTTGCTTCTACTGCCTTTTTCTTAGTTGCCATATCTTTAATTTATTTTATGGGTTTCTTTGAAAAAGGGAACTTCAAGTTTATTGCCTATTATCACCTATGAAATTTAACTATATTGTAACTTGAAGTTCCCTTGGATTTGGTTATAGTCGGAATTACCTTTACTTCTTCTTTTTCTTAGTGTCTTTCTTAGAAGCAGCCTTTGCCTCGGGCAAAGCAATACCCAACTCCTTAGCTACTGCCTTACGAAGTTTCTCTACATCCTCTTCATCAAACTCATCAGGATCTGTTTCGAGTTCCTTGTCATCGCAAAGATCTTCAAGAGCCTCAAAATCCATTTCGGCCAGATCCTCGGGAGTTACTTCATCTTCATCATCAGATTCCTCATCGTCTGAGTCATCTTCATCTTCATCCTCTTCGTCATCATCAGAATCGTCTTCATCTTCATCCTCTTCGTCATCATCATCACCTTCTTCCTCATCTTCATCCGAATCATCGTCATCAGATTCCTCAGCTTCTCCGCCAAATACATCTTCAGAATCTTCAGCCGAAATAGGAGTCAGAAGTGCATAGGAACCGTCATCATACTTGATGAGAATTACACCATTAGAAAGAACCTTGCGTTCTACCTCTTTTGCTGCTGCAGCTTTTTTCTTTGCCATAATTGAATTAATTAAAAAGTTGTTTGAAAACTGTTTGATTGATTATAGTTTTGTAATAAACTTTTGAGTATATATCTCTTTATTTTCTTGGACTGCTATAGCTTTCAAGAATACATTTTTATCTCTGATATCCTCCAACTTTTGGGTGAATTCATTTTGACCTTTTACCTCAAAAGGTTCACCTTCTTGAGTAAAATTATCATCAACTGCCTTATCTGTTTCTGTATAATACTTTTTAACCCCTACTATGAGCTTTATACCATCCCATGGATTTTCAGGCTCTTTCTTTTTTACTACCGTCATTTTGCTATTCCATTTTTATATGCAGTGTAATATATTCTAGTATATCCTTCTTGTCCTATACCTGAATTTAGAGCAATATGAATATCCCTATAACCTTTTTTATATGCCCTATAATCATGAGCAAAATGTTCAGGATATATATAGTAATCCCCACATACTTTTCGGTTAGTTACTAAATAAGCATACCATCCTGTTTTCATTTTCATAGGAAACTCCGACATTGGAACAAATCCTTGAATTAATAGTTCTTTGAGAATAAACTCTTCTTTTAGGAGTCTCCTTACTTGGGGCATATCACCCAGTCTTTGGGATACTGCCTTTTTATATTCATCCCAATGTCTTCTGGTCCATCTGATAGAACTTATGGTAGACCGTTTAGTTATGGATTTATATGCAAGAGCTACTTTTATTTGACCCCATCCAAAATCACTCTTCTTTGTAAAGAGTTTTCTTTCTTTTAGACTCAGTCTCTTTAGCCTTCGATAGCTTAACAAGCTTTTCTGGAACAGCTTTGAGTAAAGTTCTATATTCTTTTGCTCCATAATTAAACTTCTCTACCAGATTTATAAAGTATTTCTCTTTTTGTTGTGAACTAAGTCTTTTCTTTCTAGCAAGTCTTTCACCAAGAGTTCTTTGAGCACTAGATTTGGCATTTCTATATGCCTCAGTAAGCAATATCTTAGAAATCGGCTTTTTACGTTTTCCACCTATCAAAAGGGATTTACCTATTACAAATTTCTTTTCTAAGGCAGTCTTTCCTTTTATCCAATGAACTGATCTTAGATTTTCTCTACCATAATAAATTAAGAACCTTTGTCTAGCAGCCTTTAATGAATAAAATCCCTGTAATACTACCGCTGGTTCCCCCTTGTAATTATAAGACCATGGATACCATTTATGGAGATATATCTTGACATCCATCTCCCTTATTAACTTACCATGTCTCCTATGAAAATCAGCTCTTCTCTTTTTCTCGAAGTAATAAGCTCTTACATCTGGAGGCAATGAATCTGGATCAATTGCTCCATTTACTACTGTAGCCTCCTTAATACATTCTTTGTATCTATCTAGAAAACGTTTATCTCTTTGCCTATACTTATGGATCTTTATCTTACCCATAAGTACTTTTCTCAGCCACAGCTGCTTAAAATATATACTGGAGTTATTTATTATAGCAGGTGGTACCCATGGTATACCAAGCTTATAACAAGCTTCCTCAAAATCGTCATGACTATGAAAATACCATATTCTTGGCATATATACCTATTCTTTCTTTTGTTTACGTAGTGCTGCCCTATACCATTGCTGAATGGACTTTTCTTTAGCATCCGGGAATTTCTTTTGTACTCTTCTGATAATACGATCTATTGGTAATTCTTTATATGTTAACTCAAAAACATATGATTTCTTAGTTCCTTTCCAAAGACCGTTATCATCCTTTTCTTTCTTAGGTTTCTTGGGTTTCTCTAACCCTTTGATTCTCTTTGTCTTCTTCTGCTTTGTTACAGTATCCTCACTGATAAATCCGAGATTAAGTTGATAACTTCTCATTGGATCATCTTTATCATAACCTGCTAATTCAAGTTGATTATCCATCCACTTGTCATATTCATCAATGAGGGAATTGTCTGGCTTATTATTCGAATGATGAATATATGAAGCCAACCCATTGTAGTCTGCAGAACAAGCATCTGGGAATGGCATACCAAGAGAAACTGCCCTTCTCTTCATATCCTTGTAGGTCATATTTTCTAACCCACTACCCATTACCTTGATCTTCTCTTTGTTTAGTTTTAAGGGCCTTTTGTCCTTTTTCTTTCCTTTGCGCATATCTATATAAGTATAAAATTATATTTTTATTTCTTCATTGCAAATATAAACAAATTTATCGAAGTTACAAAATATCTGTATAAAAATTCTAAGAGTTTGATACTAGATTCCTCTTCCTGTGTAATTTATAGGCAGTATCTAGAGTCTCACATGTAAAATCCATGTTATTTATTGATTTGTAGTTAATAGATTTCTGGATTATTTCTCTGTACTCTTTCCAGAACTTCAATCCACCTTTACTATCAACAGTTTTTTCAAAGTATCTTGTCACCAAAAACCCGAAAGTATCTGCAATAGTTTGACTTTCGAATATGTATATCCTTAAATCTGTTATAGCCTTAATAACATCATCAGATTTTTTTATGGGCATTACACCATACCCTTCTTCTGGAAAAAGTTCATCTGAAACTATAGCTGTAAAATACCTTCTACTTGATGGACCATTTTTCCAATACTCAGTTATCAATTGCCTTATCTTGAAATCTGGTATTCTATGAAGGTATGATAAATATACCTTATCCTTCTTGGTCGATCTTCTTTTGTATGCAGTGGGAGCTTGCAGTATTCTTGGTAGTATTCTGTAATTATTCCACCTATCAAACTCAAGAATCAGAGCATAAAGGTCTTTATCCCACTTATTCTCTGATTCTTTCAACCTCTTCATATTGCTTATGATTCTTGGATTGGTTATAGAAGTTAACAACCATGATGAATCACCAGAATGTATCTTAGCTTCCTCTTTTGATAACCTTTTGATCATTGCTCCAAATAAGTAATCCCTGAACCTTGGCTCTATTGGTGATTTTGGGTTTACCAGTGAAGGATGCAATTCGAAGTAGTCAGAGAATAGCTTAAAGAATTTCTCTGCCCTGGCCTTTAATTCTAAATACTTATAATGGGGCATCTTTAGAATCTCTCCAGCTTCCCAAGTAGATAACCCATTGCCCTGAATAAACATTAGGCTATTTTTCTCTGGATCTGTCAAACAATCCCAGGCTAATTCTTGATGTCTTTCCATATTAGTATTGTTTGTTCATTAGAATCTCTTCAGTACTACCATCTGGAATCTGAGATAAATCTACATCATAGTCTGCAGAATATAGCTTATATTCATCTGACTCATGATATGCAGAGTATAATACATTTTCTCTTGGTACCTCTATTTCCAGACTACCATCCATTTCTGGGTATAACCTAACTAACATCATCTTAGTATTTAGGTTATTTTCCAACAGTATTGCTGGAATCCCTTCGAATGGGTATCCTCTAAGTATTACATAATCTCCAATAGCTACTCTTGTTATGTCATCAGCCGAGAATATCTTATTGGCTTTTGACATCCTTTTGTATTTCTTTACCTCTTCTCTGGTTATGGTAGCTACTACTGAGTAATCATCAAAGTCCTCTGCATTATCTACTCTCAATCTTTTTCTTTTAGGTCTGTAATCTAGTGACTTTAAGAATGAAAGTATTCCTGGTATATCCCTCTTAAGTTTATTTAAGTAATATCTATCAAAGGCTTTCTCCGGTTTCATACGAATGAAACCGTAATTGAATAATAATGGTACATCTTCGTACTCATTGCTACCTTTACGTGATTTCTTTAATACACTGATAATGGGGATAATGGCCTTCACGTTTTTATACCCCCTATTCTTTAAGTCGGAGTTTATTCTCTTATAGAACTTCCTATCAAGCCTAAATATGCAGTATACGTAGGGGGTTTTCATATTACTTTAATAATTTGCGTACATACTTATGTAAATCTCCATAGTTTATCAACCTCTGTACTTCCTTAAACATATAAACAAAAACATGTATCTTCGGAGTGCTTATTTCCATTCTTGAAATCTCTGGGGATTGATCTTTCAGGAAAGAATCAACTTCTTTATTTACCATAAAAAAAGCTTCTCCTTTTGGCATAGAATTATACCTCATGATAAGTATTGGTATTTTCTTAGCCCTTTCTGCATCCCTATTAGCTTGAGTCCAAAAGCTATTTATTTTACAACTTTTTATACCCAGTAGTAAATGCTCAAATTTTATATCCTGATAACTCTTACACTCTACTGATAAAGAAAATCTTTTTGCATGCCTTGGATCAGAACATACTACATCAGAAGATATATTATCTGCTTTTTTCCATCTTAATCCACCACTAGCTGGAGTTCTAGAAAATTCATATCCTGACCAATTTTGGAATGCCTTGCAAACAGATCTTTCAAATCGATTACCTTTGCTTTTACTGTTCTTTCTCATGATTTTATACCTTTATGACCAATAGTCATTATTGGTATTGTGAAAGGCCCCTCTCTCTGGTCACAGTAAGCACCCTGGCATTTGGTATTGGAAGTGATTCTTGATGTGAGATTAAGTATAGGGTTTTATCTCTGTATATTTTTCGTATTAAACCTATCACTAAATCAATATATTCTGAACTAAGGTTTTCAAATACCTCATCCAAGAATGCTATATTTATACCCTTAGCTTTAGTCATCACTTCATTCATGGCAAAAGCCATAGCTAAGTTGACCAATTGTCGCTGGCCTCCAGATAACTCTTCATAGGATACTTCTATACCATCCATTATGATTTGGGTATTGAAGTCTTTCTTCACACCTTGTATATCCACATAGAACAATATACTGAACCCCAATACTTCTGAGTATGAATCAAGAGTCTCATTCAATATATCTAATGAGCTTTCAAATAAGAACGCCTTTATTCCCCTGTTACCAAGTGGATCATCCATCACCCATTTGTAATTATCTACCACTACCTTCTTTTCTTCCATCTGATTTTCTATATCAGACAACTTATCTGTTAAGGTAGATAATTGTTCTTTATACTTCTTAATAAGGCTTACGTTAACACCAGTCTTTTTCTCTGAGGATAAGTTTTTGATTTCAGCCTCTATATTGTCTATATCTCTCTGTACCTTTTTTGATTCGTATTCTTTATCTTTTATATCCTCTAACTGATCACGATAGCTTGATATGCTATCTGATATCTTGGAATATTTATCTTGAAACTTCTCTATGTCTCCGAATGCTTTTTTAACACCCATTAGACGTTTCAAAGAGTTCTTAATATCCCCTTTCTTTAATAACTTTATAATAATACCAATAAACTCTTCTAGAGATACCTTAGTTTTACTTCTGGCATCATTTATTCTATTAAGTAATTCCCTTTGAGAATCCTTTGCTTCTTGTATCTTTTGTTCAATTAGGTTCTTCTGAGTTACTGTATCCTTAAGCTCATTTGATTTTTTAGCCTTAGCTAGCATGGATAACTTCTTTTCAAGTGACCTTATCTTTGAAGAGATATCGGTCTTTATATGTTTTGCTTGTTCTTTTAAGTCATCAAGCATCCTTTGCACTGACTGTCTCTTTTCTTTGATTGAGTAATATTTCTGATGGATATCATTATACTCTTCTAATGATTTAGTGTAGTATCCCTTGGCAATTTCCCTTGCCTTAGAGATATACCCCAATTCAAATATCTCCTCGAATAAGTCTTTCTTATCAGAGGGAGATTCTTGTATCAACCTTTTCATTCCCTGACCAAACATTATCGAATTCATGAAAAGGTCATAAGACATACCTAAATCAGCTACTATAAGCGCCTGTATGTCATTCTTATTTTTATCTGATACCTCTATAGCATCTATCTCATAAATAAGTCTGTCTTTTCCTTTTGATCCATTTACTTCACCCTTATATTTAAGGCAACGTGTTATCTTATGGATTTTACCACTTTTACTAAAGTATACCTCTACTTTAGTACCATGATAATTCTTTTGTCTATACTTCTCCCAAGTATTAACATCTGACTTACCTTTTATATTCTTACCATATACTGCCCATACCAAAGCTGATAAGATTGTAGTCTTACCTTCTCCAGTAGCTCCCCTTATTATGGTTATTCCCCTTGAACCAAGATTTAATTCTAAATATGGTATAGAACAGAAACCCTCTATTATGATATTACCGAACTGTATCATTCTGCCTCCTTTATTACCTTTAACAGAGTTGTCTTTTTTTCCTTATCTTTTATCCCCTTTGCCTTCATATACCTCCTTACCATGGATTTCTTAGAAAGTTCCCTGGTTATTTGAGGGGTATCTTCTACTTCCATAACTTTAGACTTACTAGCAATGACCGTATAGTAATTACCATCATCCATAATTTCATCTTCTGATGATACATCCACAAATTTAGGAAAGCCTTTGAATGGCTTGAATTCCATTGAGAAGTCTTCATATATTTTCCAATAACCAAGTTTACAATTACGATCTGTTCTTCTTTGTTGTAAAGGAGCCCCAACCATGTATACTTTCTTCCCTAACCTTTGAGGTTTATGTATATGACCTATCAATACTAACTTGAATTTGGTTAGTAGGTTTACATTCAAATTCTCTACTGTTCCAACTTCAGTGTTATCTGTATCTTTAGCTCCTGGGTAGTCTGTATGTAACAATAATATGGTTGGCTTTAACATAGCCCCTTTCAATTCAGCTTTTATCAAACTATCCAACCCTTTATTGTGATCAATATATGGGATACCTACTACTCTGAACTTACCAAAATCATGGTATGAAAAATCTATATTGTGTAAGAATGAATACCTACGACATAAATTTGCCCAATGCGATGATGATCTCCTCTCTATAGTATTACTCTTCTGTAAATCATGATTCCCTGATATACCATATATGTTGAATTCTTCACACCTATTTAATTCTTCGAACTGTTCAATTATAATTTCATCCAGTGAAGTACTTATAAATTCTGGACGGTGCATAAAATCCCCGCAAAAGAATGCTGGACATTTATACTTAATACATAAGTCTTTAATCAAATAGAGGACCCTTATATGATTCAGGGTCCTCTTGTTATCTTCATTGAACTTAGAATATTCTCCTAAGTGCAAGTCAGAAAATGCTATTCCTATTACCTTCATAACCGAAGAAACTTCCTAATTAAGTATTCTCTCTTTTCGTGATTCATCTCATCAAGTATGAGAACTTTTACCTTATAACCCATTATATCCATCACTCCAGTATCTGGAACTCCATTACAAAGTTGATATACTTTTGAATCTGGTGTATATCCCCATACTTTTAATAAACCATACATTATTTGGGATACTTGGTATTGATAGTACTTTGATAATACTCTTTTACCGTTGTTCTCGGTTACCCACTCATTAAAGAATTTCTCTGAAAATGGTATGAATATCAAATGTGTACACTGTTTACCAAGTAACATTCTACATAAGTTGATAGCATGATCTAGATCACATTCTTCAATTCTATGGGATAACTTATTAATGAAATATGCTGCAGAATCAAAGTATGATCTATCTGTTACAAAGTTATCTTCCATTCGGAAAGCTTTGTTACGTAGATTCAATACTTGCATATCTTGCATGAATACCGTCTTTGCATCTTGCTGAATCATATCAGCATGTGGCATATCTTTTGTTTCTGGTACTAAATCTGAATATGACCCAGATATGAATGGTATATTCAATAATTCTGCTATTTCCTTAGCTATAGTAGTTTTCCCTACTCCAGAAACACCGGTGAACATAATTTGATACTTACCGTGATACATAAGTCTGTAGTTTTTTGAAAGGTTCTAAAAAATCTGGTATCTTGAAAGATCTTAGGTTAAACTTATCTAATACCATGAATAACCTGTCTTTCCTTATATTATTAGTACATCCTTTTACCCAAGGG
>OGXX01000104.1_pt1 | contig 82801 bp, 71 predicted proteins | sample 1576301 | NCBI WGS metagenome assembly OGXX01 (sample SAMEA3541469, study PRJEB24748) | human gut metagenome | biome: human gut; feature: human-associated habitat; material: faeces | place: China | collected 2012
ACCCTCAAACTTTTCATAGTGTGGGTATCAGCAACGAAACAAGCTTCTCATACCCACAAACTTTCCTCAATGTGGGTATCAGCAACGAAACAAGCTTCTCATACCCATAAACTTTTCACGCTGAGGCGGAAGAAGGGTACAGAAAGAGTTCATCTAGTCGTTGGCAACCCTACGTTAACAAAGCAAGTATAAATACTGCCTGGAAAGTGTTTTTAGAAATCCAAGCAGTATTTTTATGGAAGAATCCATGAAAACGCTCTAAAAATTACTGCTTCGGCATAGGATGCTTCCATTCCGGCAGTAAATATCAGTCAATGTAAAAGAAAATCACTTCAAACTTACTGCTTATACAGCACTAAATAAATTTCAGGCAGTAAGGATCGGAACATCAAAACAAAAATACCACCCGGGAAGACAGCAAAGTCATCCGGGCGGTATGCAACTAACTTTCAATTTACATCACATCGATAGAAGTAACTTTGTACCCCAGTTTTTCCACCGCCTCACGCAGTTCCTCTTCGGGGATATCTGCACCGAGTTTTACGACTGCTTCTCCCTTCTTCCAGTTGGCTTTGGCGTTGACCTGGGCCATTCCATTCAAGGAATTCTCAATGCGGTTCTGGCAGTTTACGCAGGACATTCCTTCGATATGAAGCTTCTTGGTTGCTACGATGCTGTCTAAATGCTTCGGCTTGATCTTCACATCACCGGCACCGCCGCAGCAACCGCCCTCTCCCTTCAAATGTTTCTTAGAGCCTAACAATGCCGCCACTACAATAATTATTAAAATACCTACTACAATATATGTTCCCATATTTTCCTCCCTCGTTATTCTTCTCTCTGTGTCTATGTATGACGTTCGTGTCTATTAGTTTTGTGTCAATTGTACACAGGCAGAGATTTCACACGTAAAAATATTACCTACAAACATACTTTACACGGTTCTTACTTTATCACATGGTATGTCAATATTCATGCACATTCACGATTTTCCTGCTGTTTTCATAAAGAATAACCGGTGCAAAAGCTCAAGTCTTCCAAGACCCCTGCCCCTCACACCGGTTTTATTTTCAACCTTATCAATATCTTACCTGCACTACCGTATTTTGCCTATCTATTAACGTCCTATCCATAGGCATTTCTTTTTAACATACCTGTTCCGCACACTCGCAGGGTCTGATCGTCACGTTACTCACCCTCTGGTCTACGAGGTATCCGCACGACCTGAGTCCCGCCCGGATCACGGAATTCCATTTTTTTGCTGAGAGATGATGTATCGAACCATCATCCAGCTCAATGGTACAGGCATTTTCCATCATGCAATTTTCAGAGTAAGCTACCTTGTACATGTTCTTACGGCTGATAGCACCGATCTCTTCTAACAGGTTGACCATGCGGTATACAGTTGCGACTCCGAGCTTGTCATCCTCTTCCAATGCCCGGTAGAAGATCTCCTTACAGCTGGAGCATTCATTCTGGAGGATAATATCAATCAGCCGAAGACGCTGTTTTGTAATGCGGCAGCCTTTTTCTTTCAGCTTGGTCAATATGATCTCTCTCTGCATTTTCGTGGTCTGATAGCTTACCTGTTCCTTAGTGTCCACAATGACCTCCGCAGTGGCTGCAATCGCCACCGCACTGAATGGATTTTCCATTCTTTTTGTCTTTGATCATTTTGCGGACAATCAATGCGACTACACCGGCCAGTATCGCCAATACAACTACGGTTCCCATAGACTGCCTCCTTACTCTTATTTTACTTATGCAACCTTCTTGGTGTCAACCTTCAGAGTGGTGCTCTCCTTGTAAGGACGGAAGAGCAGATAAATGAAGCCGATGATCAGAAGGAATGCTACTACAGTACCGATACCGAAAGCACCGGTGGTGATCAGCGTACCGATCTGATATACACACAGGGATACCACGTATGCCAGACCACACTGATAACCAACTGCGATCCAGAACCATCTGGTATTGTTCATCTCACGCTTGATCGCACCCATAGCTGCGAAGCAAGGTGCGCACAGCAGGTTGAATGCCAGGAATGCATAGCCGCTTGCTACAGTGAAGGTAGCTGCCATGTTAGCATATACGGAACCCTCGCCTGCGCTGTAGAGGATACCCATCGTACCTACGATGTTCTCCTTTGCTACCAGACCAGTGATAGATGCAACAGTTGCCTGCCAGTTACCGAAGCCCTGAGGGATGAAGATCCATGCCAGGCACTGACCGATCTTGCCCAGGATACTCATATCGATCTCATCCTCAGCCAGCATGCGGAAGCCGTCCTCGGTGAATCCGAAATAAGTAGTAAACCATACAACGATGGTGGACAAAAGGATGATGGTACCTGCCTTCTTGATGAAGGACCAACCACGCTCCCACATGCTGCGCAGTACCGTACCTACGGTAGGCCAGTGGTAAGCGGGAAGCTCCATAACGAAAGGAGCAGGATCGCCCTCGAAGATCTTGGTCTTCTTCAGGATAATACCGGAGCAGATGATTGCTGCGATTCCCAGGAAGTATGCGGAAGGAGCAACCCATGCTGCGCCGCCGAAGATAGCACCTGCTACCATGGCGATGAAAGGAAGCTTAGCACCACAAGGAATAAATGTGGTAGTCATGATCGTCATCTTACGGTCTCTGTCGTTCTCGATGGTACGGGAAGCCATGATACCGGGAACACCACATCCGGAACCGATCAGCATAGGAATGAAGGATTTACCGGACAGACCGAACTTACGGAAGATACGGTCCATAATGAAGGCGATACGTGCCATGTAACCACAGGACTCCAGGAATGCCAGGAAGATAAACAGTACCAGCATCTGGGGTACGAAACCAAGCACTGCACCGACACCGGCTACAATACCGTCAAGGATCAGACCCTTCAGCCAGTCGGCACATCCGATCGCATCCAGACCGCTCTCTAACAGTGCAGGTACGCCGGGTACCCAGATACCGTAGTCTGCGGGATCGGGAGCTTCTGCACCGTCTGCTGCGTATACATCAACTGCCTCTGCCAGCTCAGCACCGGTGTAAGTAACATCCTCGGTTGCCAGAGTCTCTTCATCTTCCAGGGTGTAATCTGCGGTAGCGGATGCATCGATGCCTGCTGCGAACTCCTGAACAGCTGCTACTGCTGCTGCGGGATCGTAGTCTTCAGACTCGCTATCGATGACTGCTGCCAGAGCTTCATCACCGTCAGCTTCTACGAATGCGTTGATCACGTTCATTGCATCATCATACGGCTCGGCTGCTTCTTCATAAGCGCCGGTTCCGATGGTGAACAGATGCCAGCCATCACCGAATACGCCATCGTTTGCCCAGTCGGTAGCCCATGTACCAACGGTGGTAACAGATACATAATATACGATGAACATAACCACTGCGAAGATCGGCAGTGCCAGCCATCTGTTGGTCACGATCTTATCAATCTTATCGGAAGTCGTTAACTTCTGGCCTTCCTTCTTGGTGTAGCATTCTTTGATGATAGAGGAGATGTATGTGTATCTCTCGTTGGTGATGATACTCTCTGTGTCATCATCCATAGCCGTTTCCAACTGCTTGATCTCTGCGGATACATCGGGAACGCTCTTCATCTGTGCCTGGATCTTGTCATCCTTCTCTAACAGCTTGATAGCGAAGAATCTCTTCTGTTCCTCGGGAACATCAGTCAGCTTCTTCTCTACGGTCTCGATCACGCTCTCAACCTCAGGTGCGAATTTATGTACCGCAACTGCTGCACTCTTCTTCTGTGCCAGTTCGATCGCTTTTTGGGTAGCGTTCTCGATACCGGTCAGTTTCAGAGCGGAGATCTCAACAACGGGGCAGCCCAGCTTCTCAGCAAGCTTTGCTACGTTGATCTTGTCTCCATTCTTGTTCACGATATCGATCATGTTGACAGCCATGACAACGGGGATACCCAGTTCCATCAGCTGTGTGCTCAGATATAAGTTTCTCTCAATGTTGGTACCGTCTACCAGGTTCAGGATCGCATCGGGTCTCTCACCGATCAGGTAGTTACGTGCTACCACTTCCTCCAGAGTATACGGAGACAGGGAATAAATACCGGGTAAGTCCATGATGATCACGTCATCACCGTTACCGCCGTACTGTTTCTTTAATTTACCTTCCTTTTTCTCAACGGTTACGCCGGGCCAGTTACCTACGAACTGATTGGAACCGGTCAGAGCATTGAAAAGTGTCGTTTTACCGCAGTTAGGGTTACCTGCAAGTGCAATCTTAATTGCCATTTTTCTACCTCTTTCCTCTAAAATCATTTAATAACTATTCAGACCCCATTCGCAAAACGCTCTTTCAGAGCTTCCTTTTTGCTCATGTGATTAGCTTTCACTAATTAGTTCCAGCTAACCTTCCTGCTAAAAAAAAGATCATTTACTCAACGCAAATCATCTCAGCGTCTGCCTTACGAAGAGACAGCTCATAGCCTCTGACAGTTACTTCCACGGGATCTCCCAAAGGAGCAACCTTTCTCACATAGATCTCAACACCTTTGGTAATGCCCATGTCCATGATACGTCTCTTGACAGGCCCTTCACCATTCAGTTTAGTTACCTTTACGGTCTGTCCGCAGGGAACTTCCTTCAATGTCTTCATTTTCTCCTCCTATTAGCATCTTTTGGTACAGCTGCCCGCTACACCATGATTTTATTGGCCATATCCTTGCCGATGGCTACTCTGGATTCCTTGATATTCACAATCAGGTTGCCTTCGGTCTGGGACACAACTGTCACTTTACCACCTACTACAAATCCGAGGGTCTCCAAAAACTTCTTCGTCTCCTCTTTGCCGCCGATCCTCTGGATCGTGTTCTCTTCACCGGCACCTACCATACTCAGGGGCATCATACACACTTCCTTCCCTTCAATAGTATTGAACTGCTTGCATTTTCTCATTAGCTCTTAATGAGATTCATTCTCAATTCACGTGGTTAGTATATACTAACCTTTTTTTACTGTCAATATTTTTTTTTGATTTTTTCCATAGAAATCTCGTAGGAATTGCTTATTGATATTTTTTCTCATTAAGTTGAAATCTTGCATTTCCTACCCTTTTCTGCTATTCTTATTGTAATGCCTGCGGATGGTTAAGTTTCCACATGTAGAGCAGGTATTTCGGTTCAAAATGCTATGTATGGGAAGGGTATGGTCATTACATGAAAATACAGGAATCTGCTGAGAATTATCTGGAAACGATCTTAGTGCTGAAGAAAAAGAACGGTGTTGTCCGTTCCATTGATATTGCCAACGATCTGGGTGTGTCCAAGCCCAGCGTCAGTGTCGCTATGAAGAATCTCCGCAATGGGGAATATATTGAAATGGACAAGGAAGGCTACATCACCCTGCTGGATAAGGGGCGGGAAATCGCAGAGAAAATCTATGAACGTCACACATTTCTTACGGACTGGCTGACTTCCATCGGTGTGGATCCCACTGTTGCTGCTGAGGATGCCTGCCGGATCGAGCATGTGATCAGTGCAGAGACTTTCTCCGCTATGAAAAAGACATTGAAGACGAAATAGAACTCACAGTAACTCATTGCATATTATTTGAACGCAAGAACTCCCGGTGCGATATTGCTCCGGGAGTTTTGTTATTATCATAAGCTCATTACCTGCGCTCATTAAATCTTAATTGTCACCCATTTTCCCTGTCGGAACCGAATCGACGCAAACAGAAATCTGGATACCTGATCCGCCAGAATGCCCATCCAGATACCGGTCATTCCCAGTCCCAGAGTAAACCCGAAAATATAGGATGCCGCCGTACGGATCAGAGTAACGCTGATCGTAGAAGCCACTGCCGTGTATGCCGTATCTCCCGCACCGCGCAGGCAGCCCATGTAGATGACCTGAGACACCTGGAACAGAACAATAATACAAATACAATGAATAATATTCACACCGTATGCAATAATATTTTCCTCTCTAAAGAACATCCGGTAGATGGTCTCCCCACCGAAGAAATAGATAACCGCCAGTGCAACAGAGATTCCCAGACCAATACGTCTACAGATGGCTCCGTAGCTTTTCGCTTTCTCCGGATCACGTTCTCCCAGACTCCGGCCGATCAACGCTACCGCCGCTACCTGCATACCGTCACCGAATGAAAACGTCAGACCGAGGATATTCATGCCTACCTGATGTGCCGCCATGGCTTCCGTACCCATTTTCGCAGCCATCATAGCGGTAGACATAAAACCGATACGCATCAATACCTGCTCAATAAACACGGAATAGCCGACTTTGATAATCTCCAACAGCGGTTCTAATCGCAGTCTGATGTGATGCTCGATCATGTACGGAATACTGATAAATCCGTCTTTCGGACAGATTGAGACGATGCTCATCACGCATGCCACTACCGTACCGAATACCGTAGCAATCGCCGCACCGGTGATCCCCAGTGCCGGGAATCCGAAATGACCGTTGATCAGAAGGTAATTGCCGCAGATATTCACCAGATTGGAGATCAGATTCGTCCTAAGGGCAATCATTGTATTGCCAGCACCGCGCTGTGCCGCATTGATTCCCATGGACAATACGTTGAAGATCATGCCACCCATTATGATCCGGTAGTATCTCGCCGCCATGGCATGCGTGTCCTCACTCGATCCGCAGAATTCAATGATCTGATCCGCGAAGCCCACCGTCAGAGCACTGATGATCACCGCTGCCACAATGCAAAAACAGATCGTCATCACCAGAATCTCATTGGCCGCCTGCTGCCTCTTCTCTCCAAAACGTCTCGCCACCAGGGCGGAGATTGCTACATTCGCTGCGATGAACAGTGCCAGCCCCAGGAATTTCGGCTGTGTGGTCAGACCTACCGCTGCCACCGCATTGGCTCCGAGCGTACTCATCATAAAAGTATCCACCATACCCGCCAGTGCGATAAAAAAGGATTCGCAGACCGCCGGCCACGCCAACCGGATTGCTTCTTTTGTCAGGGAACCCTGTGTGTGTTCTGTGTCCATATCTATGTTACCTATTACCTTTTCTTGGATATTTCCTGTTTCTGATAGTCATAATGCTTTATTACAATCTTAATCATACACCAAAACCACAGCTTGCCGAAAGTCCCAAATTTTTATCCTTTTTTATGGTGAGATACATAATTTTTGTCTCATTTTCATACAATACTAATCAGACCATACACGGATATTGACACATGCAAAATCGTATTTTCAAAGGAGGCTCCCATGCAACTCTCCGACAAATTTCACAATATTCCCTGGAAAAATCTCATCACTGCCGTTGCCATCCCTCTGGCAGTAGGCGGACTCTCCGCCTGGATCACCAAAGACGGTATAAAAGCCTTTGAAACAGTGAATCAGCCTCCCCTGACGCCGCCCATGTGGCTCTTCCCGGTGGTGTGGAGCATCCTGTTCGTCCTCATGGGAATCGCCTCTTATCTCGTTGTCATGCAAAAAGGTGAGGACACGAAAGCCCTCACCCTGTATACCGTACAGCTTATTTTTAATTTTTTCTGGTCCATCTGGTTCTTCAACCTGGGATGGTATCTTTTCGCCTTTTTGTGGCTGGTCGCTCTGTGGATCCTGATCCTCGCCACTACCGTTGCCTTTTACCGCATCTCGAAGCCTGCCGCATGGCTGATGCTGCCTTATCTGGTGTGGGTTGCGTTCGCGGGGTATCTGAATCTGGGGGTGTGGTGGCTGAACCGGTGATGATACATGTTGTCAATCACCCTTTTACCGCCCCTGTCATTCCCTGTACAAAGCTCTTCTGTAATGCAAAGAACACTACTAATGTTGGCAAAGTCGAAATCAGAACAGCCAACATCAGCATTCCGTAATCAATATAATGTCCGGTGATCATATTAGAAATCATCATAGGCAATGTCTGTGCGCTGTTATCTGACATGATCAATCTTGCCCACATATAATTGTTCCATGCATTCATAAACGTAATGGTAGCACCTGCCGCATAGGTAGCGCCCATGGTAGGTACATACATTTTGAAAAAGATTCCCGTCTCGTTTTCCCCATCAATTCGCGCTGCTTCAATAATCTCTTTTGGAAAATTTTTGCTGTTCTGTCGAAAAAGCATAATCAGAAACACCGTGGAAACAGAGGGCAAGATAAAGCCCAAGGTACTGTTGAGCAGTCCTGTTCTTGCATAAGCCTGATAAAGAGGAATGATCGTTGCCACAAATGGTACCATCATGGTCAACATTAACAGGCCGAACAATTTGTCCTTAAATCGATCATGGAAAATTTCAAATCCGTAACCTGCAATAGAACATACAATCATTGCCACAACTGTAGTTACCACAGAATATTTTACACTGTTTAAGCAAGTACGCCCTACATCATAATTTTCTGTCAGTGTTTTCCAATTTTCCAGCAAATGGCTTCCCGGAGTCAACACACCACTTACAATATCCACACTGGAATTCGTTGCAGCAATAACCACCCAGATCAGAGGAAATACACAAAACAGACTAAACAGAATCAATATAGCATTCTTAACGCCTCTTCCGATCCAATATTTTGTCTTATTCACGCCTGTCACCTGCTTTCATCTGAATCATTGTCAGTGATCCCACTACAATCAATACGATTACAGAAAGAGCACATGCATAACCGAAGTTGGGAACACCACCAAACGCAAGACTGTATATATAATGCGCAATGGGCATAGTTGCATTGCCGGGTCCGCCATTCGTAAGATTGACAGACTCATCATATACCTGAATAGCAGCATTCACAGACATTACCAGGGTAAACACCAATGTAGGTTTTAACAACGGTACCGTTATCTTGAAAAATCTTTGTAGTGCCGTAGCTCCGTCCACCTTTGCTGCTTCGTACAGACTAATGTCAATTGATTGCAGTGCCGCCAGATAAAAGATCATCTGATAGCCCAGATTTTTCCATACACGGATCATCATCAATATGATTTTTGCACTGACCGGTCTTCCGAGAAAATTATATCCTGTTTCTAAAATTCCCAACTGAATCAACACAGAATTCACAAATCCATCTGTTGCAAACAAAGATCGAAAGATCACGGCAGATGCTACCATAGATACTGCTGCCGGCACAAAAATACATGTTCTGTAGATTCCTTTCAGCTTTAACTTGGGATCATTCAAAAGAACCGCCAGAATCAATGCCAGCACAATAATAAGGGGCACGGTAACAACCACATATTCCAATGTCACCATTAACGCATCCTTACATTTGCTGTCTTCCAGAATCCTTGCATAATTTATAAATCCGGCAAATCTCATATTCCCTGTCTTTCCTGTTTGGAAAGACATCAGAATTGCCTTGATGATCGGTATGAAATTCATAAGAAATATTAGAATTACGGCGGGCGTCAGAAACGCCCAGCCGGTCATATTTTGTTTTTCTCTGACAGAAAATTTCATAGATTACTGCTCCATTTCAAAAGAAACTGTTTCTTCTGCTTTCTTTAACTCTTCTATAATATCTTTGCCGGAATAAGCTGCATTGGTAATTGCTGTACATACCGCATTTCTGGAAGAAGAATCATAGGCACTAATCACACTGGAAGGCACTTTAGCCGTGTAATCCACAATCATGGAATAAATCGGCTGATCACTGAAATAAGCTACGGGCTGCTTATAAGTGTCAGAATTACCTGCGGGAATCCATGTAGCAATAGCTACTGTAGGAAGAATTTCATCATACAGTTCAGTGCTTCCTGCAAAAGTAGAGTTAAAGAAGTCCACTGCGAGATCTACATTTTTACAAGCAGAAGTAATTGTCCATGTGGATCCACCCTGACTGGAATAATTCGTTGCGCCGTCAACACCGTCTACACTGGGAATATTGGTAATCTCCCATAAGCCGCTCTGATCCTCTGCCATTTGGATACTGGACATGATCCAACAGCCATTCATGGCACCTGCTACATTACCGTTATTGATATTGCCGATATAGGTGTCCCAACCGATTTCTTCCTGAAATACTCCTTTGTCCAGCATCTCAAGATAGATCTGACAAATCTTCTGAATTTTTTTATTATCTGCAATATTCAGATTACCCTCTTCATCAAAATAACCACCGCCACAAGATTTCAACATCACAGAGAACTGATTGTAAGCACCCAGTCCGTTCAACAGGGACTTTCCTGTTTTCTCTTTTACTACGACTGCCTTCTCGATCCACTCACTCCATGTGATATCTGTAAAATCCTCAATTGTGTATCCAGCATCTTGCAGGACATCGGTTCGGTAAGCTGCAATTGCTGCACCGGAATCAAAAGGGATTCCGTAATTACGTCCATCCACCACGGAACAGGCTACCTTCGCTTCTGCAAAGGAGGAATAATCAATTCCCGAATCTGTCAGATCCAGTAATACTCCCTGGAAGGAAGATGCTGCCTGTGCAACCAGCGCATCATCAAACAAGATGATATCCGGCAGCACTTCGTCTGTGTTGCCCGCTGCTGTAGCGGTTGCCAGTTTCTGATAAATATCCGACTGAGAGATTTCCACAACCTCCAGTTCAAAATTGGGATGATCTTTTTTATAAATATCTGCTGCAGTATTTACAGCATTGATATTAAAAGCAGGATCCCAGCACCATACCGTCAGTTTGCCTTCCAGTACCGGAGTCTCCTGTGCAACAGTTTCTCCAGTTAATTTATTTTCTTCGGACACAGGCGTCTGTGTCTCTTGCGTACTGCCGCATCCTGTCAGCATCCCTGCTGCTACTGCAACAGTCATAAGTAATGCCAATAATTTTTTCTTCATTTAAACTTCCTCCCTGTAATTTTTATATGCACTCAATGCTTTGGTATAGTGTAATTTCTTTTTTTCCACCAATTTTGCAGCTCCCAACGGGTACCCGTCCGGTACAGCTGCTCTATTTACCTCCGGCTCCCAGTAGACCATTCCTTTCAATGCATGGTCTTCCACGCTATTCGTCAATTCCAACGTATCCAACAGCAAATGATATGTTTCCTCTTCCTCGTTGTCGATACCTCCGATCTCGCTCAACACTATATCTTTCCCGTAAAGACGATGTATCTCATTTAACACTTTCAGAAATTCCTGCGGCTTATGTCTTTCTTGAAACCATGCCGGATAATAAGATAATCCAATCATATCTGTTTTCCCACCATATCGAAAGTATACATCAAAAAAACCTGTAACATATTCCAAAATATGACCTGCCGATACATGTGTCACTACCTGTGTATCCGGAAATATTTCTTTCACAGCATCATAACCGCAATTTAAGATTTCCACCATTTCTTTGGGATGTTCTCTGATACTTCCTATGGGAAACAGTAATCCATTGTTGATTTCATTTCCTACCTGTACATATTCGGGGTCAATGCCTTCTTTTTTTAATGCATGTAGTACTGCCCGGGTATGTTCCGACACTTTCTCACGAATCTGCGTGTTGTCCAGTTTCGTCCATTCTTGAGGAATGTCCTGAAATACGGGATCCGCAAAATGATCACTGTAGTGAAAATCCACCATCAGCTTCATTCCCTCTTTTTTCACTCTCTCCGCCATGCTTACTACACTGTCCTGATCGCAGAACCCCAGCATGACCAGTCCACCTTCTATTTTATGTTCTCTGATTTCTCTGTCCGGTTTGATCCAAAATCCGTATGTTGGAGGATCCACGAACACCCGCAGTCTGACGGTGTTTGCCCCCATTTCCTTTGCTGCCAGGATTGGATCTATTTTTTCATTGTTGGTATCGACCCATTGATAACCGATAGATTCCAGCTGTGATATCCACCCAAGATCTACCCCTAAGATCGTATCAGTTTTCAAATTATCCTCCTTCCACTTTTATTTCTGCGCATCCATGAAAAGTTTTTTTGTTATATATATCTTAATTTGCAAAGGATAAAAAAACAATGACATTGACCGACCAGCTTGCTATAATATATAACATATATGGGATTCAAGGAGGACTAGCATTCATGAATACATTCTATTCTGATGTAGCTTCACTGGTAAATAACAGTAAAAACTCCATTCATGTCGAAGTAAATGAGTTAAATAGCACACTTTATCAGATTAAAACACCTTTTCAACTGACCTATATCGCATATAACCGCGATCTGCAATCTATGAATATAACAACATTATCGGGGAAGTATTCTCATCAGTACACACTGCACCAGTCCGATGTCAAAATTCAATACGATAAGCGAATCCTGCATTTTCACGATTATTTTGAACTGGTCGTGATACTGGACGGTACACTGACTCAGCTAATTGAAGATAAGGAATATCATTATCCTGCCGGTTCCTGCTGTCTGATCAATCGCAGCCTGTATCACAGCGAATACTATACTGATTCCGCCCGGGTACTGTTTATCGGCTTCTCCGTAGAATTCATTCGCGGACTGTTCGAGGACTGTAATCTGGCTGATTTTTCGCAGGAAAAGGATATTCTTAACAGTGATTTCTATAAATTCATCATGGATGATCTGAAGCATCCCGGTGGAAAAACGTACCTTGACTATATTCCGGCAATTAAAAATCAGACCAGTACTAACCTGCTGCACGACATCAATTCCAGACTGATGGATGTCCTGTTGCATCCGGTGTTTGGCGCCACACATCAGGTAAAAGGGTTCTTCTCCCTGCTGATTTCTGTACTATCAGATTCCGCTTATTTTCACTGCACCCGCATGAATCTGGAACAAACCGCTGACGCACTGGTTTTCGCCCGCATCAGCCATTTTATCGAAGAAAAGTACGGGCGCATTAGCAGGGATGAACTATCTGGATTGCTGAACTACAGCGGCGACTATATCAATCGTATCGTTCATAAATTCACCGGTTTATGTCTATTTGATTATTCCATGAATTTCTGCATGAAAAAAGCTGCAGAAGAATTGCTCTATTCTCAGAAAACAATTAATGAAATTGCTGAAGAACTGCATTTTTCCAATAAGACTCATTTCTATAAGCTATTCAAAGAAAAATACGGCATTACTCCTAAAGAATTCCGAGCAAACAAAGACTCCGCACAAAATGTTTAAAACTGTGCGGAGTCTCGAAATCCCTAATTCATTCTTATTTTTTCCTGGGTGCCCTTTTTCTTACAGGCAAATCCAGATCCTGTAATTTGCGTCCTAATTCATCGTCTTTAGCAACTAGCAGCAGATCCTTATCCATATAATTCAATGCATGAAGCACAGCCGCATAACATCCCATTGCCACAGAAGGTGAGCCTTTTTCTATGGATACTAAAGTTGCTCTGCTGATTCCCGCTCTCTCCGCCACCAGTTCCGAGGGCAATTTTCTCCGAAGCCTTGCATATTTTATCTGTAATCCCATTTGTTCTAAAATTTTTTGAGTTTCCGGCAGTAATACTATAGATTTCTTAGGCATCTTTGCGTCTCCTTATGTAAATAATATTAAACATTAATGTTTATTTCGTCAATTTTTATTTACAATATAAAATAACACATCTGCCATATATCAGACAGATGTGTTATATAGTATACTTATTATTTTAAAAAATATGATCCTACTGCACCTCGATCTCGTAATCGTAGCTATAGGTGTGCACATACAACCGGTCATCCTTCTCTGCCATGAGGTCCGGCATCTTTTTTAGGGGCAGGCGGTCGATCACTTCTCCGGTGTTTTTATCCAGTTGATAGAGGTAGTCATCCTCTGCGGTAAAGCCATAGCCGCAGAAGATCACATCTCCTTTCACGAGAAAATTCATGCTGTTGTAGGTCTGGTCGGCACTCCGCCACAGCAGCTTCTCATTTTCCAGATCATAGGCAAACATAAAGCAGGTGTCCGGCTGGGCATAGCCGTTCATTACCGAAGCCCCATAGAAGATCCCGTTCTCAAGGCGGGCGTTGTTGCCGTTGACATACCATTTGTCTGTGGGGTATTCCAGTACATACAGACAGTTTTCTCCATCAAAAATACTGAGTTTCCCATCGTCCCACTGGTAGGTGTAATTTTCATCATAGAAGCAGTCCCAGCTCTCACCGATCATGGGGAGGGAAACATCCTCGGCTGCGTCGTACCACTCATACGCCATGGTGACATTGTTGTTCGTCTCGGACAGAATCTTCAGGGAATAAGGCTGTACGGGTGTCCCCTCCGGGTGAAATTCCGCGATTCCGGTGAAGTCTATGGTAATTTCTTTGGGTGCAGCCGGATTTTCCTGTGCTGTGGTTTCCTGCGGAACCGCTGTCGTAGCAGAAGCTGTCTCTGGGAAAGTCTCCGCAGATGTCTCTGCCACCGGCTCTGTCGGCTGCTTCTCCGCCGTCGTATTCTCCAAAGCACTCGTTTCCCCAGCGCCACATCCTGTCAACAGGCAGGCAGTCAGGGCCAAAATGCTCAATTTATATTTTTCACTCATCATTGATCCTCTTTCCCATAATCAGTATGTTATTACTTTATTTCCTTTAAAAAAGAAGGCTCTGCCGATATGGCAAAGCCTTTGACATTTTCTTTCAAGACCTACGGTCTCTAGCCAGATTGTGGTAAATGTCAAACCCTTATAAAGCTCATAAGGCACTGCTCTCTGGCACAATACCTTACTTCTGCGCTTGGCAGGCACTCAAGTTGCCTATCGTTAATGTCATATTAGCTGTCTACAAAAAATATGTCAATCAAAATGCCTAATTTCATAAAGAATTAATATTTTGTATTTGCTGTGGGTTACGTTCGTGGGGTATCTGAATCTTGGGGTATGGTGGCTGAATTCCAGATAATCAACCGCAATCTTTCCATTCCGGAGGTATTCGGCGCATGTAATGCCAATAAACGTCTCCCTGAAAAGTCTTCAAACAACATTCCATGACCTCCAAATGGACAGGTTGGTTCCGGATTTTGTCTCCACGGTCCCCAAATGCTTCCACTCAGGCTATAAGCGGTGCCTAACGCATAACCCTCTTGTGCAAAGCTTGACCAAAGCATTTTCAATACTCCATTTTCATGAAATAGGAACGGTCCATCTGTGACATAATTTTCTCCTTCCGCCTGCACCACATCCCCGGTATCCGGTACGCTCCACGATGCATCTGTTGCATGAAACAATACCACCGGATCGCCCTTTGCAGCAGTTAAATCTTCTGTTAATTCCACTGCGCAGATAGCACCATCATGAATTTGTGTCCACTCATGGGAGAATATCAAGCACGGTATCCCATTCTCTACATACAGAGTTCCATCCAGGCAATCCCATTCAGCCGGCGTGACAGGTTTGTCAGAAATAGCGGTGTATGGTCCTATAATGTTCTCCGACCGGAATATCTGCACACCTCTGTGATGCCCTTCTGCATAAAAACTGGCAATCAAATACCATTTTCCAAGATACTTATGCACCTCCGGTGCCCAAAAGTTCTTATTTGCCCAAAAGTTTTGCGGTGGTCTGAATGCATATCCTTCCTCCACCCATTCTTCTAGGTTCTCACTGCGATAGACCTTGAATCCTTCTCCTTCTCCATTCCACGGATCCGAATCCGTCGTACCAAATAAAAAGTACTGTTTCGTTTCCTTATCTGCCACAATATACGGATCCCGTATTCTAATATTCGCGGTAGAAATTGTACGTGATAACCGGTGTCCAAATGGTTGTATCATACGCATTGTTCATCCCTTCATCTACTCTAAAGGAAATAATATCTCCTTGCTCTACATCTACTTCAATATCATGCTTCAAACCAACATTGTCATTATATCCTATTGCTGTCCATCCACTTTCAGGCCAAATGAGTGTGTCATTCTTCCAAATGCTCACTACCACTCCGTCTCCGCCAAGAATATCATATTTCCGAACATTGCCGGTTATCTGAATATTACCTTTTTGAGAGGCTTTCCATTCTAACATCGTCTGATTTGTATCGGGATGTAGATATAATATACCATCATACATCCAAATTGCATCATAACTATGTACTCCTCTCCAATGTCCGCTGCCATCACTGTTCCAATTCATGTCTGCATTGCCTACACCATTTGTCCATGTACGATAATACCATTCGTTTATCCCCTGTTGTGACTGAGAATATTCTTCTGCAATTTTATGTACATTGCTTCCAAACGGTCCATCCTGAATCTCCGTAAGTGAACCATTCACAATATTTTGAACATTTTTTGTGTACTTATTGATTTTTAATAGTCTGCTGCTCAAACCAAGCTTTTGTCCTTTAATTACTACGTTATCAAAAGTCACCCCGGAAATCATATGCTCTGTGTCTCTTCCCAACATCTGAATCTCATTGTTTCCATCAGAATAAGAAACAATGTTTCGATAGGTTATTCCCGATATTTTCCCATTCCAGTTCCAATTTCCTTGTAAGCTTCCAAACCAAAAGCTATCCGGCATCGTAATAGAAATCAGTCTCTTAGCTTTTTCTATTCTGATGTCCTCATAAGTCACATTTGAAATATTGGTGGCATTCAATGCACAAATATTCAATGCAGATCTCTCCATAAGCTGATCCGGGTATGAATAATCATCGTAATTATATAGAACATCTATATTTTTAAACGTTATATTATCATAATAGGCGGCATCAGTCTCTGCCCCGATTCCAAGTGCATTATTTGCATCGCTCCAGACCTGGGTATTCTGAATTGTAATGTTATAATTGGCTGGTGACTGCGCTGGATCTTCAGCTGGATTATATCCGTTATTGCCAGTTCCTTTAATCGCAATGCTATCATCACAGGATCGAATAAACATATTATCAAATATCACATCATGGCTGTTTGCAATATCAAATCCATCAGAGCTTGCATATTGTGGATTAATTATTTTCACATTTTCAACAGACACATTATCTGATTTCCACATAAATGCACTCCAGGATTTTTCACATCGCAACACTGTAATGTCCTTAATTTTTACATTGCTACTGTTTTTTATCGCAAGTGCAACGCTGTCATATTCATCATTCGACGTAAAGTCATTCAACAAAATACCCTGCCCGCATATCGTTACATCCGAAGCGCTCAATACAGCCACACGCCCACGTAGTACAGCTCCCTCTGCCAGATAAAGCGTTTTTCCACTTTCTATCTTCAACGGAGACTGTCCGGAATAATCATAATATCCGGGACCGAAATATAATACATCACTATCAGTTTCTTCCGGTATTTCTGTCTCAGGTTTTTGCAAGAATATATGCAATACTTTACCTTGAAAGTTATTATCAAAGATAATTGTAATATTTTGAGGGCTCTGCAAAATAAGTTCTATACTTCTCCCGTTTTGCGTATATGATGCATTAGCAGTTCGCGGTAACACCGTAAACTCAGAAAAATTAAACGCTGTGTCTATGGTTAATTTAACACTTTTATCAGATATAAGCTGACAGTTTGATACTTCCTGACCCCAGGCATTATTTCCAACATTATACACGCCAACTTCCTGTCCATCAGCTAACACAGAATATTGCATGGAATGGTACTTTTGTGGAAGATTTTCCGGCATATTATCGCTCGTTAATGTTTTTGCAGTGACAGTTATTGAACAAATAAACATCATACATATTCCCAACCACGTTGCTATCATTTTCCTCATAATCCGTACCTCCTATGTTTTCTTAATCTCTACAAATTCCATCCTTTCCATGTGCTGTCCGCAGTTCTCAAGATCACCTCCCCGAAAACACAAATTTCTGATCTTATGCTCTTCAGAAAACCCGCTCAGATATATGCTGTAATTTTCCGGCAACATAATATCTTCAAACAGAATATCCTCTACTTGACCTGCTCGTTCATCGGAAGACCATTTATCTCTTGTAATCACGCAGCAGATTGCATAGTTGCTCTCCTGCCGGATGCGAATATTCCGGAATACAATATGGTGTACTTTTGCCGCATCGCAGATATATACTGCAAGTGCTCCTACTTCCGTTGTCCAATCCGCCATGCTGTGCAGCACATCACAATCTTCAAATATTGCATTATATATATCATGCCTGGATTCTCCGGCTACACCGAAAGCGCGAACCTTATCATTCCATACAATGCATTTTCGCACTGTAATATCATGTGTCTCCACCTGCTTTGTAAGCGCCATGCTTTTCAAACAGATTGCATCATCTCCTGTCCGCAGGAAACAACTCTCAATCAACGCATTCTGCGTATCCACAAGATCAATTCCATCACTGTTCTCCCGATATGCCAACAATCGCGCCCGGTTCACATGAACATTCCTGCAGCCGAAAAACGAAAGCGTCCAGTGCGCTGCACCTATAAATATAACATCTTCAATTTCTATATTTTCACAGTCGCAGAAGACCATGCTTCTCCGTGCATGCCAATCCAATACTGTCAGGTCTATTATTCCTGCACCGCAAATCCGGATATTTTTCTGTTCCTTCGCATAAATAAAGTCCTGATAATTCGTTTTTCCTGCCCAATCATTTTCCACCAGTATTTCATCTGTTCCATCTGGCTGTATCGGTGTCAGAATTGCTCCCGGTGCCAGCACAACTGTCTGTCCGCTTTGCAACTCCAACGTGCGAATTTTGTGAATTCCCGGTTCAAAATACAGTACTTCCGGATCTTCCGGATTATCATTATTCTTAAATTCCGCCCGGTAGATTGCCAGAGGATGCTGATAGCCTTTATTTATCTCAATCATCAAATTGGCAGACTCTGTATCAGCAAAATGAATTTTGTGATTCTCCACTGTTGCAGCAATATGTAAATTTTCCGGCAGAATCTCTGCGTTCCATACCGGAACCAGTGATTCTGCTGTAAAGTCTCTACCATCCCACGGAATCACCACAAAACTCTGTGGTCCCCCATGTGTAACCGGCGTATCATATACCGGCAGTTCCTCTTCTCCACTATAAAATTTCCAGTATGAGGACCTTACAATCCCTGTAGGATACGCCCCGTGAGGATCTGCCCCCTGTAGACGATATTTGCATCGGTCCTTTGCCTGTTGTATTTTTTTCTGCTGTTTGGACGCTATTTTCACACCGTCACCCCTTTACTGCACCGGATGTCATTCCAGACATGATCTGTTTCTGTGCACAGAAATACACAATAATCACCGGCAGGGAAACAATCACAACATCCGTGAACACCAGATTCCAATCCGAACTGTGCGTACTGAAAAAATTATAAATCGTAAGCGGTAACGTGTAATTCTCTGAAGTATTCAGGAAGTAAATAGTTGTTCCGAAATCATTCCAGATATTCATAAAAGTCAATATAAACAATGTCACCGTCATGGGTTTCATCAGCTGGAAAATAACCCGGAAAAACAATGTCCATGTACCACAGCCGTCCAAAATGGCAGCCTCGTCAATATCCCTGGGGATCGACTTCAATGCTCCGATATACAGAAAAATTCCGAGTGGCAGGTTGGCTGCTGTCAGCACTGCTGCCGCTCCGATAAATGTCTTTAAGTGCAGATAATTACACAACATATAAGTCGGAATAATCTGTCCCGGAATGATAAGTCCTATCACAAAAAACGTAATGATCTTCTGACTTACTTTTGTATTTCGTCTCTGTAATACAAATGCTGCCAATGCAGAAAACAGAACAATCAAAAGCACTGACAGTAATGTCACGATGCAACTGTTTCTGAATGCATGCACCACACCGGTCTCCATAACTGCACGATAATTTTCAATAATGTTCCACTGTTTTGGCAATGCCAGTCCCATCTGTGCCGCTTCTTTTTTATTTTTAAAAGAATTCAGTACAATCATTGCAAAGGGGACCAGCATTAACAGACTTAATGCAAAGCCAAACAAAGTTCGTAGAATGTGAGTATGCTTTTTTGCAGGCGTTCTCATACTTCCACCTCCTTACGGGAGATAAAGCGGTTCGTCGGCAGTGCAATCAGCAATACAAAGAATGTCAGAATCATGCTGGCTGCACATCCCCGTCCATAGCTGCCGCTGCTGAAAGAGGAATAAATCAGCGTTCCGAACACGCTGGTCGCATTACCGGGACCGCCATTCGTCAGTGACTGTACGATATCAAAAACTTTTAATCCACCTACTACACTGATAACGACCGCATTATTCAACGCGGGCATGATCAGAGGTATTGTCACAGACCGAAGCTGCTGCCAGTAAGTCGCGCCATCCAGCTGTGCCGCCTCATAATAGGTCTTGTCAATAGATTGCAGTCCTGCCAGGAAAATAACCATGGTGTACCCAGTCCATTTCCATATTTCTACAAACGCGCAGGAGAAAATGGCAATCTTCGCATCTGTAAGCCAGTTGTGCATTAGCATATCCAGCCCCATCGCACTCAATGTCTGGTTGATTAATCCGGAAGGATGCATCATAGACCGGAACACCAGTCCCACAGCAACGTTATTCAGTACCGCCGGAAGGAAGAAAACTGTTCTCATATAGTTCACGCCATGAAAACGTTGATTCACCAGCAGCGCTAATGCCATTCCGAAGATTACTTTTCCTAAAGTCGTTACCACTGCAAACAGTAACGTATTCTTGATAGCAATGCTGAAATAAGGATTCCGCAATACCGTTGCATAGTTTTCAAGTCCTGCAAATGTAATCGTGGATAATTTGAAAGATTTTACATTAAAAAACGATAACAGCAGACCTGACAGTGCAGGTAAAACAAACAGCAGTGCATAAACCAGCAATGCAGGCAGCATAAGATAATAAGCATATGGACTCTTCAAATGTCCTCGTAATTTTTTCGTCTGTCCCAAGAGTTTTCTCCTTATATTGTCCATGTTTTATAAAAATAACTGGAGTGCAAGCACTCCAGTTATCCATTCTCATCCAATGTTATCTGGCTCTAATTCCAGTTAGGATCATTGGCTGCTTTTGCATTATCTGCGGTATCACTGTCTAACAGGCTGATGACCTGATCAATATCCATACCACCTGCCAGATAATCCTGTACATGGATATGATAATCACCATAGCCATATACATTACCGTTCTGCCATACTTCCATGCTGTTTCCTTTCAGCATCTCATCATAAAGAGTCTGATATGCTTCCGGAAGTTCACAACTTACTTTCTGATTCAGGTAGATTCCGGGCTGTGCTGTAGCATAAATCTGCTGAGCGGTAGAAGAAGCCAGGAAATTCAGCACCTTTTCACCTAATTCCTGATCCTTGCATGCAGAAGTCATAACAACGGAACCGGGCATGGAAGAGCAGGTATAATTCTTCTCATACAAAGGTAAGATAAAGGATCCAATCTTGTCTGCGGATTCCGGATACTTGCTGGCAATCTCATCATATACCCAGGTACCATTGCAATACATACCGGCGGTACCTTCTGCCAGTGCAGTCTGTGCCATATCATAGGTATCTGACAGGAAGCTGCTGTTAACATATCCCTTGTCTACCATTTCTTTGGACATAATGATTGCATCTTTAAAATTTGTGGCATCGGAATAATGACGTTTATTCGTATTCATTTCATTCCAAAATTCTGTATAAGAAAGTCCGCTTTCCACAACATCTTCGTTGAATCCAAAGTGTGTGATGCACTGCAGTGTCCAGGTATCTGCTCCGGAATAATATAAAGGTGTCACACCGATTGCTTTCAGCTTTTCACAGCAATCAAGGAACTCGTCCCATGTAGTGGGTGCTTTTTCAATTCCCGCTTCCGCAAATACATCCTTATTGTAGAAAATACCTACCAGTGAAGTAGAATCCATAGGAACTGCATAAAGCTGTCCGTTATAAATATAATGTCCTTCCTCCAGCTGATCCTGACTGTATTCAGACATATCTACATTTTCGAGAGGGACGATCTGATCCAATACGCCGGCATTGTGATCCAGCCACTTCGGTCCATAGGTTTGTAACAGATCCGGGAGATCACCGGTTGCAAACTTAGCTCTTACAAGTTCTTCACCTTCGCCGCCTCCTGCGATAATGTCAATCTTTAATCGGAAGCCCAAATCATCGGCGTTCTGATCAATATAATCTGACAGTGCCTCCCAACCGGATTTATACCAGTCGGTGAAAGTCAACATGGTGACGGTAGGCACCTCTGTATCCGTTTTTGCCTGCTCCGTCTTTGTCTCTGTTCCTGTGGACTGTGTACTCTCCGATGTAACTGCATCCTGAGTGTTTCCACATGCTGCAAGAGATGTTACCATCATAGTTGCCAGTGCTAATGCTATACCCTTTTTCATGATAATCCTCCTTGTAAAAATATATTTGAGTGGTTCCTCATGATTTGATTATAGTGGAGTGAGTACTTATCAAAATTGGATTCTTTTGTGAAAAAATTGTACTTTTTATTCCTCTGTCTTCCGATATTCCTTCGGTGTCATCCCTGTATACCGTTTAAATATTCTGGCAAAATACGCATCGTCCTGAAATCCGGTCATACGTGCGATCTCTTTATTGCTGTACCTGTTCTCTTTTAGCAGTTCCTTCGCTTTTTCAATCCGGTAAGCACACAGGAAATCCGAAAACCCTATATTCAGATCCTCCTTAAACAACCTGCTCAGATAAGAAGCACTGATTCCTATGGCATCCGCAACGGTACTTTGGGATATCTCCTGCGCATATTTTCTGTGAATGATACCAATTGCCTGTTCCACATAAGGAGATTCGGGGCTTTGTGCATGACTCTGTGCAGCTTCAAAAGCATTTTTCATAATACTCTGAAACCATTTCTCAGCTTCCTGCAAATTCTTAAAGCTCCGAAAAATCTGTTGTGGATTCACAGGATCAAAAAATCTGTTCAGATCAATATCTCTCTCAATCCATGCACGTTTCAATGTACTCAATAAATCCAAAAAGAAATTCTGTAAAGAATCTACGGTCGGCTGCATTGTTCCCAACTGTTTGAATATATCATTCAACAGTACTTCCGCTCCTTCCAGGTTATTCTGGCGGATTGCAGATACCATCCGTCCTTCCCGTGCTGCATCAAATACAGATAATATATCTAACGGGACTGCGTTTTTCTGCGGTCCGACAGCCTCCGGAAAAAAGCGATTTTCGTACACTTTTTCCGCTCCAAGATAAGATTGCGGGATGTTCAGTATTGATCCTGCAACTTCTCCCTCATATAAACTAACTTCCAAATTCAGATAGGTTTTCAGACAACTGCTGATTCTTGTCTGTACTTCCCGAAAAAGTTCACTCCTTGCCAGATAACTATAAATATTTTCATAATCCATCATAAAAACATATTTCTCGTCCGAAACATGACAGCAGATTCCCATCCGATAATCTTGTAAAATCTCATCAATAATATTTAAAATTGCATACTCCCGCAGATAGGAAGAAATTACATTTTCTTTCCTTGGCTGAACCATTATGATGACCGCAGATACATTTTTCATAGCGATTTTTCGTCCCAGCACACCGGAACGAAACCTGATCTCCTCTTCGCTGTGATAACACCCGGAGAAAAGATTCATCATAAAATTCCTCCGAAGTGCCACCTGATTGTCCGCGGTAATGGAATCCTCACCTTTCCCAGAATTCTTCCCCGTTTCTTCTGCTCTGGACAATGCCTGCACTAATACCTTTTCATCCAGTTCATGTTTTAAGATATAATCAATTGCTCCGTTTTTTAATGCCTGTCGCACATAATCCAGGTCATCGTAGCCGCTCAGCATGATCATTGAGATCTCAGGATGTTCCCTTTTAACTTCTTTTTGCAATTCAAGACCATCCATCTGTGGCATTTTAATATCTGATATGATAACATCCGGCTCTGTTATCTCTATCTGATGTAACGCCTGATCCCCATCTGCTGCCTCTGCTATTATCATATATCCTGCATTTCTGCACTTTTCTGATGTCTCAAGCAATCTTTTCAGATTTGTCCTTACAAGAAAATCATCATCTACAATCATTATTCTCATCGTATTTTTCCTCCTCATCCTGACTGCTCCTGGGAAGAATGATTTCCACGGACGTCAGCAGATTCTTTCCAGATACAATCCGCATTTCCGCTTTTTCTCCATATAACAGATTCAATCGTCTCGATATATTCTGCAAGCCGATATGTTTCGATGCGCCTCCGCAATAATGCTGCTGGCACAATAATTCCGGTGGAAATTCCGGTCCGCTGTTCCGTACCAGTATATGAAGTTCCTCCTCTTCTCCATATACCCTGATCTGTACCATACCTACCGACTGTTCCTTCGAGATTCCATGCTGCAATGCATTTTCCACGATTGGCTGTATCAGCAGTTTTGGCAATACACATCCTTTTACCGAATCTTCAATAGAAATACTATAGGTCAGTTTCCCGGCATATCTATACTGCTGGATATCCAGATAATCCTGTAAATATTTTTCCTCCTCGGCAATACTGATAAATTTCCGAGCATCCAAATTCAAATGAAGCATTCTCGATAACGCATCTGAAACTGTTTGGATATTCTCTACCCCCTGCATAATCGACAATACCTTTATCGTGTGCAATGTATTGTACAAAAAGTGAGGATTGATCTGTATAGACAGCATTTCAATTTCAGAAACTCTCTTTTCTTCTTCCACTTTACGGATGTTGGCAATTAATTCTCGAATTCTCTCAAGCATGATTTGAATCTGTTGATATAGAATTCCCACCTCATCTCTGCGTTTAATAGATATCGACAGTTCCAGGCAGTCATCACCAATCTTTTCCACTGCTCCCGTCAGTTTGCGAAGATCTTTTGTCAGATAATAAGAGACTACAAAAGCAATTAAAGCAAACACAATGACAAATAGGATCACCATAATCGTCATCTGATTCCTGACCTGCAAAAAACCGGCGAGAACTGTACTCTGCTGTACCACACCTACGATTTGCCACGGTGCAACTTCCGAAGTAGTATAAACAACCAGCCAGGTCACCCCGCCCTGTCTTTTTGTGAAAGTTCCATCTCCTTCCGGTATGGAATCACAGAAATCCGATACATTTAAGAAATTCGTTTCTTCCGGGCTGTACACAGTCTCTTTGGTATCTCTATCAAATACATAAAGTGAATATCCTTTCATTTCCCGGATATCAAATATCGTCTCCAACAAGCTGCTCTTGATGTCAGCTTTGATAACTCCCACGATCCGGCTACCATAAAATACAGGACGAACAATTGAAAATACATAGCTGTTTTTGGGAGACGGCTGTTTTTCTGTATACGCCCGTGGTGTCAGATACACTACGTCTTTCTCCCCGTTTTTTATGCTCTCGAACCATTCCGTATCCGCCACTTCATCATAGGGTGTCGTAATTCCATAGGTACAGGTTCTTCCATCCAGTCCATAGATTGCCATTCCGTTCAAATACGCCTTAAAATTGCACCGGTTAAATAAATAATTCTGTGCCGACTGTCTGGACGCGACCTGCATATTCGGTTCCGAAGCCGTCAGGAACTGAATAATACTGTCATTCTGCGTTGTCCGGACTTTATTTGAAATAAACGCAGTTGTATAATCAATCTCCCGCAATTTTTCATCAAACATTTCATTCAATGTTTCAATCACCGTATCCATATGTTCTTCTGCTGTTTCCACGGCTTCTTGGGTAAAACTCCGATACCATGCTATTGTACTGACCGCACAAAACAATAGTAACAGCGAGACCATAATCATCAGAACACGCATTGTGAAACTGTGTATTATTTTCATTCTACGCACCTCCCGGACATGCTTTCTCTCTTATCATAATACAGGAAAAACAACCGGTCAAAGTATAGTAATTTTTTAAAATAGAACAAAATAATCCAATTTTGTAATGGAAATATTCTTGTAAAATATACAAATCAGAAGATTGGTAATAAAGAACGATTTGAAAGGAAGATATGATTATGGGAATATTGACACGTATTTGGAAAGGGAATTTCGTATATCAGGAGCCGATCTGCTTTTCTGAAGATGCTGAAGGGCACATCGCCGGTGGACAGTTACTCTATCAACCGGAACATATTTTGTCTGTCACATCCTTTAACGGCAGTGTCTTTTATGAAGAGGGGACAGATTACATACGGGAAGATTCCAGGCTGATCCTTACAGAGCATTCCCGCATTCCCATTCTTTCCCGTGACATTTACTGTAAACCCTTTACCGGAGTTCCCGAGACAGCATGGGTCCGTCTACCGGATGGAGAACATTACATGGAAGTCGTCTCCGATGTATACCGCTGGCAGATACTCGTTACGTATACACATAAAACTGTCTGGGACAGTTTTTCTCCAGTCGACAGTTCTTCTCTTCTGCCGCAGAGTATGCAAAAATTACAGAATGGTGGAGATTTTCATTTAGTATTTTATGGAGATAGTATTACTGCTGGCTGGGAAGCCAGCGGTTGCAATGAATCTGCAATAGATATGGTCACTTTGGAAGATTATCATGTTACTCTCTGGCACGCCCCTTATCAGCCCGCCTGGGCAGAGCTTGTCAGCAACAGCTTACAGCACCGCTATCCGCAAAGTAATATTATAAAAAAGAATCGGGCTGCCGGAGGCTCCACCGTACAGTGGGGCGTGGAAAATGCAAAAGAACTGGTATGTCCCTGCAATCCGAATCTTGTGATATTAGGTTTTGGAATGAATAGTATGCAGGAACCTGCTGAAATTTACAAGACAGCTATTCTGTCCATTGTTCAGACGATTCGGAGTGAACATCCCGACTGTGAATTTCTGCTGGTATCTCCTATGATTCCGAATCCGGAGATACGCGGCTTCCAGCATAATCAACTTCCCGCGCAGCAGGATGCTCTTTATCAGATTGCCGCAGAATTAAAAGGTATCTGTGTGGCTCCGGTGCACTCCATGTTCCGCGAGCTTGTTGCCCATAAAAAGCATTATCTGGAATTAACCGGAAACTGTATCAATCATCCGAATGATTTTTCGATCCGGATATATGCACAGACGATTTTAAGTATATTGGGGTGCTGATAGCGCACCCCCTTTATTTCATGTTGTCCTGCTACGGCAACACATTTTTACATTATTGCACCTCGATCACATAATCATAACTATAGGTATGCACATACAGCCGGTCATCCTTCACTGCCATGAGGTTCGGCATCTTTTTCAGAGGCAGGCGGTCGATCACTTCTCCGGTGTTTTTATCCAGCTGATAGAGATAATCGTCCTCTGCGGTAAAGCCATAGCCGCAGAAGATCACGTCCCCTTTCACGAGAAAGTTCATGCTGTTATAGGTCTGGTCTGCACTTCGCCACAGCAGTTTCTCATTTTCCAGATCATAGGCAAACATAAAACAGGTGTCCGGCTGCGTTGTACCATTCATACGCCATGGTGACATTGTTGTTCGTCTCGGACAGAATCTTCAGGGAATAGGGCTGTGCCGTATCTGCATACTACCAAATCTCTAAGATCCAGTATAAATTGTTTTTACCCGCCATATGGCATCAAGTCATTAAAAGTCGCCAAAGCTTCTTCATAAGTGTAATCCGCCAGCTTAAGCCACCCGGTGACACCGTTCTCGGTCTCCACACAGAGCCACTGTCTGCCGGCATCCAGATAAGGGAAATAGACTCCGTGATCTGCGTTGATGGTAAAGCGTTCGCTGCCGGCATCCGGAGTCCGGCAGACTTCCAGATCCTTATTGAGTCCGTGCAGGGCCGACTGCTCCGGCAGATCATAGCGGTCTGCGGGAATCTCCGACAGCCTTCCGTCACTTCCGATCCGGTACACAATCCGCAGATTTTCCTTCTGTAACGTATAATCATAGAGCTGGTTGGTGATGATCTGTCCGTTTTCCACCCAGATCTCCCGGATATCCTGCGCGAAGCTTCCTACTTCCTGTAATTCCCCGTTCTCATAGCGGAACAGGAAACTCTCGCACTGTCCGAACTCGTCCCTGCGCATCAGCGCCAGCAATATCTGTCTGCCATCAGGAGTGAAGGCGTAAATGCTGTTTCCCAGATTCTGTGCCGTCCGCGTCTCGCCTCGCATGGTATTCACCGCAAATATATATTGATCCAGCGGCGAATGATCCACTTCGTTTACTGCCTGTGCCATTCTCGAACGCAACAGAAGCTTCTCTGCGGTTCCGTCTCCGTCCAGATCCAACAGGGCATAAGTCTCCTGCTCCGCTCGCTCAGACAGATCGAATACGACTCCCACATTCGTCATAATATCCCGTCTCTGTGCTGCTGCATAAGCATCCGCTTCCTCTGTCGTCAGGTCTGCCGCCACCTTCCCATTCCAGACCGGCTGGTTGGACAGAAGCGGAAGTTTCATCTGGGCGGTTCCGTTGCTCTGACTCAGGATCCAATAACCGTCTTCCGCAGTAAGCATGTCTGCGGAGAAATCCTGCGCCTCCGACGGCAGCTTCCAGTCCGTAACCCCGTTTTCTCCGGTCTGTCCCGAAGTATCATATTCCCGGATCGTGTCGATCCAGATGTCCAGATCTCCCTCCTGATAATCAGAAGCTGCAAAATAGTACAATCGGACACTATCCTGTTGCTTCAGATAAGCCATCTCCTGTCTGTAACTGTCAGACGTATAGTAATTTCCCACATTCTGGTAAACCGTGGAACGTCCCTCTGACGCACATCCCGGCGCTATATATCCCGGAACCATACAATTCAGTCCGGCGTCGTCCCCGGTGGCCGCATAAATACCGTAGCTGGAGACCTGATAAGTAGCAGCAACATCCGCAAAAGATCCGGGGGATACCTTTACATACACCCATTTTTTCGACAGCTCTGCCACGGTAGCCCAATCTTCATCCCTGGGTCCGTATTCCGCATAGACCACTCTGGCCTGATTTTCTCCGTCCAGAGGACCGGTTGAATGCCGTCCTTTACTGTCGATATCTCCCAATGACAGCAGCCAGATCTGGCTGCTCTCCTCCGCAAATACCATGGGAATATCGATACCGGATCCATCAGTGAAAATATAATGTATGTTTGCCACAGAGCCTTCGCCGGGTCTTGTGGAATCCTTTTGGAAAAATAAATACTGCCTCCCGGCTTCATAGAGCAGTTCCGTCATTTCCCCGCTGCCACCCTGTAGATTCAGCAGAACTTCCGCAGCCTTCACCGGATCCTTGTAGGTCTCATGGGCAGCGGCATCTCCGTCTAAAATCCGCTGATGCAGTTTCCGCGCCGCGACACCATCGTAGCCAAGATACTGAATGCCGTCCTGTCCGGCAAAAGACCGGGTATCCTCCAAGGCAGCCACATCAAACAGGGCACTGAGCTCTTCCCTGCTATGAATACCCTGCTCGAATACCGCTAGCCATTCCGTTTTTGCAGTCTCATAATCCACTTCATCCGTCGCAAACTCCCCTGTTGCAGCTTCCTCGGTTGCATCTGCCCCGTCGGTTGCCTGCGCCGCATCTGCCTCTGTCTCTGCACCGCTATCCGCATTTGCAACATCCGCTGCATCCGTTCCGCTGCCCGGATTGCTGCACAGGCATACCACCAATATCACAAGCACTGCTGCCGCGCCGATCATGACCCAGAACGGCGGCCTGCGATAATCCAGTACATGACGGATACGATTCTTCACATGGTCTTCGCCAAAAGAAAGCAGTGCGCAGATGGAACCACCACGATAGCGTTTCCATTCGCCGCCGGAAGCCTCTTCCAACAATGTATAGGAATAAATTTTCTTGCTCTCTTCACCGAGAAGCTTCACAACTTTTTCATCACAGGACATCTCGCAGTCCATATTCATCAGATAAAATGCCAGCCACACCAGCGGATTGAACCAGTGGACGCAGCAGATCACCAACGCCGCAGGCTTAAACAGATAGTCCCTGCGCTGTAAGTGCACCCGTTCATGACACAGAACAACCTTTCTGCTCTCAGGATCTAAGCCCGAAGACAGATAGATCACCGGATGGACCAGCCCCATGACAAAGGACAGATGCCCACCATCGATCTCGCAGATCCCCGGTTCCACCTGTCTGACACCGCTGTCAGGTCTGCGGATTCTATGATACATGCGCAGATAAGAAAATCCATGAAACACTAAAAATCCTGCCATTCCAAGCAGCCATACAAGCGTCAACCCCCGAAACCACAGAGGGTGGGATGAGCTGCCGGTGTCATCAGCTCCATCTTCAGCTCCCGCCGATTGGGCAGCATTGCCTGTTATCTGCTCATGATCCGCACGGTCAGTTCCGTTTGCATTTTGTCCGTTCACCACGGTTATCGAATCTGCCGGGTTCCCTGACATCCCGCTAGGCGCATTCACATTATTATTGGTATCTGTGGTACTGACTCCAACACCATCACTTCTGGTCTGCCCGGTTACTGCATCCGCATCCGGAAAATCTGCCATATCGCCTGCTGCTCCACGGTTATCCCATTCGCCTGCCACCTGCATATCTGCCGCCATCACAGGACTCGTCTGTGTCCCCACTGTCAGCAGTCTCTCTGGAATCAGGCTGATCCTAGTCCCCGGCAGCACCGGACAACATAGCCGCACAAATACGATTCCCCATAACAGATAGGAACACCATTTCGGGGCTTTTTTCAGTAAAAATCTGGCCAATATCACCAACAAAATACAATAGCTTCCCACCAGACTGAGACGCCATATACTGTCAAACAAACGATAGATGCCTTCCATCATAAAGTCCCTCCTGGGCTCTCTGCTTCCCTATCTGCGGAAGCTCCTCTCTCTGTCATCCCTGTTCTGTAACGCTCCGAAGCTTATTAATTTTCCACCCCGGTAGCAGAGGCGTCCGCTGTCACCTTCCTGCAATTCTCTGTAAATTCTGTTAGAGACTTCCAGCGTGATCCGTTCTCCCGGTTTCTCCAGATTTTCAAAGATAACACTCTTGACATTTTCTGTCTCCGTTATCCCGGAATTTACCATACCATCTGCCAGGTATACCGGCTGCCCCACCGCTGTGGACTGCTCTTTGCTGACGACTGTTGCCCTGCTCACGGTGTGTTTGCCTCTCTGTTTATTCTGAAGGCTCCGATCGAGCAGATATAATAAATATCCCAGGATTACTACTACGAATAACACGGCCAGTACATTTTCCACCGGACTGAATTTCAACTGCTGTATCATATGAACCCTCCCTTTTTAATCGGCGTGATTTAATCCGCCAAAATAATCATCATAGTTGATACCGGCTTCCAGACGGAACCACCCCAGCGTATTGTCTTCCGTCTGCAGGCAGATCCAGTTCTGCGTTGCATCCAGCTTCGTCATGCGTACCTTGCTTCCTGCCGGCAGTATGAAGGTCTCACCATTCGGTGTACGGTACAGAGTCATATCCTGCAGAAGTTCCACCTCTGCATAGCCACTCAACCAGTACTCCTCCTGCGGCACTTCCTGAAGATGTCCGTTTTTCGTCACATAATAGATTCTCTCGATAGAATCTATCGTCATTACGTTATAGGGTTCGTGGACCTGCATCTGCCCGTGCGAGATTTGAATGCGTCGAATATCCTGTTTTATCTGTCCGGTCTCCACCAGTTTCCCATTTTCATAATGATAGAGCCTGGTCAATGGATCCGCACTGGGGCCATCTTCATACAATGCGATCAGAATCTGTTCCCCATCCGGGCTGAATGCGAAGATAGAATTGCTCATATTCTCCGTATAAATCTCCGTCGTCTGACCGTTTACTTCCAGTACTGCATCTCTCAGGTCATAGCAATTCATTTCACTTAGTCCCATATTCACATATTCCGTATATTCCTCCAGAGAATATCTCTTTACCGGTTCCGCAGGATGTATCGAGATTTTCTCCGATATCCCGTCGCCATCCAGGTCCAGCAGGGCAAAGGTCTCATCCTCCGTTCGATTCGACACATCAAATACTACTCCCGGATAAGCCAGAGTATCGGCTCCCCGTGCGGCTGCATAGCTTCCATACAAGCTGCCAACCTCTGTCAACGGCAGTCGGATTGTGATCGCCGGATTGCTGCTATTTTCTATATAGTAGTAGCCTTCACCTACCCACAATCCATTCCCAATCTGCAAATTCTCCGGCAGTGCCCTGTCGGTTATGGTACCTGTGTCCAAGTCGTATTCCCGTAATACCGTAGGCATCCAGGCATCCGATCCAAAATGCGACTCATCGGGATCTGTCAGGTAATAGACCTTAATATCGCTATTATCCGTCAGTCCCCGGTCCGCCCGATACCCATTATAGACTCCTGATTCTGAAGTCCGGTATGCTATCGGCACACAAGTCACATCCGCGGGAACCTTCGCCGGAATCCGCTCTGCATGAATACAGCCAAATGAATTATCCTGCTCATCCATCAGATAGATTCCATAGGAAGACACCTGAATATGCTGTCTTTCTCCGATGTTGTCTTCTCCGATATAACTGCCTTCCGGGAATGGATACTGCCCGACGTCGCTAAGTTCATATTCCGCATACACATTCCGTGTACAGATATCTCCCTCTAACGGTCCGTAGGTTTTGTCCGGATCACCACTGCTGCTCAGATCCCCGAAGGATAAAAACCATAACCGCTGTGTCTCCTCTGCCATTACCATGGGAATATCTATGAAAGAAGCGTCTGCCGCAAACGTATACCGTACATTGACCACAGAACCTTCTCCCGGAGTATTACTGAAATTAAACTGCTGTTTTGCCTTATAAAGTGTCTCCGTCACACTCCCGCTTCCTTCCCCCAGATGCAGAAGCGCTACCGCAGAGGTCACCGGATCAGTGTATTTCTTGTATTCCTGTGAAGTATTTCCATCTAATAAAGCCTTGAATATCCCATACACATAATCTCCGTTATTCTCTGCCCACACCAAATCATATGCTGTGTTATCCCATTGAAAAGTCCTCTGTGTTTCTATGGTTTTCAGAGAAAAAATGTTGCCGAATTCTTCTCTGTTGTGAATCGTTATGCCGGAAAACTCTTCCGGGGTCACCACGCTGCCCACACCGTTTTCCTCCAGTTCTGTCTCTGCACCGGAGTCTGCCGTCTCTGTCGTGGTGCCGGGATTTGACCCATCTGTCATATCTACTTTGCCGCCCGGATTGCTGCACAGGCATACCACCAATATCACAAGCACTGCTGCCGCGCCGATCATGACCCAGAACGGCGGCCTGCGATAATCCAGTACATGACGGATACGATTCTTCACATGGTCTTCGCCAAAAGAAAGCAGTGCGCAGATGGAACCACCACGATAGCGTTTCCATTCGCCGCCGGAAGCCTCTTCCAACAATGTATAGGAATAAATTTTCTTGCTCTCTTCACCGAGAAGCTTCACAACTTTTTCATCACAGGACATCTCGCAGTCCATATTCATCAGATAAAATGCCAGCCACACCAGCGGATTGAACCAGTGGACGCAGCAGATCACCAACGCCGCAGGCTTAAACAGATAGTCCCTGCGCTGTAAGTGCACCCGTTCATGACACAGAACAACTTTTCTGCTCTCAGGATCTAAGCCCGAAGACAGATAGATCACCGGATGCACCAGTCCCATGACGAAGGACAGATGCCCACCATCAATCTCGCAGATCCCCGGTTCTACCTGTCTGACACCGCTGTCAGGTCTACGAATCCGGTTACGCATACGCAGATAAGAATAAGCATGATATCCTAGGAAGCCAAGCATTCCTGCCAACCATACCATGGATAATACACGGAACCACACCGGGTATGTCCATGCGCGGGCGTCAGTACCCGTTCCGGCAGATGTTTCCGAAATCACTGCATCTGTTCCACTGGCTGCTACCTCTGCAACCGTAGCTCCACTTTCTGTTCTCGCAGTTCCCAGGGAAAAATCCTGCGTGCCGTCAGCATTCATGACAGTATTGTCATTCCCCACAGCCATCGTTTTTTCTGCCGCCTGGCTGTCCGGTACTTCCTCCGCAGCGTGCTCCCGCCACAGCGCATCCCCGTTATTCTTCATAGCGTTGCCCTCGGTAAGATCACGATGATCCGCACCCGTTGTCTGCTGCCCTGACATCATCTCAGTCCCCACCGACAACAATCTCTCCGGAATCAGGCTGATTCCCGTCTCCGGCAACACCGGGCAGCACAGCCGCACGAACACGATTCCCCATAACAGATAGGAGCACCATTTTGGTGCTTTTTTCAACAAAAGTCTGGCGAGGAGCACCAGCAGCACGCAGTATCCTCCCACCAGACTTAAGTTCCATACACCGTCAAATATTCTGTAGATATTCTCACCCATAAGCCCCTCCTGTCCTGCCCCCCGGCAAGGCATAGTCGATGTTTCATAGACTCTTTGTAATTATAGTCTACATTCTACCGACCCGTCTGTCAAGTAAGAAATCTGATTCCTTTAAAGTTGAAAGCGGATGTACTCCCGGTATTTCTGAGCAATCCCCGCGCCCTCTGTTTTCCGGAAGACATCGTACACCATCCGGTACTCTCCCGGCTCCAATACTCCGTAAAGCCAGTCCCATTTGTAAAAGTTTGAGACTTCCTCCCCGCAGCCCACCGTATGACCTATCATCGTAAATCCGTAATCGTCTATGATTGTCTCCGCATCCTGCCATTCTCCTTCGATCCTGCGCTGTAGAATATAGGCATCTCCATAGGTCACCTCTGTCCCGGCATCCTCATCCTCCCGCCGGATGGCAATACTGGCGCCTATATTGGAAATATCCCGCAGGGTCACAGTCACACCCGCCTCAGGGTCATAAATCGTTTCTGCCTGATTCTGTTGCCCCTCTTCTTCCGGATTCCAGTCACTTACTGTCAGCTCCGGCTCTTCTTCCGAGCGCAATACCTCCGCATGCATTTCAAAATCCAGCACGCAGTCTCTATGGATTTCCTCTGTCTCCCCGGTAGTCATGGAAGTGCCGGTCCCCCGGAACGAGATCACTGTCTTTCCATCTCCTATGGTCACATCCGAAGTGACATATAACGGTTTCCGATACTGTTCACTGATCCACACAAAAACCTCATTGGTTGCTTCCCAATACTGCCGCAGTTCCTCACCATACTGCTTCGCATACCCCTGTCCGATGTGGGATCTGCTGCGAATGGAGCAGATTTCCGCACCTCTCTTTCCCGTGCTTACTTCTGCACCGCTTCCATCAGACGCTCCTGCCAGTCATAGAAAGCCTGGCCGTCCACCAGGCAGCGTTCGTCCTCACCTATCCATAATCCCTGTTCTTCCGACGCGTAGCGAAAGGTCCTTGTCTCACCGTCTGCATAGACAAACTGAAAATATCCCACACCTTCCACCATCTCTTCCGGCGGGATCGGATCTGACGTCACTTTTCCGGAAAGTTGTATAAATTCCTGCCACAGCTGCTCTACGGTATCGACATCTTCCACATAATCGTAATCCTCCGCACAGAAGCTGCATCCAATCTTCTGCGGGCATTCCTCCGGCAAAAAAGCCGCGCAGAATGCTGTCTTTGCTTCATTCTCCAGCATTCCCGGATACCATATATCCGCTATGGCATAGGCTTCTTCCGGTGTTGCCGCCGGATATAAAACGTAGCTGGCGGGATTCTCTACGGATATCATCCCTTTTTCCACATTCTGTACCGCCTGATAAATCGCTACGGTAGTCTGAGCATCCGGGGTTCCGATCCAGCCAGCCCCTCTTCCCTCCTTCAGAAATCCTCTGCTTGCTCCATAGGTAAAGAAATAATTCTGCGGTTCCTCTCCCTCTCCAACGAAAGATATCTGCCCATGGAAAGTGCTGCCGTGGATCCAGGGCAGTACCCGGTAATAATAGGTTCCGTTGACGCTCACTTGTACCTCTTCCTGCTTTCCGAAAGCGTTCTCCTTCGGCATCTGTATCCCCGGCACCGTGAAATCCACCGTTTTGCGGAATTCGATGAGATTCAGCAGAAGTACCACTACCACCAATACGATTGCACTGAGAAAAATGGTTGCTTTTACGTTAATCTTCTTCATAAGCCCCTCCTTTGTTTCCCTTCTATCTATATTGACGACTTTTATACTCCGTTTGTTACAAACAGCATAACAAAATTTCACCCCTGAATCTACTACTTTTTCACCCAAGCGACCGCTTTCTGTTATTTCTGGTCTTTTTATAACATAACCACTGTAAATGCACAATTGAGCAGATGGAAACTTAACAGTCTGGAACTATAAAACTGGCGGCATCGTTTTCCCGGTGTCGCCAGTTTATTGTCACTCTATTTTACAAGTGGCTCATAATAGAGCACTGTCTTCTCAGGATCTTTTCCGCTGATCTCCACACCGTCCGCCGTCGTTCCCTGGAAGCCGTCGGATGCGCCGATATAGAGAATGCGACCGTCCGGTACGAGGACCGCACAGGTACCTTCCGTACCGCAGGGCATCTCCCAGTTCTCCTGCACTCTGGTGAATTCCGTCTCACCCAGACGATAGGTGTCCACGCCGTTGTATCCCCATAGGATAAAATCTGCCGTCTCACTCACACCTGCTGCCACCATTTTCCACGGGTAGATCGTATCAGCACTGCAAATAACATTCTCACCTCCAGCCACCGGAACAAACCTGAGGCTTTCCGGATCTACTGACACTAATGTCATATCCATATCTCCTGCTGTCGTATTGCCCACTGCCTGTGCAGCCGCATAGACTTTGCCGTCCTTGCCCTGTCCTAATGCTCCGGCACCTTGTACGGCATAGCTGTTGTCATCCGCCACGTTTCCGATCAGTTCTCCTTCCGCAGAATAGATCCGCACATAACTGCCGTCCTCCTGCATCCGCATCCGCACATATAATCTGCCCTGGGCATCTATCGCCATACTATCAACGATATTCCATTCCCGCCCTCCTACGGTAAAACTGTTCAGAAGCTTTCCCTCCGGGCTGATATGATAGATTACAGGCAGCCAGCCGTGCTCCGCTCCCGGAGATGCCAGTCCGCGTAATGCCGCATAGACACTTCCGTCCGGTGCGATGCACAGGCTATACACCTCGCCGTCCTCATCGAAATCATCATAAAACTTTTCCGGGGTCCCACTGCCGTAAGTCAGATATTCCACCCGTGCTTTCCCTTCCATGGTGAACCCACCGACATACAGCCCCTGTTCTGCCGCCACAGCACACCGGATACTGAGTTCTCCCGCATAGGCAATCTGCCATTCCTGTGCTGCAGTGTCTGCCCCTGGGACTACACTTGCCTCTCCTGCGCCCTGTGTCTGTTGCGATCCGCTCTCCTGTGACATATCACCCGGTAATGCACTATCTTCCGTCTTCAAATATTCATAGTCGCCCGCCTCGATCTCTTCTGTGATTTTCGCCAGACTATAATCTCTCTTCTCCCGGAAATCGATCAGCTCCAACAGTTCCTCATCCGTCATTTCCTCTTCCGGCAGGAAAAATGTACTCCGCGCTGCATAGAAAGCCACGCCCTTTTTGTATTTTTCAGGACTATCAAGCATGGCAAGTTCCCTTTTCGGGAAATATCCTTCCTCCAAATAGGCCTGCCTCAGTTCTTCCAGCCTGTTTTTTTCGCTGTCCGTAAGCGGTCTGCTGTAGCTATCCGCTGCAACATCTGCCTCCTGCAACCCGGAAAAATATATTTCCAGTTTTTCATGATTCATGCTCTCCATCCGCGCCCGGTACAATCCCGATGCCGTCACGGTAGTAGAGGCCAGAAGCAGACAGGCTGCTGCCGGAATCACGATTCGTCTAAAGCCATAATGGCGTACCGTTTGATTTGCTCTCTTTCCATCCGCGTTGTTATCCGCCTTCTCTGTCTCCAGTCCATCCAAAATTTTTTCCACTTTCGCATCCAGCGACTCCGGCACTGTCATCCGTTCCGTCTCCGCCATTTTTCTGATTTTTCTGTCTATAAAATCATTCCTCATATAAAACCTCATTTCTGCACACTCATTTGCGCATAACAAATTTGTGCCAAGTACGCACGGTCACATAAGTCTCTCCCTTAACTGCTCCTTCGCCCGATACAGTCTCGATTTTACGGTTCCCTGCCTGCATTCCAGTATCCTGCTGATCTCCGGGATCGTGCACTGTTCATAGTAAAACAGTACAATCACATCCCGGTATCCACCATCCAGCTGCATGACAGCATCCCACAGTTCATGATGTTCATCATAAAATGCCGGGGACAGATTCTCTTCCCATGCCACCGCACCGGTCCGCTTATTTTGCCGATAAATCTTTTTCGCTTCATTTGCCGTGATCTGTAAGATCCAGTTTTTAAAGCTGTCCGGATCCCGCAGTGTCCTTAACTTTTCATAGGCATGCAGTACCGCTTCACTGACAGCGTCCTCCGCATCCGTACTGTTATTCAGAATAGAATATGCCAGTCGGTACATATGCAGGGTATAGCCCCGCACTTCCCGCGCAAATTCCTCTTTTGTCATAACTGACAAGGTAACACCTCCTTCTCTTCGCCGGCTTCATACTATATGAGTCGCCGGACGGTAAAAAGGTTCCCAAATGTTTAAAAAGGCACCGGATGTTCCGATGCCTTTCATCACTTTTATTACATATCAATCAAAATCGTCCATTTACCATTTCGCTTACCATTCTCCCGGCAGATGTACCCTTTCTCCTGTAACTCTATTGTTCTGCGCTTAATCGTCCTCTCTGATTTCCCGGAAAGTTCTGCTATCCCCTTCTGAGTGATTGTTGGTTCTGCTTTGAGAATATTCAAAAGTGCCATTTCTTCTAGCGTCAAATCCAAAGTGCCATTTTGGCACTTTGGGCTCTCATTTTTGGCACTTTGAACACTATTTCCCTTTCTATAATCAAGATGCATATATCTGTTTTTCAATTCATGGTGTTTATTCAACAATAAATTTTCAAAAAACATTTCCAGAAATTCGGTAGTTTCATACACATTGTTTTTCCAATCATTGTAATTGGCTCTGACTAATGCATTTCTGAAGAACCATGAATTTTCTGCAAATGCCCTATTACTGATTTGAAAGCCAAAGGTCTTTAAATACTTGATGATAAATACTGCTGTTGTTCTGGTATTTCCCTCACAGAACGGATGAATTTGCCATATATCGGATGTAAATTTTGCAATATGCTTCACACATTTTTCCAAAGACAAGCCCTCGTAAGAAAAATCTTTTTCCTGTTGGAAATCATATTCCAATGTTTCTCTTATACTATCAAAAGATGCATAGATAACCGTATCACCTTTTAATACCCATTCCTTTTTTGTTATATTATAATCTCTGATTTTTCCTGCCTGTTTAAATACACCGGAAAACAGTCTTGCATGAATATTTCTAAACTCCGCCGGTGAAAACTGAAAAGTTTTCTCCCCTAAAAGCTTTGCAATCCTTACAGAGACAATATCCGCCTCTTTCTCATCAGTTTCTATCTCACTTCTATCAGCTCTGACCTCATAATAGGTTTGAATTCTTTTATCTGCATCAGTAATACTGATTTTTCCTTCGATGTGCTCTTTTGCAGTGTTTAAAAGGTATTCCGATACTTTTAACCCATCTACACTCTGGAGCCCGATTGCTGTTTTCCAGGCATTACTCTTTTCTACCTCATTCGGTTCCCCCTGACGGATATATTCATCCAATTCAGTCTGCCAATTCTTAATATCACTCATAAATTATCCGTCCTTCCCAATCTAAAATATCTTTTCATTTTCCAGCAAAAAATCTAAAATATTTTTTTGCCGTATACCTCCTCTGTTAATGTGCAATAAGGAATCCATAGACAGTATCATTTTTTCATAATTGTCTGCAATTGCTTCTAGAGGAGCAAATTCCCGATTTGTATTTTCAGGTGTAAGAATATAGCATACCTGAACGTACAGTCTTTCATCCCGTCTGTTTGCCACAAAGTCCACTTCCGTAGTGCCTTGTTTTCCGATATTTACCGCGTACTCTCTGCGAAGAAGTTCCAAGTACACAATATTCTCCAATACTCCTGCAATATCATTGTCTCGGTATCCCATAACCGCATGTCTGATTCCAAGATCGGACAAATAATACTTTTCCTGTGTTTCCAGTATTTTCTTTCCCTTAATATCAAATCGCGCTACCTTTGCAATCAAAAACGCATTTGCCAAGGCCTTCAGATAATTATAAACAGTCTCTGTACTTAGCTTTCGTCCCTGACTTTTTAAAAAGTCAGAAATCGTTTTTGCCGAAAATGTATTTCCAATATTATCCATGATATATTTGACAATATTTTCCAATAATACGGTATCCCTGATATTATTTCTTGCAATTACATCCTTTAACAGCACTGAGTTATAAATATCCTGAAGGTATTGTATGATTCTGTCTTCCTCCCATGTCATCTGATGAATTCCCGGCAAACCTCCAAATCTGACATAATTGGCAAAATGCTCCTGTCGTGTCAGTCCAGCCTCTCCTTCGTTTGTCTCGGCAAACTTAAGATATTCCTTAAAGTCCAACGGATATACTCTGATTTCCACATATCTGCCGGCTAACAATGTAGCCAGTTCACCGGATAGCAGTCTTGCATTTGACCCAGTCACATAAATGTCACAGTCCATATCCACACGCAGAGAGTTAATTACCTGTTGCCAGCCATCTACCTCCTGTATCTCATCCAGAAGAATGTACAATTTTCCAGTTGTCTTGTCTCCAAGCTCTATCAGGTGTTGATACAATGCTCTGTATTCCTTCAAGTATTCGTATCTTAACGATTCAAAATTTATATATATAATATTATCCGGAGTCTTACCTATGTTAAGCAGTTCCTGCTTTGTCAGTTCCAACAAAGCACTTTTCCCACTTCGCCGCATCCCGGTAATTACTTTTATAACGGGTTTATCCATAAAATCTTTGATAATCTTCATATATCTGGGTCGAGCAATCATTTCATCCACCTCCGTTTCTTTTATTATAGAACTTTCAGTGTAAAGTAGCAATAGTTTCTCATATGCGAGAAACTATTGCTACTTTGTGCTGTATCTTCTTTTCTATTATATTTTTTTATGGTTCACTTGATAGGTGAAAAACGATATTTACGAATATTAAGACTATATCAGTCCATAAGCAGTGCACGAATACCATGTAGCATCACTGTATTCTGCCATCCTCCGCCTCCACAGGTACCAGTATGCAATATCCCCATACTTCCGCCCGCAGGTACTGCCCCGGTCTCCATAGTAATATCCGATGGATATTCTAAGATTCCTGTAGAAAGCTCTTTTTCCGTCCACAGATGCACTTTCAGACTCCGGTTATTGATCTCTGTCTCAATATGACAGCCGGTCACAAATCCTGCCGTATATCTTCTTGTCTCCGGCAATGTCGTAAGCCCGTTCTTATAGTATACCGGGAACACTTCCACTCCATTGGAAATATCCGGTGAACGCAAGATCCTGAACGCAGGACCAGTCATGGATTCAGGATCAAATCCCACACATACGTCCATATATTGTCCGGCACTTCCAAAGCCCTGACCGAATGTCTTCGCGGGATCCAATAATATCTCCGTTTTCATATTGCCAGCTTCTTTCTGAAATGTATAAAACAACATCACCCCTTGTATAGCAGGCATCAGGCCTGCCCCTACACAACCGTTTCCCGCCATACGATATACCCATGGCATATCAGGCAATTTCTGTTCCCATTTTCTCCACTCTGTAAGAGGTTCCCGCGGTGTATAAAAATCTCTTGTCCACCACCCTGACCGAATCAGTGGCTGACGTTCAGTTGGGAAATTCGAAAAATCCGTCTGGATCTGACACGGATTAGTAATCATATTTGCGTTCATTTCCTTACAGGCACACAATTCCACCGTCTCTGCAGGTAGACTGCAGTTTAGTTTTGGTATGATCTGAACATACACTGCTGCACCAATCGCCTCATTTCCGGGGAAATACTCGAGGTTCTCCACACCGGGACGACTGACCGAGACTCGCTGACGCTCTCCATCCTTCTCCAATTCCCAGGAGATCAGCGAGGCATCCTCTGCCCCTTTCCTCTCCAATTCATAATGAAGTACAAATTTTCCCGACTGCCATAGGATATGAGGATGCTGAATCCACCCCGGTGCGGGACGAGTCGTTGGTGTCACCGCAACCTCAGCCATTGCCATCAACCCGGTATCCGTACGTGCGAGCAATATGCCCTGTAAGATGCCGGTCCCGTCATTTTCCCCACTGAGTATCAGTGTGTGACCCTGCTTCAGCAGACTGATTCCCAATTGCGCTTCCTCATCTCCGACCATCTCAAACGTCAAATTCAATTTTTCCGTTATCTCCCCACTGAAATATCTGGCTGTGACACACACGTTTCTACTACGATGTTCTTCTGTTAATGTCAGCATGCTTTGATTTAATACCAACTGTATCGGCAACAATTCTTTTCCGCTCGCCTTTCCCTCTCCAAGAGGATCCCAACCATCGGTTCCGCACAATAAATTTCTGATATTATACTTTGTCGCTTCCCCTTCTGTCAGAAAAGCTGCTAATCCCGGCTTACCGGTCAGATCCACTGTATGTTCCGCTGGCCCTATCGGTGTATCGTTCCCATACACATAGCATACTGTCTCAGGTTGGGGATAGCGCGTCCATTGCACCCATAATGGTCGTGAGTGATCTGTACTCTCGTCCCTCATGTCCTCAAATCTGCAATTTATCACATATATTGTTCCCTGTCCCTTCATGAAATACTGATCTGCACCGTTGCGGTCCCGATGTCCGCGAATGCGGAACCGGCAATCCAGAAAAGCACTCCCCGTGCCATCTGTCGCAGAAATCGGGCATTCCCCATAAAAATCAAAATCACATCCTAAATACACCGCGTTGCCGTTCAGAGCATCATCTGTAGATTCAAAATGACAATTCTCATAGAGACTTCTCCTGGCACCGCAAATGGGACAAAGATTCAGGCGGCTGACAAAGCGACAGTTTTTCGCATAAAACCGGTCTCCTTTCACATCTCCCAATTGTGCCTGTGTAATCGCCGCGCAGCGCTTTTTCTTATTCTTTGATATATCCCCCGGATAATTCAGGTCCACATTACAATAATTTCCAATGGTAAGATTCTCTAGATACAATCCATCGCCTTCAAAGTGTAGCATGGTGTAATTACCGATGCAGCCATGGGATTGTCCTTTGTTGGCTGCAATTACAACCTCCTCCGGATGTTCAGATAATCCGATGAGGCGCAGCCAGTTACAGCTTATTTTCTGCTCATAGGGCAGGAAATCCCCCTCTGCTCCACGGAATATTTTCTGATCCTCCGGGTCATGCAGCCAGTAGACATCCGGCATCAGATACACTGTCATCGGCGCTTCCTGTGTTCCGTCCTGTATTTTCCCGGAATGGAAAAGCTCTTGCCACGAACGAAAACACCATGTACTTCCTGGATCTGCATTTCTGTCTAGCATAAGGTGCTTCTCATCCAGTTTTTCTATCATTGTATTTTTGTCTATCATCCTTCAGCCTCCTCGGTTATCCTTTCACGGATCCAACCATCATTCCCTTGACAAAATATTTCTGTAGGAATGGATACAGCACCAGAATCGGTGCCGTTGCCACTACAATGGTAGCATATTTGATAGCTTCCGCGATCAGTTCCGTATCCGAATCTCCCATTCCCGATAATCCACTGCTCAGTATCAGAATCTGGCGGATTACCAGCTGCAGCGGTTCTTTGTTATGATCATCCAGATAGATCATGGCACTGAACCAGGAATTCCAATGTCCGACACCGTAGTACAGCACAAGTACTGCCATGGTTGGTTTCGTCAGAGGTACCATAATCCGTGTCAGGATCGTAAAATGATTTGCCCCGTCCAGTCGGGCAGATTCCTCCAGGCTGCTGTCTATGGATGCCATTGAAGTACGCATAATGATCAGATTAAATGTGCTGACTGCTCCCGGCAACAAAATTGCCCATCTCGTATCATACAATCCTAACTGTTGAATATTCAAAAACTGCGGAATTAGTCCCCCGGAAAAATACATTGTAAACATAATCAATACTGTAATGGTCTTTTGCCCAGGCACATCCTTTCTGGACAAGAAATAGGCCCCCAGTACCGTCGTAACGAGATTAATCAATGTTCCGGCAATCACATAAAATATAGTATTAGCATATCCAATCCATATTCTGGAATTAGAGAAAACTTTCCTATAAGCCTCCGTTGTGAATCCCAATGGGCGGAACAAAATTCCCGGATGCCCCATGAGTAAGGATGCTTTACTGAAAGATGCACATATTACATACCAAAATGGATATATGCATATGATCATCATTAAAACCATAAAACATACATTAAATATGTCAAATATTTTTTCTCCGCTACTTCTCCTGATCGTTCTGTTCAATGTCTTCATTTTCATCTGTTCCTGTTCCTCCTAGCCTTGTTACCTTTTACCATAAACTGGTATCGCTGACCTTCTTACTAATATGGTTTGCCAGAATGACCAATACGAAATTCACTACTGAATTGAACAGACCTACCGCAGCAGAGAAGGAATATTGTCGATCCACCAGACCCATGCGGTATACATACGTCGAAATAACATCAGCAGTCTCATAAATACCTTCGTTATACAACAGAATGATCTTCTCATATCCAACACTCATTACCTGTCCCAGTCTCATGATCAGCATAATAATGATCGTCGGCATGATTCCGGGCAATGTGATATGCAGCATCTGTTTCCATCGACCGGCTCCGTCAATCTGCGCTGCTTCATATAATTCTGTATCTACTGCTGTCAGAGCCGCCAAGTAGACAATCGAGCCCCATCCTATCCCCTGCCAGATGTCGCTGATCACATAGATTGGCAGGAAATTCTCAGGTCCATTTAACAGGTTTTTGCCGCTATAGTTAAACAAATGAACCAGAATCTGTGTGATGAATCCCTCCGGTTTTATAAATTCCCGAATCATAGAACAAATGACAACTGTGGAAATAAAATGTGGCATATAGGTAATCGTCTGCGTTATACGCGAAAATTTTTTGCTCCGCAGTTCATTCATCAGCAATGCGAGAATGATCGGTGCCGGGAATCCAAATACAATCGTTGCCAGACTGATCTTCAGAGTATTCCCCAACAATCTCTTAAAATAAATACTTTGAAAAAAGCTGATAAAATGCTGTAATCCTACCCAGTCGCTTCCTGAGATTCCTCTTCGTGGGCTGTAATCCATAAATGCGATGATCAATCCGTACATCGGTTTATAATGGAATAATAGATAGTACAGAAGCACCGGGAGTACGAGCAGATACAGTTCTTTCTGCTTCCATATCTTTTTTAATGTTGTCATAGCATTTCTCCTTGTAAATCTCTCATGCACAGTGTTTAAGATAACCCGTAATACAACAAACGGCCGCACCGGATTCCTCCGGTCCGGCCGTTCGGGATATTATCTTTCGTTATACCGATCCAATGCAGACTGATATATTCCAATCATGTCATTCATTCCCATATCATTCAGCTGTTTGATATAATTATCCCATTCTGTGTCCACATCCAACACTTGTGTATAGAACTTCGCACTATATTCCGAGATAAAAGTATTCATCTGTGTACTCAGCACACTGTACTGTTTACTTTCATCTTCCTTCAAAGTGATCGGTGGAATCAATGTCTGCTGACTTTCATTTCCATCTGCCCAGTCATGAAGTGCCTGTTTCTGTTCCTCTGTCTCATAATATTGGAAAATATAGTTTGCATCCTGTACAAACGGGCCCATTCCATTGGCCAGGCCGTTATAAGTCATTGCCGTTGACACGCTCCAGCCGTTCGGATTATGCATGATCTCATCCGTATAGGTCGGAATACCGTCCACCATAGTATATGCTTCACCCTCTTTACCATAATTGATCATATAATGTCCTGACTGGCTGTAACAATAGTTGAGGAATTTTGCGGCAAGTTCAGGATTTTTACAGTCTGCTGTAATAACCGCCGATGCATTACTGGTAGTAGCATAATCGTATGAACCACCACCATACATTACAGTATCTCCGCTGTTCATTACCGGGAAAGACGCTGTTGCCATCTTAAAATCCGGGTTATAAGCCTGAGGATCCGCAGCCACACTCTTGATCATACTTCCCAGAAAGCTTCCGCCTGCGCCTACGGTAACAGCCGCCTGATCGTTCATAATATAGCTCATGGCAGTTTTCTTGTCGCAAGTCAACAGTTCTGCGTCCAATAGCCCTTTATCAACCCATTCGTTTGCTCTCTTCATCAGCTCTTTATATGCTTCCTGTGTATAGCCGTTTTTAATCTCTCCAGTCTGGTCATCCACATACATTCCGGCACGAATACCGTATGCACTTCCCATGAATCTCATCAAATATTCCAGCGACTGTACTACCATCGGCTTCTCAACACCATACTCTTTTAATGCAGTCAATGCTGCTTCCCAATCATCAAGTGTCTCAAGCTTACCCGTATATCCTGCCTTTTCCAACAGATCAGCACGATACATAGGACCTGTAGTACACTGGAGATAAGTGTTGCCGCGAATAAACGGGAAGCAGTAGTAGTGACCATCGTCATTTTTGACCTCTCGGTCTACTGTAGGATTATCCTGCAGATACTGCCACAGATCTGCTGCCGCACCGTACGGCTGTACGTAATCATCAAGGATTGTCAATACTCCTTCCGCCTCAGCAGCAGCCGGCCCACCGGTATAGTTATTCGTCCATTCCCATACAATAATATCTGGCAGAGAGCCGCTTGCAATCATTGTAGAGAATTCTTCACTGGAACTTCCCTCTGTAGGCTGAATAAATTCTACCTTGATACCTGTCATTTCCTGCCAGTTCTTAGCCCACAACGTTTCATTGGCGGATGCCGCTGCATCGCTTGCCCAGTATTCCATCCACACGGTCAGAGTCTCGCCCGTATCTTCCATAGGATAGGAGACATAATTGCTTCTGGGAATTGTCAGTTCATCTCCTTCTTTTTTATTCAGAGAATCCAGAAGTTCATAAGCTGGCTCTGTCATCGCTTCAGATGTCTGTTCGTTTTGTGTCTCTATAGCCTCCTTTGTTTCTACATTATCTGTATTGCCACATCCGGTTATCATAGCCGCCATAGTAAGAAGTGCTGACATTAAAATACTGATTGTCTTCTTTTTCATAGGTTGTCCTTCCTGAATCTTATTTTTGTTTCCGGTTCAGACTGCGCAGTCTTTTGTGTACGCCTTTATCTTACCGATGCTCGCTTACACCTTCAAGTGACAAAAAATTGTGTCCATACTATTCTTTTTCTCCCGATAAGTGACAAAAATTATTGTCCATCCTTCCACTGGCTAGGTGTCATTCCTTCGCTCTGTTTAAAACTGCGAAGAAGTGTTCTGACGCTTCCGAATCCTGCTTTCTCTGCCACATCGCTTAGTCCATCATCCGATGAACAGAGAATTTCTTTTGCTTTCTGAATTCTCTGCTGTGAAATGTATGTTGGCAATTTTTGCCCCTTTACACTACGGAACGTCTTAGACATCTGGACCGATGATATCTGAAAATGTTCTGCTATTGAGGTCACATTCAGATTGCAGTCCGCAATATTCTGCTGTATATACATTATGATTTTTTCACACAGTTCCTTTTCCTCTCTCCTATCCTCGACCTGTTCCTTCTGAAGGCTTTCACATACTCGGTACATTCTCTCAATTAGTGCCTGCTTTCCATGGCATTCCTTTCCGCGCAAATACAGATACTCTTGAAAATCCTGTGTGTGTTCCAATGCCTTAAGCATGGAACACTGCAGGTCATATTCCAAATATCGAATCACTTCTGTATGATTGCTGCTATTATTACGTTCATTCTGCTCATACAGATTGCTGATAATTTCTTCTGCACGCACAACATTCTGCTGTCGAATCTGCCAAATCAGTTCCCGCTCCGTCTCCAGCGGATAATAGTATCCGTACTGTGGTCCTACTTTAACGTCTTCATAGAAAACAGTATCTTCCAATTCATAGATTCTCTTGGTCTCCATGGTGTATATTGCCTGCTGATATGCATCTGCAATCCCTTCTCTTCCACAACAGATTTGTCCCGCAGACACAGTATATCGTATGTCCATATGCTCATCCATGAATTCCTGTAACTGCATTACTGTTTCCAATGTAATATCTCTGTTGTGTATGGTCTCGTTTTCCGGGAAATTCACAAGGATTACCAACACTTCGCTGACGATCATGGGATATACCATACATCCATTGTTCTGGAACAATTCATGACTCACATTTTCTACAATGAACTGCACAAATTCAAGATCCTTCTGTTTTTCATGGACTTGATCCCATTCCTTACTGCCATCTCGTTCAATCTCTTCCATATAAAAAAGCAAGATTGTAAATTGTTCGCCACACCAACGAATACCACACATTTCTTCTATCAATTCCACATTTTCCGGCACTTTCCCTTGCAATAATTTCTCCAAATATTCCTTTTGAAAAATAAGATTCTGACGCTGCAGTCTGTTACCTGTCTCCTTTAGATTCTGACGCATCTGGTGAAAATATCCATCAATCATCTGGAATTCATTGCCGACTCCCCTTTGCGACGATTTAATCTCCAGCCGTTCCAACAGTTTTGTTACATGACTGTAATTTCTGCGGAGAAAATAGATCATTAGCAGAATCCCAATAGTCGTAAAGCTGACCAGGATCAGACTTACCCTCCACTGATAGCCTTTCAGTTCATGAAAATAGTCCTTTCGTCGGCTCACCAGAATCTTGTAATTATTGATACCTTCATAATAATCTAACTGTACCGTCTGATCTGCTTCTGCCAAATGAACGCTCTCAGTTTTCTCCGTAATCGCAGACTGTAGATTTTCCTGATCTTCAGCGCTCCATTGGCTTCCGTTTTGATCCATAAGGAAGATATCTCCGTCCAGTGCCATACATACGCTCTCATCCTGGGAAGGGAACAGGATTCGCTGCAGTTGCGACCGTTCATAAACAAAGAAAATATTGATTTGTGTGCGATCCCATTTTCTATCTTGTATTGTTCCCGCAAAGAAGACATATTGTTCATTTCCATACTTCATAGTAATACTGTTGTAAGTTCCCTGCAGCAGTTCTATCCATTGTTCTTTAGGTATTCCTCCATACTGGCTTTGATAGGTCCGCCAGTAATTCTCCTCTGTATTTGCAGAATCGCTGGAAACAATGTACTCATCATCGACAAAACATAACAGAATAGATGCATAATTGCCGTTGATCTTCTGATATTCTCTCAATAGCTCACACAATGTATATCGGGAATACTTTGTAGCCCCGGTCGCACTTCCCTCTTTTCCATGGTAAGAATTTTTGCCGAGAAGAATGGTATCTTCCTGTGCCAGCACAGAATAAGACAGGTCCCGCATAGTCTCTTCTATGTTTGTCAGATTATCACAGATCTGCTCGACAATCTTCTCGTTCTCCGTTTCCTGATTGCGTAACAGAATCCGTTTTCCTTGCCAATAGGTAATGCTGTTACATAGCAAAAATACCAGCATGACTGCTACATATGATATCATCCATTTCCAGAAGACACTGTTTTTTCCCATAGCCTGCCACCTCATATTGATAACATCTTAGTGTTTCATTATACGTGTAGCATAGCAAGAAAGTAAAGTGACAGTTTTACAATATGCAGTGACAAAAAGCTCCTCCACCATGCCGGATACCGATTCAATCATATGCTATGCAAAAGCTCCTCTTGACCCACGAGTTAGTCTATGCTAATATAACAATTGTTATGGAGACAGATCGTAAGAAAATCACGGAAGAAAACTTAATCCGCTGCGGTAGGGAAGAATTTCTGGAAAAAGGCTACGCCGGAGCAAACCTCCGGGATATCTGTAAACGGGCCGGAGTTACTACCGGGGCTTTTTATTTCTCTTTTGAAAATAAAGAGGCACTGCTGGGGGCAATTCTGGATCCCCTGATTGCCGAATATCAGAAAATGATGTATGAAATTACCAAAAGAGAACAGGAACATCCTGAGACCGCAGAGCAGAATGAACGTGAGATCATGGAATATATCTGTGCGCACAGGCAGGAATGTGAACTGGTCCTGGAGAAATGCTCCGGCAGCAAATACGAGTCCTTCCGGGATATCGTCTTCAACAATATATTCACGGCCTTTCAGGGCTATTATGAAAAACAACTGGGCTTTGTGCCCGATAAGGAATTGTTACGAATTCTGGCATCCATGAGGTTACATGGATTTCTGGAATTGATCAAGGGAGATTATGATATGGAACACCGCTTGTTCCTGACGAAAGCCATCGGTATTCACGCCGATGCCGGAACGCAGGGTTTAATTGCATATTTCAAGAGCGAGAAGGATGCTCACCGTTAATGCGGTGAGCATTTTCTTTTATAAAAAATAACAAATATAACTTTTGTTATATTGGAAAAAAGGAGATTAGTTATGAACAAAAACGTGAACTACGGAAACTGGGTACCTGAAAAAATGTTGGCGCTGTGCTATGTCGCTGCTACCGTGCTCGGCATTGCCGCCTGTGTGACCGGACCGGTGCTGCATCTTGCCCTTCCGGCATGGATTCTGGGCATTCTTGCCGCGATCTGCCTGATCTATGGCATCTACATGCATATCTGTCATGAATTGTTTGCCTTCGGGAAGGGCAACATGATGGCGAAAGTCCATCAGCACCTCGTAGATCATCTGGAATGGGACGGTGAAGGCACTCTGCTCGACATCGGATGTGGTGCGGCTGCCCTGACGATCCGCTGCGCCAAGGCTTTCCCCAAGGCAAAACTCGTAGGTATGGACTACTGGGGTGCCGAGTGGAACTATGCCAAGGAGCAATGTGAAACCAATGCGAAAGCGGAGGGCGTTGCTGACCGGATCACCTTCCACAAAGGAGATGCCGCACACCTGGAAGATCAGGATGAGACCTTCGATGCCGCTGTCAGCAATTTTGTCTTCCACGAAGTCCGTTCTGCCAAGGATAAACGGGATGTGGTCAGAGAAGCTCTGCGTGTAGTCAAAAAGGGCGGCGCCTTCTCCTTTCAGGACATGTTCTCCCAGAAAGCACTCTACGGTGACATGGAAGCATTTGTCGAAGAATTGAAAAAAGAAGGAATCACAGAAATTCACTACATCGGCAATCTGGAGAAGAAACTGGATTTTATCCCGGGATATGCCGCTGCTCCCTGGATGATCTCTGGAATGGGAATCCTGTACGGTCGGAAATAATCATTCCACTCGCTGAAATTCCCGCCAAAAAGCAATCGTTTCCCGCAGATCTGCTTCATCCTCAAAAAGTTCCATCTGCTTCGCCACTTCAATTGCAAAATCCACATATCCGTTTGCTCTTGAAGTGGTGATTCGGTGGGAAGTCACTACATCTTTTTCGCAGGAATGTATCGACTCTGCATCTTCTAGCAGCCCGGCATGCTCCAACACATCAACACCTGCACAGATAGCAGCGATCCGACCATTAGAATCGTGAACATTTTTCAAATATTCCCATACCTCCGGAGTATCGATCTGCGTAATATCTCCTCCCGGAATAATCAACAGTTCCACATCTCCCGGATTTACGTGATCCAACCGATCCTCTGCCTCAATCCGGTATCCTTCCGTTGCCATGACAGGATTTCCCTCCGGAGATACAAAAATCATTTCTTTTCCCGTCACCTTTAGAAAATAATTCAGAATCACAATCTCGTAAATACAGCTTGTATCATACAGTAACACCATAGTCTTCATTTGCTCAGCCCTCATATAATCATTTTCAAATAAACATTGTCATGTAAAGAGGAATATACATGATTTCATCCTGGTATTTAAGATCCTTCGTATACACAATATATTTGTCCTGCATTTTCATCTGATATTTTTTCCCCAGATAATCAAAGGATTTATGTGATGTATATCCCGAAGATTTTACCTCTATCGGACAAATTTTTTTCTTTTTCACTGCAAGAAAATCAATTTCATATTTTTGTTCTTTTATTGCACCGTCTGGGAGATATTGATATTCATGAAAATACAAATCATGGCCGGCTGCCTTTAGCATCTGTGCCACAATGTTTTCCATAATCATTCCCTGATTGATTCCTAGATTATCAAATATGAGTGCTTTGTACAGGTCTTCCTCTGTATCTTCTCTATTTCTCATGATCTGTGTCACGAGAAGTCCTGTATCCCCCATATAAAGCTTAAAATTGCTCCGGTCTGCAAACAATTCCAACGCTACTTCAGGCTTTGTCACATTGATACATTCATTTCCAATCATGGCTTCCGCAATAAAGCTCACCGCATCGACATAATTTTGGTATCTCGCATTTTTGTCTATCAGCGAAAACCGAAAGTGTGAATTTTTATTCTCCAACTGCTCCGGAATCGTCTTAAAGATTACTGAGGCTTTTTCTCGATTCTCTGTATCATATTTTGCCAGATCTTCCTCATACAGGCTTAATATATTTCTCTTTATAAAATCGATCTGTGCAAAAGTTTTCCCTTCCACAAGTGCATTTACTGCCTGGGGCATTCCTCCCACCACCATATATGTGCGGAATTTCTGCATGATTTTTCTGTGAATGGCATCTCCCAGTGGTTTCCTGTGTTGAAAAGCACTCTGCATCGCTTCAAAAGTAACATTATCACCCGTTGCCCATAAATACTCTTCAAAATCCATAGGATACATTTTAATCCGATATTCTTCTGAGGGAATCAAAATATTTGTCACATTTTTACGTATGGATATCAAGGATCCGGTTTCCATATACTCGTATCTGCCGTCTGCTACGAGATACTTGATTGCCTGTCTAGCCTGCGGAAACAATTGTACTTCATCAAAAATAATTACGCAGCGCTCTCCTTCCAAACTTCTTCCTTTTAATAAAAAGAGATTTCGAAAAAAGGTATCCAGATCATCCATATTCTCTGTAAAATTATTTTTTATATCTTTACCTTCTTTGGCAAAATCCAAAATCATATAATCGTCATACTCGTTTCGGGCAAATTCTTCAACGATTGTACTTTTCCCTATTCGTCTGGCACCTTCCAGCAAAACAGCGGAAGAACCTCCGGAAAGTTCTTTCCATTGTTTTAATTTATCATATATTTTTCTTTTAAATACCATGTTTTTATATCCTCTTAATAACTTTTAACGTTTTCTACGCTCATTATTTCACGATTCGCATCTTCGATGCTCTACGCTGCTTGGCAGCTATCGTGAACAAATTCGTCTTTTGTCAATCACGCAAGCGTGTTGACTCCCTTGCACTCATTATATCACGAAAATCAAAAATGTATGTATACTATTTTTCACGAAAATCAAAAATATTTTTGTATTCTTTTTCACGAAATCCAAAAATGTTTTTGCAGAGTTTTTCACGAAAATCAAAAATGTTTTTATATAAAATCATCCCGGACACTATGTCTGTCTCACAAGCACAGTGTCCGGGATGTCAAATTTCTTCTTATATGTCCACCCTATAATGTAATATTGATCACCGGCACAGGCGCCGCCGATACACCTACGCCGACAGCATCTGCGGAAAATGAAGTCCCGGTGGGAATAACCATGTTGTCTTTCATTTTCTCCAGGTGGTCGAAGACTGCTTTCAGGTACTCCGCATCAGCCTTGACGATGTCTTTCATCTCTTTGTTACGGTGTTTGATCTTCATCATCTTGAGGTCTGCGGGATCCATCTCCCTGTTCACAGAGACCGCAGTATCTGATATTCCATCCAGCCCCATCTCTTCCATCAGATCACGTAAGCTATCGGACATTTCCTGCATCAGCTCCGAGGTGAAATCGCTCATTTCCGACATAAAGTCTCCTGCCTGCGCATAGAATGTATCCATGCCAAGAGCAATATGGTCAGATGTATCATAGCTATCCCCTGCATACGCCTCATTGCCTGCATACTCATACGCAGAGAAGTCCCCGGACACTTCATCCGCAGAACCTTCCGCAGACATTTCTTCCTCATTCTGCGCGTTTTCCGCCTCTGCGTCCTGCACATCCTTCGTCTCTTCTTCGCTGATCCGGTCTCCCTGGCAGATTCCACCCGCGGCCTTCACCATTTCCTCTTCTTCGAGATGTTTTGCTTTCTTCTTCGCCACACGTTCCATAGCCTGTGCATGAGCAATTGCTGCATCGATCTCTTCACTGTCGCTGTCACTGTTCTGCTTCTGACGCTTCAGGCGCATGATCTCTCTTCTCGCCTGTCCGGCTGCCTGCTTCGCCGCCTGGGAAGTCTTGCTCCGCAGTATCTTCGAAGAAATACTTTTAAACTGGTACTTCAGTTTTTTCAGTGCTAATGTCGTATTTTTTGTCTGCTGTCTCTGATTCCGCAGCGATTCACTGTAACTTAAAGTACTCGTCACAATAGAATCCTGTCCCCAACTGTTCGCCACCTGTGTCTGTCCGTTCCGGTCATCTCTCGCCAACATCCGCCGGATATCGGTGACAGAACTTTTATTTTTTGCTCCAAAGATACTCTTCTGATTGTTCTGCGTCTTCTTTCCTCCGGAAAATGCCTGCGGCAAACCGGTATTGCCGCTTCCGTAAGCACCTCCGGGCCTCCCCATAGAAATCATACATCCTCACCTTACCCTCTGAAGTCAAAGTTCTGGCCGATCTGCCGTTCACCTGCGGTCTGTACACTGTCACTCCGTGTGTTGAAATTGTAGGTTTCTATCTTAGACAACAGTTCTTCTATGGAACCGGCGCTGATCGTTACCGTATCCTCTGTGCCGGCTTCCTCCTTGCTGTCTGCTACCTTATCCGACTTCTTGTCTTTTAGCCGTTCTTCCTTTTCTTTCTTAGCAGCCTTCTTCTCCGCAGCTTTTTTTTCTGCTCTCTTCTGCTCGCCTTTTTTCTCGATTCTTGCCTTCTGATCCGCGCTTGATTTCTTCAGCACTGCAAAAAATGACAATGTTCCGCCATCATTTACCTGCATTCCGTAACCCTTGACCTGCGCCCCCGAACTCTGCAGGCTGGTCTTTAACTGCTGTATCTGTGCAGCCGCACCGCTTAAGATTCCCTCATACTGCTTCCGGAATTTCTCATCTGTCGCCATCCGCTCAATCTTGTCTTCATCGATCAGTACCACAGTCTTAAAGCTGTTGGCGTACTGCGCGGCATTTGCCTTTGCATTTTCCTTCTGGTCACGGCTGACCAGAATAAAATCATAATTGCCGTACTTCTTTTTCAGCTGTTCGTAGTATTTCGCAGCCTTCTCCGACAGCTCCGGCTGACCGATGGTTCTGCCGTAATCCGCAGTCTTTCCCCTGGTCTGTGCCGTTTCGGAAGGCTTTCCCGCACTTGTTGTGCCGGCTGTCTTATCTGATGTTCCGAATACCTCCGGCTTCTTCGTCTTCGTACTCTTGCTGTAATCACTCTGCGCAGCATACGCACCTATGCTGCCGGTTGCTCCGATTCCCGCCATAATTATTTCCTCCTTGAAAATAAATGCCAAATCCGTTTGTTTACCTGGTTCCTCTATTGAGAATATCGGACAGCTTCTCCGACTTTTTTATACACATCAAAAGGAAACAGGCAAAAAGTGCAAAAAAACCGCCTTTCTGTGCCTTTGCGGATCAGATTAACGGTTTTCCTGTAAACTTTATTCTAAATTACTATTGATTCAAATGGTTGATCGTTACATGCAGCTCTCCCAACAGCTTCTTAATGTCCGCACTTGAGGTCGCCATATCTCTCGCTAACTTCTGTACTTCCGTTGCCACCACGGCGAAGCCCTTGCCCTGATCTCCGGCTCTTGCTGCCTCAATCGAAGCATTCAGTGCCAGAATTTGCTGTCTCTTGCTGTAACCATCGATTTCCTTGGTCTTGTCCGTTGCTTCCTCGATCTGTTCCGCAGCTTTCGTGATGCCACCCTTTAATTCACCTACCAGATTCTCGTTTTTCCAGTTGGCGTAGCTGGCTCTCACGAACATGTTGATCACATCACCCAGCAGATTTGCAGAAGCGTCGATCTGCTCCTTAGTCTTCACATTTACCTTTTTCAGAGCCTTAATATATTTATCCTCATCAATTCCCAGCTCTCTCGCTGTCTGACGGAACTTCTCCTCATCCGGATTCTCCGGCAGCACCTGTCCTCCGATAATACTGCCCAGCACGGTTCCATCCTCCAGTGTGATCGGAATACCAAAATCCACAAGTCCCGCATGGCAGGGATACACACCATGGCCTTCTCTGTCACACTGCTCGCAGCGCTTTTTCCCCTCTGCGCTTCCTCTCGTCAGATCAATACAGAACTCCGTAAAATTATAACAGTCACTGATGTATTTTCCGTCTGCACCCACAGCCACGGTTGCCAGTCCCGTGCTGCTTGCCCAGTTCTTCATGATCTGTTCAAATTTGTTCATGTCACAAAAATCCTGAATCTTCATATAACTCCCTACTTTCCCGGTTATCTTAACCGCTGAACGTATCAAATCCGGAATTTTTTGATCCCGGCATCATCTTACATTTACATAAAAATTATACCACAAATTGCAATATTTTTCGCCCTTTTTTCCATTTTTACCGATATTTTCACAACATTTTCTATCTATGCTTCATTCCCTCCAGCCACTTCAAAATAGATGAAATACTATGTCATCTATAGTATAATTATGATGTCGGGGTCAAAAGCCCCCGACTTTGGATTCGGATATTAAGGCTGATCGCGGCAAAAGGAGGTACCGTTAATTGAGGAAAAAGAAGCTATTCTTAAGAAAAATATGTGTTCTCGTTCTGATATTATCTACAGCCCTGCTCAGTGCCTGCTCCGATGATTCTTCCGATGGAGCAGAAAAATACGTTGTCCTGATCGGCGAAGATTCTGAAATCATAGAAAAGCTTTCTGACATTGATCTGCTTGTCATAGATGCGGAATATTTTTCCAAAAACGACATTGCCCGTTTAAGAGAAAATGGTATCCGCGAAATCTACTCCTATATCAATATTGGATCGATCGAGAGCTTCCGATCCTATGATACAGACTTTGAGAAATATACTCTGGGTGCCTATGAGAACTGGCCGGAGGAAAAATGGATCGATGTCTCAGCTCCGGAATGGCAGGCATGTACAGCTTCCAGAGTAGACGCCCTGGTACAGAAGGGTGTGGACGGCTTTTTTGTCGATAACACGGATGTATACTATAACTATCCGCAGGAATCCATCTATGACGGAATCCTTACGATTCTGGACTATATGGACCATACCGGCAGAAAGATCATGATCAACGGTGGGGACTGTTTTGTAAAAAAATATCTTACAACAGAAAAAAGTGTTCTCATCGATGGGGTAAACCAGGAGAACGTTTTTACTGCGTATGATTTTTCAAAGGATATCTATACTAAAAATGATCAAAGCACGCGTGAATACTATACTGAGTATCTAGATCTGGCTATGTCACACGGCTGTACCGCTTACACCCTGGAATACGCAATGGATCCCACCATCCGCAGACAGGCAGCCGCCTACGCCGGGAAGCATGGGTACATTTGTTACATTTCTGATAATATCGGGTTATGTCTGGGAAGATAACATATTCCTCTCAACCGCCATCACAGAAATGTTGTCGCACAGGTATCCAGATGCTTATTTTTCACACTAGCATTATCACTTAGGCACTCATCACAATAATAATAGATATTGTATCCCCCCTTCCCTCGTGTGTCCTCTGTCACCGAGAAATATCCGGCCTGCATTTTGGCTGTCGATCCGTTCAGAAAATGAATTTCACGCTGCTTCAGCGAATCCGGTCTATCCGAAGACATGCTATAGACCGCCGGGTTATACTTTCCTGTAGTAATATAATCCAGCTGGATCTCCGTAAAATAGTTCTTCAGATTCGCCTGATCTGCAGCGACCTTTGCCTTATGTATATAAGCCAGATACTGCGGTGCCAATACTCCCACCAGCACTGCCATGATAGCTATTACAATGATCAGCTCTACTAATGAAAATCCCCCGTTTCCCCTCTTTCCTGTTGATTTTTTCATGACTTTTCTCTCCATTACATTACAATACATCCCGCAGGCATCGGGCCTGCGTATAAGAAAGACCCGCATGGTCTTCCCAAGCAGGTCTTTCTTCCGGTCACATATTCAGTTTTATCAGTGCTTTATTATTCGCAAAGCTTGGAAAAGGCATCCGCTACGAACTGAACCTTAGGTCCAATGATTACCTGAACGGAGGTCTTACCGGGTTTCATGACACCGGCTACGCCTGCAGATTTGATCACCTTATCATCCACTGCGGTAATGTCTTTTACTTCCAGTCTCAGTCTTGTGATGCAGTTGTCAATGCTTGCAATGTTGTCCTTGCCGCCGCAGCCTTCCAGAATGGTTGCTGCGATTGCTGCGAAATCATCATTTGCCAGCTCGATCTTCTTCTCTGCTTCTACATCATCATCTTCTCTACCGGGGGTCTTCAGATCCCATTTCTTGATAGCGAAGAGGAATACGAAGTAGAATACAACAAATGCTGCGATGCCCAGAGGGATGATCAGCCAGATTCTGGCTGCTGCAGGCAGGGAGGATGAGAACAGCAGATCCATCGCACCTGCGGAGAAGCTGAAGCCTGCACGGAAGCCAAGAGCTACAGTGATCATGGTGAAGATACCGTACAGTGCTGCGTAGATCACATACAGTCCGGGAGCTAAGAACATGAATGCAAACTCAAAGGGCTCGGTAACGCCGCAGATGAAGGAACAGATTGCTGCGGAAGCTACCAGACCGATCGCTGCCTTTTTCTTGGCGGGCTTTGCACATTTTACCATTGCCAGAGCTGCACCGGGGATACCGAACATCATACAAGGGAAGAAGCCGGACATATACATTCCAAGGCTCCAGGATACATCAGCGCTTGTCTCACCTTTCCAGAAGTGCTGCAGATCTCCAAGTCCAATGGTATCGAACCAGAATACGTTGTTCAGTGCGTGATGTAATCCGGTAGGGATCAGCAGACGATTCAGGAAAGCATAAATACCTGCGCCGACTACATCCAGACCTTCGATAGCTTCACCGAGAGCTACCAGACCGCCGAACAGTAAAGGCCATACGAACAGCAGTACAACAGATGCCAGAATAGATACCACACCTGCTACGATAGCTACGCAGCGCTTACCACTGAAGAAGGACAGCCAGTCAGGAAGCTTGGTATCCTTGAACTTGTTGTAGCACATGGAACCGATAATACCGGCAATAATACCGATAAAGGGATTCGCAATCTTATTGAATGCCAGTGTCTTGGTAGCATCCTCAGCGATGGAGGGCATAATGGTCGTAACAAATCCGGTAGACAGAAGTGTTGTGAGCATCAGCCAGGAAGCCAGAGCTGCGATGGCTCCGGTACCGTCATTTTTCTCTGACATACCGACACCTACACCAATGGCGAACAGGATCGCCATGTTGTCGATCAAAGCACCACCAGCTTTTACGAGGAACAGACCGATCAGATTTGCTACACCCTGGATCTCACCACCCTGCATTGTTGCCGGGCACAACCAGTAACCAATACCCATGAGGATACCGCAGATTGGCAGAACCGCTACGGGAAGCATTAACGCTTTACCCAGTTTTTGAAGAAACTTCATACATTTCTCCTCCTTTACATTATACTAAACCGGAACAGTTCCGGTCAGTTTCGTTAGTTGATACGGACGTACCGCTCTTAAGAGATCTGGAGCACGTCCTCGCCGGGAGATACCTCTCCCTCTTTCAGAATACTGATCTTGTTATATTCATCAGTATTGCAGACCAGGACCGGAGTGATGATATGCAGTCCGGCTTCCTGAATCTTCTCCAGATCCGCATCCAGCAGAAGATCGCCCTTTTTGACATGGTCTCCGGCAGCAACATGTGCCGTGAAGGGGGCTCCCTTGAGTGTCACGGTGTCCAGTCCGATGTGGATCAGAAGCTCCGCTCCCTGATCCGTTGTCATGGTGATCGCATGGAGCGTATCAAATACCACGGTCACCTCTCCGTCTGCGGGAGCATATATTTTTCCCTCAGAGGGGATCACTGCAAATCCGTCTCCCAGTATCTTCTCGGAAAATGTAGGATCCGGTACCTCCGTAAGAGCAACTGCCTTCCCCTTACAGGGAGATCCGATACAATTCCCTTTTCGTTTACCTTTCAAAAAATCTAACATGTGAACTCCTTTCCGTCGATATATACCGCTGCAATGTTCAGTTCCTGATCCAGGAGTACGAAATCTGCCCTCTTACCAACGGATATACTGCCCACTTCATTGAAAATGCCGATCTCCTTCGCCGGATTCTCCGTGGCACACATCACTGCCGTCTCTAACGGGAGACCTACGGTTTTTACTACAAACCTCATACAATCCATCAGATTCGTCGCCGATCCGGCGATCGTGCCGTCATGCAGGGTAGCCAGATTGCCTCTGACAGTAACCGGCTGTCCTCCCAGCGTATATTCACCATCCTCCAGGCCCGTTGCACGCATACTGTCACTGATCAGGATCATGCGGTCAGCGCCAAACATCGCAAATGTTGCACGGATCACTGACGGATGAATGTGTACACCATCACAGATCAGCTCCGGATGACATTTCTCTGAATCTCTCACTGCTCCGATCACGCCGGGCTCCCTGTGGTTCATCGGCGGCATTGCATTATACAAATGCGTCGCATGAGATGCTCCATGTTCAATGGCTTCCCTTGCTGTATCATAACCGGAAGCTGTATGCGCCAGTGAAATGACCACTTCTCCTTTGGCTCTGTCGATAAATTCCATCGCTCCCGGCTCTTCCGGTGCGATATCTACCAGCTTGATCAGCCCGTTCGCTGCTTTCTGCAGCCTGCTGAAATATTCATAATCGCAGTGCATGATATTTTCTGCAGCCTGAGCACCCTTTTTCGCCGGGCTGATAAAAGGTCCTTCCATATTGATGCCCACCAGGTGGGATCCACCGGAATACTCATAGCTACCGGCATTTTTCATGACCTCCAGCAGTTCATCCTTAGGTATCGTCATGGTAGCCGGGCACACACTTGTCACACCGACAGAGGCTTCATATGATGTGATGACATCCAGTGCTTCCTTCGTACCGTCACACATATCTGCGCCCTTACAACCATGGAAATGAATATCCACCAGTCCCGGTATCAGATACATGCCTTTGGCATCCACAACAGCTTCCTCACCTGCCGGATCCCCGGTACAGCTTACGAACCTGCCGTTCTCCACGGCTGCATCCCCTCTGACAAACCGATGCTCCTCTGTATATATATTTGCATTTCTGATTCTCATGACCTATCAGCTTCCCCTTTCTTATTCAGAAAGCTTACTGAGCGCTGCTTCATCTGCCACCAGTGTCACATCATTATGAAGCTGTAATACCGATGCCGGCACCTGCGGTGTAATGGGGCCGAAGAAAGCTTTCTGTACGATCTCCGCCTTGTCTTCACCGCTGGCTACGATCAATATTTTCTTCGCCTGCATAATGGTCTTGATCCCCATGGTATATGCCTGCTTCGGGACATCCTCCGCCGATGCGAAGAATCTCTTGTTGGCTTCGATCGTAGACTCTGTCAGGTTCACACAATGTACCTGCTTGTCAAAACTCTCTCCCGGTTCGTTGAATCCGATGTGCCCGTTATGTCCAATTCCCAAAAGCTGCAGGTCGACGCCGCCCAGTGACTGGATCAGTTCCGTATATCTACGGCATTCTTTCTCCGAATCCGGCTCCATTCCGTTAGGCAGATGTGTATTTTCCACCGGGATATTCACATGGTCAAACAGATTCTGGTGCATAAAATAATAATAACTCTGATCGTTTTCCCGGCTCAGCCCCTTATATTCATCCAGGTTCACCGTCATAACCTCAGAAAAGTCCAGGTCTCCCTTGCGGAACCATTCCACCAGCTGTTTATACAGACCGATGGGTGTGGATCCCGTAGCCAGTCCGAGAACACAGTTCGGTTTCATGATAACCTGTGCCGATACAATATTTGCAGCCTTTCTGCTCATATCTGCATAATCTTTCGCTTTGTATATTCTCATGAATCTCTCACTCCATTTCGCATATTTTACTACGAACATTCAGTACCATGGACGGTGCCACACTGAGTTCATCAATTCCCATCTGTACAAATCGTGTGGTCAGTGTCGTATCCGCTCCCAACTCTCCGCAGATGCCGACCCATTTTCCATGCTTATGTGCTCCGTCAACAGTCATCTGTATCATACGCAGGACTGCCTCATGATGTGGATTATAGAATCTGTCCAGTCTGTTGTTCTGCCTGTCGATAGCCAAAGTATACTGTGTCAGATCATTCGTGCCGATACTGAAGAAATCAACATGCTCCGCCAGCTCCTCACTCATCATGACAGCCGCAGGAGTTTCGATCATAATTCCCTGTTCCGGAATTGCGTAAGGAAGCTTTTCTTCCTCCAGCTCCTTAGCCACCTCAGCCACGACTTTCTGAATATCCAGCACTTCCTCCACGGAAATGATCATCGGATACATAATAGCCAATGTTCCGTATTTTGCCGCCCTGAGAAGTGCTCTCAGCTGGGTCTTGAAGATCTCCGGCTGCTCCAGACAGATCCGGATCGCACGGTATCCCATGGCGGGATTATCTTCCTTGCCCAGTCCGAGGTAATCTACATTTTTATCCGCACCGATATCAAGGGTACGGATGATGACCTTTTTCCCTGCCATCATCTGCAGCACCTGACGGTAAGCATTGAACTGTTCTGTCTCATCCGGAAGGGAATTCCTTCCGAGATATAAGAATTCACTGCGGAACAGGCCGATCCCCTCCGCATCATTCTCCAGTACATATGCCACATCCGATACACTGCCGATATTGGCATATACATTGACCTTGCGTCCGCTCTTTGTCACGGATTCGCGTCCCTTGTAATCCGCCAGCAGGCTTCTTAGTCTCTGTTCCGTCTGCTGTGCCGCTTCTGCCTGCCGGAGCTGCTCTTCCTCCGGATCCAGGTAAAATACTGCTTCCCTGCCGTCCACAATGGCGCGGGTCCCGTTATGGATTTTCTCCAGTTCCAATGGTACCCCGATCAGTGCCGGAATATTCATCATACGTGCCAGGATCGCAGTATGGGAATTCGTTGATCCATGTACTGTGACAAAGGCCAGGATCTTGCTCTTATCCATCTGTACCGTCTCACTGGGTGTCAGATCATCTGCCACAATGATCGACGGCTCCATGGTACTCCAGTCAATCTGCTCCTCCCCGGACAGATTGCGGACGAGCCGGTTGGAGATATCCCTGACATCCGCAGAGCGGGCCTGCATATATTCATCATCCATGTTGGCGAACATCTCTGCAAAATTATCACCGGTCACTGCCACCGCATACTCTGCATTCACTTCTTCGTTCTGAATCATGCTGTGAATGGCATCCTGATAATCATCATCCTCGAGCATCATCTGATGCACCTCGAAAATGGCTGCATTGACTTCTCCAACCTCCTGCAGAGCCTTCTCGTATAACTGCCCCAGCTGCGTCATCGTACGTTCCTTAGCCGCATCCAGCCGTTTCAGTTCTTCCGCTGTGTTGTCGATATGGATTCTCTTAACGAGACTGTCCTTTTTCTTCAAAACACTGACAGGTCCGATCGCTGTTCCCTTATATACGGATTTTCCAATATATTTTTCCATTTTCTACCTTCCAAACTCTGTCGTGCAGGTCTTCTCCTAGAGGTTCTCACGGAAAAACTTCTGAAGCTCTGCTGCGGCGGTGTCTTCATCCGCTCCTTCTATCGTGACTTCCACGTTGTCTCCGTGCTTCACGCCCATTCCCATGATCGCCATCAGCTTGCTTGCTGCAGCTGATTTCCCCTTACAGGAAAGTGTCACTGTACTCTGATACTTTTTCGCTTCCTTGGCGAGCAGTCCCGCAGGACGTGCATGCAGACCAATCTCATCCTTAATGATATAGCTGAACTGTTTCATCGGTAACATTCCTCCCTATTTTATATTTCTTGCTTTAATTATGTGGCATATTGTACATACTTTTTGCCTGTCGAGCTTATTATATATACATATTACCCACTTTTTTATTGTTTGTCTACATCACTTTTGATATATTGTATATTTTTGAACATTATCGTAAAATTTTGTAAACTTTTTATAAAAAACTTTATATAAAAAGGCACACCAGCTGAGCTGATGTGCCTTCTCATATTGATATGCCATATTAGATCCGTTTCCTATTCAACCGCTACTTCCACGTTTTTCCCACTGAAGGCGACTCCATACTTATAGATTGTCTGAATCCCGGCATTCTTCATCTCTGTGTCATATTTTTTATCCGTAATCTGCTTCAATGCGGCCTCAGACATATTTTTCAATTCTTCATCACTGCAGTTTTTCCCGGCTTTCAGTTCAATCAATATACCCGGCAACCCCTTGCGGATAGGTTTTAACTGAATATCATACCGGCCATCACCGGATTCCCTGTTAGAAGTCACAAAAGTTCCACTCATCAATGCGCACAGTCCAAGCATAAACCCATGATAAAAATTCTCTCCGACAGTATCGAAAAAACTCACTGACTGCGTCAGCATCATTTGAAGCTGCGATTTCAGTCGTTTATGATCACCTGAAAAAGCGGCCTCCTGAATCGAAATAGCTGTGGCCTGTGGAATCATATTTTCCATACGTTGTAGAATTTCTTTGTTATATACCAGAGAAATCTCACGGTTTGGCAATGCAACCTCACATAGAAAATCCCCATTGAAAGAAAGGGATGTATTCAACACTTTTAAATATCCTGTCATAAGCAGAAAGCTATAAATAGTCGAAGGATTGCTTTTGATCTGTGGATAGATCACATCCGTGTCAATAAATGTGGTAAACGTTTCACCATTGACCAGAGAAGTAAGTCGGTCATATATCTCATTATCTGCCACTGCAAGTACTTCACCAATGACATCGTTACTTCCCGTAGATACCCAGAAGGGTCTCGGTTCACATTTGTTGCTGAAATAACTGACCACCGACCAGGGATTGAAAATTTCTGTCTTTCCGAAGAGATAGCCATCATACCACTGACATATTTCGTCGTATTTATCAGCCGCACCGTAATATGCTGCCATCTCCCGGACCTCGTCTGCCGTAAACCCGAAGTAAGCGCTGTATTTGTTGTCCAGCACAGAATTAATAGACAGGTTGTTCATTCCACTAAAAATACTCTCTTTGGCTACCCGCAAAATGCCGGTGAGGAACCCAAATGACAGATGACTGTTGTCCTTAAAACCTCCGGAAAAAAGATTCCGCATAAACCGGATAATCTTATCGTAATAGTCCTCACTGTGCCCTTGTTGAATGGGAGTATCATACTCATCAATGATGATAACCGGCGCAACATCATAATGGCTGTGAAGCATTGCAGACAGATCAAGGAGTGCCGAAGATAATTCCACTTCTGTTGCGCTGCCGTTGACCAGCCTTTCATAGACTTTTCTGCTGTATCCGTCACATTTTTCACTGCTCTGTAACTCTTTGTGCCGCTGTGCCTCTTTTGCAAAAATGTCACGAAGTGCCGCAAATGTCTCTTCCCATGTGTCAAACTTCACATCCTTGAAAGTCAGAAAGATCACCGGATATCTGCCCTGGTAATCTCTATACTTTTGTCCGCAGGACCATATTTTTTTATCCCGGAAATACACAGAAGTATCTTTATCACTTCTTTCAAAATAAGTGCGCAGCATATCCATATTGAGTGTCTTGCCAAAACGCCGGGGACGGGTGAATAGTGTTACCATGGGGCGTTCATCAATAAAGTCTTTTATCATCATCGTCTTGTCGATGTAATAGTACTCTGAAGCTGCAAGACTATAATTAGACACACCGATAGGCAGCGGAAGCTTCTGTTCACACTCCTGTATTTGTCCTGGATTCATTTCAGCCATAATGCGATACCTCCACGTATCATTTTACAAATATAGCTTACCTATTTTACAGGACTTTGTCAATTAAGGAAGTAGCAGCCCGGATCTCCTCCAACTCCGGCATAGAACATAACGCACCTTTTCTGGTAACAACGATAGACGCGGCAGCATTTGCAAATAAAAGCATCTCACGGATATCCTTCTCTGTCAGGGCATCTGTCCCTAATTCCAGAATCCGGCTTAAGACTGCCCCACAGAAGGTATCTCCGGCTCCCGTCGTATCAACGACATGCTCCTGATGGATCCCCCCGCAATATATTTTCTCATCCTTATAATATGCTATACTGCCTTTATTCCCCAATGTAACAAACAGTATTTTTATGTCAGAGTTGTCCCGGATAAAGGAAACACCTTTCTCCAGGCTTTCCTGTTCCGATACAAAGGCAACTTCCTCTTCCGATATCTTCATGATATCACATTGCTTCATCCCATACAGGATTCTTTTTCTGGCTTCTTCCGGTGTCTTCCACAAGGAAAGCCGCAGATTGGGATCAAAGGAGATCAGGCAGCCATTGTCTTTTGCCACCTGAATGGCATACTGTGTTGCTTCATAATTTTTATCATGAGTCATGGACAAGGAACCATAATGGAAAATTCTGGACCTTTTTATCAGTTCTCCGTCCACTTCTTCTTTTCCAAGCATCATGTCAGCACCGGGATTACGATAAAAGGAGAATTCCCTCTCTCCATCTGCTGCTGTATGTACAAAGGCAAGCGTTGTAGGGATACAGTTATCCTTCACCAATCCGTCAGTTAATATTCCTTTGCTCCGGATCGTATTTTCCAGGAAATCCCCAAACATATCTTTCCCGACTTTGCCGATAAATGCAACGTGTTTATCCAGTTTTCTTAACATAGCCAGCACATTGCAGGGTGCCCCTCCCGGATTGGCTTCGAACAGCATATGATTCTGTCCGGAAGTCCCTGCCGTAGTAAAATCAATTAATACTTCTCCAAGTGCTGCTACATCCAGATCTTTCTTCATAACTATGGTCTCCTCTTAATTAAGCATCAAGAAGTGTCTGAAATTTAAGCTTAAATTTCAGACACTTCATATTGTCAGGCTTCTGTTTCAGGGAACAAATCCGGTCTTAAATGTGTCATATCGGTAGGATTCTTCTCTATGCGTTCAATAGGATTCGGGCAATAAACATTATATGTTTCCCTTGAGTTCATTTTAATAAACGTTCCGGGATCATTCAATGCTTCTTCCTCTTCCTTTGTAGGTCTGTGCGGTCTCGTATATACATACGCAATGTGGGGATACAGACTGTCTCCCGGGGTCTTTCCGAAGACACTCTGTTTTGCATGGAAATACAAAGCCGAATAACCACCTGCATCAACATGTGCAAGTCCTCTCGGCAGAATAACCAGATCCCCTGCCTTAAATTCATAGTATTCTTCCTCACAGGTTTCATCACCTACACCAATAGTAACACTGCCCGACCCGGATAAGATGAATTTATACTCTTCTATATCCGGATGTGAATGAGAATCGAACGGTCTCTCTTCATCTGAGGATGCTAATTTTTCTGCCAGATTACAGATAGCAATATCGTCTGTCCATGTCAATGGATAACTGGATTGCCTAAGTCCTGCATTTGCATTATAAACAGGTGGTGCATCTTTACGTTTCAGCACTCTTGCTCCCAATACTGTGGCATTCTTTTTTGCCTCTTTTATATTGCTGATGATATGTGTCTGCTCATCTATAGGTGTTACTTCAGCATACAGATCATTAATATCATAAGTTCCGCTTTTCTCTGTATAATCGCTCCTGACATTCTCAAGGTTAATGTATTCTGATCTTTTGCCCGACACATTTCCAAAATCCAGTTGCCGCGTCATTGTCTGATCATAACAGGTATAATTTCCCGGTTCTTTCTGATTATTACTTTCAGCTTCCGTTGGTCTGGAAGGTTTATTTACAGTAACCACCGGATGAGGGTAACGATTCGTTCCGGCTACCGTTCCAAACACTCCCGTCCTGGCATGGAAACAGATTGCTTTCCATTCTCCCTCCATATAGTAAGGCACTTCTCTGGGAATGATTACCACTTCCTGCTCGGTGAAATCATATACTTCAGTTTCAAAGCTTTTATTATCATCTCCAAAGATTACTTTTCCACTTCCCTCCAGAATGTAATAATATAAATTTACATCCGGATGATATTGGATTGTCCATGCTCTGTCATTATCTGTCTTTGCTTCTTTTTCAATATAAGTGAACATTCCCAGGTCATTGACCTCAGATAATGGATAAAACCACTGTCTGCATGCTGATTCATTGACATATACCGATACCGCATCTGCACCACGAATAATTCTGGCTCCGGGAACAAGCGGATTTTTTGCTGCCTCTTTCATATCCTTAGCACATTGTAAAATATCTTTTTCTTCTCTGATTTTTTTCATATCTATTTTGTACATATCTTATTTCCTCCATGATAATAGATTTACGGCATTTCAATTTCATAATACCCATAACTTATGATTTGACTCCTCCTGCCATAATTCCATCCATGATTTTTTCTTCAAAAATCATGACAAATACTATAATAGGCAATAAAATAACACAACCCATTGCGCTTAACAAATCCCATGGTACATCATATGCATTTGCTCTTGGCAATGTTGAAATGCCCACTGTTAAAACACTGATCTTCTGCGAAAAGAAGAGCGGAATGAAAAATTCATTTAAACAATTTATAAAATTGATGATGCATATCGTAGCAATTGCCGGTTTCAACAAGGGAATAATAACATAAAATATTTTCTGTCCGAGATCTGCTCCATCTATTTCTGCTGCCTCCTCTATATCAACCGGTATTCCGCTCAAATAATTTCTCAATATGAGAATGGAAAACGGAATCAAAGCGCTGGTATATAGAATGATCAGTCCAGGATAAGTATCCACTAGCTTTAATTTCTTGAAGAAATCATATAACGGTCTCGCTGTAACTATTGCAGGGATCAATGCCGAAAATACAATCATTCCATATGCCAGAGATAGCTTTGGTGTAGAAAATCTTTCAAACGCAAATGCTGCTAATACACATATTATTGTTGATACAATCAATGTCGGTATAGTTATCAGCATTGTACAACCAATCTGTTGAATGATTCCTACCTGATCAATAAGTGTTTTATAGCTCTTCAAGGTAAAATGTTTAGGAATCCATTCAATAGGGATTGTAAATAAATCCTCATTGGGTTTAATTGAGGATATAAATATCCAATATATAGGAATAAGTATAATCAACGCCACCATAGCTGTTATCAGCCATTGAAATATCTTAAATGCAATCTTTTTTCTAGTTTTCATACTGTTCACCTACTTCAGATATTTTTTTGAAACGGCTACATTGAGACCACTCAATATTAACATGATGACAAACAATACAACCGCAATTGCCGATGCATAACCGAGATTCAAATTATTAAATGCCTCTATTAAAATCTTATATGCTAAAACTGCCGTTCCATCATGTGGACCTCCTGATGTCATTGCATATACAAGTTCAAAATTTGTCACTCTCCACATTGTGAAAAAAATTGAAATTGATAAAACCGTTTTTGCAATATTAGGCAATGTAATACTGAAAAAAGCCCGGACGGCATTAGCTCCATCAATCTTGGCCGCTTCATAGATATCCCCCGAAATGTATTGTAGTGCTGCCAGAACTAAGATTGCAAAATATGGGATATCTTTCCATAGATCAACGATGATAACAGCTATTCTGGCAGAATCCACATCTATCAGCCAGTCATAATGGAAATTTTCCACAAATCTTCCAATCAGATCATTCACAAACCCATACTGTCCATTAAATCCCCAGCGGGCAGCTCTTCCGGCAACAATCATTGGCATTGCCCATGGAATCAGCACAATTGTACGAAGAAATTTTTTACCTTTAAATTTCATATTCAGGATTAAAGCCAATACAATTCCCAAAATAATATGAAAAATCATTGATACCATTGTGAAGATTAAAGTGAAGCCTAATGAAGTGGCAATTTTTTCATCCGAGAGCATTCTCGCATAATTTTGCAAACCAATGAATTCACCTTTTCCACCTTGGATCACATTTAAATTTCTAAAACTGTTAATAAAGGTCATAAACACCGGATAAACTGTTGTTATGCCTCTTATCAGTATTACCGGTAAAATCATAATCCATGGAAGCCATCTTTTCTTACTGACTTTAGCCACTTGCATTACCTCACTTTGCTATGAATATGTGGAAGCTGTAAAATCAAAACTGCAGTCTTACAGCTTCCTTCCAGATTTTTCTACTTCACTTCATCAGGGAAATAAGTCTTCATGCATTCCTGCATCTTTGAAATATAATCATCAAAGCTGATCTCATCGCTGACATATTTTTGAAATTCCGCACCCATCTCGTTAATATACTCAGATGAATTTGCAGGTAACGGACGTACTACCAGTGTAGTATTTTCCAGATACGGCTTTAGCTCTTCAATACCGGGCACAGAGAACTCCGGATCTTCCACGACATCCGTTCTTGCCGGGATTCTGGAAAATGTTTCAGCATATACTTTCTGTCCTTCCAGACTAGCGGCCCATTTCAAGAAGATTTTTGCATTTTCCTTACGTGTTGATGCAGCATTTAAAACGTACTGCCATCCATTTGCATAAGTCTTCTCCTCTCCAAGATTTAACATTGGTGCAATATAAATATCATCTTTTCCATATCTTCCCGCCTTATCATAAGTAGGCATAAAGCTGGAATAATTCAACATGGATGCAACGCTACCATCCATAATTCTCTGGTTTAATTCCGTATACTGATCTGCAATCTGTGACTTGGCGGTCCAGCCGTTATTTACCATTTCTTTTAAAAACTTCACTGCCTCCTGAGTCTGTGGATTAGACCAGTCATATAAATCACCACCAAATAAATTAATAAATTCACCGATATCATTCCAGACATATGTCTGTTCCCATCCTCCGCCATATCCATACACATTGTCCTTGGATACTTTTTCAAGAAATTCCACAAACTCGTCCTTGGTCTGAATGGAATCCATGCCTGCTTCTTTTACATATTTGCTGTTGAGCCAGAAACAAAAGATTTCCATAAACATAGGAACACCTTTTCCGTCACTCATTTGGATAAAGGATTCCGGATATGCCGCTTTAACTTCATCAGTGAGCACATCATCCAAAGGCTCCAGATATCCTGCGTTAACAACCGGAAGCAGCATTTCCTGATCAGCCGAAATTACATCGATCGTATCATCTCCCGATGATAAAATTGTCATGAATTTAGCTGTTCTATCTGCGGTATTTGTAGGCATGGCAATAACTTCAATATCAAGTCCGGTTGCTTTTTCTGCCGCATCCAGATAATCCTGGAAATTGCTTTGCGTCGCAGCATCATCTAAAAACATGGTCAACTTATTATCTCCGGTTGTCTCACTACTGCTGGTTGTCACTGATCCGACTGTTGCTGATCCAGCTGTGCTTTCAGCAGGCTCAGAAGCATTTCCGCACCCGCTCAGCACTCCAACAGTCATAGCAAGGCACATTAACATACTTACAATTTTTTTCTTCATTTTCTTATCCTCCCTAAATTAAACGTTTTGCCACTGACCTGTCTGATTACTTTTCAAACAGGCTTCAACAATTTTAGTAACATACCATCCTTCCGCAAAATCCGGACTCTCATAAACAGCCTCAGTTTCATTTAATATGCTTCCGTAGAAAATCTCAAAGCCTTTCTCAAAGGCATCCTTCCATCCTACCGAATGTCCATCCGGCAGATCTGCAAAGCATCTGATTTTTTCAGATAAATTATTTTTACCTGCATAAATAATCTCATTCCCGGAATCCTTGTGGCCTATCCACAAATTTGCCGGTGTTTCCTGCTGCCATTCATAGGCTTCCTTTGTTCCACTGATTAAGATTTTTAGATTATTCTTTTTTCCGGCGCATACCTGTGTGACGTTTATGTTTCCTACCATCCCTCCTTCCAATCTGAATAGAATAATGGCTGCATCTTCATTTTCAACCGATACCGGTTCTCCTTTACTATCACTGTCCATCGGTCGTAGAGAAAACGTATCTGCCTGCTTTGTCATATATCGCTTCTGATACTGCTTATGGAACATCGCATATACGGACACAATCTTCTCTCCTGTAATAAACTGGATCGTATCAAAGCAATGAGAGCCGATATCTGCCACTGCCCTGGATTCACCTCCTTTATCCTTCTGGACTCTCCAGTCAAAATCCGTGTCATATAACAGCCAGTCCTGCAGGTATTCTACCTGAATATGGCTGATCATACCCATTCGTCCATTTTGAATTCTTTGTTGTATTTCCTGTACCATCAAATTATTTCTGTAGTTAAAATTAACAGCTGTCTTTAGTCCCTTTTTGTCTGCAAGTTCTATCAGACTTTCTCCCTCGACAGATTTTATTGTCAATGGCTTCTCACTATATACATGGCATCCTGTCTTCAAGATTTCACAGCTTACTTCATAATGGAAATTGTTTGGTGTGCAATTATGTACAACATCCATTTTTTCATTTGTCAGCATTTCTTTATAATCAGAATAATATTTTTGAATTCCATTTTTTTCACACCATTCACGCATACCCAGGTTACTGTCGGATCCCGCTACAATTTCAATATAGGGAAGTCTCCTCAGTGCCTCTACATGCTGTTTTCCAATAAATCCTAAACCGATTACTCCAACCCTAATCTTTTTCATACTTTTTTCCCTTCTCCGGAAAGTTAATGAATTGTTTCAAGTATTGCCGGCTGATCTTTAATGAATTTTCAATGCTCTCCTTATCATTCTCAAAAGATTTATCTTCAATCTCAATACATGCAGCTCCTTTATAGCCTATCTCTAAAAGGGCTCTTATATATTCTGCCCAATCCACATCGCCGTGCCCCGGTATGCAGGGAAGCATATACGAAAGTGGCGTTGCTAATATTCCGACTTCATTTCTGGCATCTTTATTCACTTTGATATCTTTATAGTGAACATGAAATATTTTATCCTTAAATTCATATAATGGCTTGATATAATCCATCTCTTGCCAGATGAAATGGGAAGGATCAAAATTCAATCCAAGCATATCACTCGGAAAACGCTTAAACAGTTCTCTCCAGATAGCCGGTGATATTGCCAGGTTCTTTCCTCCCGGCCATTCATCCTCAGTAAATAGCATCGGGCAATTTTCAATAGCTATTTTCACGCCCCTATTTTCCGCATAGTTTAAAATCGGCTTCCATATTTTTTCTGCCAATGCCAGGTTATCTGAAACATTTAAGTTCTGATTTCTTCCAATAAAGGTAGTAACCATGTTAACCTTCAATTCCGATGATGCATCAATTACCTGCATCAAATGATCAATACTTTTCTTCCGGCATTCGTCATCTTCATCCAGAACATTCGGATAATAAGCCAAGGCCGAAATTGTAACATTTCTATCCTTGCAATATCTCAATATCTCTTCTGCTTTGAAAGAATCGAGTGTGGATACATCAATATGCGTTACACCTGCATATTTACGTTCCGCTTTTCCTTTGGGCCAGCATGCAACCTCCAGACACTCAAAACCATTTTCTGATGCGAAATCCACCACCTGCTCAAATGAATAATCTGCCATCACCGATGTAATAAATCCCTGTTTCAATAAGCTTCCCTTCCTTTTCCTATTTATTTTCATGCATTTTACATTTTTCATTATTTTTTACATTTTTATTATACAAATCATTGACTTATTTTTCAATACCCTATATAATTTTCATAACAAGCGATATATTGCTTTTTCGATTTTAGTGCACTTTTACTAAGTATTATGAAAATTTTTCATGTAGGAGGGGAATATGGCTATTTCCAAGGATGTAACAATTTCAGAAATTGCAGCAAGAGCCAACGTATCGATTGCAACCGTATCACGCGTCATCAACCAGGCCGGAAACATCAAAGCCGAAACAAAGCAAAAAGTTCTTCAGGCAATGGCAGAATTAGGACTGAATCCCAGTACTTACTGTGGTATTAAAGCCCCCGCAGACTCACGATCCATATTAGTCTGCCTTCCTAACTTTCAAAATCCATTTAATGCTGATGTTATTGAAGGTATCCAAAATGCAGCTATGGCACGCGGCTATCGAACTTTTTTTTACGCAGCTTCTGATTTACGCTTTTCTTTATATGAATACGAAAAAATTATTGATCAGAACAATTTTTGCGGTTTATTATTAGTACATAATGTTTTAGATACGGAACAGTTAAACAAAATAAAATTAAAATACCCAGTAGTCATGTGCTCAGAGCATTGCAATCTGCCTGATGTTTCTTTTGTCTCCATTGATGATGTTTATTCATCGCAAATAGCTGTCAACTACTTATTATCTATCGGGCGCTCCCGGATTGCCCTGATTAACAGTCAGCTGACAAATGCCTATGCACGTTTTCGCGAAAAGGGATTTCTCTCCGCCCTGAACAAGGCCGGTCTGCAGGCAAATAACAATTGGATCCTGCATATTACAGAAATTGATTTTGACATTGCCGTCTCTGTAATCACTTCTTTGTTGAAGGGGGCCGACCGCCCGGATGCAATCTACTGTGTCTCTGACGTATATGGGGCTGCAGCCATCAAAGCAATTCAGAATTACGGTCTACGTGTTCCTGAGGATATAGCCGTGGTAGGCTTTGATAATATCAGTCTGTCAAAAATGGTTGTGCCCGCCTTAACTACCATTAATCAGCCCAAAAAACAATTAGGTCATCAGGCTTGTGAAATTTTGATTAATCTTATCGAAAATCCTTCGACACCTCCACAGCATATTTTGCTGGATACGGAATTAATCGTCCGATCCTCCACCTAAAACATAATCTGAAAAAGCAGGGCAACCGTCCTTACAGACGGCGCTCTGCTTTTTCAATTAGAATACTCATATCTTGAAAATTTAATTTCATCACAGTATCTCACACAGTTCGATCACTTCATGATTGGGTCCTTCCACCTTGAAAAAGCGGATGCCGGATTTCCAGTATGGCAGCTGCTCCACTTCCGTGCTGAGGAGCCGGTATACCCCCTGCATCTTGCGAAACAGCTGATCCACCTTCTCCACAGATAATGCAATATGATCGATGCTGCCTGTGGCGTCTGCGGTAGTCTCGCTTTCGTACACCTCCAGCATCACGTTGTGGATTCTCAGGAAAGCCACCCTGTGTCCCTGATAGTTCTCCTGATTTATGATCTCGAATCCCAGAGAACGGTAGAAATCCAGAGTCTCCTGATATTTCTGTGTGGGGATCCCGATGTGCTGGATCCCCTTTATGTGTAATTTATATAAATATTTGTCCATGGCTGATGCCCCTTATCCCTCGATATGGTATACTCTTGCTTCATAGGGCTGCAGATGCAGAGTATCTGTGATCTTTGTCTCCGGGTAATTGGATATCAGCAGCTTTGCTGATTTTTCAACGAACTCCGCAGGAATTTCCAGATCCATAGCTTCTCCTGCAAAATTACATACAATCAAAAGCTTTTCCTGTCCCAGAATTCTCTCATAGGCATAGATCTTATCATGCTCAGGATACAGCAATTCATAGGATCCATATACCACAATAGGATAATCCTTGCGCAGACGGATTACTTTACGGTAGAAGTTCAGGATAGAATCCGGATCCTCCTCCTGGGCTGCCACATTGACCTCTGTGTAACAGGGGTTGGTCTTAAGCCAGGGGGTGCCGGTGGTAAATCCGGCATTTTTCTCCGCATTCCACTGCATAGGAGTTCTGGCATTGTCTCTGCCCTTACGATTGATATAACGCATCATGTCCTCTGGTGCGATTCTGCCATCGGATGTATATTCTTTATAAGCATTAATGGCTTCAATATCATTGCATTCCTCAATATTATGGAATACCATGTTCTTCATACCGATTTCTTCCCCCTGATAGACATAGGGGGTTCCCTGCATCATATGCAGGCAGACTGCCAGCATTTTAGCGGATTCCTTCCAGTATTTTCCATCATCGCCAAAACGGGATACCATTCTCGGCTGATCATGATTGTTCAGATACAGACTGTTCCAGCCCACTCCATTGAGTCCGGTCTGCCATTTACTGAACACACGCTTCAGTTCTACGAGATCCGGCTTTTTGTCTGTCCATTTTAAACCGTTATCACTGTCCACATCCATATGCTCAAAGGTGAATACCATATTCAGCTCCTGTCTGTCAAAGCCGGTGTATTTGATGGCATCCTCCACAGAAGTACAGGGAGCCTCACCCACGGTGATCACATCGTATTTAGACAGAACTTCCCGGTTCATCTCCTGTAAATATTCATGCACATGAGGTCCATTCATCACATAAGGCAGGCGGTTGCCGTATTTAGAGCCCGGAATCGGTTCGCCATCAGGATATCCCTCCACCTTGGAGATCATATTGATGACATCCATCCGGAATCCGTCAATCCCCTTATCCAGCCACCATTTCATCAGATCATAGACTTCCGCACGCACTTTTGTATTACGCCAGTTCAGATCCGGCTGTTTCTCGGAAAACAGATGCAGGTAATACATATCCGTCCGAGAATCATATTTCCATGCGGAGCCGCTGAAGTTGGAATCCCAGTTGTTGGGTGGATTACCGTTTTTCCCTTCCTGCCAGATATAATAGTCTCTGTAAGGGTTGTCTTTAGAACTTCTGCTCTCAATAAACCATTTGTGTTCATCAGAGGTATGGTTCACCACCAGATCCAGCATGATCTTGAGATGATGCTCATGTGCCTTCTCCAACAATTCATCGAAATCAGCCAGAGTGCCGAATTCATCCATGATATCACGGTAATCACTGATATCGTAGCCATTATCATCATTAGGAGATTTGTAGATCGGGCACAGCCACAATACATCCACACCCAGGCTTTCCAGATAATCCAGCTTAGAGATGATACCTCTCAGATCACCGATGCCGTCTCCGTTGCTGTCGCAGAAGCTGCGGGGATATATCTGATATACTACGCTTTCTTTCCACCATTTTTTATCCATATCATTGTCCAACCTTTCCTGTTGTTTTTGTCTTTCTGATATTGTTACGTTTTTTAGATGCCGTGGGCTTTTGTCCCCGACATTGATACCGCGCCATCACCCCTTGACCGCACCGTCAGTAACACCCTTCACGATATACCGCTGGCAGCTGATGTAGAATATAATGATGGGGATCATGCACAGGATCAGCCCAGCAGTTGCCAGATCCCATCTCTTGGTAAACTGTCCGAAGAACAGGTACGTCTTTAGTGGCAGTGTCTGCCAGCCTGTCTTATTGATGATCAGATTCGGCAGCAGAAAATCATTCCATATCCACATAACATTCAGAATTGCCACCGTCACTGTAATAGTTTTTAGCAGAGGAAATACGATACCGAAGAACAGTCTTACCATGCTGCAGCCGTCCAATGTCGCCGCTTCCTCCAGATCCAGAGGTACATTTTTAATAAACCCATGATAAAGCACAATGGACATACTGCATCCAAAGCCCACATACATAAACACGATTCCCGGACGGTTCATAAGATTCAGGTCACTCATGAAGTCCACCAAAGGAAGCATGACACACTGGAACGGGATCAGCATGGAAGCCGCAAACAGCAGGAAAATCACCTTGCTGGCTTTCGTGTTGTAGCGGACCAGTACCCAGGCTGCCATGGATGATACCAGTATGATCAATGCGGTAGACACTACTGTGATCACCAGGGAATTCAGGAAGGATCGTACAAAATCCAGTTTTTCAAACGCTTCCCGGTAATTGTCTATTCCAAAATGAGAGGGCAGTGCCAGCACATCCAGATAGATTTCCTTCAGTTCCTTAAAGGAGCTGTTTAACAGCAGGAGGATCGGAGACACAAAGATCAGGGATAATGCCAGCATCAGCAGAATCAGCATTGCCTTTTTCCAGCTTTTCATCTTCATTACATCTCCACCTCCTTACGCTTGCTTAAGATTAACTGTGTTACAGAAATCACGACCACTACGATCAGGAACACCACTGCTTTTGCCTGTGCCTGTCCCAGCTTCGATTCCTTGAATGCCGTATTATAGATATTCAGTGCGATCATTTCCGTACTGTTGGCAGGACCGCCTGCTGTCAGAGACAGGTTCTGATCGAACATTTTGAAAGAATCTGAAATCGATAAGAACAATCCAATGGTAAATGCCGGTGCCACCAGTGGCAGCTTGATTTTCAGAAATGTCTGAAATGCTGTCGCTCCGTCAATTTTTGCAGCCTCCAGATAGGATTCCGGAATACTTTCCAGCTGTGCAATATAAATGATCATCATATATCCTGCCAACTGCCAGGTCAGTACGATCAGCATACCGATAAATCCCGTCTTCTGGTCGGACAGCCATCCCTGGAGCCAGGTCATTCCTGTATTTTTGCCGATTGCTTCGAAAATAGACACAAAGATGAACTGCCAGGTAAATCCAAGCAAAATTCCTCCGATCAGGTTTGGCATAAAGAACACAGTTCTCGCCAGGTTGGCACCTTTGATCTTATTGGTCACCAGCACTGCCAGTCCGAAGCCCACGGCATTAATGCAGATCACAGAGCAGAGTGCAAATACAAAGGTGAACAGAAACGAATTCCAGAATCTGCTATCGCTCAATAGTTTTCCATAATTTGATATTCCTACAAATACGGCATTTTTACCGATTCCGTTCCAGTCGGTAAAGGAATAGTAGAATCCCTTTACCGCAGGAACCAGAACCACCAGTACAAAGGCGAAAAGTGCCGGGAGGATAAACAACCAGAAGCCTGTCTGTTTTCTTCTCATAATCCTATCTCCTGTTTTACTGCTGTCTCATAGCTTCCCAATCACTCTTGTTCTGTGCGATCACCTGCTCCCAGGTCATGCTGCCTGCCAGATATGCCTGTACATTGGCTGCTACGTTGCTATCCCAACCGGATGGCTGACCGGAGAATACCCAGGGGATGGTCTTGCCTGCATTCATATATCTCATCACTTCCGCAGACAGAGGATCGCTGATCTCAATGCCATCATAATTATCAAATGCAGGAATCAGAGACAATTCATTGATCACAATATTTTTGCCTTCGTCAGACTGATACAGCCAGTTCAGAAAGGCTTTAGCTGCTGTCTTCTCTGCCTCTGAGGACTTGGAGTTCACGCACCAGTAATTGGATACTCCTACTGCAATAGAATCCTCAACCACACCCTTCAGAGGGATCGGCAGAATGCCGAGATCCTGCAACAGATCCTCAGATACATTGGAAATCTCCGGAGAGATCCAGTTGCCCTGCTGGATCACTGCTACCCGTTCAATAGCAAGTCCACCGCCGACCTGTGTCGCATAGTCTACGGAATTCAGCAAAGATAAATCGTCCCTGCTGCTGGTATATCTGGTCTCCAGGTCTATCAGATCCTTCAGCGCATCACCATAAGTATAATTCACCGTCTGACTCTCAAATGCTTTTGCTGCACTTCCAAATTCCTGACTCAGTGCCACATTATTGGTATGTAAGCCTACGATCCAGGATTCCTTTGCAGCATATTCCTCGACTGCTTCCAGCACAGGGAACTGGTCTGCCAGAGTACCCGCATCGATCTGGCTCTGCAGATCTGCAAAAGCCTTATCCATCGCATCATAGCTGGTCAGTGTGGAAGCATCGATGCCTGCTGCCTCGAAGATTTTCTTATTGTAGATCAGTCCGTAGCCTTCCACCGCGATCGGCATTCCATATACCTGACCGTCCACCGTCACATTGTCACAGCCTCCTGCAGTCACATGGGATACCCATTCTTCTCCAGTCAGGGGCTCCAGATATTCTTTGTAGCTTGCGATATCATCCGGTCCTCCCAGTGTGAAGATTTCTACCGGGTCGTTTCCCAGCATCTTTGCTTTCAGAGAAGAGGCATAATCCGATCCGCCTACTGTTTCCAGATGAATTGTCACCCCCGGGTTCTCAGATTCATATTGCTCAATGGCTGCCTGCAGCGCATCGCTGATCTCATTTTTATTCTGGAAGATATCCACTACCACCTGGTCTCCCGAACCGGTATTCGTACCATCTCCACTCTGACTTTCGCTATTTCCGCAGCCGGTGAACATACCGGTGATCATCATTGCTGTAAGGATACATCCCACTACTTTCTTTTTCATAAGCTATTTACCTCCTTCGCATGTCCTGCATGCTTTCCATACATTACGTTGTCCCTGTTTTCGTTTGGTTATGTACATAACTTCTGTATCTTCAACATATCACTCGAACGCAAATATGTAAATAGGTTATGTTCATAACCTATTTAATAACCAAATGAAAACCTCTCTTTTTTGTACATTTTTGACAATATTTGGGGATTCTGTTATAACTAAGATAGTCTGAGTACAGGAGGAACCTATCTATGACTACTATCAAAGATATTGCCGAGCGCGCCGGAGTCAGCACCGCTACCGTATCCAATGTGATCCATGGGAATACGAAAAAGGTCTCTCCCGCCACGATTGAACTGATCGAGAACTTGATCAAAGAAATGGGATATGTCCAGAAAATGGGACTGAGTGTCCTGAATAACAGCAGTTCCAAAATGGTGGCTGTAGTTATCCATACCCACAAAAAATATGAGGATGCCGTGATCTCCGATCCCTTTTACGGTACGATCATCGGCTTTATCGAAGAAAAGCTGCGTCTGCTGGGTTATTATATGCTGCTTTACTCCACAGATGATGTCAATGAAGTCTTCCGTACTGTCATGGCATGGAATATCGATGGAGTCATTGCCCTGTCCTTCTCCCGCAACGATTGCAATAAGATCTGGCACCTGATCCACAAGCCCGTAGTCTGTATTGATGCTTACGGAATCTCTCACGATGATACTCCCGTCACCAACATTGGTCTGGATGACTCCACAGGGGGTGCCCTGATGTCAGAATATTTGTTACAATGCGGTTATGAAAACATACTGGTATGTGCCACCAACGATTATGGTGTGGATTATTCGAGATGGACCGGTGCCAGAGAAATGTTTGAGGAACTGACTGCCGGAAACAAAGAGAAAAAGATACGTCTGATCAATATCGGTGAGACCCAGATCACCAGAGAAAGCTTCTATCAGCAGCTACTGCGTCAGATTCCCTTTCCAACGAAGACGGCGGCTTTCTTTCTTTCAGATTATTTTGCCATTGAGGCCATCAGTTACTTAGGCTCCAAAGGTATCCGGGTCCCCGCAGACCTGGGGATTGCCGGATTCGATGATATCAATTACGCCCACCTTACCGTTCCGAAGCTGACTACCATCCATCAGAACATGGAACGGAAAGCAGAGCTGGCTGTAACAGAGCTGCTATCTGCCATACAAAATCCCATCTACATGGGCAAGGAGGTATTACTGGATGTCATGCTGATCGCCCGGGATTCCATCTAATTTCTGTGCATCCGGCTGCTGTTCCTCCAGCTCCTCATAGAACCGGTAATTATTCTTGCCGTTCTGTTTGACATAATACAATGCTTTGTCCGCTTTTATATAATATTCTTCAAAGTTGTCTCCCTGTCTGCACATGCACAGGCCGCAGGACAGGGATGCCGCTGAAGTCTCCGCCGCAGCATCTTTTGCCGCACGAAAGCTGTCAAACAGTTTTCTCACCCGCATGTTTATCTCTGCTTCCGATACCTCCGGCAGATAGAACAGGAATTCATCTCCTCCCAGCCGGCAGACCACGGCGTTCTCCATGCACTCTGTGAGCACCTCTCCTACCAGTCTGAGGGCACGATCTCCCGCCTTATGTCCATAGACATCATTGATCTTCTTCAGATTATCCATATCCACAAATCCCAGACAGCCACCCTGCTTCTGCATTTTCTCAAGGATCAGTGCCTCACCCTTATGACGCATGGGAAGGCCTGTCAGATAATCCAGACTTTCCCTTGCCTCTCTCTGCCTGGCCAGCTCCAGCTCGCGGATGCGGTCTATTGTCTGGATCAGAGTAACGACCAGCAGGACCACCAGTCCGGTTGCGATAAAGATTCCGGACAGAGACACAACACGATACACTGCTGTCACCTCCAGCATGACTGCGATCATGGCAGCCCCCGCTTTTATTCCCTTATCGGAGTTCTGTCCATGATCTTTTACCCACTTATCAACAAGTTTATCACACGTAGCTGAAAAAAGTAACTATCTATTTTACCCCGTAAAATGTTTATGGAAAATTTATTCGACAAATCATGCTTTCCGAACTAAAATAGGAATGCGATATGATAATTTCATGATCCTATGAAAGGAGACAACATGATATGAAGAATAAAAAATATTCCATCATTTATAGCAGCTTAACAGGTAATACCAAGGTGCTGGCTGATGCGATCCACGAGGCATTACCTCAGGATGAATGTGAGTATTTCGGTGTGTCCGACACAGTGATTCCTTCTTCCGAACTGCTCTATATCGGATTTTGGACAGACAAGGGAAATGCAGATACCAAGACATTACAGCTATTATCGCAGTTAAAGAATAAACAGATTTTTCTGTTTGGAACTGCAGGCTTTGGTGGCAGTGATATCTATTTCCGGAAAATCCTGAATCAGGTTAAGCAGTTCGTTGACGCAAGCAATGTTATCGTCGGAGAGTATATGTGTCAGGGCAGAATGCCGCAGTCTGTCCGGGAACGCTACTTGAAAATGAAGCAAGCTCCTGATCATCCGGCAAATCTTGATGTATTGATCCAGAATTTTGACTGTGCATTGTCTCACCCTGATGCAGATGACCTGGAGAGACTCAAACAAGCCGTTAGGAACTCATCCTTCTGATAAGACCATAAAATAAGGCAGCCTCACATAGCTGAGTCTGCCTTACTCTCTTTATTTAACATGGATGCCACTGGCATATTGTTGTAGGAACTGTTCCTTCCCGCAGGGTCTTCCAAAATAATATCCCTGCAGATAATCCACCTTCATTTCTTTCATTTTCAGAAGCCATTCTCTTTCCTCGATGCCTTCTGCACATATTCTGACATTAATACTATGTACCATGCGGATGATATTTTTATATAATTCATAATCCCTGTCACTGTTCATCGCCTTGGCAGT
>OGXX01000105.1_pt1 | contig 82771 bp, 59 predicted proteins | sample 1576301 | NCBI WGS metagenome assembly OGXX01 (sample SAMEA3541469, study PRJEB24748) | human gut metagenome | biome: human gut; feature: human-associated habitat; material: faeces | place: China | collected 2012
GGCGGATCAGGTCCTCCCGGGGGCCTTGCCGGTGGGCGGCAATGGCGTCTTTGTAATAGACGCCATCCAGCACCATATGGATGTGGCAATCTGCGTACATGAACCTCACTCCTTACTGCCGGATGAAGAGGACGCCTAAGGTTCCCGGGCCGCAGTGGCAGGAGACGGTGCACCCGGCGGAGGTTTCGAAGACCTCCCGGAAGTGGCCGTACCGGTCCACAGCCTCTCGCACCGCTGCCAGACAGTCCGGTTCCACCGGGGTATAGGTGATAAACAGCCGGTCCCGGCGAAGCTCCGGGCGACCATCCAACCGGTCTTTGACGTAATTGGCCAGGCACTTGGCGTAAGGCCCCCGATACTTTTTGACTACCTGCATTTTCCCGTCCCGAACCTCAATGCAGGGCTTCAGGTTCAAAAGGTTGGCCCCCAGGGCCGCCACGGTGGAGCAGCGGCCGCCCTTGACCATATAGTCCAGCCGGTTCAAAAGGAAGCTGGCTTCCACCTTCCCGGTGAGCTGCGCCAGCTCCTGGCAGAGCCCGTCCAGGCTGGCAGCCTGGTCTCTCAGACGGCAGGCCTCCAGGACTACGTGGCCCTGGCCTGTGGAGAGGTTGCGGGAATCCACCACCCGGACATTGGGAAATCCTGCTGCCGCCAGACAGGCGTTCTGATAGCAGGCGGAAAAGCCGGAGCCAATGGTGATGTGGACAAGCCCGTCACAGGACCCGGCGAACCGGCTGAAAAGGGCCTGGTATTCCCCCACGCTTACCGCCGCCGTGGAACAGAGGCTGCCACCGGCGGCCACGTGGCTGAAAATCTCCTGGGGCGTGATGGTGAGGCCGTCTGTATAGCTGGTTCCATCCTTGATGACCGTGAGGGGAGCCAGGGTGATATCGTACCGGGCCAGAAGGGCCGGTGACAGGTCACAGGTGCTGTCTGCTGTTACTTTTACGTTCATGTTTCCCTCCGCATGGTGTCAGAATCCGTGGATTTTCTTTTAGTATACCGTGATTTCGCCCAGTGTCAACTGGGCAACCTTGCAAAATTGGGGCAGCCGTGGTAGGATGCTCTCAGGAGGCGATGGAATATGAACCATGAAGAGAAAGCGCAAGCTCTGTTTTTGGAGGGCTGTAACTGCGCCCAGGCGGTGTTTGCGGCGTTTTGCGATGTGACGGGCTTTTCCCGCCAGGAGGCCATGCGGTTGGCCTCCTCCTTTGGCGGCGGTGTGGGGCGGATGCGGGAGATTTGCGGCGCTCTGTCCGGGGCTTTTTTGGCCATGGGCTGGCTGTACGGCTATGAAGAACCGGGGGACGATGGAGAAAAGGCGGCCCACTATGCCCGGGTCCAGGAGCTGGCTGCCGCCTTTCGGGAACGGCATGGGGCGATCCAATGCCGGGAGCTTCTAAACCACCCGGACACAGGGGCCACACCCACCCTGCGGACGGAAACCTTCTACCGGGACCGCCCCTGCGCCAAGCTGGTCCGGGATGCGGCGGCCCTATTGGAGCGGTATATGGAGGACCATCCCAGGGAAGGAAGGTTGGATAAAAATTAGCATATTTTGTGCCCGTATCCGTTACGTCAATGGAATACAGGGGATGGGCAAAAGCCTCAATTACAAGGCTTTTGATTTGCGAAAAGGGTTGACGCGCGGAAGCCAATATGGTATACTTATTACATTAAAAGTATAGTTGAATCAAAAACGTGGTTGATGCTCATTTGACCGACCACCTTGCAAGGAGAGGATTCCGATGGCTTTTTGGAATGGCCACATAAGTCGAGTGATTGAGATAGTAATTGCGTGCTGACATAATGAAAACAGACAAATATAGAAATAGTCATGTACAAGCTGGTAGCTCCAGTGGGACTACTTCAGTATCGGCTGGTTGCGTAACCTCCCAGGGACAGAAGGCATCTTCGCAACACAGTGTAAGAGGAGGAACTGCGTGGGGCAACTAGAGATGTAGTTTGAGTACAACTGCCTGGTAAAGGTTAGGTGTGCAATTAGCTCCGTTTCTCCCTGCATTGCCCACGGGTACACGTTCTAGCTGATTAGGAGGAACTTCGCTTCTCTCATATGGAATGGAAAAGCGGCTAGAACTGAATGACAGTAACGATGTAGAAAGGTTATGTGGGTGGCTGTGCAGCAATGTATGGCTACCCACTTGCTTTCACCAAGTCAAGAAAGGCGGTATATGATGCGAAGATCATTTTTTTTGGCAGTAGCGGTTTTTCTTTGCTTCTTTTTGGGAGCCTGTGATGCGAAGGACACGGATAACTTGTTTGAAACGACCCAGGGCCAAACCCCATCTGTGGTAAATCCAAGTGGCTCAGAAGAGAAAATGACAGGCCCCTCAGCAGAAGGGTCCGCCCCCACAGTAGGAGATCAGGCTGCCATGGAGGAAGGCTATTCCTACGGAAATATGCAGAAAAATGTACCAAGTGGAGATTTTATGCAATATGAGGATGATATTGTATTTCTTTCTTACAGCAACCGCCGTTTTCGCCTATGCACCTATGATATGAAGACCGGAGAGGTCAGTCTCTTTTTCAAAGACGCCACCAACCAAGGCGGCGCCAGTGTGTCTGGAAACTTGGAGTCGTATGATGGGAAACTCTATGTATTAAATCCTGCCTCACAGGCCATGGAAGTAAAGAGCGATACATTAGATCCCATCATTGACGGAGGTTTATACAGTTTTTGGCATAGTCAGGGTGATTTATATGTCAAAACCAAGGATTCCTCTCTTCTTGTGTATGAAAACGACGGCGGCGAGCCCCGCACAGTGTTAGAAGAATTTACGGGTATCTGGAGTGTTGTGTTCGGCCAGTATCTCTATGCCAACGTGGAAGAAAACATAGTCCGTGTGGATCTTGAGGCAAACGAGCCTCAGGAAGAAGTACTGGTAAAAAACGCTGGCGGGGTCATAGACGGAAACCACATCTATTATGTAGATTATGAGAGCTGGCATCTGTATCGTTGTGATATGGATGGCAGCAATCCGGTTCTGATTGTGGAGAAACCGGTTCTGCTTGCCAGCATGAACTTTGAGAACGACTATTTTTATTTCCGACTGTACACGGGTATGGAATTGGATGAGGGTGAGGACTGCTATGATATCTACCGTTTCCCCAAGGCGGATCCCACACAAATTGAAAAAATTGCAACGTTATCAGCACCGGCATATCAAATTTATACAGTTCCTGGATATGACAAAATTTTTGTAAAAACCCGGGGCCCGGTGAATGAAAGTGGCAGCGGAGAGGAAGGCCCGATTTATGTAATGGGGTTGGATGGCAGCGATGCCCGGGCTTTGGAACTCCCTGATTTTTAGGGAACGAGGTGCTTAAATCAGCATCAACCCCGATTGACACAGAGTCATTGCCGCTATCTAGCTTGGCCTCGGCCAAAATACAGGTGGTGGTTTCCCAAGCAGAAGAGGAGTGAGCAACCATGGAACTGACGGTACAAAACCTGGTCAAGCAATACCCAAAGAAACGGGCTCTGGATGATGTTTCCTTTCTCTTGAGAGAGGGCGTTTATGGCCTTCTGGGTCCTAACGGCGCGGGCAAGACCACCCTAATCAACATCATCGCCGGGATTCTGCGACCTACTTCTGGCAAGGTCCTCTGGGATGGGAAGGACATTGACGATTTGGACTGGCGCTACCGGGAGCTGCTGGGATTCCAGCCCCAGACCCCGTCTTTGTACAAATCCTTCCGGGCAGATGAATTTCTCCGATACATGGCTGCGGTGAAAGGGCTGAAGTTGAGTAGGAAGGAGCTGGACCATGCTGTGGACCGGCTTTTGGACACGGTGAACCTGCGGGAAGATGGAAAGCGAAAAATTGGGGAGTTTTCCGGCGGTATGCGCCAGCGTCTGGGCATTGCCCAGGCCCTGCTGAACGATCCCAAGCTGTTGCTTCTGGACGAGCCCACCGCTGGGCTGGACCCCCAGGAGCGGGTGCGGTTGCGGAATGTCATTGCGACCGTGGCTCTGGATAAGGTCGTGATTTGGACGACCCACATTGTTTCCGACATTGAGTTCATCGCCCGGGACATCCTGATGTTGAAATCCGGACAGCTCATCGCCCGGGGGACGCCTCAGGAGCTGGTGGAGGGTATGCAGGGTAAGGTCTTTACGCTCCCGGTGCAGCCTGGGGAGGTGCCCCAATGGCAGGACAAAGCTCTGGTGGGCAACGTACAGCGGCGGGAAGGAGACGTGCTTCTGCGGATTGTGGCAGACGAATGTCCCGGTGGCTTGCTGGCAGCGCCAGACCTGGAGGATGTGTATCTGTACCATTTCCAAGAGGTGTCAAGGGAGGGTGAGCGATGATTGGAACACTCACCCGGTATGAACTGAAGAAATCCGTCTGGAACAAATTTTTCCTGATCATTTTTGCCCTGCTGCTGCTGGCAAACGTCCTTTTAAACTGCGGTATTCAGGACTTCCTGAATTGGATGGATGCCGTGGAGAATGGCACTGCGCTAGGGGAGATTACGGCGGAAAATACGAATTTCTTGGGAAACAAGGCGGAAATCCGCCGGACAACGGCACGAATCAGGAAGCAATACGCTACTTTTGCGGAGCTGACCCCGGAGGAACGAACCGCTTTTGAAGCTGCTATGAAGGAAAAGTACGGCGAGGAGGTATTTGAATTTCCGATTCCCACAGACGAGATGATGTCATCCCCAGGATACTTTGGCGGGGAAACCAATGATCTCACTTGGATTTTAAACTACTCAGATGTGCTGCAGTGGAATGAGGAGAATCGGGAATCCTATGAAAGCGTACTCCGGGCGGCAAAGGCCTTTGGCCGGGAGGCTCTGGAGGAGGGGGACAACTACGGCATTCGGCGAAACCTGCAAATCATCCGTCTCTATTCTCAGCCCCGGGGAGAAATTACCGGTCCTGTTCGGGGATGGAGCGATTTTCTCTTTGATAACCCAGCCATGCTGTTGGTATTTCTCATGGTCCTTTTGACTTGCGCTGGAAACGTTTCAGGGGAGCGTGACAGGCAGACTTGGCTCTTGCTCCACACGGCGAAAAATGGCAAGGGCAAGACCCTGACTGCCAAATATTTAGCAGGAGCTGCCTCAGCGGCGGTGCTGACTATTTTATTCCAGCTTGCTTCCCTGGGGGCCATCTTATTTCGGGGAGGGCTATTGGGGTTCAATCAGCCGGTAGCCGCTTTGGAACAGCTCAGGCTGTTTCCCTATACCGTGACCGTGGGGCAGTATGTCTTTCTGACGCTGGCCTGCCAGGTCTTTGCGGCAGTGGTCCTTTCCATTCTGTTGACCACCATCTCGGCCCTCAGCCGCTCCAGCGTCATTTCCTACGCCGTCGGGGCCATTGTCCTGGGCGGATGCCTGCTGCTGGTGTACATCCCACCCAAGACGGAATGGCTGGCGGGCCCCTTGGCCCTGTCCAGTCCGCTCAAGTATTTTGATTCCTACGATACTGCCAACCTCTTCGGCTTCCCTGTGCTGTGGGCGGTGGTGCAGGCGGTTCTCTGGTGCGCGCTGAGCGGGGTTTGCGTGTGGTTGGCCCAGAAGGTCTACCACCGGAAACGGAGGGTCCTATGATGCTGTGGCGTGGGGAAATGAAGAAGACCCTAATGACCCAGAGGGGAATTTGGGTTTTGCTGGTATGCCTGGTTTTGAAGCTGGCGTTTCTCTGTGCCTTTCCGGAGCAGAAGGACCGCCGCATTGTCCTGTCTCAGAAGCAATATGACAAATACCTGTACCAGCTTTACGGGGAGAACACCAGGGAGAAGTCCGATTGGATTTTGGCGGAATATAAAACCTGCAAGGAGGTCAAGGACAGCCAGGAGGCTATGCAGGGGAAGTACGCCAGGGGCGAGCTCACAGATGCACAATGGGAGGCCTACACCCAGGCGCTGACCCAGGCGGATTTGCACATCAACTCGGCCCAGATTTTCGCGGAGAAGGCGGAGCAGTTTTTGAAGCAACCAGAGGATATTCCGCCTGCGCACTACATCTATGAATACGGCTGGCAGACCGTCTTTGCGCTGCTGCAATTCCCGGATGTGTTCCTTCTGTTTGGCCTGTTGGTCTTGACGGCCCAGTGCTTTCCGGCGGAGGTCTCCAGTGGCATGCTGCCGGTGCTGCTGGCGGCCCGGAACGGACGGCGGAAGCTGTTTCGTGGGAAGCTGCTGGCTCTGCTCACCGTGGGACTCTCTGCCGCCGTCATAAGTAGCGGCCTGGAATGGGCGGTGTTTTCTCTGCGGGGCTGGTGCAACGACGCTGCCGCACCCCTTTATTCCATCACGCGGCTGGCGGCGTGCTCACTGGAGCTGTCCTTGGGGGAGGGCTATGTTCTGTGCCTCGGGGTGCGGCTTCTGGCGACGCTGTTGCTAGTGACCCTGCTGTTCGGCCTATCCGTATGGTTGAAGAGCACCACGAACCTGATTTTTTCCGGCCTGTGCATTCTGGCGCTGCCGCTACTATGGGGTGGAACTGCAGCCCTCTTTACCCACGGCGGCCTGTTATCCGGCACCCGGATGCTCCTGTGGTTGGGCGAATCTGTGACAAATCTTGTGTTGCCTGTGGTGACCGTGACGGCTTACAGTACCGTTGTGGCCTTCTTCGCCGCCAGAAGACACGCCAGGGGCCCAAGAGCCTTCGGCTTGCCCAAGCGGTAGGCGCGGAATCTATGACGGATGTCAAAATATTACGAAGCATGCAAAAACCGGTGAACCCTTGGATGGGATTCACCGGTTTTTGCATAATGGATGAGGGGACTGCCCAATCTCCAGCTTTATTCCATCACTGTGCCGTCGGGGTGGAACAGGGGGAGCTTTTCCAGATAGAGGATGTCCTCCCGGTTTTGGGCGTCACCCTCGGCCAGGATGGCCATGCGGCCTACGATGTTGCCACCGGCCTTTTCCACCAGGGCCTCCAGGGCGGACAAAGACTCCCCTGTGGAGATGACATCGTCCACAATGAGGACGCGCTTACCGGCCATGAGGGCGGCGTCTGCGGTGTCCAGGTACAGGTGCTGCTCCTTGGCGGTGGTGATGGAGTGGACGGCCACGTCAAAGACCCCGGTCATGTACAGCTTGGGCCCCTTCCGAGCCAGCATGTACTTTTTGTCTCCGTTCTGCCGGGCCATTTCGTGGACCAGGGGGATGCCCTTGGCCTCCGCTGTGATGAGGTAGTCATAGGGAGGCGCCTTTTTCAGGAGCTCCCGGGCGGCTGCCACCGTGAGCTCCTGATCCCCAAAGATGACAAAAGCACCGATGTACAGACTGTCCGACACCTTGCAAACCGGCAGATCCCGCTCCAGACCTGCAATTGTCATGTGGTAAACCATAGTGATTGCTCCTCTTCCTCAAAAATGTGGGCATTTTGCCCCAACATAACAAAATCACACATTTTATTATACCGCCCCAGAGAAAAATGTCAAGCCCGCCACACATGCCGGAATGCCGTCCGGACTGTATGGCGGGCATATTGGCGGGATGGGGGTGCTTACGCTACGGTGTTTTCGAATTGGCTGTTATACAGGCTGGCATAGAAGCCGCCCTTGGCCAAAAGCTCCTGGTGGTTGCCGCTTTCCACCACGTCGCCGTCCCGGAGGACCAGAATCAGGTCTGCGTTGCGAATGGTGCTGAGCCGGTGGGCAATGACGAAGGAGGTGCGGTTTTCCGTCAACCGGTCCATGGCCGCCTGAACCAGGGCTTCGGTCCGGGTATCCACAGAGGAGGTGGCCTCATCCAAGATGAGCAGAGGCGCGTTCTCAATCATGGCCCGGGCGATGGTCACCAGCTGCTTCTGACCGGCGGAGAGGTTGGCGCGGTCGTTGAGGGGGGTGTCATAGCCCTGAGGCAGCTGCCGGATGAAGTGGTCCAGTCCCACGGCTTCGCAGGCAGCCTGAACCTCTGCATCGCTGACGCCTTGCTTGGAGTAGACGATGTTTTCCCGGATGGTGCCCTCGAAGAGCCAGGTGTCCTGGAGAACCATGCAAAACAGGTCATGGACGTTTTCCCGGGTGAGGTCGGCAATGTTCTTGCCGTCGATGCGAATTTCGCCACTGTTCAACTCGTAGAACCGCATGAGCAGGTTCACCAGAGTCGTCTTGCCTGCGCCGGTGGGACCTACAATGGCCACCTTTTGGCCAGGCTTGGCATGGGCCGAGAAGTCCTGGATGATGGTTTTGTCGGGTGTGTAGCCAAAGCGGACATGGGAGAATTCCACATCGCCCCGCACCTGCTCCACCGGCAGAACCTGGGTTTTTCCGGACTCATCCGCCAGCTCCTCCTGCTCCAGGAAGTCAAAGACCCGCTGGGAGGCGGCGGCGGTGGACTGGAGGCTGGTGGCCGCCTGGGCAATTTGGGACAGGGGATTGGTGAATTGCCGCACATAGATCATGAAGGCAACGATGGTACCGAAGTCTGTGTGGCCTCCCTTGACCAGCACGGCGCCCACCACACACACCGCCACATAGCCCAGATTGCCTATAAAGGCCATGAGGGGCTGCATGAGACCGGAGAGGAACTGAGATTTCCAAGCACAGTTGTAGAGGTTCTGATTGATCTGGTCGAAGGTGTTTTGAGCTGCCTGCTCGCCGTTATAGGCCTTGACCACGTTGTGACCGGTGTAAATTTCCTCAATGTGTCCGTTGAGCTGGCCCAAATATTGCTGCTGGCCGACGAAGTACTTCTGAGATTTGCGGATGATCAGTATCATGAGGCCAAAGCCCAGGACGGTGGAGACAATGGCGGTCAAGGCCATGACGCTGTTGGTGAGGAACATCATGAGCAGAGAGCCTAAGAACATGGTCACAGCGGTCACCAGGTTGCCCAGAGACTGGTTCATGGTCTGGCCGATGGTGTCCACATCGTTGGTCACCCGGCTGAGCACGTCGCCGAAGCTCACCTGGTTGTAATAGCCCAGAGGGACCCGGTTGATTTTCCGGGAGATGCTCTGCCGCAGGGCCTGGGAGACCCGCTGGGTGAAGGTGGCCATGAGGTAATGCTGGATGTAGTGTCCAATGGCAGCCAGACCGTACAGAGTCACCAGGGTTATACCAGTGCGGAAAATGGCGTCCATGTCAATTTCTCCCAGGAGTCCTTCCTGGATGAGATTGGTCATATTCCGCATTTTATCCGGACCCATGAGGGTGAAAATGGAGGCAACCATGGCCAACACCAAGCCGGTAATGCCAATGGGAAGCCAGGGGCGGGCGAAGGCCAAAAGCTTGCCCCAGGCACTTTTCAAATTGACCGGCTGGGAGGGGAGATGGGGCTTCAAATGGGGGTTATGCATGTTCCAATTCCTCCTTTGACAGCTGAGACAGGGCAATCTGCCGGTAAACCTCGCAGGATTCCAGCAGCTCCCGGTGGGTACCCTGGCCCACCACCTTGCCGTTGTCCAGCACCAGAATCAGATCCGCATCCCGGATGGTGCCGATTCGCTGGGCCACAATGAGGCTGGTGACGCCTGCGGTTTCCCGCTTCAGCGTCTGCCGGAGGGCCCGGTCGGTCCGATAGTCCAGGGCGGAGAAGCTGTCGTCGAAGATGTAGATTTCCGGCTTCCGGCACACGGCCCGGGCAATGGCCAGCCGCTGCTTCTGCCCACCGGAGAGGTTGGCGCCCCCCTGGGCCACGGGGCCGGCGTAACCGACGCTGTCCACAAAGTCCGCGGCCTGAGCGATTTGCACTGCCTGCTTCACCTGGGCTTCTGTGGCGTGGTCTGCACCGTAGCCCACGTTGGAGGTGATGGTGCCGGAAAACATGACGGCCCGCTGGGGTACATACCCCAGCTTTTGGTGGAGGGAGGCCAGGGTATACTCTCGCACGTCCACACCATCCACCAGAACCTGCCCTTCGGTGGCATCATAAAACCGGGGTATCAAGTTGATGAGGCTGGATTTGCCGGAGCCCGTGGCGCCGATGAAGGCCACGGTCTGTCCCTTTTTGGCCCGGAAGCTCACATGCTCCACCACACTTCCGGCGGCGTCAGGATAGCGGAAGGACACATTCCGGAATTCCACCTCTCCCTCCCGGCCGGGAAGACCTTCCTGGCGGGCGCCGTCTGTGATGGAGGAATGGGTTTCCAGTACCTCCAGCACCCGCTTGCCGGATACGGAGACCCGAGGCCAGATGATATAGATCATCACCAGCATCATGAAGGCCGCCACCACCTGCATGGCATAGGAGGAGAAAACCACCATGTTGGAAAAGACATCCAGCCGCTGTGTCACAGCTGCCCCGCCGGTGAGGGGAATGGCCCCGATGAGGTAGGCGCCTATCCAGTAAATAGCCAGGGTCAGGCCGTTCATAACTAGGTTCATACCGGGGAACATAATGGCCATGACCCGGTTGGCTGACAGGTTGTTGGAGGTGAGCTTCTGGTTGGCCTCCTGGAATTTTTCTTCCTGGTAGCCTTCTGCATTGTAGGCCCTCACCACCCGCAGGCCGGTGAGGTTTTCCCGGGTGACCCGGTTCAGATTATCGGTGAGAGCCTGAATCCGTTTGAACCGGGGCATGGCAAAGGTGACAGCAATGACAATCAGCACCAGCATAAATGCCACGGCGGCAAAGGTGGCGGCGGTCCACTGCCAGCTCTTGGACTGGATTTTGCAAATGGCCCACACTGCCATGATGGGGGCCTTGAGAATGACCTGCAGGCCCATGGCTATCAGGAACTGAATTTGGGTGACGTCGTTGGTGGTCCGGGTGATGAGGCTGGCGGTGGAAAAGCGGTTGATCTCCTCCATGGAAAAACTCTCCACCTGCCGGAAGATCCCGGCCCGGAGCCGCATGGAGAAGGAGGCCGCCACCTGAGCGGCCAGAAATCCCGTCATCACCGACAGAATCAGACTGCCCAGAGCGCACAGCAGCATCTTGCCACCGGCCAGCCAGATATCTGCCATGGCGCTGCCTTCGGTCTGGACCAGGGTGGTGATCTCGGACATATAGTCCGGCATGGTGAGGTCCAGCCAGACCTGCCCCACGATGAACAAAAGGCAGAGCAGGATCATGGACACCTCTTTCCTCTGAAATCGTTTGAAAAGCTTATACATATTGCCTCCTTGCCTTACCTGTGATGCAGGTTCTCCAATTTATGGAGAACGCGAATGCAACACTGAATTTCCTCGTCGTCCAGGACGGCCAGGGACTGCTCTAAGCGGTCGATGATGTATGCATCTTCTGTTTCGGCATGCGTTTGCCCTGCGGGGGTCAGCATGATCCGGAGCCGGCGCCGATCCTCTGGCTCAATTAGGCGGATAATCAAGTCCTTTCGCTCTAAATTGGCGAGAATGGCTGCTACCCGGGCGGAGGATACATCCATGATCTGGCGAATTTCCTCTGCCACCATCCCGCCAGGATGGCGGGCTAACAGGTGAAGGACCAGGGATTCTCCCTGCGCCCGCATCTGAACTCTGGGTGCAGGCTCCCGGTTGCACAGGGCGATGAGGGCGTTAAAAATTTCCGTCGCAGCCTGGTTGCGGTCCATGGTTCACACTCCTTTTAAATTTAGAATGCCAACACTGTTAAAATGTAACAGTAGTTATATTTTAGCACACCCGCCGGAAATGTCAACGACCCTACACGGGAATTCATATTTTGTTTACAGTGTACAAATTTAAAAAAGCAAATTTGTGCCAAATGTGCAAATGCGGGCAGCCTCCGGTTTTGCTTGCGCGACAAAAAACGGGGCAGAGGTGGTTGACAAATGGAGACTGAGAGAGTACAATGTGCCCATCCGAACCATGGCTGAGGTTGCGGATTGGCATGAGTACCCCCGACAAAAGCGGCAAGCAGGCCGCCGGGGGGAAGGGGCCGTCCGCCGAAGTGTCTGGCGCGCTGCTTTCGCGCCGGATGCTGGGCCGGTACAGAAGATGTGCCGGACTGTCATCTTCCCGGAAGGAGGATGGAGTGCACCCATGGGATCAAAACGTCTGTTTTGAGTCCTGTACAGTTGCCGGTGGGCGTGTACAGGGCTCTTTTTTTGCAGAATAAGGAGGAGCTATGAGAAAAGTACCGTTTTTAACTCTGGAAAAGGCACAGGAAATTGCGGCAAAGGTGCCGACACCCTTCCACATTTACGACGAGGCAGGCATCCGAAGCACGGCCAGGGCCCTGAGCCAGGCCTTTGCCTGGAATCCGGGCTTTCGGGAGTATTTTGCCGTGAAGGCCACGCCCAATCCCTACATTCTGCAGATTCTCCATGAAGAAGGCTGCGGCTGTGACTGCGCCACCTATTCGGAGCTGCTTTTATCGGAGGCGGCGGGGATCACAGGCAGGGAAGTGATGTTCTCGTCCAACGTGACGCCGGAACAGGATTTGCGTAAGGCCTGGCAGATGGGGGCGTATATCAACCTGGATGATGTGACCCACGTGGACTTCCTGGAGCGGGTGTGCGGTGTGCCGGATACGGTCTGCTGCCGGTATAATCCGGGGGGAAGCTTCAGCCTAGGCAATACCATCATGGATATGCCCCGGGATGCCAAGTATGGCATGACGGAGGATCAGATGGCAGGGGCGTTCCAGTGCCTGGCGCAAAAGGGCGCCCGGCAGTTCGGGATTCACGCGTTGCTTGCCAGCAATGCCGGGAGTAACGAGTATTATCCGGAACTGGCTGCCCAGCTGTTCCGCCTGGCGGTGCGGCTTCACCGGGCAACCGGGCTCCACATTGCCTTTGTCAATCTCTCTGGCGGCGTGGGTGTGGACTACCGGCCGGAACAGCCTGCCTGTGACATTGCAGCCATTGGGGAAGGGGTTCGCCGGCAGTATGAGGCCATTTTGAAGCCTGCCGGTATGGAGGATGTGGCCATCTTCACGGAGCTGGGCCGGTTTATGCTGGCCCCTCACGGCCACCTGATTGCGACGGTGCTGCATCAGAAGCATATCTATAAGGAGTATATCGGGCTGGATGCCTGTGCGGCAAATCTGATGCGGCCGGCCATGTATGGGGCGTACCATCATATTACGGTTTTGGGGAAAGAGCATGCGCTTTTGGACCATGTGTATGACATCACCGGTGGATTGTGCGAAAACAACGACAAATTTGCTGTAGATCGGTCCATGCCGGCCATGGAAATTGGAGATTTGGTGGCCATTCACGACACCGGAGCCCACGGCTTTTCCATGGGCTACAATTATAACGGCAAGCTCCGCAGTGCGGAAGTCCTGCTACACCCAGACGGCTCTTGGACCCAAATCCGCCGGGCGGAGACGCCGGCAGATTACTTTGCTACCTTGGATTGCACGCCCTTCCATTTTGAAAGGGAAAAACGCTGATTCAGCCTATGAAGTGGTATCTGCCCATTTTTTGCGGCGGTCCGTTGTAAGTTTTCCCCGGCTCTGCACATACTAACCCTGATTCGACAGAAACAAGGAAGGGTGAACTATGGCAAAACAAAAACGAGGAACCCGGAGCATCCTCTTCGATGCGCCGCCTATCCTCACAGCCTGGGCCAGCGTGGCCGGGAAGAAGGAGTCGGAGGGGCCATTGCAAGCTTACTTTGACTACACCAATGGAGATACCTATTTTGGAGAAAAGACCTGGGAGAAAGCAGAGTGCCACATGCAGGAAATTGCGCTGGAGACGCTGCTGCAAAAGGCGGGAAAAAAGAAACAGGATGTGGACCTGGTCTTTTCCGGGGATCTGCTGAATCAGTGCATCAGCTCCAGCTTTTCTCTGCGAAACACGGGGCTGCCGGCTCTGGGGCTGTATGGGGCCTGCTCCACCATGGGAGAGTCTCTGCTCTTGGCCTCAATGGCCGTCTCCGGCGGCTTTGCCGACCAGGCGGTGGCCATGACCTCCTCCCACTTTGCCTCCTCAGAGCGGCAGTACCGCTATCCCCTGGGCTATGGTGGTCAGCGGAGTCCCACTGCTCAGTGGACCGTAACCGGTTCCGGTGCGGCGCTGGTTTGCAGCAAAGGAGACGGACCCTTTGTAGAGGCCGCCACGGTGGGGACCATTGTGGATCTGGGTATCACCGATGCCAACAACATGGGAGCCGCCATGGCTCCCAGCGCCTTTGAGACCATCCGCTCCCACTTTGACGATCTGGGAGCTGCGCCGGAGGATTTTGACCTGATTGTCACCGGGGACCTGGGCAAGGTGGGCAAGGAGATCCTCCTGGACCAGTTCCACCAAGTTGGAGTCAACCTGGAGGACCGGTACACCGACTGCGGCGTGTTGGTCTTCGATCTGGAGGGACAGGACGTCCACGCCGGTGGGTCCGGCTGTGGGTGCAGCGCCATCGTCCTGTGCGGATATCTTCTGGATCAGCTCCGCCAGGGCAAGCTCCACCGGCTCCTGTTCTGTGGCACCGGTGCGCTCCTGTCGCCCACCTCTTCTCAGCAGGGAGAATCCATCCCCGGCGTCTGTCACGCCGTATCCATCTGTACAGAAAGGAAGTAAGCAACATGGAATACTTGCAGGCGTTTCTGGTGGGCGGGATTCTCTGCCTGATCGGCCAAATCCTCGTGGATAAAACCAGCCTGACACCGGCCCGGATTCTGGTGAGCTACGTGGTGGCTGGCGTTGTGCTGGGCGCTTTGGGCATTTATGAGCCTATTGTCCAGTTTGGCGGTGCGGGAGCTACGGTTCCCCTCACCGGCTTTGGCTACAACCTGGCCAAGGGTGTACGCAAGGCCGTAACGGAGGAGGGCTTTTTGGGGATTTTCACAGGGGGACTCAAGGCAGCTGCCGGCGGCATCTCTGTGGCCATTGTGGCTGCCTTTGTGGCCGCTTTGATTTTCCGTCCAAAAGACAAAAGCTAGCTTGGAATGAAACGGCAGGAACCGGGCAAACTACCCCCGCGGGAAACCCGCAAATGAATTCAGGAGGAATTTCACCATGAACTTCAACCAGAACAACAACCAGAACCAGAACAACCAGAATCAGCAGAACCAGAACAACCGGCAGAACCAGCAGAACAACCAGCAGCAGAACCAGAACAGCCGGCAGAATCAGCAGAACAACCAGCAGCAGAATCAGAACCAGCGCTGAGCGTAAATAAGCCCACAGCTTCGGGAAAGAGCTGAAAAGACATGTGGTGGGACGGCATCGCCCCCACACAGGGCTCAAAACCCGATGCAGAGCAAATTGCAAACAGAGAGGAGCCGGATCGGACTCCTCTCTGTTTGCAATATGCTATGGAGACAGGGGCACAGCGAAACGGGAGGTACCATGCTTTCCGTTCCACCATAAACGCCACGGACCGCGTATTGGTAGCGGAGGAAGACCACAGGCGTGGCCCCATGTCATGTTATCTGAACAGACCCGTCATCGTTTCCACAGTTGCCGGGCCATAGTGGGAAAAGAAGGACTCCCCCCTCATTCAGTGCCCGAATTGCAGCCATACAACCACCGGCAGGATGCTCCAAGCCGGCACATCGTCTTGCATCAAAAGCCCAGACCTTCTATCCAAGCTTGGACAGCTTCTTCAGAAGCACTGGAGGAAAAACGCTGGCCCTCCAGCCAGGTTCCTGTTCCGGCTGCTTCTGCCAGCAGTTTGCCACTTTCACCCAAGTCGGAGCTGGAAGAAGTACAGAAGGGAATCACCGTTTTCCCGGTAAAATCATTGGCTTCCACGAAGCCGTCTACTGGCCATGCTGCAATTCCCCACCAGATGGGATAACCGATTAAGACAGTATCATAGGCTTCCCAGTCCGGAACGGTTGAGGCGACCAGCTCTACAAGCCTTGCCTCAGGATGGTTATGCTCATACACGACCCGGCTGTTTTCGTCTCGCCAGTTCAAGTCATCACTGCTGTATGGCTCTACCGGCTCCAGTTCGAACACATCGGCGCCGGTTACCGCCGCAATGGCATTTGCAACTTCTTCCGTATTTCCCGTTGCCGAATAGTAGACAACCAGCGTTTTGCTTTCGTTGGCTTCAGGCTCTGTGGTTGGCGCTTCTGTAGGGGCCTGAGTTGGCGCTTCGCTGGGCTGCTCAGAAGGCTTCTGCGTACGTTCCGGCGCGGGTGCAGTACTTTCGGCGTTGGGCTGAGAGGCGAAGGTGCTGCTCTCGCTGCCCGGATGACTACAGGCGGCGAGGCTGCATGTCAGGGTCAGGGTCAAACATAAGGCTGTCAGTTTTTTCATGGTCAGTGTCTCCTTCCTTAGTGGCACTCCTGGAAAATTTTCAGGATTTCTTCATGAGTCATTTTTCTGTAGCTCCCGGGAGCAAGGTTGCAGGAATCCGCAATGGCTTTCAGATCTATGGATTCATCCACACCCAGCTCCCCCAGGGTGGTGGGCAGGCCAATTTCTTTGATAAAGTCTGCCAGTGCCTCCACACCGGCGCGAGCCAATTTTTCTTCGGTTTTATCCTGGGGGGAAATCCCCCATACGTGGACGGCAAATTTCTGGAATTTGGAGAGGCCGTCTTGATAGATGTGCCGGTAGTAAACGGGATGCAGAACCGCCAGCCCGGCGCCGTGATTGCAGCCGGTGTAAGCGGCAAGCTGATGTTCCATCTGGTGGCACTGGAAGTCCGTCCGTTTACCCAGCTTGAGGATGCGGTTCTCGGCCATGGTTGCGTCCCACATCAGGTTACTTCTGGCTGTGTAATCCTGGGGATTCTGAATTGCAGCACGGAGATTGCGAATGACACTCCGCATCAAGGCTTCGGCTATGTCATCGGACACGTTGTCCTCATTTGGCTCACTGAAATAAATCTCCATGATATGGGAAAGAATGTCAAAGCTGCCAGACACCAGCTGCTTTTTTGGAACGCTGTACGTATAGGTGGGGTCCAGCAGTGCAAATTTCGGGTTGCATTTCGGATAATCCCGCCCAGTTTTGATTTTCAGCGCTTCATTGGTGATGACCGCTCCACCGTTCATTTCGCTGCCAGTTCCGGCCACCGTGACAATGACACCCAAGGGAAGGGGATCAAATTGGATGATGCCTGGCCTTGCCCAAAAGTCAGCCCAAATATCGCCGTCATAAACCGCTGCCATAGAAATGGCTTTGCAGCAATCCATGACGCTGCCGCCGCCGACGGCAAGAATGAAATCCACTTTGTGCTCCCGCGCTACTTTTGCACCCTCCAGCACCTTGGCATAGGTGGGATTTGCCGTAATACCGGAAAACTCAATGACGTTTTTCCTGGCTTTGCTCAGGCTCTCCATGACTTCGTCATAGACGCCATTTTTCTTGATGGAGCCGCCGCCGTAGACAAGCATTACCGTCTGCCCGTAGCGGCTGGAAAGACAGGTCAGGTACTCTTTGACACAACCCTTTCCGAAAAAAGTTTTTGTTGCGTTCTCAAAAATAAAGTTATTCATGGCTATTTCCCTTTTTGCAATTTGCTACCTACATCATGAGGCCAGCCCTCTGCTGTGGAGTTTCATTTCTCTCCCCGGTGAGAAATGCTTCTATGCCCCTTGCCACCAATAGTATAAAAAAATCGAGGCTTCCACAGAAGTCTCGATTCGTTCATCAGCTTATACTCATGGGTTATAACCCGGTTTTGCTTCCTGATGCAATACCGCTTGAATTGCCGACAGAAAACGTGTTACCGTTTCCGATGGGGTGGGAGAATGGAGCAGACCATAGGGTATCGAATGATCCCACTCCACGGGAATAACCTTCAGCAAGGGATGCACATGTTCCCAGGCCTGTACAGCCATTAAAACATCGTTGCTGTTTTCACACCGGTTGAAAATATCCACACTGTAAAAGTCAAAGTCTATAATGTGAATTTCACTGTGGTTCTGCCAGATGTCATCTCGAAGCTCGTCCACGTAACGGCTCCAATTTCGGTGCATTAACATCAAATTTTCGCCGTATAAATCCTGAACGGTCAGCCTGTTTTGACTTGCAAGGCGGTGGTGAATGGACACTGCGCAACATAGCGGCTGCCTGGAAAGTTCAAAGCCTGCACAGTTTCGTACATTCAGCATGGTATCGTCAAAGATGCCTGCAATTATATCAATACTTTGTCCGAGATTTTTCAAAATTTCTCGTGCATTTTCCGGCGTATTCTCAAAGGGAATCAGCTGAAACTTGATTTCAGGACAGAGCTTGTGAATCTTCGGCCATAATTCCACCAAGATTTGGGCCGGTGTCATGGGGGAGGTTCCAATGCGGATGAGATTGTCACCTTCCTGCATGGCATTCTTTGCCCGGATCACAGAATCTTTGCAATATTTGATGATATATTTTGTATCGTGGTACAGGGAAAACCCGGCCTTTGTCAGTTTTAGCCCCCGATGGGTACGTTCAAAAAGCTGCACTCCTAAATTTGCTTCCAGCAAATTGATCTGTTTTATCACTGCCGTAGGCGTGATATAGGATGATTCGGCGGCCTTGCTAAAACTACCGGCATCTGCCACCCGAAGAAATGTTTCAAGTTGAGGGTTGTACATAACAATCACCCACTTTCCTTCGCACATCTTGCGGTTTGGTTGCAGCTTTCGGAATCATCCACAATCGGCCAAACCGTTGCACACCTGTCTCCGGTCCACGTATCACTTTGACGCCAGGTGGAACCTGAGCGTTGTTTCAAAATAGACAAGCATATTATATGGTAGCTGTTTTATCAAAGCAAGGAGGTTTTTCTGAACTTTTTGTGAACAGCCACAGGATGTACCGGGATGCATGAGAAAGAGTTCAAAGCAAAGAGGCAACAGCCGCTCCTTGCCGTTTACAGCCAATCCGGCGTCAAGTCCTTTTACCTGGATCAGCAGGGCAGCAGCATTTCCTTTTTCTGGGTCCAAGCTACTCACCCATCCCTGGTGCGGGGAAGCCAGGGGTGCTCCCGTGCTAGGATGGAACCAGTAAATGCTGTCGCCCTGCCTGGATCAGGCTTTGCGGCTTCGGAATCTTGGGAAAAGGGAAAGGTGGATGGGATTTATGCAGTGAGTTCGTCCAACACCTTCCCAATGTCAGCCTCCAGAAACAGGCTTTGCCCGGCAATCTCTCGGGGCGCAAAGGCCATATCTTTGTTGATGCAGACATACCTGGCATTGGCATTCTGTTGTACCTGCTGCCAGAAGTTATACTTTATGATGCCAGGGGTGTTCATTCCCACGCCCAGCTCCAAGTAGAGGATCGACAGGCTCCGGTGCCGCCGGATAAAATCCTCATATCGCAGGGCCGCTTGATACCAGCCCTCATCCTGGACAAAGGTGCCGTCGCATCGAAGATTCATGGTCATCGGCGCGCCACATACCGGACATCTCGGAATCAGCCCAGTGGGAATCTTCATATCTTTTTGCCAGGAGACCATTTGACGGACAGCGTCCTCATTGTCGTAGGTTTGCCTGTGGCAAGCCCTGGAGCATTGCCACAGGCCATAGTCGCCTTGGGTGTAAAAAAGACGTTTCTTGTCAAACCCGGCAAGCTGGAACTGATGATCCACATTGGTTGTAAGAACAAAGTAATCCTTATCCGTGATCAGCTTCCGCAGCTCCCGATATGGCCTGCCGGGTGTGATGTCGTACCGGTTGATATAGATTTGCCGCGACCACCATGCCCAATATTCCTCCAAGGTATCATAGGGGTAAAAACCGCCGGAGTACATATCGGAAATTCCATACTTTTGACGAAAGTCTGCAAAGTTCTGCTCAAAGCGCTCCCCGGAATAAGTCAGACCTGCGGATGCGGACAACCCTGCGCCTGCACCGACCAGGATGGCATCCGCATGGCAGATCAGCTCCTTGAGCGCTGCTTGCTTATGGTTTGTTTTGAAATTCAGCATGGGCGTTCTCCTAATAATTTCCGATAAATGGCCAGGTCAGTGTCTGTGAATACATTGAAGATCACCCGGCGTATGCTGGTGTCTGCCTGCAAAAAGTCCTCCACGGTTTTCACGGCAATTTCGGCGGCCTCTCCATGGGGAAAGTGAAATTCACCGGTGGAAATGCAGCAGAAAGCCACGGTTGCTAGCCTTTTTTCGGCGGCCAGCTTCAGACAGGAGCGGTAGCAGGAGGCCAAAAGCTCCTTGTCTTTGCTCGTGACTCTGCCATGGATGACAGGGCCGACTGTGTGCAAAATATACCGGCTCGGCAGATGAAAGGCCGGCGTGATTTTGGCTTGCCCGGGAGGTTCGTCATACCCCTGGGCGGTCATGATCTCGTCGCAGCAAAGCCGCAATTGAATCCCACTTCGGGAGTGAATGAGATTATCAATACAGGAATGGAGAGGGCAGAAACAGCCCCGCAGGGCGGGATTTGCTGCATTGACGATGGCGTCTGCTTTCAATGTGGTTATATCTCCCTGCCATAAGACCAGCCGGGGATTCTTTGCGATGGCGGGTAACGTCTCCACATCTACGACGCCCCGCTCTTCTCGCTCTTCAGACAAGAGCGCATCCTGCACGGTGAGGAATTTCTGACTTGCAGGTATGGGTGGACGTACGTTCATTAAGCTGCGGAGCAGGCGCCGCTGGGAGGCTTCGTCCCGGGGGAACCAGGCCGCGGTTTCCTGATATTCTGGCATTTCCTCCAGGAGAATTTGGTTCAGATATTGGATTTTTTCGATTCGATTCATAAGCGCCTCCCAATCAGTCTGCAATGGCCGGGAACAGAAACGATTTTTCGGGTATCTTCTGTACCGGTTTTATGATATCAGAAGTCGTGGGCGCTGTGAAGTACGCACAACATTGTGGCATGGGCACCTACAGGTAACCATGAAGACGGGAGTTGGGGGGGAGCGGGCAGTGTTATGAATGTAAGCCCGGTAGAATGCTTGGCTCCATTTTCCCTTGACGGCGATGCAGGTAGTACGGTAAAATACAGATATACGAGCCAATGAGAAACCAAAAGACTGGAGGATATGATATGGCCGCAAAGACTTTACCCGCCTGCCCGGTGGAGACGACGCTGACCCTCATCAGCGACAAGTGGAAGGTATTGATTCTGCGGGATTTGCTCCCTGGGACGAAACGGTTTGGGGAACTGAAAAAATCTGTGGGCAATGTCAGCCAAAAGGTGTTGACGGCTCAGCTTCGTCAAATGGAGGACAGTGGCCTGCTCACCCGGACCGTCTACCCCGAGGTGCCGCCACGGGTGGAGTATACGCTTACAGAATTGGGATACAGCTTGAAACCGATTTTGGACGCCATGTGGAACTGGGGCGAGGAGTATCAGGCTAAAAAGCTGTGAATGGGATGACACCGATTTGCCAAGAGGAAGAGACGCTCCTGCGCCAGCGCGATATCGAAGTATCCTTCCAATCTTAGGCGTGCCACATCGGGAAGAAGGAACCCCCAACAGGAACCGGACAAGAAGTTCCTGCTGGGGGCTTCCCATGGTGCAATCCCCTGCCGGGGGCGTTTCCCCAGCTGATGAGTTTCCCGTTCAGCGGACGATGGTCATTTCCATGACACAGGCGTTGGCGCTGTCGTAAGGCCGGTCCTGAGAACAGCCCAGGAAGTCCTTACCCAAAAGGTCGGTCAGGTTACCCCGGAGGCCGAACTCCGGCAACCGGCCCACCAGGCGGCCGTTTTGGTAGAGATAGGCCATCTGCACCGGGGTGGCAAAGCTGCCATCGGGCGTAATGTCACCGCCGCTGGTGAGGACGTACAGGGCCGGGCGGCCATCCAGAAGTTCCTCCAAGGTCTTGCCCGTGGGCCGGACAGACAGGGACGGAAGGGCCAGAGCAGGCACATCGTCATAGGCCCCGGATGCGGCAGCCGTAGGCTCCATGTGCTGCTCCCAGGCGCATTTCTTGTCTGCATAGCCCCGGCGGAACACGCCATTTTCGATGAGGGGGAGGGTGTCGCCCTCCAGGCAGCTTCCCTCCGGGTCAAAGAAGGGCTCAAAGAAGTTCTGGGAAGACCGGTCTACTTCCAGGGTAAAGCAGTCGGCAAACAGCTTTTGGCCCACCATGCCAGACCAGGGGGAGGCATTTCTGGCCAGCTTCTGCCCGTTGAGCCCTTCGGCCCAGGCCCGTTCGAACATACCTGGGCTTCCCAGCACCGGTAGTTTTTCCACATCGGGCAGGGCAATGGGATTTAGGTGAGCCTCCAGCATTTCGCCCGCCTCCTTCAGCACCTGCTCCAGGTCAAAGGTACGGTAGACGCTCCCGATTCCGGTGTCAAAAATGTTTACGGAATCCTGGGCCCGCACCAGAAGGCTCATCTGAACGGCTGCGTCCTGCCAAGCGTAGGAAAGGCCCCCGTCGTTTTGCAACCGGACCTCATCTTCCGTAAAGTTGATTTTATTGCTGAAGATGAACTGGGGAAAGTCCTGACGCAGTGTTTTCAGCAGCTCCTCCGCCAGCTGGAGGAATCGACCGGCATCCATGGCCGTGCCCCGGCGACAGGTCCGGCGTTTGCCCGTCTCCGGGCCCCAGGGGCAGGGAATCCGGCGGGACAGGTTGGCCTCCGCTTGCGTCCAGGCCTCTGGGGTGGGCTCACCCAGGACGCCGGAGACCCCCAGGTAGCTGCCGTCATAAACCCGGCAGCCGGACTTGGTAATGGATTTTTTTCGAATGGAGTCGATTTCTCCGCTGGTGACATTGAGGGAGGTCTCCCGGAGAATTGTTTGATACAGCTCTTTTACCATGATCCTTTCCTCCTTTACTGAACCTGAATGTTCCGGACCCGGACGTAAGGTCCGCCAAAGGCCACCCGCAGGGGCCACTGCTCCATTTTGCCGCATCCGCCGGTGGACAGGGAGCACACCTTCACGTCTTTGGTGAGTCCGTCAATCTCATGAAGGGTGTGCATCACGCTGCCGGTTACCACGGAGATCCGCACTGGCTCGGCTAGCTTTCCGTTCCGGATCATATAGGCCTTGTTGGGGGCGATGGTGAAGGTGGACATGCCGGAGCCGTGGTTGAAATCGTGGATGTAAACCCCCAGCTCTATGGGCGCCAACAGCTCTTCCAGGGTCAGCTCCCCGCCGCCAATGTAGGTGGCGGTCATACGGACAATTGGCTCATAGGAGAAGTTGATGGCCCGGGCATTGCCGGTCACCTCCTCGTTCAGAAGGGCAGCGGTGGCGGCGCTGTGGAGCCGACCGGTGAGAATGCCGTTGTGAATCAAGTATGTAGTGCGGGTCCGTGTGCCTTCGTCGTCATAGGGCACGTAGCCGGAGCCCTCGGGCAGTCCGGAATCCAGGATGTTCAGGATGGGAGAGCCCACCTGGGTTCCAATGGCCCACTCCTGCATCATGGTTTCCGACCCCAGCATCAGGTCGGCCTCACTTTTGTGGCCGAAGCTTTCGTGGGCAAATACACCGGCTGTGACTGGGGAGAACACGCAGGTATAGGTTCCGGGGACCACGGGTACGGCATTTTTGGCATAGTCCAGGCTCTGGGTGATCTTTTGACGCATTTCCTCTTGGCGCCCGGCCAGACTGGGAAAATCCGTCTGATAAGTGTGGATGCTGTCTGCCTGGGGAACGTTCCCTGCGGTGATGGTAAAGCCCAGGACCAAACTGGCCCGCTGGTGGTCAAAGTGCAGGTCTGCGCCCAGGCTGGACCAAAACCGCTTTTCTGTGTAGGTGTCCAGATAAGTGGCCCGCCAGTTGGTGATCTCCGGTACCTCCGTTACCACAGGTAAATAGGACTGGAGCAGGGCAGCCTTTTCCTCGTTGGGTACTTGCCGCACATCTCTATCTTGATACCGGAGACATTCGTCCCGGTTGACCTCAAACCGGGTGACCACTGGGTCTTGACCGATGGTCGGATTGGGGGTGGCCAGAGACGCCAGGGCATCCAGCTCCTGCTGAATGTGGCCCAGGTTTGTGGTGGCGCTGTAATACCAGCGGTGTCCGTCCCAGACACGCAGAAACGCACCGGCTTCCCGGCTGGTTTTGTTCTGAGTCAAAGCCCCATTTTCATACACAATGGAGGTCTGGAATACATCCTCCAGGCGGATATCGGCATATAGATCTTTGGGAAATCGATACATGAAGCTGCCTCCTTAAAGGAAAATCGTAGAATCGCCCATGAGGGTGGGCAAGTTCTCCAGCTTACATTGTACCGGTTGCACCGGAGCATGTCAATGAACAATTAGGCGTATTTCATAACTTGCCTGTTTAGAAATAGATGTACACCGGCAGTTTAGACGAATTCTCGCGTTTTCCACTGAGGCTTCCAACGCAAGAAACATTTGTATTTCTATTGAAGACTGTCGAAAAAATATCTCTTTGCCTTTTCCCGCTGCGGAGTTGCAAATCAAATGCTATGTGATATAATGAAAGCGGAAAACGCGCAACATTCAGAATCAGGAGGATATTACATGTCAGAAACGAAAAAAATACTCCAGCGCTGTGAGATTGCTCAGGCCGACAAGTGGGCCATTGAGGATCTCTACGCCACGGACGAGGCCTGGAGCGCCGACCTGGAGAAGCTGAAAGTCATGACCCAACAGCTGGCCGCTTACGCCGGTCACCTGGCGGACAGCCCGGCCAAGCTCCTGGCTTACCTGGAGCAGACGGAGGCTGTGGGGGTCCTGTCTGAGGATTTGGCCAATTACTGTATGCGGAAAGCAGATGAGGACACCCGGGATTCCAAGTATCAGGCCATGCAGGGTCAGTACATGAGCGCCGCTGTGGCCCTTTCTGCCGCTGTCAGCTTTGAGACACCAGAGATTCTCTCCATTTCCGACGAGACCCTGGACGGCTTTTACACTGCCGAGCCCAAGCTGGAGCGCTACCGCCGGTACCTGTGGAACATTCGCCGCCGGAAGGAGCACGTACTCTCCCCTGGGGAGGAGAAGCTCCTGGCTGCTGCGGGAGAAATGGCCAACGCACCGGAAAATATCTATAGCCTCTTTGCCGATGCAGACCTCACCTTCTCCGATGCGGAGGACAGCCAGGGCAACCGGCATCCCCTGAGCCAGGGCACCTTCGTCTCCTACGAGGAAAGCAGCGATCGGGTTTTGCGGAAGAGTGCCTTCCAGAATCTCTATCAGGGCTTTGGCAACTTCAAGAACACCGTGGCGGCTGTGCTGGCCGCGCAGGTCAAGCAGCTCCAGTTCTACTCCGAGGCCCGGAAGTACGAGTCCTCTATGGAGGCATCCTTGGACGCCACCAATGTTCCCACCTCTGTGTATCTGAACCTCCTGGAGGCCGTCCATCAGAATATGGACAAAATGCACCGCTATGTCCGCATGCGGAAGAAGCTCCTGGGTGTGTATGAGCTGCATTTCTATGACGTCTACGCCCCACTGGTGGCCGGCGTCAACCGGAAGATCCCTTATGAGGAGGCCAAGCAGACCATTTACGACGCCCTGGCCCCCATGGGTGAGGGTTACCGGAAGATTCTGAAGGAGGGCTTCGATAACCGCTGGATTGATGTGTACCAGAACGAGGGCAAGCGCTCCGGCGCGTACTCCGCCGGCGCCCGGGTCCATCCCTTCGTCCTGATGAACTACACCGGCACCCTGGACAGCCAGTTCACCCTGGCCCACGAGATGGGCCACGCCATTCACTCCTACCTGTCCAACCGGACCCAGAATCCCATTGACGCCGGCTATGTGATCTTTGTGGCAGAGGTGGCCTCCACCTGCAACGAGGCTCTCCTGATGGAGCACCTCCTGAGCAAAACTACGGATAAAAAGGAGCGGGCTTACCTTATTAACCACTTCCTGGAGCAGTTCAAGAGCACCCTGTACCGGCAGGCCATGTTTGCCGAATTCGAGCTGAACATCGGCCGCATGGCCAAGGAGGGCCAGACCCTCACCGCAGACGTCCTCAGCGCCGAGTACCGCCGCCTGAACGAGATGTACTTCGGGCCGGATATGGTCATCGATGAGGAAATCGCTCTGGAGTGGGCCCGGATTCCCCATTTCTATTACAATTACTACGTCTTCCAGTATGCCACTGGCTACTCCGCCGCCATTGCCCTGTCCCGCCGGATTCTCCGGGAGGGCGAAAGCGCTGTGCAGGATTACCTGGGCTTCCTCTCCGGCGGCTGCAGCAAGAGCCCCATCGATTTGCTGAAGGGCGCAGGGGTGGACATGACCTCTCCCGAGCCTGTGAACCAGGCCCTGGAGCTCTTCGGCGAGCTGCTGGATGAGATGGAGCAGCTGATGCAGGACTGACCCATGGACGGCATCTTTCTTCCCACCCTACATACCTTTGCCATGAACAACATCTTCACCGGCTCCTTGGGCCCCTTTCGCTTCCGGATCGTGCCTAAGGTGGTGATGCTGAACCAGAAGGAGGTCAACATGGAGGAGAGCTCCCTGGAGGCTGAATTCTGGCATGGCCCATACTGCTATAAAAAAAGTCAGATGGAGGGCAGCCATTCCTTCCCCATGTCGGAGGAGGGCCGCCAGGCCCTGAAGGACTGGCTGGAATCCCAAGCCTAGCAAACAAATCTGCCGCCAGGCAGGGCGAATGGTTTCGCCCGCCTGTGCGGCAGATTGATTGCATTTACAGAGACGCTTATGAGGCATCCAGGTAATAGGTAATCTGATCCTGGTGGGTCTCAATGAGGCCGTTTTTGTATGCCTCGTAGGCGGCCTTTGCCTCCTCTTCCGTCATGCCCGCCTCTTCGTACTCGGTCATGAGAATGGCTTGGAGATTTGCAATGGTCAATTCTTCGTAAAATGATTGCTGCAGAAGCGTCCAATACGTCTCTTCTGTCATACCGGCAGCTTCCCAATATTCCTCCAGCTGTTCCCGTATCTCAGGATATTCCTCCGCAATACTCTTCTGTTCTGCTATGGCTGCATTTACCTGCTCATCTGTGGCTGTTAAGCCAGCCTGTTCCGCCTCATCCAGCAAAATCAACGACCGAAGGACTCGATCCACCACTTCTTTTTTTGACGGTTTTTCTGTGTGAATGGTGCCATCAGCAGAGTAAGTCATAACTTCTACTTCCTGCCAGTAGGTAACCATGCCTGCTGTGACGTTTCGTTCCTTATATGTTGCTAAAACATCGTCCGAGTTTAGTACTTCTGGAACCATGCGCCCCAGATGCTCTAGTTTGTTCATAACGCCACTGTCGACTGTACCTACAGCTATTACAAAAATAATGACAATTAATACAATAGACAAAAGTATCTTTTTTCTCACTATATTTACCACCAAATTCTAGAAGGCTCCCAGCAATCCGGCCCCAACGCCCAAAAGGCCGGACAGGCAGATGATGAAAATGGGATGGGCCTTCCGGAAGGCCAGGAGGAGGGACAGGAGAAAAACACCCAAGGCGACGAGAAAGCCAGGCGTTTGCACCACGTCCAGGCTTACCCCGCCGGGGAAAAACACCGTCAGCCCCACGGACACCACCGCCGCGGCGATGAGCCCCACCACCGCCGGGCGCAGGCCGGACATGCCCCCCTGGACGATGGGGCTGGACCGGAACCGGGCGAAGCACCGGGCCACCAGCAAAATGATGAGAAAAGAGGGGAGGACCACCCCCAGGGTGGCGCAAGCCGCCCCCAGAGGTCCCCCGGTCACCATACCCACGTAGGTGGAGATGTTGACCGCAAAGGGCCCGGGAGTGCTTTCGCTCACCGCTACAAAATCCACCAGCTGAGTGTCCGTCATCCAGCCGTGGCTTGCCACTTCCGACTGAATGAGGGGCAGCATGGCGTAGCCGCCCCCAAAGGTGAAGGCGCCAATTTGAAAAAAGGTCCAAAACAGTTCCCAGAAAATCATACCTGCTTCCTCCCCACTATGGCCGAATGAACGAGCCCGCAGGCAGCGCACCCCAAAATCACCAGCAGCACGTTCACCCGGAACACCGCCGTGGCCAAAAAGGCCGCCCCGGCCAGAAGATAGGAGAAGAGATTCCGGGGACACTGCCGGTACATGGACACCAGAGCTTTGCAAATGAGGGCCAGAACCCCGGCCCGGATTCCGGCAAAGGCATATTGGACCACCCGGTTGCGCTCAAAGGCCTGCAGCACCAGGGAGATGGCCGCAATCATGAGGAAGGAGGGCAGCACCACCCCAGTGGTGCAGCATACCGCACCCCAAAAACCGGCGGTTTTGTAGCCCATAAAGGTGGCCGCGTTGATGGCGATGGGGCCGGGCGTGGACTCTGCAATGGCGATGATATCCAGAATGTCCCCGTCCGTCATCCACTTCCGTCTCTCCACCACCTCTTTTTGTATCAGGGGAATCATAGCGTAGCCACCTCCGAAGGTGAACGCTCCAATTTTAAGAAAGGTCAAAAACAGGGCCCGCATCGTCCCTGGCTGTTTATTCATCACTTCACCGTCCCCACAAGTCATTTCCTCTCCATTATGACACACCTGGGCGCAAATATCAACTGCCGAAACGCAAGGCTCTAAGTCAGCAACATTTACTTTTTCTCTCCTGGCGCGGCGCAGCCTGGCTATGCTGGAGGAAGTTTCGTTCAGAAGGAAATATGTTACGTTTTTACCCATCCTGCCTACCGGTCTGTAACTTACCGCCGTTCCTCATCCGCCTCCCTTTGCCCGGCGCCTTCCCCGGGGGAAAGGCACGAGCCGATTGGGAGGCTGCCCCATCCGGAGAAATCTGAACCTGCTCAGTAGCAACGCTCCTCCGCAGATGACAGGAGTGATTCCCTGTCGTCTGCGGGGGAGCGTGTCATATATGCGGCTTGGAAGGTTTACAAAAGGGACAGCAGGGCATAGACCCAGTGGGCGAAGACGCCGGCGCACAGGCCGCCGATGGTGTGACAGAGGATGGCACGGCCGGTGAGGTAAGTGCACTTCAAGCTAGACATCATGGCCACGTGGGTGGACAGGTAGCCGCTCCAGCACATGCACATGGCGGTGAAGACGGCAATGTCCTGTGCCCCGGCCAGACCGGAGGACAGGAGGCCGGGCACCAGGCCAATGGCCGCCCCAGCAGCGCCCAGGGCTGTAATGGGGACGGCAATGCCTTCGGCGCTGGTGAAGCCAAACAGCGGCTTCAGGATGAAGGAGAGCTTCTGGCCCAGCCAAGGCAGGACCGCAACGCCCTCATAGGCTGCGCCGGTGTAGACGCCGCCCTCCCCGGGGCCCTTGGTGAGCAGCAGCACGAAGGTGCAGATGAGAAGGACGCCGGGAATGATCTCCACGCCCATTTTCACACCGGAAGCGCCGCCTTCGGTGAGCGCGGCCAGAAGCCGGGCGCCAAAGCCGCCGGGCCGGACAGACCGGGTGGATAGGTCTGCATGCTCGCAGCCCTCCGGGATATCACAGTAGGCCTCTGTGCCGAACACCTTTTTGGTGAAGCGCAGCATCAGCCGGGCGCTGACGATGCTTCCGAACACAGCTCCCAGGTTGCCCACCAGGACCGCCAGGCCGAAGCTGCCGCCGCCGGAGGTCAGCTGCAGGCCCAGCATGAAGGCGGTGATGACTGCGCCCATACCGAAGGCTGTGCCCAGGTTGGTGAGAGCGGGAAGCTGATACCGCTTGAAGTACCGGCGGAAGCTGGGATCGTCTGCCAAGGTCAAAATGGCAGGATTGTCAGACAGGTAAGTTGTGACGATTCCAACGGAGGCAGCGCCAGGCAGCCCGTATAGGACGCCCATGAGCGGGGAGAGCAGCTTGTTGATGAGAGCCACCACGCCAAACTCCGTCAGCATCGCGCCCAAGGCGCCGGCCAGCACGGCGATGCCCATGATGTACAGCACGGTGTTGATGAGCAGATCAAAGGCGGTATTCATCATGGTGTTAAGTAGGTTGATCATCCCCATTTTATGGCCGATCAGACCAAAAATCAGAATGAAAACGCCGAGAAATACGAAAGCTTCCACGCTGACGGCCTTTTTCTGGCCTGCGGCAGGCTTCGTGCTGGGGGCGGCTTGACTCGCCGGACTTTCCATAGGGAATTCCTCCTCCATTTGGTTTCCTGAATGCAGAACCTATTGTAGAGGATGGAGGCAGAAATTTCAACAAAAATATTCGCGTATGCAAAAGAAATTTTCGTCACTTTGACCAGGAAACAAAGTTCCACACATCGTGAACACTTGTGGCGGAGCCTGGGCGCTGGTGAAAAGCTTCAGAGCACGACATGGAAGCGTTCTTCCCGCCGGGGATGTACGGCTTCCAACGCACTGGCGGGGCAGGGCCCTGCCTTCCCCCGGGGGAAGCTATGGGTGCTTCCACGCCAGTCCAGTGGGGTATTGTGATCTCACCAATGGGTCTGACCCTGCGGTGGAATATGATATAAAACGGCGCGCCGCCCGGGGAAGGACGGCGCGCCGGAAAATTTATGATGAAGGCTCTCACACGATCCGGCGTGCGCCTACGTAACGACTGGCGTAGTAGTCGGAGGAGAGGCTGGAGATTTTGACGTAGCTGCCACCGGCGTGGATGAACTCGCCGCCGCCCACATAGATGCCCACGTGGGAAGCGGGAGCATCGGTGTTATAGGTCCGCTCGAAGAAGACCAGGTCGCCGGGCTGCAGGTCGGAGTAGCTAACGGCGTAGCCGTTTTCCAGCTGATCGGTGGCGGTGCGGTAGATAGAGTAGCCGCAGGCCCGCATCACATACTGGGTAAAGCCGGAGCAATCAAAACCGCTGGGGGAGGAGCCACCCCACACATAGGGGACGCCCAGATATTCCTTGGCCTTGGCCACAATGGCCTCACCGGCGGAGTAGGAGGAGGAAGCATTGCCGGAGGATTCCGATTCGTAGCTTTCGGAGGATTCGGGTTCCTGCTCGTAGCTTTCAGAAGTTTCGGGTTCGTAGCTTTCGGAGGACTCAGGCTCAGATTCCTGCTCATAGCTCTCGTAGGACTCAGCCTCGGACTCTTGCTCGTAGCTTTCGGAGGACTCGGGCTCCGCTTCGTAGCGCTCAGAGGACTCGTAAGAGGAGCTGCTGATGGGGTCTCCCCCGGCGAAGTACTTGGGGCTGCTGCTGGAGCCGGTGTTTTCGTAAGGAATCTCGGTGAGATCCACCAGGTCGCTGCGGATGTAACCGGTGCTGCCGTTGTACTGGACCTTATACCAGCCGCAGTTGAAGCCGATGATGTAGGCGTCCTCGCCTTCGGCCAGCTGATCCAGGATCTCAGAGGAGGTGGTGGGGCCGCTGCGCAGGTTGACCAGATATGTATTGACCTCTCCGTAGCCCAGCTCTACGTTTTCCCGCTCTTTCACGGTTAGGTAGTCGCTGTGCATATAACCCTCCCGCAGGTTGTAAATGACCTTGTACCAGTCACCCTCGGACTCCAGGATGACCACATAATCGTTGCGGTAAGCAGTGGTGAGGATTTCAGTATCTGTGCCAGGTCCTTCCCGCAAGCGGAGGGCCGAGGCATCTACAATGCCAACGGCGGATTTCACAGAATCAGAAGCATTGGTGGTCAGGGCCAGGGTGCCGACCAAGGTGGTCATAGACAGAACCAGACCCAAAAATCTCTTTTTACAGTTCATACGTTACCCTCCGTCTTACAGTGCGTTTTATTTTGCCAGAGCGCGCTCCAGCCAGACACAGCCAACATCCAACGCCGTGTACAGGCCTTCTTTTTCGCTCTTCTTTACAATCCGTTCCCGGGACCTTAAATTCGGGTCATTGGACAGGAGTTGAACGGACACCCGGGTGGCCACATTCAGGCCGTTGACCGGCTTGGAGTCCAACACCTGGAGCATCACAATGTGGGAATCGGCCATGGAGCCGTAGTAGATCATGTTGTCCTTGCGCATAAGGGGACGGCCTTTGTAAGTCAGGCCGGCAGTTTGGTCAGACATTTGAAACCTCCCTGAAGGAAATGTAACCAAATTGTAACACATCGTAACGGAGATGTCAACCCCGGTGGGGGGATTTTTGCAACTTTTTTGAGAGAAGTGTTACAAATTGATTCAAAATTGGGAATTTTTGGATGTTGAGCGGGTAAGACGGAGGGGTGGTATGAATCGGAACAGGCATGAAAATGGGTGACAGGGGAAGAAATCTGGGGCTGCAGCATCACGGCGGCAGCCCCAGATACGGCTTATTGCTTATCAAACAGATAGCACTGGACCAGCTCCTGGAGGAGCTCGTCCCGGTCCAACTTACAAATCATGGCGCGGGCGTTGTTGTAATTTGTAATATAGGTGGGATCTTCGGTCAGAAGGTACCCTACGATCTGATTGATGGGGTTGTAACCCTTTTCGCTGAGGGCGTCGAAAACAGAACGGAGAATCCGATGCATGTTTTCGCGGTCATCACCGGGGACGGTGAACTTAATGGTGTTGTCGTTCAACACGGATTCCTCCTTTTATGTGTGATGGACCCATCATACAACAAAAGGGAGGCAAAGTAAAGGGAAACGAAAAAAGATTCACAAAAATTTTACGGGTTACCGCAGGGTGACCCCCAGGGACTCCTCCAGGGCGGCCAGGACCTTGGACACCACCGCTTCGGAGTCGGCGTCGGTGAGGGTCCGGTCGTCAGCCCGGAGCTCCAGGGAGAAGGCCATGCTCTTTTTCCCCTCTGGGACGCCTTTGCCCCGGTAAATGTCAAAGAAGCGGATCTGACGCAGGAGTTTTCCCGCAGCCTTGGCCATACAGTCCTCCACTTGAGCCACGGTGAGGCCTTCGTCACAGACCAGAGACAGGTCCCGGGACACGGCAGGGTATCTGGGCAGGGGCTGATAGGTGGGCTCCGGGTCCCGCAGGGTGAGGAGCCGGGTGAAGTTCACCTCACAGCAATAGACCTCTCCGTCCAGGCCATAGTTCTGGGCGGCCAGGGGATGAAGTTGACCCAAGAAGCCCACGTCCACACCCTCCACCGTAAGCTTGGCGCAGCGACCGGGATGGTAGGTGGGATTGTCCCGGACGGCGGTATAGCTGGGCTTCTTCACCCGCAGGCCGGTGAGGACAGCCTCCAGCTCTCCTTTCAGGGTGAAAAAGGTCTCGTGCTCCCCATAGGTGCCCAGAACCAGCATTTTGGGTTCCTGGGGAAGAACGCTGCCTGTGGGCAGGTAAACCTTGGCCAGCTCGTACAGCTTGGCGGATTTATTGTGGTAAGCGCTGTTCCGGCCCAGGATGTCCAGCATGGAGGGCAGGGCTGTGGTGCGCATCACGGAGGTGTCCTCGCCCAGGGGATTCTGAATTTTCAGGGTGCGGCGCAGAGGGGAGTCCTCCGGCAAACGGATTTGGTCAAAGACGGCCGGGGAGACGAAGGAGTAGGTGATCACTTCACTGTACCCCAGGGCCCGGCAGAGGCTCCCCGCCTGGTTTTCCAGGAGCATGTCGGTGGAATATCCACCCTGGGTGGAGGCGCCCCGGAGGGCGGTGGTAGGAATTTCGTTGTAGCCATACAGCCGGCCCACTTCTTCGGCAATGTCTGCCGTGAGGTTCAGGTCAGGCCGCCAGGAGGGGACGGAAATGATGCGGCCCTCCACGGGGATTTCCAGACGGCGCAGGTATTCCACCATGTCCGCCTCCGGAATCTGGGTGCCCAGAAGCTGGTTAATCCGGTCCGGCTCCAGCTCCAGCTGCTTGGGCTGGGGGACGTGGTTTATGATATCGATGGTCCCATCCAGCACATCGCCGCAGGCCAGCTGCTCCACCAGCTCACAGGCCCGCTGGACGGCGGGGATGGTGAGCATGGGGTCCAGGTTTTTCTCAAATTTGCCGGAGGCCTCCGTCCGCAGCCCCAGGGCCAAAGCGGTCTGGCGGATGGAGGTGCCGTTGAAGTTGGCGGACTCGAAGACCACGGTGGTGGTGTCTGCCACAATTTCGGAGTTCTCGCCGCCCATAATACCGGCCAGGCCGATGGGCTTATCCCCGTCGGCAATCACCAGCATACCTGGCTTCAGGGGGCGGAGGTTGCCGTCCAGGGTGGTGATGGTCTCTCCCTGAGTGCTCTCCCGGACCACGATTTTTCCGGAGGAGACATACCGGTAGTCAAAGGCGTGCATGGGCTGGCCATATTCCAGCATGACATAGTTGGTGATGTCCACGATGTTGTTGATGGGCCGGACCCCGTTGGCCCGAAGCCGCTGGCGCAGCCACTTGGGGGAGGGACCGATTTTGACGCCCGTCACCATCCGGGCGGTGTACCGGTTGCACAGGTGCTCCGCCGGAACCTCCACGTCCAGCTTATCATACATGGACCCTGCTGCGCTGCCGTGAACCATGGGTTCATGGTGGCGCATGGGACGGTGAAAGGCGGCGGCGGCCTCCCGAGCCAGGCCGATGATGGAGTAGCAATCGGGACGGTTGTTGGTGATTTCAAAATCCACCACGGTGTCGTCATTTCCAATGACGGTATTGATGTCATCGCCGGGCTTGCAATCCTCTTCCAGAATCCAGATGCCATCCTCGATGGCATAGGGGAAGTCGTTCAAGGTGAGCCCCAGCTCCTTCAGGGAGCAGAGCATGCCGTTGGACGTTTCACCCCGGAGCTTGCCTTTGGTGATGTGGACGCCGCCAGGGAGCCAGGAGTTGTGCAGAGCGGCAGGAACCAGGTCCCCATCGCGGACATTCTGGGCCCCGGTGACAATCTGCACCGGCTCCTCCCGGCCCACGTCCACCTGGCAGATCCACATGTGGTCCGAGTTGGGGTGCCGGACCATGGAGAGAACCTTACCTACCACCACGTTGCGGAGCTCCCCATCCAGGCGCTCATAGGTCTCCACCTTTTGCCCTGCCAGGGTCATGGTTTCCACAAATTCTTGATCTGAAACCTGGGACAGGTCCACAAATTCTTCGTTGATCCATTTTCTGTTGAGCTTCATATTCTGGCCACCTCCTTAGAACTGGGAAAGGAACCGCACGTCGTTGTCAAAAATGAGACGCAGGTCATGGATGCACATCCGGCGCATGGCCATACGCTCCAGCCCCATGCCGAAGGCAAAGCCGGAGTACTTGGTGGAGTCAATGCCGCAGCCCTCCAGCACCTCCGGATGGACCATGCCGGCCCCCAGGAGCTCAATCCAGCCCTCGCCGTGGCAGGTGGAGCAGACCTGGCCGTCCATCTCACCAGTGCCGTGGCATTTGTGGCACTGCATGTCCATCTCGCAGCTGGGCTCGGTAAAGGGGAAGTGGTGGGGACGGAAGCGCATCACCGCATCCTCGCCATACAGCCGCTTCATCAGTGTCTCCAGGGTTCCCTTCAGGTCGCCCATGGTGACGCCCTCGTCTACCACCAGGCCCTCCACCTGGTGGAACATGGGGGAGTGGGTGGCGTCGGCTTCATCCTTCCGGTAGACCCGGCCAGGGGCCACAATGCGGATGGGGGGCTGCATGCGCTCCATGGTCCGGACCTGCATGGGGCTGGTCTGGGTCCGCAGCAGGAGGGAGTCGTCGTCCGTAAAGTAGAAGGTGTCGCTCCGGTCACGGGAAGGGTGACCCTCCTGAATGTTCAGCTTGGTGAAGTTATACTCCGCCAGCTCCACCTCGGGACCGTCCACCACGGTGTAGCCCATGCCCACAAAGATGTCTTTGATTTCCTGGAGAACCTGATTCATGGGGTGCTGGTGCCCCAGGGACACAGGGGTCCCGGGAATGGTCACGTCCACAGCTTCGGCGGCCAGCCTGGCCTCCAGGGCGGCGGCGTGGATGGCGGATTTCCGCCTTTCCAGCCGGGCCTCAATCTCTGCCCGGACGGTGTTGGCCAGCTGGCCCATCACAGGCCGCTCCTCCGGGGAGAGCTTGCCCATCTGCTTCAGGACGGCGGTAAGCTCCCCCTTTTTGCCAAGGAGCTTCACCCGAAGCTCCTCCAGGGCGGCCGGGGAGGTTGCGGCGTCCAAAGCAGCCAGGGCGCGGCCCTGGATGTCTTCCAATTGTTGTTTCATTGTGATCCATCTCCTTTACTGAAGGCAAGGCGCCTTCGGGTATTGGTCGGCATGGCACGCTGGGGGAAGAATAAAAAAGCCTCCGTCCCCATGGGGACGAAGGAAATTCCTCCGCGGTACCACCCGCAATTCGCCAAACGGCGCACTTTATGAGGGCGCAGCTACGCCCCTGACCGGTAACGGCGGCCGGCCGGCGCGCCCTACTCCATGTTCAGGCGGCGGCTCCCGGGAGAAAGCCCTGTGCTGCACGCGGAGCGGCTCACACCATCCCGCTCTCTCTGCATCGCGCAAACCAACACCAGGCGGCCCGTTCACAGCTTTTCCATATTCTTGGCTATTCTAGCATAGGGAGTTCCAAATTGCAAGGGTAAAATGAAAAAATCAAAACATCTCCAGATCTTAACACAATTTTACCCTGGGCAGATGGAAGAGGCGGGGAAAACGAAGTATGGTATACCTGTGCAGACCATGAGGATGTACGGAAAGGATGAACAACATGAAGTGGAAAAAATGGATCTCCACCGGCCTGTCTATGATCATGGCGGTTTCGGCCTTTGCCCTGACGGCGCCCAGAGTCCGTGGAGCAGAGGAAAAGCCGACGGAGCCAGGCCTGTGGATCACAGAAATTTATCAAAACGATGTGAAACGGGAAGATCTCTTTGACAATTCCAGCGACCATATGGAGTTCGTGGAGGTGATTAACACCTCGGACCGGTCTGTGGAGCTGGGCAGTGACTACACCCTGTGGTACGAGTACCCGTCGGGAGACGCCTACGTGATGAAAGAGCTCACGATCTCCGCCCCAGACGGCAGCACAGCGGTTGCACCCGGGGAGACGGTGGTGCTGTGGAGCCAGCGGACCGACCTGGGAGGAGAGGAGGGGGCCAGCTACGCCTCGGAGGCCCAATTCCGTCAGGCCATGAGGGTTCCCTCAGGGGTCCGGGTTTACCGGGTTTCCGGGCAAAACGGCTTTGCAGAAAATGACCGGGGCTTTGCCCTGAAAAACAGCGCCGGAGAGGTGACCTCATACTATCATTACAATTCCACCACCGATGCTGTGACAGCCGACGGTCTGGCGGTCAGTCTCCGGATTCCCGATTTTGGCAGCAATATGCTGGTGTATGAGGCCAAAAAGCCCACCACGGCGGGTCTGGTGTATGCAGGCCAGCTCAATGGCCAGCGCCCGGTTTCCGCACCGGCGAACTTAACGCCTGAAGGCGTGTATATTACGGAAATCCGGCCCAACGACAGCAATCGAGACGGACAGTTCGGCAGCGGCAGCAACGATGTCATGGAGTGCCTGGAGGTGTACAACACCACAGGCCGGCCGGTGGACCTGAATGCGGAATATGAACTGGTGTACCGATTGAAGGAGAATAGCAGCAAGTCCCTGCCCCTGTACCGGCTGACCGGCAGCGGTGAACTGAATTCGGAAGGCTGCATCCTTCCAGCAGGCACTGCCGCTGTGCTATGGTGCTACCGGGCAGAGGCCCTGGCGGGAAGCTATGACCGTTACCCCACCGAGGAGGAATTTCGGGAGGCCTATTCCATAGACGGCGATGTGCCGGTTTACGTCTTTACCGCCCAGAACGGTCTGGGGAATACCTTGCGTGGGTTGGAGCTGTACCGGAAGGAGGCAGATGGGGGAAAAACCCTGGAGAGCTGGTATTTCTGGGACGGCGTCACAGATCTCAAGGACAACCGCAGCGTGGAGCTCCGGGTGAACCCTGAGGGGCCGGAGATGCTGGTTTCCCGCAGCCAGGTAACCACCAACATGGGCCAGGTGTCTGCTGCCCAGGTGACCTTCCCGGCAGATGACGGCTCCAGCCCTGAGCTGACACTACTGGACGGTCGGACCTCTGTGGAGCAGGGGCAGTTCCTGCGGATTCCCTACCAGTTTTCGGGCACCGCTGCCATGCCGGTACAGTCCATCACCCTGTTTTACCGGACGTCCCGGATGGAGAAGGATACCTCCGTGGAAACCACCAGCTTCGCCATTTATAATAAGTGGTATGCCTTTATCCCATCGGATGTGCTGCTCCATGCGGACTATGTGGACTACTATGTGAAGGCGGCCAACGCGTATCGCACCACCACGACCCCAGTGCGCCGGATTCAGGTGGACCATTTGGACGATGGCCAGACCGGCCTGCGAGTCAATTTCCCCACAGATGAAGCGGTTTCGGGTCAGGTAGCGGTTACGGCCAAGGACTTTTCTGGCACTGCGCAAGCATACACTGCCCAGGTGGATGGCCAGGAGCTGAATCTCCACCCGTCCCTGGAGCTGGGCGCCTTCTTCACCTTCACCCACCGGGGGGTAGATAGCTATTTCAAAAACGCCCTGGTATGTGGCGACCAGATCATCAAAAACTTTTCCAAATGCAGTGAGATCCCCTCAGACTCCTCTATGGCGATTTTTGTGGATCAGAGATATTTCACTTACCGGGAGGATGGCTCTGCCCAAATCCAGCTGGAAATTTGGCCCGGCACCTATGGTTCCACCTGGGAAAACGATACCGACGCCAACAACGATGACTTCTATGTCAGCCACATGGCCCTGAGCCTCACCGATGGAACGGAGCTGCGCCCCATTGCTATGGTCAACGAGTATGGTACGGCCCTGAGTCTCACCGAGGAGCTGAAGGTAGGAGACAGCGCCGATTGCAACAAAAAAGTAATCATGACCTTTGAGGTCCCCGCCGGCAAGGTAGACGGCGTGGCGGGAGTTTTGGATACCACATCTCTGGCGGATGGTGCGCATACCTTGACAGTCACCACCTCCACCGGGGCAGCCAAGAGTTTCCAGTTCACGGTGGACAATAGGAAGCCGATTCCGGATCCGGAGCCAACGCCGGTCGGGGTGAATATGGGCCTTGCGGTATCCGCCTATCCCGCAACCGCCACGGTGGAAGCACCGGAGGCGGCGGCGACGGTGGAGGTTCTTCAGGCGGTTTCTCTGCCGGAGTACGCGGTATCCACCGGCATCGGGGACTCCACCTTCTCCCAGGAAACGGCAGAGACGTTGCAGACTGTGGTTTCTCAAAACGGTCAGCTGCCCTATGAAGTGTTTACCGTGGACACCAAGGGTCAGACGGCAGGCAATATCCGGCTGGATGTGACCGCCCAGGCCGACTACAACCAGCCGGTCCGCCTGTACGCTCTGACCCAGGCCAATACCTGGCAGCCGCTGGAGAGCTGGGAGGAGAAGGGGGTCGTTACGGCCATTGTCAATCTGGAGGGTCTGGCGTCCGATGGCAAGCTCACCGTTTTGGTCCAGGCTCGAGGCGCAGAATACCAGCCGGTGACAACCCGGCCTGCTACGGCGGACACAGTGGCAAATGATTATGTCTGGGATGGCACCGGAATTCCGGAGCAGTATGACTTTGCCTTTGCCTGGATTACGGACACTCAGTATTATTCCGAACAGTTTATGGAGAACTTTGATGCGGTCACCGATTGGATTGTAGATCAAAAGGACCGGCTGGGCATCGAATACGTGATCCACACCGGCGACATTGTAGACGAATTCAACGAGGCGTATCAGTTTGAAAACGCCTCCCGGGAACTGGAAAAGCTGGAAGACGCAGGCCTTCCCTATGGCGTCTTGGGCGGTAACCACGACGTGGCCCACGGAAACGAAAATTACGAGCTGTACAACAAGTACTTTGGCGCCTTCCGCTATGAGGGAAATCCCTGGTATGGTGGGACCTATGAGGACAACAAGGGCCATTACGATCTGGTCCAGGTAGACGGAGAGAAGCTCCTTCTCATCTACATGTCATGGGATATCTACACCCCGGAGGTGGAGTGGATCAACAGCGTCCTGGAGCAGTATCCGGACCGGAAGGCCATTCTCTGCACCCACCCGGGCATCAATGCCAACGCGGTGCCCGATTACTTCAGCGACCTTTTGGTGGAGCAGGTCTGTCGGGATCATCCCAATGTCATTGCGATGCTAAACGGCCATTACCACGGCGCGTCTTTGAACTTTGTGGGCTTTGATGACGACGGCGACGGTGTGGAAGAGCGGGTGGTTTACCGGATCTGCACCGACTATCAGAGTGCGCCCGGCGGCGGCCAGGGGTATATCAAAATGATATACTTCGACCTGGCCAATAACAAAGTATATCTCAACTCCTACTCTCCCATTTTGGATGACTTCAACTACTACGACACCCCCAAGCTGGATCGCTATGGCATTGGCACAGTGGCTTCGGACGTGGACATTGCAGAGCTGCCGGTGACCTTTGACCGGCAAACGCCTAAGACCCTGGAGGTCACCGGCTTCCAGGCTAGCATCCTGACCGACACCCGGATTGCCCAGGCCGAGGCGCAGGGCACGGTGGAGCTGCCATTGGGGCAGACCGTAGGCGATGTGTATGCAGTGGCTAAGGATCAAAGCGGCGCCATTGTGGCCTACAGCGGGGTGCGGACTGTGGAAGGCTCTGTGCCCCAGGAGCATCCCTTTGTGGATGTGAACGACACAGACTGGTTCTATGAGGATGTGGCATATACCTTCTGCCGGGGAATCCTCAAGGGAATGGACGAGACCCATTTCCAGCCCCAGACGGCGGTAACCAGAGGCATGGTGGCAACGGTTCTGCACCGTCTGGAGGAATGCCCGGAAGCACCGGAAGCAGATTTTGTAGACGTAAATCCTGCCCGGTATTACGGGGCGGCCGTGGCCTGGGCCCAAGCCAAGGGGCTGGTGAAGGGCTACGGAGACGGTACCTTCCGGCCGAATCAAGCCATTACCCGCCAGGAGCTGGCTACCATACTGTACCGCTATGCCGCCTTCCGGGGAGAAGATGTGAGCGCAAGAGCCAACCTGGAGGCCTTTGAAGACCGGACCTTGATCCAACCCTACGCCCAGGACGCCATGAGCTGGGCTGTGGCGGCAGGCCTGGTAGAGGGCGTTACGGAAACCAGCCTGGCGCCTAAAGGCATCGCCCTCCGGTGCCAGCTGGCCGCCCTGCTCCACCGGCTGTCGCTGGACGTGCAGCTCTGACCAACTCCGGCAAGGCCTGAGGCCTATGCCGACAACGCCAGGATGTCACTATGGACGCGGGAGCCCTTGTTTGGCTGCCTTGCCGGCACAGGCTTCATACGCAAGCAAAGGAAAAGCCTTCCCACCCGGATGGAAACACCCTGTGAATCCGGGAGGGAAGGCTTTGAGCTTGGTATGTGCTGCTTGAGATCTGAAATCAGATTCCTCTCCCCTGAGGGAGGAAGAAAGCGGTCAGCAGGTGGACCACAGGTTTTCCGGATACAGACCCTGGGCGGTCATGGCGGCGATGGCGGCTACCACGGTGGGCTTGTCCTCCTGATAGGTGACGCCGTACCACTTGTCATGGCTCCGCAGGACCTTTACCCGTGCCTTTCCATCTGCCAGAAGCTGGCTGACCACGGTGGGCAGGTAGTACTCCGCTTTCATGGGGTCTGCCTTCAGGGCCTGATCCAGGAAGGCGGGGAACCGGGCCCAAGCCTCGTCCAGGTAGCTGCGGGTAAAGCCCCAGAGGTTCATGGATACCACCGTGTCTCCCGGCAGCTCCTGCCAGGTGTTCCCCCCGTCCTCGGTGTAGCGGGGACAGGTCTCGCCCTTTTCGATGTGGGTCCGCTCCACCACGCTGTGGAGGAACCCGTCCGGCGTTTCTTGGCAGATGCCCCGGGCCACGTGGCCGTTTTCTGTTACGGTGTTTTGAAGCAGGTAGCCCACCATGGCGTATTCATAGCAGCTTTCCAGGTCCGGGTGGCTCACCAGATAGTGGTAGATCTCTTGGAAGCCGTGGGGGCCGTAGTAATCATCGGAATTGATGACGGCGAAGGGACCGTCTATGAGCTCCCGGGCTGCCAGGACCGCCTGAGCTGTGCCCCAGGGCTTCACCCGGCCCTCGGGGACAGCATAGCCCTGGGGCAGGTCGTCCGGCCGCTGGAACACATAGCGAACCTCCATCTTTTTTGCAATGCGGTCCCCGATTCCGGCCCGGAAGGCCGCCTCAATCTCCGGCTTGATGACGAAAATCACCGTTTCAAAGCCGGCCCGGTGGGCGTCAAACAGGGAATAATCGATGATCAGTTGACCACCGGGGCCGACGGGGTCCAGCTGCTTCAGGCCGCCGTACCGGCTTCCCATACCGGCAGCCATGACCACCAAAACAGGTTTTTGCATAAAATAACCTCCCAATTGTATTCTCAAAAGCAGCAGCTCCGTTTTTTGGAGCGCCACCCGAAATTATGTGATGCAGCATGTGAAAATGTCCAGGTTGATTTCTGCCCATTATAATACAGCTTTGCCATTTCTGCAATGAAAATTTCCATTTTTCCCGAGAAAACCGGCTGTATCCCACCTGGCGGGCCGGAGGGAGGAGGCGGAGTGGCCAAAAAGCTTGCTGCAAAGGCGGACTGCACCGCTTTTGCAGCAAGCTTTGGAATATGCTCTCAGTTTATTTTAAAATCAGTCCGGTTCTACTGTGTCGCCTCCTGCAGGACAATGTCTGCCGTCAACTGCCGGCCGGACCGGTAGATGATCACGTTGACTGAGTCCCCAACGGAGAAACTGCTGAGGGCAGCGGCCAGCTCCTCCTGAGAGGTGACGCTCTGCCCGTTGACGCTGATGAGCAGGTCTCTGGGCCGGATGCCAACAGCCCAGGAGTTGGAGCTTTCATCCACGCTGGTGATATACAGGCCATCAGGCAAATTGAAGTACAGCCGGTCCTGTAAGTCCAGCACCACGGTCTCCACGCCAAGAGATGGGCGGCCTGGGATATAGCCGGTCTCAATGAGCTGGTCCACCACATCCTTGGCAATGTGGACGGGAATGGCAAAGCCCAGCCCTTCCACCCCGGCGCTGCTGTAATAGTCCCCGATTTTGGCGGTGTTGATGCCGATGACCTGACCATAGCAGTTGATGAGAGGCCCTCTGGAGTTGCCTTTGTTCAGAGCTGCAGTGGTCTGAATCAGGGTGAACGCGTGTCCCTGAATGGTGAGGTTCCGGTTGATGGCGGAGATGATGCCGCTCGTCATGGTGCCCCGGAGCTCTGTGCCCAGAGGATCTCCAATGGCGACTACGGCGTCTCCCACCTGCGCTTGGGTGGAATCTCCGAATTCTGCCGCAGTCAGTCCCGTGGCGTCGATGTGCAGGACGGCCAAGTCACTGATGCTGTCCTTTCCCACTAGCTGGGCATCATGCTCCTGCCCGTCAGACAAGGTGACCAGGAGGTGATAGGCTTCATTGACCACATGGCAGTTGGTAATGATATAGCCGGACTGGGACATGATGATCCCGGAGCCGTAGGAGGTGCCGCTTGCTTGCTGGGCGGTGATGGACACCACAGAAGGGCTCACCTTCCGGTAGATCTCCTGCAAAGAAAGCCCGCCGGATTGGGGGATATTGGGAACGGCTTCCGATGTGCTGGATATGATAAGCTCCGTATCGTCGCCGTGGGGCCCAGTGGCCTCCAGAATGGGCTGCTCCGTTTCCATGGGCTCGGAGGACTGAGTTTCTGTCAGGGTAACCGGATTGGTGGGCGACTGGACCTCCGGCGACGTTTCCTGCTGCATGTGTTCACTCAGGTTGATGAGAATGGCGCCGCCGGCCAGGCCGCCCAGAAAAATACAGGTCAGAAGCACGGCAGCCACCCAACCGCCGTGGTTCTTTGGGGGACGGATATTTCCGGTCTCATAGAAACCGCTGAACCGCTCTTCCTGGGTCTGAGGGAAGGGGGTATATTCCGGCTCCAAGGGGCCTTTGTCATCGTGGAACATAAGCATTGCCTCGCAATTACAGACTGTTTACCCCAGCCAGGGTGAAGGTGAATTCGGTCTTGCCGTCCCGGCTGGTGACGGAAATGTCCTCGCCGTGGCTGCAAATAATGGTTTTTACAATATAAAGGCCCAACCCCCAGCCGTCCCGGTTCAGGCTTCGGCTTTTGTCTATCTTGTGGAACCGGTCAAAGACCAGAGGGAGCTCCTCTGGGGGGATGGTGTCGCCGGTGTTGGAGATGGAGACATAAACCTTGGAGCCGGATTCCCGGAGGCTCAGACCCAGCTGGCCGCCGGGGGGGCAAAATTTGACGGCGTTATCAATGAGGTTGTAGGCCACCTGGGTGATGGCGTCCAGCTCACCCTGGGCATAGACGGAATATTCCGGGAAGTTCACTGCCACATCCAGGTGCTTGTCGTTGATTTTCTGCTCGAAGGTGATGAGTACCTGCCCCAGACACTCGGCTACGTCAAAGCGTACCATTTTTTCCGGCGGGATGCCCTGATCCTGGAGACGGGACACGTCCAGCATGCTTCGCACCAGGCGGCTCAGACGCTTGATTTCGCTGGAGACCAGACTCAGGTATTTCCGCTCCCGTTCCGGCGGGATGGTGCCGTCCAGGATGCCATCCACATAGCCGCCGATGGTGGTCATGGGGGTTTTCAGCTCGTGGCTCACATTGGCGACAAATTCCTGGCGCTGGTACTCGCTCTGCTCCAGGGAGGAGGCCATGTTGTTGAAAGCGACGGCCAGCTCGTCAATTTCCTGGGTATAGTCACCGCTGGTCTCCACCCGGGCCTTCAGGTTTCCGTGGCCAAATTCCTTGGCGGCGTTGGCCATGGCCTTCAGGGGGCGGCACAGGTTCTGGCTGAAAATGGAAAAGCATATCACCGTGATCAGCAGCACAATGAGGGCCACAAATACAAACATCTGGGTAATTCGAGACAGAATCTCGCCAATGCCCTGCACCGGCTCCGATACCAGCACCAGGCCGCCCACGGTTCCGTCAGACATGGTACAGACCTGCGCCACCAGGTAGCGGTTTTCTTCGTAGACGCCGGTTAAAATCCCGGTACGGGAGTCCTCCCCATGGAGGAGCACCTCCTGCACGTAATTCGGATCCAGGGTCATGCCGATGTGCTTGCACCAGAACTCCTGACAGGAACAGGTGATGACCTGCCCCTGGGTGTTGCACACCAGGGTATCGGTCTGGGAGAATTGAGATGCGAAAGACAGAGTCTTGTGAAACTTTGTGGAGACGTCCAACCCAAAGGTGGAAGCGTACCCTACATAATCGGCGGCGAGCTCTGATGCGGCAGCTGCCCTGGCTTGCAGAGTTTCCTTCTGCTCATCTGCCAGGTAGTTTTTTACCATGACGCGGAAGGACATGCCCAGGCCTACTACAGCCACCAGGATAATCAAGGCCGTCACGGAAGAGAGACGGCTGAATGTGGTCCTCACGAATTGGTCACCTCAAACTTATAGCCCACGCCCCACACGGTTTTCAGGCTCCACTGGTTGGAGACGCCCTCCAGCTTCTCCCGCAGCCGCTTGATGTGGACGTCTACGGTTCGGGAATCCCCAAAGTAGTCGAAGCCCCACACCTCATCCAGCAGCTGATTGCGGGTGTACACCCGGTTAGGAGAGGAGGCCAGATGGAACAGGAGCTCCATTTCCTTGGGGGGCGTGTCGATTTTTTTCCCGTCCACTGTGAGCTCAAAGGCGTCCATGTCAATGATCAGCCGGTCGAAGACCAACTTGTTGGCTTTTTTCTCCACGCTGTTGCCGGAGCGGCGGAGCACGGCCTCAATCCGGGCCAGGACCTCCTTCATTTCAAAAGGCTTGGTGATATAGTCATCTGCGCCGCCCTTCAGGCCGCTTACCTTATCGCTGGTTTCGCCCTTGGCGGTGAGCATGATGATGGGCACCTGACTTTCCGCCCGGATGGTTTTACACACGGCCCAGCCATCCATGACCGGGAGCATCAGGTCCAGCAGCACCAAATCCGGCTTGATGGCCCGGAATTTAGACACTCCCTGGCCCCCATCCGGGGCAATGGTCACAGCGTAGCCCTCTTTTTCCAGATACATCTGCAGGAGCTCTGCAATGTTGTTGTCGTCTTCTACGATCAAAACCGAAATGGCCATGGAAATTCCTCCCTCTCTTTTCTTCCTTCTGATACATCCATTATATCTGTTTTTTTCGGCTTGGCGTGAACAAATTGTTAAGAGTTCCCGAGGGATTTGTTAACGGACCAGCCTGGCGAAGGATAGGGCTGCCACGAACTTCAGGATAAGCGCACAGCCACCTTGTGAGGTGCGGCGTAGGGTGAGTCCAGGAGGCGGCGCCCTACTGCCCTGGGGGCAGACGGGAACTACGGCCCCCTACAGCGCCATGATGTGACCCGGGCCAACTTGTAGGGGCTGGCTTAGGTGTACGCATGTGCCTCCCGGTGGAAGGCGGAGGCGCTTCCGCGCCAGTGAAGGAGGCACAGCTGCAGCCGTGCCTCCTGACCGGGCTTGGCTCTGGATAGAAGCCAGGGACTACCAGCGCCTATTCTCTTATGACATGGCAGCATGCGTTCAGGAGCCGGGCTTCCCGGTCCTGGCAGGTGAAGAGGAGGATTTGCCGGGGTTCCGTCTCCAGGAGAGCCAGGGCGGCGGCCAGGCGGGCGTCGTCAAACCGGTTGAGTGCATCGTCCAAGACCAGTGGCGCTTCCGGTATGAGGGCCCGGCTCACTGCCAGGCGCAGGGCCAGGTACAGCTGGTCTCCGGTTCCATCGCTGCGCCAGACCAGGGGGTGCAGGGTGTCTTCCCCGGCGGCTCCGGCGGAAAGGCTTAGATCCCGGTCCAGGAGGAGGCGGTCGTAGCGGCCGCCTGTGAGCTTTTTCAGAATGTCCTGGGCTTCTGCAGTAATCCGGGGAGCAAAGCGGCTCTGAAGCTCCCGCTGAGCTTTGTCCAGAGCGGCCAGGCCATAGCCCAGGGCGGTCTGGTAAGTCTCCAGACGGGCCACCCGGCTGGCCAGGGCTTCTGCCTCCGCTTCCAGCCGGTCCCGGTCTTCCAGGGCAGTCCGGCGGCCCCGGCAAGCGTCCAGCTGGGAGCGGGCGCCCTCCAGGGAGCGGTTTACCTCCTCCAGGGCCTGCCGGGTTTCCTGCGGGGAGAGGGTCATGCCGTCCTGGAGGGGCGCGGCCTCCAGCCCGGCGGTGACGGCCTCCATAGCCTCCCGGTGCCCTTTGGCCTGAGCCGCCGCCCGGCAGGCGGAGGCCCAGAGGTCCCAAGCCTCCAGGGCCTGCCGCTGCTCCTGGCAGAAGGCCTCGGAGCCCTGGCTTCCCGTGAGGGCGGCCAGCTCCTCCAGAAGCTCCTTCCGCCGGACCTCCAGCCCGGCCAGCTTGCGGGTGTGGAGGGCCAGGGCCTCCTGGTAGCGGTTCCAGTCCGCCTCGTAAGCCTGGAGCTGCTGTTCCAAAGCCTGGAGAGAGGGAGCTCCATACGTGGCAAGGAAGGTCTGTAGGGCCTGCCTGGCTTCCCTGGCGGCAGCTTCCTGCCGGCGGCTTCTGATGCGGGACCAGAGAGCAAGGACTCCTCCGGCAGCCAAAAGAGCCGCCCCCGGAAGCTTCCAGCGCCCGGGCAGGAGCCACAGCAGAATCAGCCCTGCCAGAGCAAGGCCCAGGCTGGCCAGAAGAAGGCTCTGAGTTCTGGCAGCCGGTTCTCCAGCCTGGGGCAACGCCGCCAGCTGGCGGCGGACTTCCTCCCGGGCCGCCGGTCCGTCCAGGCCCTCCAGGGGCGGGGGAGCGGTGGGCTTCTGTGGGACCGGCGATTCCATGGAGCCCTCCAGCTCCAGAGCCTCCAAAGCCTCCCGGAGCCCCCGCCATTGGGCCAGCCGCCGCTCCGCCAGGGCCCGCTCAGGCTTGCCCTGGCACTGGACTCTGGCCCGTTCCAGCTCCATCAGGGCGGTTTTTTCTTTCTGCCTTGCTTCTTCTACCCGCTCCAGCTTTTGCCGGTTTTCCTGGCGCTCCAGGGCCTCCTGGTGGGCCTTCAGGGCGGCCTTTTGCTCTTCCAGCTCCCGGACGCGTGCGCTCAGTCCAGCGGCCTGGGCTTCCAGAGCGTCCAGGGCCTGGAGCTTCTCCCGGCAGCCGGCTAAGGCCAGCCGGGCCTGGGGCAGGAGGCCGGATTTGTTGTACTGACATTTGTTTTTCAGCTCTCGCAGGCCTGCAGCCAGAGCGGGGGCGGCAGGGCTGTCGTCTCCCGTGGTCACCAGCTGATTCAGCCGCTGGCTCAGGGCCTCATCCTGGCTCACTGCCAGATCCCCGCCCCGGAGAAAACCGGTGCGCTGGTACACGCTGCGCTCCACTCCCAGGAGAACCTGACCGCAGGTGTCCGCCGTCAGCTCTGGGACAGGAAGGCCGGTTTCCGTCTCAAAGGCCCGAAATTGGCCCATAGGAATCCGCCCTTTGGTCTGCCGCTCAATGGTGATCCGGCGGTCCTGCCACAGAATTTCCATGGACCCGGACATGGGTTTCCCGGACCAGGGCTTGAAGCGCTCCTTGTCCGGAAGCTGGCCCTGCTTTGCCCGCTGGCGGGTGTCGATGCCATAGAGCATGGCCAGGAGAAAGGCGCACCAGGTGCTTTTTCCCCACTCGTTGGGGGCTGAAATCAGGTTGAGGCCAGGGGTGAACTCCAGGGTTTCCCCCTCCAGCTTGCCAAAGGTGGCGGTCATGGAGCAGATTCTCATGGCAGCGTCACCTCCTGCCCCTCCAGAATCCGGCGGCTGATGCGAGCCGCCAGGCACAGGGCCTCGGCCTCCGGCCCGGTGGCGTTTTGAGCGGCCTGCTGCAGAATCTGAAAATACCGCCCCTCCAGGCTATCCTCGCCCGCCCCCTCCCACAGGTCCCGGGGAGGGACCGTCCGGTCCCGGAGCTGCAGGTGGAAAAAGCGGCCGGACAGCGCGTTTTGCAGTCGGTCCAGGTCCACCGGCTCCGACTCTCCCGTGAGGGTGAGGCGGTATACGTCCCGGCCGGTGTCCGGAGGCAGCTGGGCAAGAATGGAGGCCAGAGGGTCTGGACCTGCCGGAAGGGTGAGGTCCTCATAGCGCCCCCCACCCAGAGGCCGGAAGGTAGCTTGGGCGCCCTGAGGGGAAATCTGACAGATGTACACGCCTTTGACCCCGGTTTCGTCAAAGCCCCGGCCCATGGGGCAGCCCGGCCAGGCGCACAGGGTGCTACCGGCCTCCATTTGCCCCTGGGTGTGGATGTGGCCCAGGGCCAGATAGGCAAGGCCCGATGCCGCCGCCTGGGCCCGGGTCACAGGGCAGCAGGGGGAGCCGGGATTGGTGGGGTCGCCGTGGAGGACCATCAGCTGCAGCGGCTCCTGTCCGGTTGCCCGGAAGCCCTCCAGAAGACCGGGGCAGTCCATGCTCTGGAAGCCTGCTCCCCAGACCCGGCAGCTTAGCTCCGGAAAAGTTACGGACTCCAGTGTCTGCCGGGTAAAGATGTGTACATTCCCCGGCCAGGCCCTCTCCAGATAAGGGGAGCCGGGGCATAAATGGTCGTGATTGCCTGGAGCGATGAACACCGGGACTGCCATGGCCTCCAGGGCTTTGGCCAGGGCCAGGGCTTCCTCCCGGCAGCCCTGGGGCCGGTCCAGAAGATCCCCGGGCAGCAAAACCATCTGGCAGCCCTCCTCCCGGCAGAGCTCCACCAGTTGGTCCAGCTGCGCCAGCTGCTCCTGCCGCCGGGCCCGGGCCTCCTCTGGCGGCAGACTGTGGAACCGGGCGCCCAGGTGCAGATCGGCGCTGTGCAAGATTTTAATCATAAACCGTCACCCGCTGCGTGTTTGTGCACCGGCCCCTTTCATCCAGGGTGAAGACCACGCCCTCCAGCTTCCCCGGCCCCGGCGCGGGCTGATAGCGCCCGGTCAGGTTCCCCCGGAACCGGGCCACGGACAGGTCGGGACGGATGCCTAAAATGGAATTTTTGGGCCCGGTCATGCCAAGATCCGTGACAAAACCGGTGGATTTTGGCAGAATTTGGTTATCCGCTGTGGGGACGTGGGTATGGGTTCCCCACACAGCGCTGACCTGGCCGTCCAGCATGTGGCCCATGGCCAGCTTTTCCGAGGTGGCCTCGGCATGGATCTCCACCAAGATGAATTTGGCTGTCACACGCTTTAGAATTTTGTCCACCAGGAGGAAGGGATTGTCCGGATTGTAGTCCATGTTGCACCGGCCTATGAGATCGATCACCGCAACCTCCCCCATGGGGGAGTCAAAGACGCCCCACCCCCGACCTGGCAGCTGAGGGGCCAGGTTGGCCGGCCGTAGAATCCGGGGACAGTCGTCCAGGTAGGGGCAGATCTCCCGGCGGCCAAAGGTGTGGTTGCCCATGGTGATGACGTCGGCCCCGGCGGCCAGAATGGCCTCCGCCTGGTCCTGGGTGATGCCCAGGATGGCCGCATTTTCCCCGTTGACCACGGTGAAATCCGCTTTCACCTGCCTGCGAAGCTGCGGCAGATGCTTTTCAATCATCGAAACGCCGCAGCCGGCTACCACGTCGCCCACGGCCAGTACATTCCATTCCATTTTGCATATGCTCCTTTCGGAAAACGGGCAAATCTCTGCTCCATTTGGAAGTATCATGGCTATTATACCCTAGTTTTCCCTATATTGCAACGTTGGGAAGCCTTTCGCCTTTGTGGGCAATGCTGTCCACAATGTCTTTTTGAAGGCCCGGTATGGAATGGCCCCAAGGCGGGCAGAATGGTGGGCGAGGAGGCGGTAAGATATGGTAAAAGGGATTTCCAGACAGGTGATTGTGGTCCGTTCCCCGGACCCAAAGCTGTTTGAGCAGGCCATTTTTATTCTGCGGGAGGATGCATTGGGGAAGGACGGCATGTCCGACCGGGCCATTCTGCGCCAGGCTCAGCAGGCGGCAGGCAGCTATGTGCCTGCTGGAAAGCGGCGGGCGCTGCCTCTGGGGAAGGCGCTGTGGGCAGCAGGCGGCGCGCTGGTTACGGGCTTGGCTTGGCTGCTGACTGTGATTTTGTAAGCTCCAATTCAGAAAAGGGCGTAGGAGCACACGGTGCGCTCCTACACCGCCCGTACCTTTTGGGAAACGCATGAACCGGTGCTATCTCATACCCATGCGTGTCTGTGAAGCTGCGCCCTACATCCGGTACACCCGGAAACTTCCCGATTTCCAGGCGTACACCCATACCCGTGTAGCTGATACCTCGAAAAACCTGTAGAAATTTCCGTTTTTTTGTGCTACCATAGAAAAAACGAAAGGGGAGGGCGGTTTCATTGGGGCAAAAGTTGCAGGGGCTGCTCATTCGCAAGCGGAGGCAGGAGCGGGAATGGTCTCAGGCGGCGCTGTGTAATGGGATATGCGCTGTGTCCTATCTGTCGAAAATTGAGCAAGGGAAGGTGGAGAGCAGCCCGGAGGTTTTGGATTTGCTGTTCCGCCGTCTGGATATTCAGTGGCAGGATGACCCGGCCTTTTGCCGGGAGGCTGCAGCCTGGTTTGAGGAATATTACGACAGACTTTTCTCCGGCGAGGATTTGCAGGATATGACCCAGGAACTGCTTTCGCGGGAAACGGTATATCGGAACAGCCCTTTTTTTCTGGATTGGCTGCTCCTGTCCTGGGCGGCCACCGGGCAGGTACAGGAGGAGGTAGAGGAATTTGTCTCTGCAATGGATGCCAGGCAGCAGAACTTGCATCTGTGCCTGAAGGGACAGTTTCAGGATCTGCTGCGGATTGCAGAGCGGAGTTATTTCTTCCTGCAGGCGGGAAAGCATGCGTACTGGCGGGGAGATTATAGCTATGCGGTGGCCTGCTTTTTCCAGGGGGCGGAGCGGGCGGCCAGGGAGGGCAGCCTGCCTGTGATGATGCTGTGCCACCTGTTCCTGGGGAACTGCTACAGCACTCTGAACCAGCTGGATCAGACCCTGGAGCATTATGAGGCGGCCAGACGGATGGCGCGTAGTCTGGGCAGACGGGTGACTCTGGTGGAGATTGCCTATAATCAGGCCACCACGGAGCTGCAAATGGGGCTCACCCAAGAGGCCCTGCGCCATTTGCTGGAGCACCCCTGGAATGAGGCTCTGTATTTCCACAAGCTGGCCATCTGCTATGAGCGCCTGGGGCAGGAGAAGCTGGCCCGGGTGGCTTTGGACCGGGCCCTGGAGGCGCCTCTGGGAGATCTGCCCTGCGATCCGCCTCAGGCGCGGGAGATTTTTGAGCAGATGTGCGGCCTCGTCCGGTTCCGGCTGGACCACAAGGGCTATCTCCAAGAGCCGGAGTATGGAAAAGCGCTTCACAGCTGTGTGAGAAGCATGGAGCAGCAGTTTTCCATCGGGTTTGTCCGGTTTCATGTGCCTTGGCTGGAGGAGTGGTACGCCGCAAACCGGCAGTACCGTCAGGCATATGAGTTGGTGCGCAAGTTTTCCTAAGATAACCTTGCTTAAGAGGGGAAGTCGGCTACTTTGTGGGATAATTTTCCCAAAGTAGTCGGCTTTCTTTGAACTGCGTTCTATGATATACTGAAACAGAAGGAAGTGCCGGATCTCATCTTGCCCCGGCGGGATGAGCTTGCTGTACCCATGTGCTTTACTGCATTAGCAGCAAGCGGCGCTGGCTTATATGTACCCAAAATCAAAACAGAAAGGAAGAGCAACGTGAAAACAAGAATCAGAGCACTGCTTCTGGCCCTGGTCCTAGTGCTTACCATGACCACTGGCGTATGGGCGGCAGGGACCGGAAGCGAAAGGACAGCCGGAGCCCGGTTGACTATGACCGCAGAGTACCGGGCAGGGAACGCGGTTGTGACAGTCTACCTGGAAGGCGGCGAAGGGGTGACCAATGGCCGTCTCACTGCCACCTATGATCCCAAGGTGTCCACCTTGACCGGTTCCCGGGTTCTGGGGAGCTTCGGAGCCTCCAGCGTAAACGGGGAGACGGCAGGGGAGGTTTGCCTGGCTTGGGTCGGCAGCAACCTCACGGCAGAGAAGACTCCCATGGTGGAGTTGACTTTCCAGGTGACCCAGGATGGGACCTTCGCGGCAGAGGCCGGTGAGGTTTATGCCGGGGAGGAGAAACGAACGGTAGAAGGAGACGCCGCGTCTCTGGAATACAACCCCTTCCAGGACATCGAGAATCACTGGGCCAAAGAGGAAATTCTGAAGGCCTACCACGGAGGCTTGTTCCAGGGCGTCACCGGGACGAAATTCGTCCCTGAGGGTAAGATGGACCGGGCTATGTTTGTGACAGTGCTGTACCGCTTCGCGGGAAGCCCGGCTGTGGAGAGTCTGGAGACGGCGTTTACGGATGTGGACACGGCCCGGTACTATGGAGCGGCCGTGGCATGGGCTGTGGAGCAAGGCGTGACCAATGGTGTAAGCCAGACCCAATTTGCGCCGCACCAGGCCATCAGCCGTCAGGAGCTGGTGACCATGCTGTACCGGTATACAAAGGCAACGGGACAGGATGTGACCGGGCAGGCGGACCTTAGCCAGTTTGTGGATGCCGGGAAGGTGGCAGGCTGGGCGGAAGCCGCTGTGGCCTGGGCCGTGAAAGAGGAAATATTGGAGGGCTACCCCGGGAGCTATCTGCTTCCCAGAGGCAGCGCTACCCGCGCCCAGGCGGCTGTAATCTTCTGCCGCTATGGGCAGCTGTAAAAGAAGGAGGAGCCGGATATGAAACGAATGAACCGTGTACTTTCCCTCCTGTTGGTTTTGTGCATGATTGCCACCCTGCTTCCAGCGCAAGTTTTGGCGACAGACGTCGAGCAGGCAACTGCGACTCCCATCACGGGAGAAGACCGGCTGCAGGCGGAGGCTTTGCCAGAAGCGCTTCCTCAGGAAGCACAGGCGGAGCAGGCAGCTACGCCTGAGGTGACGGCAAAAGAAATTGAAAATCCCGGCGTGGACCTGAAGCGGGACCAGGCTGGCCAGCAGATGTACGAAGCGCTTTATGACGAGGACGAGACGGTCCGCGTGATTGTGGTCCTGGAGGAAGAGGCGCTGCTGGATCAGGGCTTTACCACAGACCAGATTGCCGCCAATGGGGCCAAGGTGGCCCGCCAGGTGGAAGCGATGACGGCGACCCAGGATGCCATGGTTGAGAAAATCAGCCAGGCGGTGGTGAGCGCCCAGGGCGAGATGACGGGGCTGGCTGGAAAGGCAGCCACGGTTTCGGAGCCGGATGTGCCCCTTGCTGTGCGCTATCACTATAATGTGGCCTTCAGCGGCCTGGCCTTGGAAGTCCCCTACGGTGCTCTGGAAAGCATCCGGAAGCTGGATGGGGTGTACGATGCCTTCGTGGCGCAGAAGTATGATGTGCCCGTGGACATGACCGCCGGCGGAGCCGACGTGAGTGACCCCAGCATGTACGCCACCAAGGAAACCTTTGGCTCTGCGATGACTTGGGAGACGCTGGGCTATACCGGCCAGGGAATGCGGATTGCCGTCATCGATACGGGCCTGGATCTGGACCATCCCTCCTTTGCGGCATCTCCGGAGCTCACAGAGGATTCTCTGACCAAGGAGGAAATCAGCGGGGTGCTGGAATCCCTGAACGCCTATACCCGCTATGCTTCCAGCAGCGCCGTGAAACTGACGGCGGATAAGCTGTACCGCAGCGAGAAGATTCCCTATGCCTTCAACTACGTGGATTCTGGCCTGGATGTGACCCATGACCATGACAACCAGGGCGACCACGGTACCCACGTGGCCGGTATTGCAGCCGCCAATGCCACGGAGGGCACGCCTGTGGTTGGCGTGGCCCCCGACGCCCAGATTCTGGTGCTGAAGGTCTTTGGCGTGAACGGCGGCGCTTATAACGATGATGTTTTGGCAGCTGTGGAGGATGCCATCCGGTTGAATGCGGATGTGGTCAACCTGTCCCTGGGATCTCCCGGTGGTTTCACGGACGAGTCGGAAACGGTCAACAAAATTTACGGAAAGATTCTGGAGAGCGATGTGGTGGTGGCCATTGCCGCCGGCAACAGCGCCTCTGCCGCCGCCTACAACGGCTTCGGCACCAACCTGAACCTGACCGAGGACCCGGACAATGGTATTGTCTCCTCTCCCGGTACTTACATCGGCGCCACCTGCGTGGCCAGTCTGGAGAACACCCGGCTGATGCTCAACTACCTGGTGGTTGGGGAAGAGAAAGTCGTCTTCTCCGATGCTGGCCAGATTCCCCTTACCTCCCTGTCCGGAAAATCCCTGGAGTACGTGATGGTTCCGGGCTACGGCACGGAGGAGGATTACCAGGGCCTGGATGTTGCCGGACGGGTGGCGGTGGTTTCCCGCGGCTCCCTGGACTTTACGGTGAAGCAGCAGAACGCTGCCAATGCCGGCGCGGTTGCATGCTTGGTTTATGACAATGTAGACGGCAGCCTGATTAACATGCTGGACGCCGGTGTGGTGCCCAATGCGTTTATCACCAAGGCCAGCGGAGAAATCCTGGCGGCCAATGCCACAGACGGCGTGGGGACCCTGGAGGTCATGCCCGCCGGCGTTATGACGGAGACCCCCAATCCCCTGGGCGGCACCATGAGCGATTTCTCCTCCTGGGGCGTCACCCCGGACTTGCAGCTTTCCCCCGATGTGACTGCGCCTGGCGGAAACATCTATTCTACGTTGACTGACGGCACGTATGGTACCCTCAGCGGCACCTCAATGGCTTCTCCCCACATTGCTGGTATGAGCGCCCTGGTGCTGGAGTACCTGCGGGATACGTATGATCTCACAGATAGCCAAACTCATACCGTTGCCGAGGCCCTGATCATGAGCACTGCTGTGCCAGTGGAAGAGCCCTCTGGCATTCTGTACTCCCCCCGGAAGCAGGGCGCAGGCTCTGCCAACGTGTACCATGCCATGATCAGCCCCGCCTACCTCACTGCCGGGAACGGCGCGGAGCAGACGCCCAAGATCTCTATGGGTGACGACGACAACCGGACCGGTGTGTACCGCTTCTCCTTCCAGGTGAATAACCTGTCGGACCGGGAGCAGGTGTACACCTTGGACGGCGTCGCTTTGACGGATCAGGTGAATCTGGATTACCCCGGTTATACCTTTATGGGCGAGACCTCCAGAGCCTTGGGCGCTTCTGTGGTCTTCAGCGCGGAAAACGGACAGCTGCCGAAGCTCTATGATGTGAACGGCGACGGCGCAGTGGATATGACCGACGTTCAGGTCCTTCTGGACGGTGTCAACGGCCTGGAAGAGCTGAGCGAGACGGTGCGCCGGGATCTGGACCTGAGTGGAGACGGCATTCTAGACACGGCAGATGTGCAGATCCTCTTTGAGAAGGTCTCTGCTGGCTTTACAGCTCTGGATGTGGTGAAGGTGCCTGCCAACGGCACAGCTACGGTACATGTTACGGTGACCTTGACCGATGCGGACAAGGCCTACATGGACGAGTATTACGAAAATGGCATTTACGTGGACGGCTTTGTCCGGCTGTATGCCCAAAGCGAGGACGGGGTGGACCTGAGCCTTCCCTTCATGGGCTTCTACGGCAACTGGAGCGATTCCAAGGTCTTTGACATTGGCTGGTACTATGAGGGCCAGGATGTGCTGTGCAACCGGTATCCCAATGTGCTTTTTACCAACTATGGTTCCAGCTATTCCAATCTGGGACTGAATCCCTATGTGGCGGAGGCCTATGATCCGGCCCACAATGTGCTGTCTCCCAACGGCGATGGGTATCTGGATATGGTCAATGAAATCTATCTGGGTATGATGCGGGCAGCGGAGATGGTGGACTTTACCTGGACCGATGAAGCGGGAAATCAGCTGTTCTATGAGTGGTACCCCTATGCCCGTAAGAGCTTCTACATGAATGGGTACGGCATCTGCATGCCCTTGGCCTACAGCAATGCCTGCGCTCCATACGACTTCAAAAATCCGGATGGCAGCTACGCAGTGGCGAACAACGACCGGGTGACGCTTACCATCGATGCCTTCCTGGATGATGGCGAGCTGGATGACGGAATTGCCGATGAGGCGGATCTGGATGATCGTGTTGAGGTTCCGGTGATCATTGACACGGAAGCCCCCAAGCTCTATACCGATGAGATTGCCTATCTGTACAATCCCTATACCGATGGACGCCGGTTGGAGTTCTACGTCTCCGACAACTACGACATCGCTGCCGTGGTGCCCATGACGGAGGCTGGTGTGGCTTACGAGTACATCCCTGTGGATGTGAAGCCCGGCGAGAAGACCTTGGTGTCCATCGATGTGAGCAAGTACGACGCCACCTTCCGCATTGCGGTTTGCGACTATGGCTGCAACGAGTCCTACTATGAGATCTCCTTTGCAGGCGCAAACAACGTAAGCTTTGATTCCTTCTATGCCTACCGGCGGTACAGCTCCCCTGTGATTGGCGGGTACCTGTATACAACGGATGGACTCAATGGTTGGTACTCCTTTGAAGATGCCAGTGAAATGCTCCAGCACACCTCCCAGTACGACAGCGGCGATCCGGCTGTGGCGGCTGCGGAATATGTGGACGGCTACATCATCGGCATTGACGTCAACAGCCAGATTTTCACCATGAAGGCCGGCTCCTGGTTCAGAACGAAGCTGGGCGATCTGAAAATCGGCAGCGGCTACTTTGGCAAGACCTATTCCGCCCTGGACATGGCCTTTGACTACAGCACGGATACCCTCTATGTTCTTACGGACGAGCTGAAGGAGAACGAGGGGGGCCACCTGATGACGGTGGACTATCTCACCGGCAAGGTGACGGATCTGGGCGTAATTGAGGGGGTAGACCATGAAGATACCCAGCTGCTGACCTTGGCCTGCGATAACGAGGGCCAGCTGTTTGCGGTGGATATCAGTGAGGGCCGCCTCTATACTGTGGACGCGGAGACCGTCACGGCCACTGGCATGGCGCAAAAGAGCAGCTACTACCCCGCCTATGCCCAGAGCATGACGGTGGACCATGAGACCGACAAGCTCTATTGGGCCGGTTACCAGGGCCAGGTTGGCCAGGGCTATTTCTTCGAAGTAAGCAAGGAAGATGGCAGCCTGCTGTCTATGGTGAAGCCTGCGGACAATGCGGAGCTCACCGGCCTGTTCAAGCCCTATGACTGCGGTCGGGCCCTGCTGCCTGAGAATGAAGTGGCTACGGCACTGCTCCTGTCCAAGACGGAATTGTATTTGACCATGAATCAGACCGCCGGCCTCACCTGTCTGCCGAAGCCTTACTATGCAGACATGGAGAACGTGACCTGGACCTCGGACAATCCGGAGGTTGCCACAGTATCCGATGGCATTGTGAAGGCGACTGGCGTGGGGAGCGCCACGGTCACTGCCCAGGCTGGCGACCTGACGGTTTCCTGCCAGGTGCACGTCAACGCCGTCACAGGAGAGGCATACCTGTACAACAACAAGGGAAGCCAGTGGGTCCACCTGGCGGCGGGCCAGCCTCAGAACGGCCTGGCGCTGTCCGGTACGGCGGAGACCGGCCCCATCACGGCTGCCGCTTACATGAAGGGCTTTGTCTATGCCTTCGACTGTGAAGAGAGCTATGACGAGGACTATAACACCATTTACAACAGCACCCTTTACCGCCTGAACCCCACAGATTTTACCGGAATGGCAGTGGGCGAGACCCAGGGCAAAATCCTGGCTATGGCTGTAAACTATGCCGATGGCTTCCTGTATGGTCTGACTGAAGAGGAAGACACCTCCACCTGGGAAACGGAGTACTTCCTCCTTCGGGTGAACCCTGCCAGCGGCGAGACTGCCAAGGTACAGAAGCTGAGCAGTCAGTTCGGCGCCCCCAAGGGCGGCATGGCCATTGACTACGAAGGGAATTTCTACTTTATCACTGAAAGCCAGGAGACCTGGGAGGCAACTCTGGTGAAGGGGAAGCTGTCGGGAGACAGTCTGGACTTTGTGGGCGAGACATCCCTGGGAGAAGGCTTGGCAGACCGGACGGATTACGGCTCTCTGGTGTACTCTCAGGAAAACAACGGTCTGCTGTGGGCCGATGAGAAGAATCTCATTCACTGGATTGACCTCAGCACCTGGGAGGATCTGCGGATCATCACCACTGGCGCTGTGGGCGGCCAGAGCCGGACAGCGGAGAATACCGGCCTTTTGATCCTTTTGAATCCGGAGCCGGAGACTCCGGTTGTGGCGCCCAGCCGGGTTTCCATCCCGGAGCGGGTTGAACTGGCGGAGCATGAGACGGTGCAGGTACAGCTGACGCTGGAGCCCTGGAATGCCACCTGCCACCCCACCTATACCATGGCAGATGAGACGGTTGCCACAGTAGATGAAAACGGCCTGATTACCGGCGTCTGTGCCGGCGAGACGGTTCTCACGGTCACCGTGGAGGGCCTGGAGCCTTTGACGGCTCAGGTGGTGGTTAATCCGGATCTGGGCAGTCTGTATGGCTTTATGCTGTATGACTTTGGCGATGGCATGAATGGCTTCTCCATTGAACGCTGGGGCGAAATTCCCATCCTGCGTCCCGGTGAAGGGAAGCTCCTGTCTGCGGCCAGCGACATTGGCATTTACGCCGGCGCTTACTATGACGGAAGTATCTACGCCAGCGGCCAGAGCAATAAGGATTACCTCTACTACACCCTGAAGGTAGACCCTGGCAACTTCTCCTATGAGGTACTGGCACAGGTGGACTGCTTCGTGCGGGACATGGCCTTCGATTATACCACCGGTACCATGTTTGCTGTGTTGTCAGATGACCGGAACACCGGCGCCTTGGCGCAGATGGATCTGAAGACCGGCCTGTTTACGGTGGTGGGCGATACCGGCTATGAGATGGTCGCCCTGGCCTGTGACAACGGGGGCATTCTGTACGCGGTGGATGCCGCCGGTAATATGTATCAGCTCAATAAAGACACGGCTGAGGCCACATATCGGAGCAGCACCAACATGTCCGGCTCCATGTATCAGAGCATGCATTATGATTACAACAACGACACCATTTACTGGGCACGGACCAACGGCTTTGGCAGCAAGCTGATGCGCCTGGACCGGGAGACCGGATATGCTGTCTCGCTGGGCACCATTGACGCCGCCAGCGGCGAACAAAAGGGTGTGGGCATTGAGGTAACCTCCCTCTTCAGCATCCCAGCGGAAGAGCCGGCAACACCTGCCACACTGCAGGCTACCGGCGTCCGACTGCCGGAGGTGATGGTTGCGGCAGTGGGCAAGCCCTTGACGCTGCATGCCACCCTTCTGCCGGTGAGCGTGGCCCAGGTGGAGGGGAGCCTTACCTGGACCTCCAGCGATGAGACAGTCGCCACAGTGTCCGACGGCGTGGTGACGCCGGTGTCCACCGGCACGGTGACCATCACCGCAAGCACGGCTGAGGGGGCTTCTGACTCCTGCACCGTCACGGTTTTGGACCATGAGCGGAAGTTTTACGGCTACGACGAGCTGAATACCCGGTGGATCAGCTTTGACGAAACCACAGGGGAGGTGACCACCCTGCGGGAGGACGCAGAGGGCGAGGCCAAGATCACGGCTTCGATCCTGGCCGGTGAGACCCTGTACTCCTACGACGCAGAAGGGTACTTCTACACCGTGGACACAGAGACCTTCCAGCGGACCCAGGTGGGCAGCGGCATCCACGGCCTCACCGAGAGCCTGGAGGCCCAGGATAAGCTGGGAGCAAACATGGTCTATTATGTAGATGCGCCTTACAGCGTGGTGGATATGACCTATGATCCGGAAACGGGCAAGCTGTACGCCACGATGGAGGCCTACAACATCTCCCCGATTTTGGACTCCTTCAAAGCCATCATTGCCGAGGTGGATCCTGCCACTGGTGCGATCAAGGAGCAGATCATGAAGGACTCGGAGTCTCGTCCCACGAACCTCCTGTTCCACGATGGGAAGCTGTACTTTGTGGATGGCTTTACCACAGGTATGCTCACCAGCATTGACTTGGAAGGGAATCGATCTCCTGTGCAGCAGGCGATTTTTGCCAAATACTGGGGCGATTTCGTTGGCGGTCGCAGTTTTGTGAAGGATATGCTCACGGGTACAGTGTATGCGATTCGCGATCTGCGCACCGAGTACTACGACGGGGCCCGGCATGAGTCTGTGCTGTGCACCATCGGTTTGGGCACTGCCTGCGCCACGCCGGTCTGCGAGATCGGCACAGGACTGGTAGTCAACAGCCTGTTCCTGAAATAAGCGCTGCGCTGCGGCTGCAGCAAGGTTTGGCCCCGGGGCTTTCCCGGGGCCAAATTGATAGGGAGCGTTTTGGGCGCTCCGGGGGACACGCTGGTCCGCCCCTATGGACAACCATGGCATGGACAGCATCGCCCTAGCTGTACGCCTTTGTCTCCGCGGGAAGCCAGGAGAACTTCTGTGCCAGTGCAAAGATGGGTGGCGAGCATCCTGAAAGAGGCTAGAATGGGGGTGGAAATGTGGGGGAAAACATGATATACTGATTCCATAAAAGGCTGGACTTCCGGCCTGAGCCGCGCGGCAGCAAGTCCCTTTCCTCAGGCAGCGCGGCGTTTTTCCAAACAAATTTGGGAGGGGATCAGCATGAAAACTGCACTGGTTATTTTGGCTGCGGGAATCGGAGCCCGGTATGGCGGCGGCATCAAGCAGCTGGAGCCTGTGGGCCCTATGGGCGAAATCATTATGGATTACTCCATTCACGATGCAATTGCGGCGGGGTTTGACAAGATCGTATTCATCATCCGCCGGGACATCGAGGCGGACTTCCGCCAGGTAATTGGGGACCGGATCGAGGAGATTTGCCGCCGGCTGGGGGTAGAGGTGGCCTATGCCTTCCAGGAGCTGGAGGATGTGCCAAAGGGCGCGAAGGTTCCGACTGGGCGGAAAAAGCCTTGGGGAACCGGACAGGCGCTTTTGGCCTGCCGGGAGGTACTCCATGAGCCCTTTGCTGTAATCAATGCAGACGATTATTACGGAAAAGAGGCCTTCGGCCGCCTGTACGCCTTCCTTCAGCACTATGATCCCCGGAAACCAGGCGCTTTTTGCATGGCCGGCTTTATTCTGCGCAACACCCTCAGTGAGCACGGGGGCGTAACCAGGGGCATCTGCCATGTGGGCCAGGACGGATATCTGCAGCGAGTGATAGAGACCCGGAATGTGGTAAAGCAGCCCCACGGCGCGGCAGTTCAGGAGCCGGATGGCAGCCTGCGGCCCCTGGACCCGGATTGCTTTGTGTCTATGAACATGTGGGGTATGACGCCGGAGTTTTTGCAGGAGCTGGACCGGGGCTTTCGGGACTTCTTCCGCCGTGGGGAAGAGGAGCTGGACAAGACGGAATTCCTGATCCCCATTTTTGTGGATCAGCTGCTGCAGGAGGGGAAGATTTCCGTGCGGGTCCTTCCCACGGCGGACCGGTGGTTCGGCGTCACCTATCGGGAGGACAAGCCCCAGGTGGCAGAGGCCTTCCGGGCCCTCATTGCGGCAGGAGAGTACGGCGCTGACCTGTTTGCCGGTCTGCGTCCGGTCTGACGGCAGGAAGAAAGGAATGGAACGGCATGACCCGCTTGAAACGGATCTGGCAGAAAATCAAAGAGGGAAAGCTGCGCCAGGTGCTGAGCGAGCTGGCATGGATTTATGGCTACGGGAAGCGGTACCGGTCTGCCGTGACTTGGTATATCTTTTTAGGCGTTCTGGGCACCGGTATGAGCCTGATGGCCAGTGTTCTCAGCAAGAACATTGTAGACGTGGTCACCGGCTTCCACACCGGCGCTTTGGCGCCGGCGGCGGTGTTTTACGTGTCTATGCAGTTGGCCCGGATTGGTATAAATGCCTGGACTGGCCGTATTTCCGCCAAAATTGAGGTGAAGGTGGATCAGGAGATCCGGGCGGAGGTCTACGACAAGATCATGGAGGCGGATTGGCAGGCCATGTCCCAATACCACTCCGGCGATCTTCTGAACCGCATGGACAATGACGTGGCCAGCGTCTCCAGCAGCGTCTTGGGTTGGCTGCCGGACTTGGTGACCCGGCTGGTGCAGTTCCTGGGGGCGCTGGGAATCATTTTATATTACGATCCCACCCTGGCGGGGTTGGCCCTCCTCAGCGCGCCGGTGACCCTGGTGGTGTCCCGCACCCTCATGGGCCGGATGCGCCAATACAGCCGGCAGGTCCGGGAGGTCAGCTCTCAGGTGATGATGTTCCATGAGGAGTCCTTTCAGAACATCCAAGTGATCAAATCCTTTGGCCTGGGCGGTCTGTACAGCCGGAAGCTCCGTCAGGTTCAGGAGGATTACCGCCAGGTGAAGCTGGCATACAACAAGTTCTCTGTGGCTGCCTCTGCCCTCATGTCCCTGGTGGGGACGGCGGTGTCTGTTGCCTGCTTCGGGTGGGGCGTGTACCGGCTCTGGGGCAACTACATTACATATGGCACCATGATCCTGTTTCTGCAAATGGCAGGTAGCCTGTCTGCCAGCTTTGGCGCCCTGGTGAAGCTGGTGCCCAGCGCCATTTCCGCCGCCACGGCGGCGGGCCGCATCATGGCGGTGACGGAGCTGCCCCGGGAGGACCGGTCTCAGGACAAGGAGGCCTGGGAGCTCCTGGAGGAAAACCGGGCTGATGGCATCCGGGTGGAAACCCGGGATCTGGTCTTTCGCTACCAGGATGGGGACGTAGTCCTGGACGGCGCCAACTTCTATGCCGATCCCGGTGAGATTGTGGCCCTGGTGGGCCCTTCAGGAGAGGGAAAGACTACCATGCTCCGCTTGCTTTTGGGCATTGTGCGGCCGCAGGCGGGGTATGTGGCGGTCACAGGGCAGAGAACGGGCCAGAGCCTCACGGCGTCGGCCTCCACCCGGCCGTTTTTTGCCTATGTGCCCCAGGGAAACACCATGTTTGCAGGGACTGTGGCGGAGAACCTGCGGGTGATGGCCCAGGAAGCTGGGGAGGAAGACCTGTGGCGGGTGCTGGACCTGGCCTGCGCCGGGGAGTTTGTCCGGAAGCTGCCCCAGGGCCTGGACACCAAGCTGAAGGAGGGGGGCGGCAGCCTGTCCTCCGGCCAGGTGCAACGGCTGTCCATTGCCAGGGCATTGCTGGCCGATGCGCCGGTGCTGCTGCTGGACGAGGCCACCAGCGCGCTGGATGTGGCCACAGAGCGGAAGGTCCTGCGAAACGTCCTCCAGGCACAGGCGCATAAAACCGTCATCGTCACCACCCACCGCCCCAGCGTTTTGAACATCTGCAACCGGGTCTACCAGATTGCAAACCGGCGGATTTGCACGTTGACCCAAGAGGAAATTCGACAAAAGATCGCTGATTTTTAAATGGCAAGCTGCGGAATGGTTCTGCAGCTTGTTTTTTTGACTTTTTGGGGTGCAGCAGATGGAGGGCGATATGTTCCACTGCTGGATTTGTGCTGTGACAGTTTTCTTGAATAAAATGCAAAATAGGACTTGCTTTTTTCACTGTCCTATGCTATTGTATACCCAGATGTACCTGCAAAAATTGCAGGAAGAAGACGCGCTTTACTGCGGCAATAGCAGTCTCCCCGTGCCCCGGCGCGTCTCTACTCCAGGATCCAACTGCACAGGCGGTGCAAATTGCCCGGCTCCCCCTGTGCAGTGTGATCGTGTACCGGTTTCGGATACACAGTCTTTATAACAAAAAGGAGGAAACAGTGAAAATGAGAAACAGTTCAACGCGCTTCGTCTCCCTCTTGCTGGCTGTGGTCATGGTCTTCTCTCTGGCCCTGACTGGCTATGCGGCTGAGAGGACACCTTTGCTGGTTCTGCATGGGGACGAGAAGGAACCTGTGCTGAACGGCAGAGTTACCGTCTGTGTGGATACGACGGTGGACGCTGTCCTGGCCGATGGAAAGCTTACCATTCGGTACGACAGCCAGAAACTGCAATTTTTATCTGCCAAGGGAGGAGAGGCCTGGCGGGACAACACGGACCTGAGCCTTCAGGTCAATAGCAACGAGGCGGGCAAGCTGGTGGTTGCCTTTGCCGGTGAGGAGCCGGCGATGGTAGGCACGGCGATCTGTCTATCCTTCCAAGCCATTGCCGAAGGCGCTTCCTCCGTGATGGTGGTGGAGGAAGGCAGCTATGTCACCGGTGCTGAGGGCTATACTCTGGAAGCCCGGACGGTTGTGGAGGTGGGCGGCCACAACTGGAGCCAGTGGAAGGTGATTAAGGCTGCAACCTGCACCGAAGCGGGGGAGGAGTCCCGGACCTGCCTCAACTGCGGTGAGGTGGAAAAGCGGACGGTTCCTGCCACCGGCCATCAGTGGGGCGAATGGGCTGTGACCAAGGCTGCCACTTGCACCGAGGCCGGTGAGGAGACCCGGACCTGCACTCTGTGCGGTGAGAAGGAGACTCGGGCCATTGCCGCAACCGGCTCCCATACGTGGGGCGAGTGGAAGACCCTGGAGGAAGCCACCTGCACCAGCAACGGTGTCCAGGAGCGGGAATGCACGGTCTGCCATGAAAAGGAAACCAAGCTGATCCTGGAGCTGGGCCATGCGTACACCGAGCAGGTGGTAGCTCCCACCTGCGAGACTGCCGGTTACACGCTCCATACCTGCTCCCGGTGCCAGCACAGCTATGTGGACAGCATCGTAGAAGCCCTGGGGCACAACTACGAGAAGCAGGTGACGGCACCTACCCATGATAAGATGGGCTACTCCACCTATACCTGCACCAGATGTCACCACAGCTACGTGGCTGACTACACCGATGCCTTGGGCCACGAGTATACCCAGAAGGTGACGAAGGAACCTACCTGCACCGAGGAAGGCGTCATGACCTTCACCTGCTCCTGTGGCAAGACCTACACGGAGTCCATCCCCAAGAAGGAGCACACCTATCAGGATGAGGTCACGAAGCCGGACTGCACCCATATGGGCTACACCACCCATACCTGCACCGTCTGCGGCCACAGCTATCAGGATTCCTTTGTGGATGCTCTGGGTCACGACTGCGAGGCAAAGACTGTGCCGGCTACGTGCACAGGCTATGGCTATACAGAAAACACATGTAAGCGTTGTGACTACACGTACATCAGCGAGATCACCCAGCCTCTTGGCCATAAGGGTGAGACCGTAAATGCCAAGGAAGCCACCTGCACGGAAGATGGCTACACCGGCGACCTGGTCTGTTCCGTTTGCGGCGAGGTTCTGGAAAAGGGCGAGGCGATTGCCAAGGGTCACACCTGGTCCGACTGGACCGTCACCCGGGAGCCGGAGTGCTTCCAGGATGGGGAGCGGACCCGGACCTGCACCGTCTGCGGTGAAACGGAACGGGAAGTTCTGCCCGCCAATGAGGACCACTGCCCCTCCAGAGTGTTTGCCGATGTGGACACCAGCCGCTGGTACCACGAGGGCGTGGACCATGTGGTGCGCGAGAAGCTAATGAATGGCGTGAGCGAAACCCTGTTCCACCCCAATCACAACCTGACCCGGGGCGAGCTGGTGACGGTGCTGTACCGTATGGCCGGAACTCCCGCGGTGGAGGCCAGCACGCCCTTTACGGATGTGGCCGAAGGTCGGTTCTATAGCGATGCAGTGGCTTGGGCCTATGAGAATGAGATTACCGAGGGCGTGACCGACACGCTGTTTGCCCCCAACACCGACGTGACCCGGGAACAGCTGGTGACCTTCCTGTACCGATATGCACAGCGGAAGGGCCTGAAGACGGATGCAGTGGGCAGCCTGGATCAGTATCCGGATGCAGGCAGCATCGGGAACTTTGCAGTGGAACCTATGACCTGGGCTGTGACCAATGGCATCGTCGACGGCTTGGATGGTAAGCTGGCCCCCAAGGCGGCGTCCACCCGGGCTCAGATCGCAACTGTGATCATGCGGTTTGAAACCGCTGATCTGGCTTAAGAAAGGCAGGTGCGGATAAGATGAAGAAACGGTTCCTATCTTGGCTGCTGGTGCTGGCCATGATTTTGACTGGCGTCCCCATGGCTACCGCCGCAGGCAGCGGCTTTGTAAGCCCGGATGCGGAAGCGCCCAGCTATGAGGGCGGCCCTCTGGAGCTGCCTGTGGACACCGGGGTTGAGGCGCAGTCCGGCATGCTGGACCCCTCCACCGTGGAAGCCGGCAGCGATACCCTGGAAAATGAGCCGAAGATCGTCCATGACGCTTCCGGACGCTTTTCCCTGACCGAGGCCGGCCAGACGAAGACTCCCGAGGATACGGATGTGGTGAACTTCATCGTCGTGATGAAGGAGCAGTCCTTGCTGGCTGCCGGCTTCTCCACAGACGATATCGCCGCGCGGACGGCTAGCGTGACTCGTTATGAGGCCGAGCAGACGGCTTCGCTGGATTCTCTGAAGACCCAGATGACAAAGCGCTTTGCCTCTGACGAGAATTTTGAGATCGGCTTTACTTACACCGTTGCCACCACCGGCGTTTCTGTGACCACCGAGTATGGCAACAAGGAAGCTCTGGAGGCTATGCCCGGTGTGGACTACGTGTATGTGGCCCCCACCTTCCAGCTGCCGGAGGATTATGCGCTGGACACTGGCGACGCCTACCAGCCTATGACCAGCAACGCCACCACCATGATCGGCGCTGACGTGCTGAATAAGACTGGTTATACCGGCAAGGGTATGAAAATTGCCATTCTGGATACGGGCATTGTGGTGGATCATCCCAGCTTTGGCGCCCTGTCCGAGGACAAGCTGACTGAGACTTCCCTGACCAAGGCGGGCGTCAATGAAATTTGGGATACGCTGAACGCCAGCAAGACCACCTCAGGCAACATGTCCTATTATAACAGCAAGCTCCCCTTTATTTTCAACTACTTTACCATGAGCTTCGATGTATCCCATGCCACGGCGCAGCATGACCATGGCACCCACGTTGCCGGTATTGCGGCTGCCAACAAGACGGATTCCAACTCTGTGATTGGCGTTGCTCCCGATGCCCAGCTCGTGGTGATGCAGGTGTTCAGCAACAAGGGCGGCGCCGGTTGGGACACGATTATGGCGGCTCTGGAAGACTGCGTCCGGTTGGATGTGGACTCTGTGAACCTGTCTTTGGGTGCAGCTGCCGGCTTTACCACCTCTACCGATGGCATGAACGAGGTCCTGAAGCAGTTCGTGGATACCGACATTGAGGTCCTGATTGCAGCCGGTAACGATACCAATAACGCCTACATGAACCTCACCGGCCTCAACATGTCCAAGGCCGGAAACCCTGATATCGGCCTGGCTGGTACCCCCAGTACGTATGAGCCTGCGATTTCCGTGGCCTCCGTGGACAATGACGGCACGGATCTGCTGTATTTCACTGTGAACGGCCGGGAGATCGGCTACTATGATACGGCGGCCAGCACGTCCACGAAATTCTTCAATAATTTTAAGGGCCAGACCCTGGAGTTTGTGGCTGTGCCCGGCATTGGCGAGACTTCTGATTATGCCAATCTGGACGTGACCGGCAAGGTCGCTTTGGTCTCCCGCGGACAGTCTTCCTTCCCTGAGAAGCAGGCTGCTGCCCAGGCGGCTGGCGCCATTGCCTGCGTGGTTTACAACAACATGCCTGGCCAGATTTTGATGCAAATCAATGACGGCGGCGACAACATCCCTTGTGTTTCCATCTCCATGTCTGACGGCCAATACCTGAAGGAGATGGCCACCGGTTCCATGACCGTGTGCGAAGGTGACCTGATCCATGTGAAGCTGGAGAAGACCATCAGCTCCTTCTCCTCCTGGGGCGTCACCCCTGACCTGAAGCTGAAGCCTGAGATTGCAGGTGTGGGCGGCGGCATCTACTCCACGAGAGATCCTTCCCTGGCCGGCTCCTACTACGGCGAAATGAGCGGTACCTCCATGGCCACTCCTCAGGTAACCGGCGCCATGGCTGTGCTGATGCAGTATCTGCGGGAGCACTACGACTATGAGGAAGCTGAGCTGCGCCAGGTGGCGGCAAATCTCATGATGAGCACTGCCAACCCGGTGATGGAGGGCGAGCTGGAGTATTCTCCCAGAGCCCAAGGTGCAGGCCTTGTGGATCTGGTGAAGGCCACCACCTCGGATGGCTATCTGAGCAGCCGCGATGCGGTGGAGGGCCGCCCCAAGGGTGAATTTGGCGACGACGACGCCAGAACCGGCACATATGAGTTCGGCTTTGAGATTAACAACATGTCTTCTGACAAGGACCTGACTTATACCTTTGATGCTTCGGTCCTCACGGAGACCCTGTATGCCGGTGCATTCATTGCCAATGCTCCCTATGCCTTGGATGGGAATGTGACCGTCTATCGTAACCAGGAATCGAACGTTCTGAAGTATGACTTCAATGACGATGGCAAGATCACCACGGCGGATGCCCGTGTGCTGCTGCGCCATGTGAGCGGCGCGGAGGCGCTGGATGAGGCCAACGTCCATTATGCTTATACCGATGTGAACGGCGACGGCAAGACAGACAAGGCCGATGTGGACCTCATCACGGCGTATTGCGCAGAGCTGGAGGTCCCGGTGGACCTGCTGGCCAAGGTTGCTGGCGAGGAGGCCGTTACAACCGTGACGGTTCCTGCCGGGGAGACCATGTCCCTGGTGGCTCGCATTGAGCTGACAGAGGCTGATAAGCAGTACATGGAGGATTCCTTCCCCAATGGTATGTATGTGGAGGGCTTCCTCTATGTGAACAGTGCCGATGAGGGCGGTGTGGATCTGGAAATGCCCTTCGTTGGATTCTATGGCGATTGGTCGGATGCGCCTGTCTTTGACGAGCCGGGCAACGACGCCAGTCTGTATGAGCGCCTGATCTTCACCAACAACACGCAGCTGGGCACCAATCCCTATCTGCGGAACGGCAGATCCGGCGATGAGTACAATGCGTTCTCCTATGCCAACCCCCTGGCTGAGATTGACTTTGGTATGCTTCGGAATGCCAAGAAGATGAGCTTTACGGTTACAGACAATGCCACCGGTGAGGTTTACTTTGACATCAGTGGCGATCAGCTTACAAAGTCCTACTACAACGCCAACTACGGGCAGGTCATTCCCTTCTACGTCTTGGCCAGTGAGAACGAGGTCTGGAATGGCATGGACGCCGAGGGCAACAAGCTGCCGGACGGCACCAAGGTCACCTATGAGATCAAGGCTTGGCTGGATGACGGCGATGACGAGGTGGACGATTCCTTCTCTTTCCAGGTGACGCTGGACAACGAGAAGCCGCAGATTGTCAACGCCTATGACCTGCAGGATAGCCTGAGGATCGAGAACGGTAAGATTCTGCTGTCTCTGACCCTCCAGGATAACCAGAACCTTGCCGCCGTGATCTTTGTGAACCCGGATGGCATTATCATGGGCAAGTACGAGGTGGATAATGTCCCCGGCCAGCCCTACACTGCCGAGTATGACATCACTGGCTTTGGCACCGATTTCACCATTGTGCTGGCGGACTATGCCTGCAACGAGACCGAGTTTGATGCGGTGCTGGACCTGGGCGAGTACTCTGATATGGCGCCTGCTCTGAAGCAGCTGAGCAAGGACCGGCTGTATGGCTGCGAGACCTTCGATGCTGCCGTGGTGGAAGGCGGCTGGTTCAGCGCCAACAGAGCGGACCTGTCCGACCCGAAGAACGAGACCTTTGACTCTACCAACCGCTACTATTCTGCGGAGTATGTCAATGGCTACCTCTTGGCCCAGAGCGCCGTCACCGGCGACCTGATGCTGGTGACGCCCACCAGCACCTACTGGAACGCCAGCACCCTGGTTTCTCAGAACGGCAAGAAGATCGGCGACCAGGGCGTGTGGGTCCTGTATGATATGGCGCTGGATTACTCCGGCCAGTATGCTGAGACCCTGGATCCTTACCAGAGCCACACCGGCACCGATACCCTGTTTGCCGTTGGTTGGCAATATGAGGGTGACAAGGATGGCGACGGCAAGGACGACGGCCAAAACACCCTGTTCCAGATCTGGATGTCAAAATGGAATGCTCAGGTCTTTGTGAACCCGATCGCTCCCATCACAGGAACGCAGGATGGCGCAGAGCTGCTGACGTTGGGCTGCACCACCGATGGCGGCCTGTATGGCATCGATACCCAAGGCAAGCTCTACACCGTGGGCGTTGACGGTGTGTGTACCTACGTGGCTACCACGGATTTTGTCAACGAGCTGAATTACTCTGGCTGCAATGTCATCCAGTCCATGGGCTACGATCACAACACCGGCAACATGTACTGGTATGCCCACAGCCAGACTGCCAACGGCAACCGGTATATCAATGTCTGCATGACCTACATTGTGGACTTGGCCACTGGTGCGTGCACGGAGGTTGGTACCTACGGGCCCAGCGGCCAGACCTGCCTCTTTGTTCCGACAGACCAGGAGTCCGATCTGTTCACCATGGGTGTAGACCCCACTGAATTCAATGTATCTCCCTCCAGCCTGACCATGGCCCAGGGCCAGGTGAGGCGGCTGGATATCAACTGGACACCCTGGAATGCCGCTGCAGCCAAGGTGACCTGGGCTTCCTCCGATGAGTCGGTGGCGACAGTGAATCCTTACGGCTATGTCACCGCTGTAGGCGAAGGCAATGTGGAGATCAGCGCCACTGCCCAGGTTTGGGATCAGTGGAGCGGTGAAAACGGCGAATGGGTGGACCGCACCGCAACCTGCCAGCTGCAGGTGGTCGGCTCCAACGACGGCATTTACGGCTATGTGATCATGGACTACAGCAATGCGGATAACAACCAGTCCTGGGTCACCTATTCTGACAAAATGCCCGGCCAGGTAACACAGGTTGCCAAGCAGTATGTGACAACCACCGGTATGGACGGAGCGCCGGCGGAAAGTCTGGCGCTCTGGCAGGGCGGCACATACTACAACGGCTACGTCTACACGGTCAACACTGATATGCTGGCCGATGAGAATGGCAGCGTTGGCGCTGCATCCGTCCTGTACCGCAGCAAGGTTACTAAGGGCGCTACCCCTGCTGAGACGGTGATTGGTGAGCCAGAGAAGATTGGCGGCACCATCGGCGTAGAGCTTGGCAACCTGGGCTTTGATTACAACACCGGCCGCATGTACTGTGTGGATTACACCAACGGTGGCCTGGGCATCATTGACCTGGATACCGGCGCTGTGGATCTGCTGGGTACCTACTCCGGCGATATCGGCGGTCCTGCCATTACGCCTGCTATGTGTGTCACAGCCGATGGACTCATCATTGTGGCGGATATGTCCGGTAACCTGTATACGGTGGACTGCGACACCATGCGCACCACAAGGATTGGCTCCTCCGGCGCCGACGGCTGGTATTACGCCGGCATGACCTACGACCACGACACCGGCAACATTTATTGGAACCCCTGTATGAACACCGGCCTGTCTCCTCTCTATCTGGTCCGCCTTGGTACCAATCAGTGGAGCGGACAGCTGGAGGCTACCATTGTGGATATCGGCGATGTGAGCAGCAAGAACGGTGTGGAGCAGACGGCTATGTTCACCATCCCCACCAACGAGCCTGAGACCAAGCAGATTCCCGTGGAGGGCATTGAGATCACCAACGGCGATGCGGTTACCGGGCTGGTGGGCGGCACGCTGCAGCTGAACACGGTTACCACGCCCCTGCGTCCCACGGTGCAGGCCAGAACCTGGAGCACCTCGGACGAAAGCGTTGTTACAGTGGACCGGTTTGGCAAGCTGACCTTCCAGGGCGTTGGCACTGCCACTGTTACGGTGTCCATCAGCAATAAGAGCCCGGAGCAGGGCGGTCCCTTCACCGATACCGTGGAGGTTACCGTCTACGCAGCTGCCGGCCAGCTTACGGCGTTTGTGGCCGATGACAAAGGCGGCAGTGGGTACTACTCCTACTGGCTGGATATGTACGACTATGCAGTGCAAGCCTCCGAGCTGAAGGAGAGAGCCATTGGCAACTACGACATCTACACTGGCACCTATTATGATGGCTATTTCTACGGCTACAACGTGAACCTGCAGTTCATCCGCGTCGATGCCGCCCAGCGTCTGGACTATGCCATCCTCAACGAGGGTGTTGCGGAAGGATTGGCTGTGGACGATTCTGGCTACGCAACTGAGCAGGTTACTGCTATGGCCTACGACTACACCACCGCAACGATGTATAGCTTGGTCCTCCCGGTGGGTTCTGAGATGGGCTATCTGGCCTCCATTGATTTGGATACCGGCGCGGTGACCAAGCTCCACCAGCTGGATCAGAAGGTCTTTGCTCTGGCCATCGATGATCAGGGAACCCTGTACGCAGCAGGCAGCGACTCCTATGTAAAGGATGCCAACCTGTACACCATTGACAAAACCAACGGCGCCTGTACGCTGATCAAGGCGCTCCCCGGCGCTTGGGTGTATACGGGTTCCAACTACTATGGCTCTCCGCGGTACAATGCACAGATGACTTTTGATTTCACAACGGGTCGTCTGTATCTCAACGCTACGTGCAAGACTGACTACTATGGCAAAAACTCCGGCATGTTCATGATTGATCTGGAGAACGATCTGGTGCTCAACTTGGGTAAACCTGCAATTGCCCGGGACCGGGCCGCAACCAAGGTGGACGACCTATATCTGGGCGTGTTGTGTGCCATCCCCGAGGAGAGTGAGCTGCCTGAGAGCGGTGTCACCGGAATCCTGCTGAACAAGGAAGCTGCACGGGTAGCTGTGGACGGCACCATCACCCTGACAGCAAGAGTTCGCCCCTCCAATGCCACCAATCAGGCAGTCACTTGGTCCTCTTCCGATCCTACCATTGCCACGGTGGATGAAAACGGTACCATTACCGGCGTTGCTACAGGTATTGTGGATATTACCGTGACCAGCGTGGAGAACCCGGCCATCAGCAAATCCTGCAAGGTCACAGTGGTGGATGTGACGGGCCCCCAGTCTGTGGGCTACACCGTGTCTGCTCAGAAGGACGCGCTGATCAGGTTCAATCCTGAGCTACCCGGCGCGACGGCCGAGATCATCGCGGAATTCTCTGGCGGCACAAGCATCTCGGGCCTTGACGTGGATGGCGACAACCTGTGGTATCTTCTGGATGACGGCGGTCTGCCTCTCTTGTACCGCTATGACATGGTGTCCAAGCAATCTGTAAGCTACGGTAAACTGAACACCTTTAGCATGGGCAATGACCTGTCCTATGACCCGGTCAATCACATGATTTACGTGACTTCCGGCTTCTATGTCTTCCAGTTCGACGTGTCCAAGCTGGATCCCAGCGGCCTGAACTGGGCTGCGGGGTACCGGGACATCAGCACCCTGAGAGATATCCCCACCACCCATGCTGTGGTGGCAGTAGGCAATGACGTCTACTTCCTGGGCAAGGGCTACTACTATGGCTGCAACCTGTACAAAATTACGACAGATGAAGTCACCCATGCTCTGACCGGTACGCCTGAAGTGGTGATCTCCAATCTGGCTGTGAATACCAATGCCTACAAGAGTGAGATGGCCTACGACAGCAGCAGAGAACTGTTCTATGTCACGGACGCTGCCAACCGCCTGTACAGCTTCGACCTCCAGGGCAACGTCACTTCCATCGACACGTTGGGCGATGGCATTGACATCAATGGCCTTGGTATTGCTCCTGCTGTGACAGAGCAGCCGTAAGCGTTTCCTGACGCATTCCTTTCCTACCAAAGACGCCCGAAGGCTCCGGCCTTCGGGCGTCTGTTATAAAAAAATGCCGTACAGCCAAGTTCAAGGCTGTACGGCGGGGTGAATGACGTGGGGATGGTGCTGTAAAGCCGCTGGGTTATGCTCCGTTTAGAATGAGAGGGCTGGCTCTTCTTCCTCTTCTGGCTCATCCTTTAGGCCGTCCGACACAGCCTGCCAGGCCCGGCTGAATTTGACGTCCCGGAACAGGGCGGTGAGGCCTGTGAGCTGCTTCAGGCGCAGGATTTCATCCCGGTCCATCCCCAGGTGCTTGGAGATCCAGGCGTCGGAGCGGCCCAGCTCGTGGAGCTCCTGGATGATGTTGCTCATCAGATCTACGTTGTGGCTGCCTCGGGCCCGGTTGTGGCGGATGGTGCTGGCCATCCGGCAGTCCAGGGGCTTGTCCACCACGGAGACAGGGAGCTTGCCCTCTTCCCGCTGGTAGATATCCGGATAGTCCAGCATCACCCGGTAGCGATGGAACCCGTCAATGATGATGTAGATATCCCGCCCTTGGTCGTGGTAGCAGACGATAGGCATAGTGTAGCCGTCCTCCCGGATGCTGTCATACAGGAGCTGTAGCTCCGGCGGCGCCACGGAATTGGGATTGTATGTATTGGGTTCAATTTTTTCGATGGGAACAGCGCGCACCCGGTATACCGGGCTTAGAAACGCCATGAGCGGTCACCTAACCTTCCATATTTCTCTTTCAGGCTGTTCACCATGCGCTGCTGCTCCCGGGTCAGACCAAAGCCCATGGTACGGCAGAGATGGTCATTTTTCAGGATGCAAAAGCACATACGCTTCCAGCTGGGAATGTCTTTGGTGGATTTGATGTCGTCGGTGTGATCCGGGATCTTTCCCAGGAAAATGATCCGGGAATGCTTCATGAGAGTGTAGTTGGACACGCCGTTGCGGCGGATGTCGTAGCCGTGTTCTTCCAGCTCCTGGATGGTTTGCTCCTCCAGACCACCGCCCACGGTGTGCCAGAAGTGGATGGAGGTTTGGAATTTCTCCATATAGCTTTTCCGAAGGCGGGCGGGCAGCGTGGCCAGGAGGAAACGGGTGTAGGACTCCCAGGTGTGCCCCTTGGGCAGGGTGATGTTTCGGTAGCCAAGGGCCTTGCTTTTGCCGTAAATGGCGGCAAAATTTGCGCCCTGCACGCGCCCCACCAGTTTGACCCAAATCTGAGGGTCAATGACCCGATAGAGATTCAGACTCTCCTTGGCGTAGTCGTTGAAAGGGGAGGCCACCCGCATTTGGGAGGGTCGGAGCCCCGCCATATGATAGAGGTCGTAGAGGCGGTTGTAATCATAGTGAAACACAGCATTGGCGTGCCACACATCGCTGGTGGTCCAGTCGTACATGGGAGATGCGGTCCACACATTTTTGAATTGGCTGCTGATCCAGCAGGTGTTTTGGTAGCCGCATTTCCGGTTAAGAAAGCCCCGGTAGCGCTGGAGGGATTCATCGGCCCGAATACCCAGAAGGCACACGGTCTTTTTATTCCCATGGCGCATGCGGTACCACCGGCAAAACTGCCGGGCCAGATCTTCCTGGTGCATCTTATAGCGGTAGGTGGTGATGGGGTTATTGCGCAGGTTGATCACATAGGGATGCTTTGGCATGGGGCGAACCCAAGCCTCCTCCTTTTCATCGTCCCAAGGATACCAGTACATCTCATAGTTACTCAGGGCCGTCCGGGTAGCCATGGGAAGACAAACCCAGTATGGCTCCACCTCCTTTTCAATGCGGGCAAAGGTGCGTTCAATATACTCCGTGGTGACGCTATACTGAGCTTCAAAGTCCTGGTGAAATACCCCAATGCGCCGGTTGGGGTAATACTTCTTTCGAAAGTCCAGCACCAGGTTCAAAAGCAGTCCGCTGTCTTTCCCACCGGAAAAAGAGACAAAAATGTTCTGAAATTCCTGAAATATAAAATGCAAGCGGCTCTGCAAAGCTTCGTATACATTTTGATTCAAATATTGTCGCTGCATAGACTCACCCGTTTCACTGGTAGAAGGAAGAAACCTGACCTGCACATTATAGGACAAATTCTGGCAAATTTCAACATTTTTCCAGGTTTTTCCAAATTGCCCGCCAAAAATCGGCCCAGATATTAGTGAATGGCGAACAAGAAAAATCGACAATCTTTTTTCGAGAATTGCCGATTTTTGTCAATTGTAAATAGTACAGATGCAGCTACCTCCAGATCCGCGCCCAAACGCCAAATGCGAGCCCCGCAGATCGCATTTGGAGAGGAGGAACGACGGAATGAGTAAGAGGTGATTTCTTGAAAAAAAGTCGTCGCGAACGACATGCAGCCCGCGACGACGTGGTGGAGGCGGAAACCTTGGCCGTGTAATAGCAGCCATGCCGCAATGCGTCAAGGGCAAGGCAAGCGGCGTACCGCCGCCCTTGATCCCTTGCGTCCTGCCTGCTGAAATGTAACCAAGGGGCGGTTAAGCCGCCCCCTGTAATAGATTTCTACCAGTGGCCAAAAACAAATTTGCGCATAACTCTTGACACTACCTTTTTTCAGTGTTTTTGCCCCGCACTGGCGCGCTTCCAAGGTAAGCGCTAAATGATTGCAAATATGATATGGCAATAAGTTCGGAGTTCCCTGGAAATCCGAAAAAATACAAAAGAAAGCCGCCCAGACCGTAAAATCTGGACGGCTTTGTTTGGTGGAGGCGGGGGGAATCGAACCCCCGTCCGAAAGCAACTTGACAGGAACTTCTCCGGGCGCAGTTTGTTATTTACCTTCCCGCAACCCGCCGGGAACAAACACCCTGCGGGAATTGGTAGCTTCATAATGCATGGTACGGGCAAAGCTTACCGTACGCACGGTCACCACTCAAATCACACCCGAGCCCGGCTCGTGGTCCTTCCGGGGCGGATGGGCGGCCTAATTAGGCTGCCAGAGCAACGTTAGCGTTGTCAGTTAATTTTAAAAAGTTGCCCGTTTTATCGTGGCCAGGCGCCACGGCCCGCTATTCCAGCCTCACTGCCCCCGTCGAAACCAGTACGCCCCCGTATAGAAAGGGCTAGGGGAAAGAAGCCGGAGGGATGGGGGAGGAGCCCCCATCTTTCAATGGTTTTCCAATGGCTGCTTACGCTGCAGCCGGAAAAACTGCTCCAGGAACGCGGTGACCCGCACCTGGAAATGGGTCTGCAGCTGGCGGATGGGCGCCAGCTCCGGGATTTCATATTCGGAATCAGCAATATCAAACCAGTATCGCTGGAAATATGGATCCATGCTCAGGCTGTCCAGGGGCCAGCCGGGGTTTCGCTTCTCGTGGGGATGGGAGCACATGAGAAAGCCGAAAGCACGAAAGAAATCGGCATCTCTCGGGTCATCCTGAAAGAACACGGCATCCCGCCCTTCCTCATCCACCCCAGCAAAGGCGGTGCAGTAGCAGGCATGGAGCAACCCGAATTCCCGGGCCAGGCCGCTGTAGTACTGAAGCATTTCCTCATCGGTCAGAACTCTGCCCCCCACCCGGCGGATGTAGGGGCCGGGCTGCCGGGGATCGTCCATGGGAAGCTCCCGAAAGAACAGTCCGGAGTCAGCACTGAGCACGGCCAGGCCGGTGCGCCGGTGAAAGGCCCTGGCCTTGAGCTGGGCATTTTCCGCCATGGTGGCGCCGGTCTCCGGAATTTCCATTTGCAACGCCAGGTCAGACGGGCTGACACAGGCAACCCCGGAAAACTGGAAAAACCGCCGGGACAGACTTTGGAATTTGCTTGGATTGGTGGTGCCAATCAAAATGCGCCGGGGGGTATCAGAACCGGCCATAGGGGTCAGGGAGCTTATTGGGCTCGGGGTAGGTTTCTCCGTGGGTGTCTACGGTGATGCGGCGGATTTTCTGCTCCGTCAGGGGCCGGTCGTTTCCATCGGTCTTCCCAGCGGCAATTTGATCCACCACATCCATGCCATCTGTGACCTTGCCAAAGGCGGCATACTGGCCGTCCAGGTGCTTGGCGTCAGCGTGCATGATGAAAAACTGGCTGCCGGCGGAGTTGGGGGACTGGGCCCGAGCCATGGACAGTACGCCCCGCTTGTGCTTCAGGGGATTGTCTACGCCGTTGAACAAAAACTCGCCTTTGATGCAATAGCCAGGCCCGCCCATGCCGGTGCCGTCGGGGCAGCCACCCTGGATCATGAAGCCAGGAATGACCCGGTGAAAAATCAGACCGTCGTAAAAGCCCTTCTGAATCAGGGAGATGAAATTAGAAACGGACTGAGGGGCCTGCTGGGGATAGAGCTCAGCGGTGATGACGCCGCCGCTCTCCATTTCTATGGTGACAACTGGATTCATAGGATTAGTACCTCTCTTTCATGGCGCGATCCATCTGCCGCTTGGCGTCTTTGACGGCGGCGTCCTGGCGCTTGTCATAGAGCTTTTTGCCCTTACACAGGCCGATGGAGACCTTCACCCGGGCATTTTTGAAGTACACACAGATGGGGATGAGGGCATACCCGTCCTGCTTCACCTTGCCATAGAGACGGTTGATCTCCTGCTTGTGCATCAGCAAGCGGCGGGGACGGCGGGGGTCCTTGTTGAAGATGTTTCCCTTTTCATAAGGAGAAATATGCATTTGGTTGACGAAGAGCTCCCCATCTTTGATGCCGCACCAGGCGTCCTTCAGGTTCAGGGTACCGGCGCGGATGGATTTGACCTCGGTCCCAAAGAGCTCAATCCCGGCTTCGTACTCTTCCTCGACAAAATAGTCGTGATAGACTTGCCGGTTTTTGGCCATAATTTTCATGCCTTTGTGCTCCATGGAACCTCACCTCCTGCCTTTCGCAGTCTTCTTTTATTATACCATGGCTGTCAAGGAATCAGACGCGAAAGAAGGTCAGTCAAACAAAAAATGCTCCAGCTGGGCGGGGGTGTGGAAGGAGAAGTCACAGTGAGCTTTCATAAAGGCGGCCACCTCCGGCAGATTTTGCCGGCCCCAACCGGCCCAGGCAAAGGGGACGCTTCGAGCCTTGGCCATGTCAAAGCCAGATTTCATATCATCCACCACCAGAAGCTCTGACGGGCTCAGGCTGTAAGCCCGCATGATCTGGTCCAGTGGGTATGGGGCAGGCTTGCGACGCTGGGGACCCAGCTCCCAACCATAAATACAGTCCGGACGTATGCCAAAATGGGTTTGGTAATCCCGAAGAATGTTCTCACGGGCGGAGTGGGATACCACACAAATGAGACCGCCAGATTCCCTCTGCCGCCGCAGAACGGCAGCCATTTCCGGGAAACAGGGCGGCGTGTGAGTCATCACATAATCCAGCCAGATTTCATATTGCCGGTCCAGCTCAGACTGGGTAAAACCGAAGTGCCGGACGCACATGTCAGTAAAGCCCTCCTGAAAGGTCCAGAGGGAGAAATCCCGGAGCGACACGGTCTGTCCGGGGCGGAGCACCTCCAAGGCCTTCAAAAAGGCGGGATAATTGACGGTAGATTCACTTTGGACCAGGGTATCATCGTGGTCCAGCACCAAACAGGGGTATTTTCCCATAGTAGCCTCCCGATCGTTTGACAGAAAATGCGTAGGGGTGGATTATAGCAGACGGACAGGCGGATTGCAATAGGGGGGCGAGGAAAATTTATGAGGTGTGTATCTTGCAAACCAAAGCCGTCTGTGATAAAATAGAACAAAAGTTCAGAACAAAATTTCGAGGTGAGAGGATGGAGCAGGGTCAGAAGGTGGAGGTGATCTCGGTTTGCGATACCGGCGGCGGCCTGCGCCCGCTGCGGTTTCGGTTTGAGGGGGAGGACCACCAGCTACATCGGGTGGACATTGACCAGGTCCTCAGCACCCGGGAGGTGTCTTACGTGGGCATTGAAGCCTTCATTTTCCTTTGCAGGGCCAGATGGGAGGAGCGGGAACGGGTGCTGGAACTGAAATACACCATCCGCACCCACTGTTGGAGCTTGCTCAGATGGGTGTATTAGAGAAATCAAAGGGGGCGCCTCAAACCGCAACCTTGAGGCGCCCCCGGGAAAAGATTTAAAGAATGACAACCGGCTTGATGAGATCGCGGGGCTTATCCTTCATCAGCAGCAGCGCCTCTTCCATATGCGCAAATCCCTGGAAGCGGTGGGTCAACAGGCGGGAGGTATCCAGCCGGCCGGTCTCCATCAGAGACGCCAGCTTCTCCATGCGCAGTCTGCCACCGGGCATCAGACCGCCGCGAATGGTTTTGTGCCCCATGCCGCAGCCCCATTCTACCCGCGGAATCCGCACATAGTCGCCGCTGCCCAGGTAGTTGACGTTGCCAATGCATCCGCCGGGCTTTACCATTTCTACGGCCTGGCGGAAGGTGTCGTTATCGCCACCGGCGAGAATCACCCGGTCCACGCCCTTGCCGTGGGTTTGATCCAGGATCTGTTGGACGATGTCGCCCTCTCGATAGTTGATGATGTCTGTGGCGCCATAGGCCTTGGCGGCTTCCACACAAACTGGGCGGGAACCTACGGCAAACAGACGGGAGGCTCCCCGCAGGGCAGCGCCAGCCACGGCCATGAGGCCCACCGGGCCGATTCCAACAACACAGACAGTGTCGCCGAACTGAACGTCCGCCAGCTCTACCCCGTGGAAACCGGTGGGGACCATATCGCTGAGCATCACGGCGGACGCAGGGTCCAGCTGCTCCGGCAACCGGGCGAGGTTGGCGTCTGCCTCATTGACGTGGAAATATTCCGCGAAAACGCCGTCCTTGAAGTTGGAGAACTTCCATCCGGCCAGCATACCGCCAGAGTGCATGGAATATCCGGCTTGAGCTTCCAAGCTGCCCCAATCCGGTGTAATGGCCGGGACAATGACCCGGTCGCCGGGCTTCAGGGTCTTCACCAGGCTGCCTACTTCCACGATTTCGCCCACCGCTTCGTGGCCCAGAATCATGTCAGTCCGTTCGCCGATGGCGCCTTCCCAGACAGTATGGATGTCCGAGGTGCAGGGGGAGACGGCCAGAGGACGCACAATGGCATCCAGAGGCCCACAGGTGGGGACCTCCTTCTCAATCCAGCCGGTCTTGCCGATTCCTAACATCGCAAAGCCTTTCATTCTCATGCGTATCGTCCCTTTCTTATCGATAAATTTGCACTGATTTGTGCAGCCTTATTATATATGGCGGCGCGGCGAATGTCAAGGCCCTTTTTATGGCAAATTAGACGTAGTTTTTCGGAGATGCGACCATTTTTAAGTAAAACAGGGGCGTTTGCATTATGACAAAGCGTGTTGTATTTCATATTGATGCCAACAGCGCGTTCCTCTCTTGGACAGCGGCGCACAAGGTCCTGATTTTGGGGGAGAAGGTGGACTTGCGGGAGATTCCCTCGGCGGTGGTTGGGAACCGAACTTCCCGGCATAGCATCATACTGGCCAAGAGCGGCCCGGCCAAGAAATACGGCATTCACACAGGGGAGCCCCTGTTTCAGGCTCTGGAGAAATGCCCCAATCTCACGGTGGTGGAGCCGGATTATGGCCTGTACGTGGAGTGCTCCCGGCACATGGTGGCGCTGCTGCGCCAGGTAGCCCCGGCAGTGGAGCAATATTCCATTGACGAGGCATGGGCGGACATGACAGGGACGGAGGGCCTATACGGTCCGCCGGTGCAGGCTGCCGAGATGCTCCGGGAGAGGATTCACCGGGAGCTGGGCTTTACGGTCAACATCGGTGTGTCTTCCAACAAGCTCCTGGCAAAGATTGCCGGGGACTTTCAGAAGCCCAACCGGGTCCACAGTCTCTTTCCCGAGGAGATTCCCGGGAAGCTGTGGCCGCTCCCAGTGCGAGATCTGTTTTTGGTTGGACCAGCTACGGAACGAAAGCTGCGCCGCATGGGGATTGGCACCATTGGGGAGCTGGCCCATGCGCCGGTAGATCAGCTCCGCCGGGCGCTGGGAAAGCAGGGGGAGACCATCTGGCATTTTGCCAACGGCCGCAATGCCGACCCAGTGCGCCAGGACCCAACAGAAAACAAGGGTTATGGCAACTCCGTGACCTTGCCCAGAGACGTGACAGACCTGCGTACGGCCCATCAGGTGCTCCTGAGTCTGTGTGAGACGGTGGGGATGCGAATGCGGCGGGACCGCAAAAGTGGCAGCTGCATCACAGTGTCGCTGCGGACGCCGGAATTTCAGGACATTACCCATCAGCGGCAGATGGCTGGGACGACAGATATCACCCAGGAACTCTATGAAGCTGCCTGCCAGGTTTTTGATGAGGTCTGGGATCGCAAAACACCGTTGCGGCAAATAGGCGTTCAGGTTACCAAACTGTCCGGGGAGCGGTATTGTCAGTTCGATCTCTTCTCTCCGGTGGATCCGGTACAGTATGAGCGGAAGGCCAAGCTGGATGCGGCAGTGGATGCACTTCGGGCACAATTTGGTGAGGACGTGATCCGCCGGGCCCGGTTTTTGGGAGCAGAGCTGGACCATATGGCAGGCGGACTGTCCCGGGAGCGGCGGACCGGGGTAACCAAAGAGGTATGAGCTTTCATGGGAGGTTGGGCGGCGTTTTTAACGAAATATCTCTCAGCTGTCAAACCTTTGTCATTTGGCAGCTGAGGATTCTTTTTTTAGGGAGAAAATATTCCGGCAGGCTACAGGAATGAATTCAGCGAAGAAATACAAAAATCAGGTTGACAATATATGGAAAAGGTGGTAGAGTTCAAGGAGAGAAGATGATTCCAGGGGAAAATATATGGGGCAGGAATGGAAACCGGGGATCATCGCAAGAAAAAGAAAGAAAAGAGGAAGAGAGAAATGAAGAAAACGGGGTTGCGGATTTTGGCGTGGATCTTGGCAGT